>Ga0268264_10000043_pt1 | contig 371761 bp, 320 predicted proteins | sample KBSSwiS32_FD_190357 | JGI IMG/M metagenome (GOLD analysis project Ga0268264, IMG submission 190357) | Switchgrass rhizosphere microbial communities from Kellogg Biological Station, Michigan, USA - KBS Switchgrass S3-2 (SPAdes) (version 2) | ecosystem: Host-associated > Plants > Roots >...
ATGGCGCAGAAACAGATGGCGCCGATGACGACGATAATCAGAATGCCGATCAATGCGGAAATCATGGCTGCCCCTTCGCCGGTGACTACTACGGCCATCCATAGCGCAATTGAACACCGCTAGAAAGCCGCCACGGAACCGTCGCTTCACCGGTTGGCCGGGCAAGTCGCACTTGGCCTGCGGGAGCAGCGCGACAGGCGGGAGCCGCGAGTTCAGCAGTTTGGACCCGGATATCGCGTCGCACACCCGGGCTGCGCCTGCCGCGTGATCCACCGACCGGCTTCGCTGGTCCCGATTGCGGCTGTTGTTCCATGGGAGAGCCGCTTGAGCTACAGTGGCCGCCTGGATCAAGGAAACCGCCATGACAATGTATACGGTCGGGATGAAACTCGGGACGCGCGCCAAGGCGCTCACGATCGAAGCCGAGGACGCATTGCTTGCGGCCCTCAAGAGCAAGCTCGAGAACCCCGAGGCACTCATCACCTACGTTCGCAAGTCGAATGAACGTGGCGATCGTCGCCATCCGCATGAAGGGCTGCGCAAGGGGTTGGCCTAGCAAAGGTCGCGGTTGCCACCGATGCGGACTTGCGAAAGCACCGGATGCCATCGTCTTTCGCTGGCATGGAGGCTCTCGTGGGGATAGACGCTCAACGGGCGCCCTTCGGTCGCAACCCAGCGGGCGAACCTCACCTTGGAGAGCATCATGGCCAATGAAAAGGGCCCGAACGTCAAGAAGAAGGCCAAGTGCAAGAATTGCGAAGGCAAGGGCCTGGTCAAGAAGGGCGACAAGGTGGTGAAATGCCAGCGCTGCCACGGAACGGGACTGCGATAAGCCGAGATGTGCGAAGGTGCGCGGGTCGCCGATGGCGAGGCTATTTGCGCCGCGAGGCGAAACGGGAATGCTGGATGACGCTGCGCTATCCACCCGGCGCGTTTACGGTTTCGTGATCACTGAGGCGATCGGGCCGGTCCCCGGCGTGGTAAGGTGCGGGGCAAATCAGGAGGAGGCCGGCCATGAAGACGCTTCTCGCTGTCACGTGCTTTGCCGCTTTTGCTGCCTGTCCAGCCGCCGCCTGCGACTGGAATCGTGAGGCCAGCGCCCAGGACCCGGTTGTCGCCACCACCGCCGCGACCACCGAGCAGGCGCCCCGGGCCACATCCGCCTGGCCTGAGGTGACGAGCGTCGCCGTCAATGAGCGCGCGCGTCAGCCCGTCGCCGAACCGCCGCCGGTCGTCCTGGTCACCGATCGTCACTAGACGGGCGTTCGAAGTCTTATGGTCGGCAGCCGAGTCGGCCGTAATTCTTTGCGGCGCGCTGGAACCCGGCGATCCCGGGAGCCTTGTCTTGGCGCGTTCCAATGGGAACGCGGCGATGACGATAGGCTGTGACAAATGATCAAGTGGATCGCTGTTCTCGGACTGCTGGCGCTTGTTCCGCTTCCCGCGTTGGCAGCGGAGGTCAATGCAGACAGCATCAACGCCGCCAACTTCACCGGCAAGGTGCCCTCCGAGGACCGCCTCAGCGCGTTGGCCGTCAAGGTGCAGGTGCTGCTCGATCGTGCGCGCTTCTCGCCGGGTGAGATCGATGGCAAATTCGGGGAGAACGTCGAAAAGGCGCTGCAGGCGTTCACCGAGACCAACCATCTCGCCCCCGGCAAGATCCTGACGCCGGAGATCTGGGCAAAGCTTCAGCCGGCCGGAGGTGACGCGGTCATCACCGACTATATCCTGACCGAGCAGGACATCAAGGGACCCTATATCGAGAAGCTTCCGGTCAAGATGGAGGACATGCGGTCGCTGAAGGCGTTGAGCTACACCAGTGCGAAGGAAGCCCTCAGCGAACGTTTCCATATGGGTCAGGAGTTACTCGCTGAACTCAATCCCGGCTCGAAATTCGATCATGCCGGCGACAAGATCCATGTGGTCAACCTGGCGCAGGACAAGCCCAAAGAAACGTCCAAGGAATCGTCCAAGGAATCTTCCAAGGAATCGTCCAAGGCAACTTCCAAGTCAGCTTCCAAGGATGCGTCAATCAAGACGGCGCGCATCGAGGTCGACAAGGAGCGCCAGACCGTCAAGGCCTTCGCCAAGGACGGAACGCTGGTCGCGTTCTATCCGGCCACCGTCGGCAGCAAGGAAAAGCCGACGCCGTCGGGCACCCTGAAGGTGGTTTCGATTCACGCCGATCCGACCTATCGCTACGACCCTAAATACGACTTCAAGGGCGTCGCATCGACGGTGCCTTTCACCATCAACCCGGGCCCCAACAATCCGGTCGGCGTGATGTGGATCGGATTGTCGCAAGCCGGCTACGGCATTCACGGCACCGGCGATCCGTCGCGCGTCAGTAAGAGCGATTCCCACGGCTGTGTCCGAATGACCAATTGGGATGTCCTGCGTCTGGGACAATCGATCAAGAAGGGCACCGAGGTCTCGTTCATCGAAGGCAAGCAGGCGTCGCGCTGATTGGGCTCCGCAATCATGCCAAGGCTATCGCCAAGCGGAAGTTGCAACTTCCGGCTAAGCGTCGCTCGCCCGGGAGCGACCTTGCTAACGCTTCCCCAGGAAGCCGGACCGCAGCCTCTCGGCAAGCCAGAACAGAACGATCGCTACAAACGAGAGGATGAATACTTCGCCGCTGAAGAGCAATGCCTGAGTCGCAGTTGACATCACGCGTCCTCCGCACCCTCGTTGATTTCGTTCGTTGTCGGGGTGAAGCCGAGATCATGCCGACAACCGCCGATCGGGCATTGCGATAGGTCAAACTGTGGTCAAACTCGTGAAGAGTTTTCAGCAGGCAGGTCGCCCGCGTAAGCGTGGCGTCCTGCCGGTGCAGCAAACCCAGACCCGGGTGTCGCTCGCGCACCCGCGGCCGCGTTTGCTGCGTGCGTAAAATCCTTGTCCGCCGAAGCTGTCAACCACCCCAGTTCTTGTAGGGATTATCGACCCTTGGATCGGGTTGGTCATTGTAAACCGGACCTGGCGCGTATTGGGCCCGCGGCCCAGCCGGTGATGCGTAGCCCCAACCCGACGCGGGACCCATGATAATGCCCTGGTTCGGCTGGGCAACGGCATGCCGGTGGGCATGACGCACGGTGGCGGCGTTGGCGGAGGCACACAGAGTGATCAACAGGCTCAATGCCAAAACAGAGCGCATCGCATTTTCTCCAATCGAGCTGCAATGCGTGTCTAGGTAGGGCTCCGCTCGCGCCGTCCCAATCTGTCGCGGCATCACTATCAATCACATCGGCGGCATCGGATGCGTTGATGCTCGCGGAACTCTGTCTCGCAGCCCGTCGAGTCGAACCCTTTGCGACGCCCAGCATTGACACGGTCCTAGCGGCGATCGGCCGAGGCCTGGTCGATCGCATCGAACTCGGCCCCACTCAGTCGCCAACCGAGGCTTGCGAGATTGGCCTTGGCGTGGTGCGGCTTGGTCGCGCCGGGAATCGGAATCACGTGGGGATCGCGGGCCAGCAGCCAATTGAGCGCAACCTGGCTGATGCTGGCGTCGTGGTCGCGGGCGATCTCGGCGAGCAGCGCCAGCAGCGCTTTCGTGCGGTCGCGCTCCGACTGACGCGTGAGGCGGCCGGAGGCCAGCGGAAAATACGCGACCAGGGCCACGTCGAGCTCACGGCAGGCGTCGAGCACGCCGTTGCTTTCGGGCTTCCGTTGCAACAGGCTGTAACTGACCTGGTTTGCGGCGAGCGGGATGCCTGATTTGGCGAGGTGGTCGGCGATGCGGCGCATCTGGTCGGCGCTGAAATTGGCCACACCGACGGCGCGCGCCTTGCCGGACATCACCGCTTCGATCAGGCCATCGCCGAACACCCGCACATCGACCCAGGGTAGCGGAAAATGCACGTAATAAAGGTCGATGGTCCTGACGCCGAGCCGCGCCAGCGACGCGTCAAGGCCGCGCATGAGGCGGCGCGGCGAGGTGCGGCCGGGCAGGGGGGCGAATTTCGTAGCGATGATCGCCGGGCCGGGATCGGCGCGCAGGCAGTCGCCGACGACGCGTTCCGAACGGTAGACCTCCGCGGTGTCGATCATGCAGGGGCCGGCGGCGATGACGGTCCGGTAGGTCTCCGTGACCGCCGCGCGATCGGCGCCGCGCCATTTGTTGGTGCCGATCCCCAAGGGCGGCACATGGATCCCGGTTCGGCCCAGGGCGCGGGTATCGGCGCGGGTGTCGTTGTTCGAAGGCATCTGTTGCACCTCTTGCGACCCATCGCGCGACGCTGCGCTTATCGATCCCGTTACGGCCGAAACAGCGCGACATAGATCACGTAGAGCCAGCCCAGAATGCCGTGGATGATCGCCCAGAGAATCGAATGGTTTGACGTATACGAGATTGCGATGGCGAGCGCCGAGCCAAAGCCAACGCCGTATTTTGCGCCCTCGACCCGAACTCCGTAGTAGCGATTGCCGTTCATGTTGCCCACCCAAGCCTGGCTGCCCGCATCAGCATAGCGACGAGGGCTGTGGTTTCATAGGTCGATCGAGGATATCGATCGAGGATATCGCGAGAGTTCGTTGCGGCGACAATCGCCCACCCGTGCGAGGAGTTCGCGGTCATGACGAAAGCGTGAGGCGTGAGGCAGCTCACATGTCGGCCGCGCCGATCGAGCTAATCCGGACGGTGCGATCCTGTGGAATCGAGCCGAACGGAGAATTGGCATGAACCAGCTGATGATGTCCGTCGTGGTGGCTGTCGTCCTGGTTGCGACGGCGGCAACGGTGCTGCGGTCACACCCGCCTTCGACCGGCCAAACCGTGGGCGCGGCGTCGTCGAGGGCCCCCCAGACTCCGGCTGGCGCCAACAGGCTGCCGACCGAGGAGTATGAGGACATGTCGCTGGTCTATTCGAGCAAGGATCGCGGCGCGCAATAGCCCGTCGCCGGTTCGCCGATATCGGTTGCAAAAGCGACCGAGCGCTCGCGGCCGGTTCAACGTCGGGCACGCCATCCGGGGTGGCCTTCGCCATCGGGTTGCGCGGGTCCGGCGTTTCCGCACACACAAGGTTTCCGCACACACAAGAATGAGTGAGCGGGTTTCCGCCTTGCCTTGTTTGGTGTAGCGTTACCGCATGAGCGAAACCGAGACCTTGTTCAGAGCCCTGCGTCAGTCGTCCGACGGCGACGTGGTGGACATGTTTGAGCGCATGGTGCGGGAAGCTCCCGATCATGCCTTGAACAAGATCAACGTTCTTGATCTCGCGGCGAAAGAGGGCCTCGGCGAGGAGCGGATCATCGCGGCGTTTCTCAACGCGGTGGGGCTCGGCCTGTTCGAGATGACGTGGAGCGTGATGTGCCCGAGCTGCGCCGGCGTTCTCTCCGCCAACAAGAGCCTGAAGACGCTGGACCGGGCGCAGTACAATTGCGCGTTCTGCGCCGCGGGCTATGAGACGACGCTCGACAACCTCGTCGAGGTGACTTTCACCGTCAGCCCGCGCGTTCGCAAGATCGCGGCGCACACACCCGAAACATTGTCCGTGGCCGAATATTATCGCCAGGTGTTCTGGAGTTCGGCGATCGATCTTCCGGCCGATCTGGAGCCGCTGCTGGGAGAGGTCACGCTCGAAACCGTCGACCTGCCGCCGGGCGAGCGGGCCATCGTGTCGCTGCAATTGCCGAAGGGCACGTTGATCGTGTTCGATCCGGTGACGCACAAGGCCCAGTTCCTCGATGTCGGCGGCGAGGAGACCAGCGAGCGGCAGAACCTGTCCATGGTCATCAGCAAGGCCGAGATTCCCGTCGACACCATTGCCTTGCGCCCCGGCCCATTGCGCCTGGCGCTGGACAACCGCACCGACGAGCGCGTGTTGCCCGCGATATGGGTGGCGAACCAGGCGCTGGACGACCTCCTGAAGCGACGCAAGCCGATTCTCACGGCCAAGCGCCTGCTCACCAATCAGACTTTTCGCGATATTCATCGTACCGATACGCTCGCCATCGGCCAGCGCCTCAAGATCCTGAGCCTGACGTTCCTGTTCAGCGATCTCAAGGACTCCACCGAGCTCTATGAACGCGTCGGTGACCTCGTCGCCTTCGATCTCGTCAACGAGCATTTCAGGCTGCTGCAGGAGATCATCGCCTCCGAAAGGGGCGCCGTGGTGAAGACCATCGGCGATGCCGTGATGGCGACCTTCGAGACGCCCGACCGCGCCATTGCCGCCGCGCTCCGCATGCGCGAGGCGATGAGCGATCTCGGCGCCGAGCGTCAGCATCAGAGCCTGCGGCTGAAGATGGGCATCCATGAAGGACCATGCCTCGCGGTCACGCTCAATGCCCAGCAGGACTATTTCGGCCAGACCGTGAACGTCGCCTCGCGGGTCCAGGGCCTTGCCGCCTCGCGCTCGATCGTGGTGACGGAATCCGTGGTGGAGGACGCGCAGGCCCGGGCCCTGCTCGAGAGCAGCGGGCTGACACCGACGCCGAGGCGGGTGGCGCTGACCGGAATCGCCGACAAGGTGTCGGTGTACGAGATCTTCTGAGGCGATGCGGCCGTTGCGCGGTCATTGCGCGCGCCAGCTAAGCAATTAGCTAAGCAATTCATGGCGCGGCAGGATCGAAAGCTGGATCGGGTCGTCGCAGGTGCTCCTCGCAACAGGCACGTGGGAGCGGCCCTCCGGCCACCTGTTTCAGTATCGGCTCCGATGGCGACCACGCTCCTGATCCGCGAAGGCGCGCATCGGGTTGATCCCGCAATAGGCATTGGTCCCGCTCGCGGTCGCCATGCACTGCTGATAGGTCGAAAACTGGCAATTGCCCGGATAACCCCACTTGCGGCCCTGCAAGCAGTACCGGTCCTGGATGGCCTCCGCGGGCGCCGGCGTGACGGATCCGATGACGGTCAGGGCGGACACCATGGCCAGAACCGCGATGGAAATGTGGCGGTGCATCACTGTATCTCCTTCTGTTGCTGTCGATCAACCACGGTCGGGTGTGAGCGTTCCGCCTGGGGAGCCCCGGAGGAATCGTGGAATGGTTTTTCAGGTCCTGGATTCGTTCGTCGTCATGGCCGACGAGCCGGTTCAAGAGATCGAAATACCATGGCGCGCAGGGCGCAAATGCGCCGCCGACGCGGTTGCCTCATCGTCGAGGCGTCGGGCTGCTGCCTATCGCCGCGACGCGAGCCGGTTCGAGCGTGCCCGCCTGCAATCCCGCGCGCCTCTCGCCGATAGCGTGATTGAACAGTTCGAGCACCAGGCCAAAGGCCGCCAGTTCCTCTTCCTCGATGGCGCCGTCATCGTAGCATTCGAGCGTGTCGCCGATGATGGCGTCGACCTCGCGCTGCATCGTCAGCAGGTCCTCGTTGGAGTCCGCGCTGCGCACCCTGGACACCATGGCCAGGATTTGATTGCGATGGCTGGTGTTTTCGTCCCTTTCGTCGCGATCGAAATAGTGACGTAACCAGGCGCCGGCCGAACCGATCCCGGAGAGAAGCAGGAGCGCAAACCAGAAATAATCGCCGTATTTGTCGAGGAAGGTGCGTTCGGTGCCATCGATCACGGCCGCCGCGCCCCGGTGCACCGGCAGCTCGGTGTCTTTCTCGGTGTCCGGCTTGGTGATGTGGGCGGCGCCCGGCACCTGCCGGGCAATCGCCTGACGGAGCGCGAATAGCTGCCGGTAGAATGCCGCCACCGTGGTTTCAGACAAAGCCTTCCGCGCCACGATCAGGTGGCTGACGCTGACCGTCTCGACCTTGTCATCCGGCCAGGCCGGATCCGCACTGAAGACGCTGGGTGGAATTTCCTCGGATTCATAACGCGGGGACCTCAGGGCAATGGCTTCCGACGCGTCGATCGCGAGAAACTTCGGCTCGCCTCGCGCCCGGGCCGTCGCGGCGATGGCGTCGGACGTGATCTTGCTGTCGAGCGGACCGACCGCCATGAATGCATCGAGGCTCGGGTCGCGCGCCAGCTCGTCGATTTGCGTCGTGCCAAAGTGTGTCACCGCGACCTTGTCCGCCGCCACGCCGGCGGCGCTCAGGATGACCCGCAGCAACGCGGCGTTCGCCGGCGTCCGGCCGATGATGCCGACCTTGTGCCCTGTGAGATCGGCGATTTCCTTGATTTTCGCCGCGGGCTTTTTCCTGGAACTCTTGCCCGCGAGTCCGGAGGGCGCCCACAGCACGACGAAGTTCTTGCGCACGATGGCGACGGTCTGCGCGTCGGCCGGCATCTCCAGGTCGGCTCGACCGACCGCAAGGTCGGCCTTGCCGGCACCAAGCAGAGCGAGGGCTTCAACCGCTCCGTCGGTCGTGATCGGAGACAGCCGGTCCGTCCTGCTGTCGCTGGCGAAAGCCTCGGCCATCGCCTGAATCACCTTGTGATCGTCGCTTCCAGCCGGTCCGACGGCAATCCGGAGGGTTTCCGGTCGCAACACATAGTAAAGTGCGCCCGCGGCGGCGCAGAAAACCAGAAATCCAACAGCCAGGACCAGCAGCAGGGAATTGTTCCGCCGCCGCCGCCGGCGGGCAGCGTCACTGGTTTCGGTGGTACCATCGGATGAGGACATTGCCGCTGCCACTTGGAGATCAAAGCCGTTTCCTGCCTGGCAGGCATACCACGTTTTGCCCAAGGACAACGTCGAGGCAGCGGGCTGGTTTCAAGAGCCCAGTACCACGGGGGCGTCGCGCTCTCAGCCGGGATACCATATCTGCCTGGGGTCGGCGGGGTCGCGCTTGTAGTCCCATGCGGCATCGACGAGACGCTTGAGATCGTAGGCCGGACGCCAGTCGAGGGCGTATTTCGCGGCGCTGTTATCCATCCAGTTGGAATGGTAGCTGCTCGGAATCCTGACGGAGTTCAGGCCGCGCTGCGCGCGCAGATAGCTCGCCAGCGCGCCGTAATCGACCGGTTCATCCATGCTGATGTTGAAGGTCCTGCCGCGAACGCCGGGATTGCCGATGGCAAGGGTGATGGCTGCGACGAGATCGTCGAGATGCACGAAGTTGCGCTTCAGCGGCATGCCCTCGGCGTCGAGCAGGAGCGGCACCGTGCCGTCGGATGCATATTGCCTGGCGAGGTCGGGGGCCACCAGGTCCTTCCAGACCGGTCCGCCGAACACATCGTCTGCGAATGAGAGGCTGAACCTGAAATCGTCCTTCTCCATGATCCATGGCGCGCGCAGGCAGCAGGCATTGATGCCATACTGGATGCAATACTGCTCCAGCATCACCTCTTCGAGCACCTTGGACAGCGCGTAGCAGCCGGGATAGGCCATATGGCGGATCTGCTCCGTCAACGGACCATCATGCTTGTAGAAGAAGTGCCCCACGGCGGCATCACCGCCCAGCAGGATGAACTGCTGCGCGGTGGGGCTGATCCGATACTCTTCGAGCAGCCAGAACAGGCCTTTGACGGCGACATCCATGACTGCGTCGGGCGTCTCCTTGCAGGTTGCAAGGTGAATGACGTGCGTCACTCCTGCGATCGCCGACCTCACGCAGTCGCGGTCCGAGATCGATCCCCTGACAACCTCGATGCTCCCGATCTGGCGGTTGTGGCAGAGCGCGCGCAACCCGGCCGCGCTGAAACGCTCGTGCTGCCTGAGCACCTCGACCAGCCTTGTTCCGACCTTGCCGGTGGCTCCCGTAATCAGGATCTTCATGGGCGTCCCCTTTGCAGCGGCCGTGAGTTGGCTTGAGCTCTTCGCAACCCAACAAGACCATAGATCGCGATCGATGGGTATCGCGAAGGGCTCTACCTATCCGACGTGCTGCGCGGAGCGAAGCCCGAATGAATCAATGGCAAAAACCCCCGATGGCAACGCGGTGCGTTGTTCGAGGGTCCATCAAGTCGGGCAACGACGCGGATGCTGGCTCAGGCCGCGCTGCGCCTGCTTTTCCTCGATCGGGCGACTTTTGCCGTCTTGTCGGGCTTCGCCGTGACCACTGCGGAGTCCTCGGTCACGGCACAATCGGTGGCATGCGTCAGCATTTCGCGCTGTGCATTCAGCCAATAATTATCTGCATTGCCTTCCGGACGGCCATCGGCAACCCAAAGTTGATAGGCGCGTTCGCGAATTGCTTCTTCCAGGTTTTCCATGAAATTGCTCCTTTCGCCCAAGCTCTCCGAAAGGTGCCCGAGTCATGGTTAATAAAATCTTAACGTCGGTGCGGATTGCGCGTCGCGTCATTGGGCGTGACCGGATACCTTCGGAGGGGTTCGTCGAGAGGGAAGAGCCACGGTGTCGACCTGAGTACGGTCGCTAGGCGTGCTGCCGTGTCGGAAAAAGCCGCATTTCAAGCGCGTCAATGGCTTGACCCGGTTTTTCGAGATGGAGCATACGCAGATGCATGAGCCGTCTCTCGTCAACGAGGATCTCCTGAGGCAGCGCCTCACCGAACTCGGGTCGATGGCGAACTGGCCGCCGCAGGTCTTTTCGGGCCTCGAAGGCTTCATCCGCAGCGCCGGCGACTATGACCTCTTTCGCGTCAATCCGATCCAATACGCGGCTGCCAACGGCCTCGGTGAGGCCGAAGGAGTCGACCTGTTCGTGCACGCCGCGAAGGTCGGCCTGTTCGAGATGCAGTGGCTGCTCATCTGCGCCTATTGCCCGCAGGTCGCCGGCAGCTTTCGAGAACTGGACCAGGTTCATCCGCGCTTCCAGTGCGAGTTCTGCAACGCGCTCAACGATGCGACGCTCGACGACTACATCCAGGTCACGTTTACGGTCTCGAGTGCCATCCGCGACATCGTATTTCGTCATCCCGAGATGCTGTCCGTCGAGGACTACTACCTGCGCTATAACTTCTCCAAGCACTTCAAGGCTCCGCACGGTATGACGCACGAGCAACTCGTCGCGGCACTGTCGCGGGGATTTGCCGATATCGAGGCTGATCGTCGCGGGAGCTTCGAATTTGACGTCACGGCCGGCCGTTTCGAGGTGCTCGATCTCAGCCACAAGCTGCTGCTGGTCTTCTTCGCGAGCGGTGAAGCGGCAGGGCCCCAGGAGACGCAGGTCCGGCTCGAGTCCGGTCGGTTCATCGTTCCGGATCGGCCGACCGGGCCGCGCGACATGGTGTTGGGCGGCGGCCGCTTTGCGTTTCGACAGGCGGCCGATATCACTCCAGGCAAGCACATCATTCGCATCGAGAACCGCACGCGCGATCGCGGCCGCTTCTGGTTCCTCCAGTACCCTTTCCAGTTCGAACCCCATCTGGTGGAGTATGAACCGTTTCTGTCCGGCAGGCGGCTGCTGCTGACCCCGTGCTTCGGCGAGCTCTACAAGACGCAACTGGTGGACGAGCGGGAGAGCCTGGCCGTCTCCGACATGACCTATCTGTTCACCGACCTGAAGGATTCGACTCCGCTGTATGAAAGCGTCGGCGACGTGAACGCCTATTTTCTCGTTCGCCAGCACTTCGACATCCTGAGCAAGATCATCCGGGCGCGGTCCGGCGCCATCGTCAAGACGATCGGCGATGCTGTCATGGCGGGCTTCGAGCGTCCACGCGACGCCGTCCTGGCCTCCATCGAGATGATCGAAGAACTGTCGCTGTTCAACCAGACCGCTTCACGCCCGCTCGGCCTCAAGGTCGGTGTGCACAGGGGCAGGGCCATTGCCGTCAGGCTCAACGACCGGATCGACTACTTCGGGCAGGACGTGAACATCGCCGCCCGCGTGCAGGGCCTCGCCGGTGTCAACGAAGTCTGCATGACGGAAGCGGTCATGGAGGCGCCCGGTGTCAGTGACCTTGTCAGGGGACGCAAGGCGTCGCGCGACTATGAGAACCTGAAGGGCATCGGCCAGAAGATGGAAATTCATCGGATCGGAATCGTTCCGGCGCCACGCACGCTGCAGTCAATGCCAATGCCACCTGCGTCCACCGCATCCCGCCCGCATTCGTGACGATCGCGATACGCCTCGGCCGGCCATGCCTCGACGTGCTCCGGAACTTCCGTCGATGTCCTGCTCTTCATGCCGCCACCGTAACATGATTGCAGGCGGCTCCTCGCAACTCGGGAACATTCGGATCACATCGGTTTGATCCCCACGCAAGACGCGGAACATCCATCCGTCCGGCGCTTCTTACAGAGATCGCAAATCACTGGAAAGGTAGCGTTCCATGACGAAACTGAGTCTTGCGATCCTCGGCACCGCCGCCATCCTCACCTCCGTGGCCGTAGGCCCCGCGATGGCCAAGGACACGATGGCCAAGGACACGGTGGCGAACGGTGCGAAGGGCAAACAGGTGACCGTGGCCAAAACCCACAGGCACATGCAGCGCCACGCGGCGAATCGAGCCGAACGGCTCGGCAACGCCAACGCGCTTGCGACAAGGGATCAGTCTGGCAGGCCTGTTGGGCCGGTCGGCGCGGCGGGTGCCATCGTCGGCGGAGCCATCGGAGCGGCAGGCGAGATCGCGACGGCCCCCTTCCGTGCCTTCGACAACAATTACGATAACTACTACGGCTACGGCTATGGAGGCCGCGACTGGAAGAGCTATGCGGCGCGCAATAACCTTGCCTGTACGCCCGGCACGACGTTCCGCGACGCGGACGGCCGGCAACGCCTCTGCCAGTAACTGAACTGAGCAGAAGGCGGCTCACCTGTAGGATGGCGTTGAGCCCTTCGCGAAACCCATCATCTTCAAGCGACATTGATGGGTATCGCTTCGGGGTTGGGCAAGAAGGCTGGACAAGAGCCTTGCCCAGCCCCTGCGCTCCATCCATCCTGCGGCGCCGCCGTCCACATCAGCGTCACCGTCATTCCCGCGCGGAGACTCGCCGGGTCAACCCCCAGACGACCGCGGCCGTGGCCGTCGTCGCGATCAGATGTTTCAAGGTGTGTCCGCTGACGAAGCCGAGCGTGGTCGCGATCTCGTGGTCGAGCACCTCGGCGAGCTTGGCCAGGACGTAGAGCGCCATCGCGGCGGCGAAAGCGATGCGATCGGCGCGTGGCGCGCGATGGATCGCCTGCCAGAGCGGGATGAGGACGAGCGGGAGACCTTGCAACAGCAGGTACGGCCGCAGGTCGTCCGCGCCGCTTCTGTCGGTGTAAGCCCACCATGCGACACTGGCGACGGCGTAAAACCCGAGCACGATTGCTTCGATGTCGGTCCTCGATCCGGGCCGGGTGTCGCCGCGGACGCCGACGAGCAGCCCGGCGCAAGCGAGCGCGATCGGCAGCCGATCCCAGATCAGGCGGGCATTGTCGGGGGCGAGGTGGTAGAAGCCGGACCCGAACGCGGTCAGGAGCAATCCGATCAGAAACAACCTGTAGCCGGGCCATCCGGCGCGCAATGGATCGCTGGCGCGCAGGGGCCGCAGCGTCAGCCAGCCCCAGAGTGCGACCAGAGCGAAGCCTGCATTGGACAAGACATCGGCTGCGTGGGGGATGCCGAAGGCGGCCGACCGGTCGGCGAATTCGTTGTAATGCGCCGGCTGCGCAATGCGTCCGTGCAGCGCCAGGATCACGATGAGGCCGACGGTGATGATCGTCGGCGCGTGCCTGATCCACTGCGTGGCGGGTTGGCCCGAGCCGATCGATGTGTCGAGAGAGAGGGAGGTTTTCAATTCTCGCTCCGTCATATAAATGAACAATGTTCAAATATTTAAAACATAAATGAACAATGTTCAAGAAGAATTTTCGGTAAGAGTTGTCGAAGCCGTCTCGATAGGAGGCCACCCGGATACAGATCGCCATCATGGAGAGGGGCGCAAAATAGCGGAGCGTATTGCGCCATCCCGTGAAGGCGGATGCGCCTTCAATCGGAGCTACGAGATTGATAGTCAAATGCGGGATGCCAACAGAGGCCACGATCGGAGGCCGTGAACGTGACCAACGTTTTATTTGTCTGCAGTGCCAACCGTCTGCGCAGCCCCACCGCCGAGCAGGTCTTTTCGACCTGGCCAGGGGTCGAGACGGATTCTGCGGGAATCTCGTCCGGTGCGAGCGTCCTGTTGTCGTCCGAACAGGTCGATTGGGCCGACATCATCTTTGTCATGGAGAAGACCCATCGCAACAAGCTGATCCGCCAATTTCGCGCCCGGTTGAGGGACAAACGCGTAGTCTGCCTCGACATTCCGGATGACTATGATTTCATGGACCCCGTCCTGGTCAGGATCCTCGAAAATCGAGTCGGTCGTTTCCTCTCTTAGCGCAATTGACGATGCGATAGCGCCGTGAGGGCGCAATAGCCAACGGGTCGGCGCGAAGCGCCGCCCGATGACAGGCTCCGCGTATTGCGCCGACCTCTTGCAGCGAGACAGGCGGCCGATGACGCCTTCGGCTCGATCCGCCCTACGCGCTGATGTCGTCCCGGCCTGGTGCGCAATCACGCAACGGGGGGGACGGCGGCGGCTATCGCGACAGATAGGAGCCTGTCGCGGTGCCACTTGCGACCGACATCGACAGGGCGCCGGGCGCGATGGTCCAGTTGGTCGCGTCGAGGATCAGCGTGGAGAATACCATCGTGATGCTGTTCGAGCTCACGTTCGACACCGAGTTGATCGTGACGTCACGGCTCGGCAGGTACAACAGGCCGGTGAAGCTCGAGCCACTCGTTCCGTTGATCGCGAGCTGGGTGTTGCCGAGCCCCGTCGGCTCGAAGATCAGGATGTTCGCGTAGCCGCCGCTGGTCGGCGCCGACAGATTGGCGGTGACGTTGCCGTTGAACTGGATATACGAGCCCTGGTCGGCAAAGTAGAACGTCACGCCGGTGCCGTTCACTGTCCAGCCCGAATTGAGGATCATCGAGCCGCTCTTGAGGACGTAAAGTCCGGGGTTGAGGGTCAACGTTCCGGACCCATTGAAATTGATCCCGCCGCAATAGGTCCCCGGATTGAGCGTCACATTGCCACTCAGGGGGCTCTGGTAGATGCATGTTCCGGCGGTCACTGTGGGAAGCTTGCCGGCGAATGGATCGCTGATCGTCGCGCAGCTGGTGACGGCCGGAGGATTGGCGCCACCGTTCTTGATGATCGTCGAGCCCTTGATGCAGATGCGCTTGACGTTCAGCGTTGTATTGAAGATCGCCGCCGGACTTTGCGTCGATGCCACGTGAATCTCGCAGCTCGGCGCGTTGATCTGGGCGCCGGAATTGACCAGCAGAGCCTGATAATCCAGCTGATTGACGAGCAGGATGCAGACGTTGGACATCGGCTGGGCGCCGGGCATTGCGGTCGCCGCTGCCGTCACCGGAACCGAGGATATGCCGAGCACGCTCAGGAACGACACGTTGACGCTCGTGCTTGCGGTTCCGCTCAACGAATTGTCGGCATTCTGCGTGAACGCTGACGTGGCCGCGGTCGTGTGCTTTGGGAGATAGTCGCCGGTGAACACCGCGGTCGCCGTCGAGACTTGCTCCGCCGATACCTGCGCAACGCCAGCCAGCACGGCCGCGTCCAGGGATTTCTGCAGCTGCGTCTTGACGTCGTTGGCCTTTGACAGGTCGACCGCCATTCCGATCGCGCCGATGAGTGGAATGGCGGCGAGCGCAAGGGTGATCGTGAGATTTCCGTCGCGCGACCGAAAGAACTCCCTCAACAGATTGCTGAGACCACGAGAGCGACGCATTCCTGTCATGGCGGCATTTCCAAGGCTTCATTCGCGTTGATGAGGAGCCGGACTTCCCGGGGCGGATCAGACTGTGGTCCAATGTTTGGCTGTTTGGCTCTTGCTAAACTACGCGCATCATAAACTCTCGCGGTTATCACCGCCTTGCAGTGACCCGAAGAATACGAGGCCAGAGGTAATTGGGTGCATTGCCGGGCGCTTGGCTGAGGCGCGAAGGCTGGGACCTCAGCACCGGGGATCAAAATTAGCGCCTCTCGACAAACAATTCCCCGTACAAACCCGGATGAGCGGTGCGACATCCGGGCGGCATATCAGGTCCCGTAGGGCGCAATAGCGGAGCGTATTGCGCCGCCTTGTCGAAACGAAATAGGCGACGGATTACGCCTTCGGCTTCAATCCGTCCTGCGAGGTCCGCAAATTGCATTTCACCGTCATTGCGAACGTCAGCGAAGCAATCCACGGCGGCAAATGCAAAATGCTGGATTGCTTCGTCGCATCAGCGCAAAATTGCTTCGCAATTTTGTCGCGCGCTCCTCGCAATGACGGGGCAAACATCATCATTGGCCTTCATCGCCCGTGGAATTTTGCGAACGCGGCTTCGACCTCCGCTTCGGTCGCAAAGCGACCGTCCGCAGCGGCGCGCTGGCCGCGATCAATGCCGGCAAGTTCCTCCGGCGACCGCTGGTATTCGCCATCCTTCGAGGCGGCATCGCGTTCAAGCGCGAACTTCTCGTTCTGAACGTCGGCCGGCCAGGCCTCGACGCGTTCCAGAACCTCGGTCAATTTCCTGGTCCTCATGCCGCCACCGTGAGACGATTGCAGGAGGTTGTCTGGAGATCGTAGGCCTCTGCGCTCTACGTGTGCTCGTGCGAATCGAGATGATCGCGGATCTTTCTCTCGATGAACTGGGTAACCTCCGGCTTCAACGAGGGAGGAAGACACAACGCGATCAATGGCAAACGGCCATCGCCGGGCTGTCCGTCGGCGAACGCCAGGCTTGCTTCGTACTTTTCCAGGTGCGCGCAGAGCACCCGCAATCCCAGGTACAGGGATTGAAACGAGTCGACCCCGAGAATCGAGGTTTCGAAGGGCGTGGCCAGGCCCTGAACCTCTATCCTGCATGACCACTCCGATGATTTTCCGGCTCGTTCGGGCGGGAAAATCCGGGCGGTCACGGATGTTCCGGAAATTGACTCTCGGAAGATACGTTCCGCCACCACGTCATCGGTCCCAGGAGTGATGTCCGCTATTGGCTGTGGTTCAGGCGCGCTTTGACCCGACTCGATGTCATCCTTGATCCTGTTGCGAATGAACGCGCGCACGTCCGCCTTCAACTGACGTGGACAGTCTACGATCAACGGCAAGGCGCAGTCTCCCGGCGATCCGTCCAGAAAAGCAAGACCAGCCTCATGCCTTTCCAGAAGCGCGCAGAGCAGGCTTGTTGCCAATTCCAGGGCCTGAAATGAATCGACCCCGACGATTGATCGTTCGAACGGCGTTGCCAGGCCCTCGATGCATATCCTGCAGGACCAATCTGACGAGTCCTCGTTTCCTTCGGGCGCGAAAATCCGAGCAGTCACGCAGGCTCCGGAATTCGAATCCCGGAAGACACGCTCTGCCACCACGATATCGGTCATTTCATCTGATCCCAACTGTCAACCACGGCGCGACATCGGTTTTCGCAGGGAGGTCTGTAAGGCGCAAGGGCGAAGCGTATTGCGCCGCCTTGTTGAAACGAGATAGGATTACGCCTTCTTCAATCCGTCACGGGCTAACCGCGCGTAATAAGGCGACCCCTCGCGGCGACAACTTGAATTGAAACGACCCATCTCCTGCCTGTTGCACGCATTTCAGGTCAAAGAGATAGAGAAACGACATAGCAGCGTCGTTGGTATCAAGGTGCTGGCCTTGGGCGAAGTTATTAGGGTAGGTGAAGTCGGTGACGGTTGACAATCTCTGAAGTACAAGCGCGTCAAGCGGATTGAGTTGCTTTAGAATCGAAACAAATTCAATGCGAACGTTGCTTCGAGTGTTTGCGTCCATCGCATTTGCGATAAGGCGAGCCCACAGTTCGCGCAATTCGTCGCGAGTTTCGTCTTGAGCAGCATCGAGTATCTCCAGCGCTAGTCGTGGAGGAACTCCAATGGTCTGTTTTGCATTTCGTTTCGCTAGGATTTCGTCAACACGCCTCGCATACCAATCCAATGAAAGCGTTCTGATTGCTCGTAGCGGATCGGCAATTGCAATCCCGACAGCATCAGAAATGGGATTTCCCAGTACGCGGTTGAAAAAACAGGCAATCTCACGGGCTGCGTCGATGGCGTTGTTGGCGGCCTTCGCAACCTCCTGAACAGCCTTCGCTGTTTCCTTGCCGAATGGTTCCGGCCCCTCAGTCATTCTGCGCCCCCCAGATTTTACTGGCGTTCGATAGGACGGTGCGGCGCAATAGCGAAGCATGTTGCGCCGCATTGTTGAAGCGAGACAGGCGGCGGACTACGCCTTCGGATTCAATCCATCTTACAAGTGACCTGCCACCGAAGTTTCATCCAGCGGCATTTAGAGTCTGGTGGATTTGTACGCCGATTGGCGCGGGTGGGGCAACGGGCGATCGGCGGAGCCGGTCGGGGTTGCGCAGCCGATCGCCCGTTGCGGTGAGGTTGGCGGCATAGGCCGCAGGCGTTTGGTATTTCAGCGAGGAGTGCGGCCGCTCGCCGTTGTAGTCGGTGACCCAGGCGGCGAGCTTGCGCCGTGTGTCGTTGAGGCCGAAGAACAGCGTTTCGTTCAAGAACTCGTCGCGCATCCGGCCGTTGAAGCTCTCGACAAAGGCGTTCTGGATCGGCTTGCCGGGCGCGATGAAGTGCCAGTCGATGGCGTTGTCCTTGCACCAGGCCAGCATCGCATTGCAGGTGAACTCGGTGCCGTTGTCGGAGACGATCGAACCCGGCTTGCCTCGTCGAGCGACGATAGTGGTCAGCTCCCGCGCCACCCGCCGGCCCGAGATCGAGGTGTCAGCGATCGATCCCAGGCACTCCTTGGTGACGTCGTCGACGATGTTGAGGATACGGAAGCGCCGTCCATGGGCGAACTGGTCGGATACGAAGTCCAGTGACCACCGCGCATTCGGCCTCGCTTCCACCAGGATCGGCACCCGTATGCCGCTGGCCTTGCGGCGGGTGCGGCGCTTGCGCACGGCGAGCCCTTCTTCCCGGTAGAGCCGGTGGATGCGGTTGATGCCGGAGCTTACGCCTTCTCGTCGCAGCAGCACGAACAAGCGCCGATAGCCGAACCGCCGGCGCTCATTGGCGAGCTCGCGCAAGCGGGCCCGCAGCTCGATGTCAGCCGGCCGCCGGGACTGGTAACGGACCATCGTCCGGTCCGCCCCGACGATCGAACAGGCCCGCCGTTCCGACAGGCCCAGCCTGGCCTGCAGGTGCGCCGCTGCGGCGCGCTTGGCGGCGGGCCCTACCATTTTTTTGAAAGCAGCTCCCGCAGCGCTGCCGCATCAAGCATCTGCTCGGCTAACAGCTTCTTCAGCTTGGCATTCTCATCCTCAAGGGCCTTGAGCCGCTTGGCCTCGGACACCTCCATGCCGCCAAACTTGGCCTTCCAGTTGTAGAACGTCGCCTCCGAGATCCCGTGCTTGCGGGCAAGATCAGCCGTCTTCGCGCCGGCCTCGTGCTCTTTCAAAACCGCGATGATCTGCTCTTCCGTGAACCGCTTTCGCTTCATCTGTCCGTCCTTCGTCAGGTCGGACTCTAAATCCTTCTGGAGGAAATTCTTAGGGGCAGGTCACAAGCTGTCATACGACAAGTCGTCCCAAAAATCGCCGTTACGGCGCAAGCTTTCCTCAATCGAAGCGAAATCCAAATAACCCACCGGTTTCGTCGTCCGTTAGTCGAACAGGAAGAATGGCTTTTACTACAACTTCTTCATCTGCGACCCCGCTAGCCGAAAGCTCGTCGCTGTTCATGGTTATGATATATTGGCCGTTATGAGCGGTCGCGGTCTTGGCGCCGAAAATGATTGCTCCACGCACCTGCCGTACGTCAACGCCGTCAAACAGGTGACTATCGTGGATGAGAAAGCCGGGGCCACCGAGTCGGTCGCAGACAGCTTCGTAAAGCATGGAGTCAAAACAAAAGATCTTCATCAGATCGATGCCGCCTTTATTTCCGCCGCCCTGAATGGAAATGTCGATTTGGGGCCCGTTCTTGGAAGGCGTTACAACCAGATTTCCGGTGCGATCGTCGTACAGCTCGGCGATCGCATGATCCACCTTTACGGTGGCATATTTGATCGCGTTCTCACTGTGTCTATGATCCTCTTGGAGTCTCATTTCCAGATCAGCACTGTCGCGCTTTGTTTGAGCGACCTTGTTTTCGAGAATGTTTGCATTCTGTAATTTGGTTCGTAGAGCGTCAGCGCGGTTCGAAGTTTTTGCGAATTCCTCATGCATCGACATGAGATCCTCAAAGGCGCCTTTGCCGTCAAGAACAACAAGGATTGCAGATTTTCGGGCATCTGCTGAAGCTAATTCAGATTCCAGTGTTTCTTGAATAGCTTGAGCTGCTTTGATTTCGTCCTCAAGATAACGCCGCCTGTTCGAAACGACCGAGTGTTGAAATTCGCGTACTTCGTCGAAGCGACGCAACGCGATTTCGGGCAGTTGAATCCCGGCTTCGATATAAAGCGTTTCGACCGCAGCATAGGCGGGTGGCTTTTCTTCCCGGACCGAATTCGTTAGGTAGGCGATCGTTTCTTTGACCAAGGCGAGCTCAACCGTGACTTCGGTCATGCGATTTTTGACCCGAGAGACCTCATCGGCCATCTCCTGATAGCTGTCCAGTACGCGGAAACTATCAATGCCTTTCTTTAGTTGGGCGATGCGTTCCTCGGTCCTTACGAGCTCTGGGCGGATTTCCCCTGATGTGCCAAAGATAGTGCCGAGCTCCCCGGCCTTGATCGCCTGCCTCAAGGTTGAGAGGCCTTTCTTGCGGGCACGCAGATCCTGGATGGCCCGCGGGACCTTCCAATCGAATCCCAAAAGATATGACAGGTTGACCTGCCAATCCCAAGGTTGCTGGTTTTCATTCTGCTTCTGAATGTCGGAATAGCCTCCGGCCTTACGCCGCCGAATAAAGTAGCTTATCGAAGATCGGAAGGAGGGCGTGAAGCTGCCTTCGAAATCGGTGCCTTTGCGGATGACCGGAATCTTGAACCATGCCTGACCAAGAAAAGCTTTCCAGTCATCTACCGACACATATTCTAAGCCGGTCTCATCATCTCTCTTTATTGCCAAGCCAGTCGATGGGGCCTGGTCTTTGGCGATGAGAATTCTCTTCTCGTCGTTGCCACTTCGCTTAACTATGATGCGCTCGTTGTTGATCACAAATTCGCCGGTGAATGAATGGGGCGCAATTTCTGGCTTTTTAAAGAGCGAATTCTTGTCGGCGTCGGCTCCGAGCAAAAAGTGGATGATCTCAATCATGCTGGTCTTACCAGCGCTGTTTCGGGTCTGCCTCTCGGTGGATTTTGCCGTTACGTCGGCCAAGAGAATGTTCAACCCAGTTCCGAATTGTAGGGACTTGAAAGTAGGTATTGAACTGGCGATCGAGATAATCATGATTGGCTACGGGCCGGTGAGATGCTGTCCCCATGGTAGTTGACGGCGGAGATCGTATATAGAAGCGTCAAGGCTAGGATAAACCAATCGAAAGGCACAGGGGATGCATCCTCTCGGGTTGCTCGGACGGCTTGAACTTTCTTCCAGAGGACGGAGACAGTCGTCGGGCCATCAAGTACCGATAGAATGTCGCCGCCGACAGCGATCAGCGCGCGGTCCTGTTTGATGTGTTTGCCTGGCAAGATCATTGGGGAGACGCTGCCGCGATCGCATGGTCTTCGAAGATAGTGCACTTCTCGAAGAGATGCGCCAACAGGCTCCAAACGGCAACTTCGCGTGGCGTTGAATTTTGTTGGCCTCCAAGCGTGAAGTCGTAAAGGCAGTCCATTATTTCATCCGGCGGGATGCCTTGAATCTTTAACTCACCGTACTTGCCCTTGAACACGCTCGCGATTTTTCCATCGAAAGTCGGATCGGGGTGGTTAAGCAGATATTCGCCCACTGTACCAGCATTCTGGAATCCCAACCGAATGCGGTCTCGATAAATCTTTGACAAATTGTTGAATTCAAGTTTGGCTGCAGGCACAATCAATGGTTGGTCGTCGTTGGCTCCGTGACCGTGAACCTGCTGCATAATGACGTTGATGACCGCTTGCACCTCGGGTAGCTGCAGGTGTCGGAAGTCTTCATCCGTTGCGGCGTCGCCAAGCAGTTCCTCGATATCGTCGAGATTCAACCCGAAGATGGCAATGCGGAATTGCTCCATGCCAAATTGCTTTAAGGCCCGATCTGGATAAGCCTGGGCAAGTTCCAGTATCTTCGCGGTAATCTGAGGCGGCGTCCCAGTCACATAGTTGGATACAAAAATCCATTCTTTTAGAGCTGGCCAGTTCTGGATTGCCCCCAAGAAATCCTCGGCCACTTTCGTTACGGCTTGAGCCAGAGAGCCGGAGCTTTGCCCATCGCCTCCGTTGGTCGGGCCGTAGCAAGCAAAGATGGTTAGGGGGTCTTTGAGAAGCCCGTCGCATTTTAGGTCTCCCTTGGAGTAGTGGGCGCTAGCGGGCACGAAATTGTCTTTCCACACCTTGGCCATTAGGGCAGCCAAAAACATCTGGAGCATGTCACCTCGGCTGCGACGAAGCTTTAGCTCCAGTGTGTTGAGAAAGGCACGCCGTCGGATCGGTGTTATAATTGCAGACATGCGAAATCCCTATTGGGCGAATTTCGTTTGATAACACGTAAACGAGAAATACGGGAAGAACTCGATTTATGCGTGCATGGGCTGCAGCCGTCCTGATTCTCGGTCGGCGAGAGGTCATTACGCCTCGTCGGCTACCCGCGGCGCCGATAAAGGGTGCACGTGGTAGTGGGAGGCGTTGGCCATGTGGGCACGTCTCGTGGTTCGAAGCGGCGGACGTGAAGGGAGCGGAACGGCTTGGCGGGAGCCAGCCCTGGGTAAAACCTCAAAACCGCTGTCGCCAGGATTCACGAGCGGCGTTTTACAAATTTCGGAATAATAGAATAATACAGGTGATTTGCCCGACGTGTCAAATGTCTTCGCGGGATTGCGCATGCCTGCGACCGCCGGGCTACTTTGCATGGGGTTGTTTTCGATATTTTGCGTGCGAGGGCCGTGTCGGCCTCGCGGTTGGCCTGCGGGGCCGGAGTTCGCGGCCGCGCCCGCCTTCGCCCAAGTCAGCTTCGAGGTGTCAGCTTCGGCGTGGCGGCCTTCACTCGCTTCGCAATTGCTGAGCGCGCTGGGGCTCGAACCAACGACCCCGTGATTAACAATCACGGGGTCTCATTCTCATACCTGAAGAACAACCCGCCGCCTTACGGCTGCGCTTACGAGCAGCCCGTCGTCGACCCACACGTATCGCACTTCATGCAGGTCCCATTCCGCACCAGCGTGAAGTTCCCGCACTCGCCGCACATCTCGCCCTCGTAGCCTTTTGCTTTTGCTTCGGCGCGGCGTTCGGCCTTGCTGGGGGCTGTTGCGTGGGTGCCGGCCTTGCTCCATTGCAGGGCTTCCAGCTTTTCGGTTGGCGAGAGATCGTGTTGCGCCTCCTGCTTCAGGGCGACGGCGCCTTCGATGGCGTCGGAGCCGCGGCCGCCGTGGGAGGCCAGCGAGGTGACGCGGGAGCCGCCGGAGGGGGCGTTCTCGGAGCCTGAGGACACCGCCGCAGCACCGCCGCGCATGACGACGAGATTGTCGGTGCGCGACCGGGTCAGGCCCTTCGACAGGTACTTGTTGGCCTGGTTGCCGCCATGCGCCTCCGGCTCCTTGCCTTCCTCGACGCCCTTGCCGAGCGCGTCGAAGCTCGACTCGCGGGGATCGACATGGGCGAGGTCGAAGCGCGACATGTAGCTGACCGCGAGTTCGCGGAAGACATAGTCGAGGATCGAGGTCGCGTACTTGATCGAGTCGTTGCCCTGCACGGGACCCGCCGGCTCGAAGCGGGTGAAGGTGAAGGCATCGACATATTCGTCGAGCGGCACGCCGTATTGCAGGCCGAGCGACACCGCGATTGCGAAGTTGTTGATGAAGGAGCGCAGTGCGGCGCCCTCCTTGTGCATGTCGATGAAGATCTCGCCGAGCCGGCCGTCGTCATATTCGCCGGTGCGCAAGTACACCTTGTGGCCGCCGACCACCGCCTTCTGGGTGTAGCCCTTGCGGCGATCCGGCATCTTCTCGCGCTCGCGCATCACGACGATGCGCTCGACCAGCTTCTCGACGATCTTCTCCGAGACCTGCGTCGCGCGCGCCGCCATCGGCTTGTCGTAGAACGCCTCGACCGCATCCTCCTCCTCGTCATCATCCGAGATGAGCTGCGAGTTCAGCGGCTGCGACAGTTTCGAGCCGTCGCGGTAGAGCGCGTTGGCCTTCAGCGCGAGCTTCCATGAGAGCATGTAGGCCGCCTTGCAATCCTCCACGGTCGCATCGTTCGGCATGTTGATGGTCTTGCTGATCGCGCCGGAGATGAACGGCTGCGCCGCCGCCATCATGCGGATGTGGCTCTCGACCGAAAGATAGCGCTTGCCGACCTTGCCGCAGGGATTGGCGCAGTCGAACACCGGATAGTGCTCGGCCTTCAGATGCGGGGCGCTTTCCACGGTCATCGCGCCGCAGATGTGGACGTTGGCGGCCTCGATCTCGCGCTTGCTGAAGCCGACCGCGGCGAGCAGGTCGAAATTCGGCGCGGCGATGGCCTCGGGCGCGATCTTCAGCGTGTCGCGCAGGAAATCCTCGCCAAAGGTCCACTTGTTGAAGGCGAACTTGATGTCGAACGCGGTCGGCAGCGCCTTTTCCACTTTCGCAATGGCGTCGTCGGTAAAACCCTTGGCCCGCAAGGTCGAGGCGTTGATGGCCGGCGCGTTGGACAGCGAGCCGTGACCGACCGCATAGGCCTCGATCTCGGCGATCTCGCTCTCGCGATAGCCGAGCGTGCGCAGCGCTTCGGGGACGGCGCGGTTGATGATCTTGAAGTAGCCGCCGCCGGCGAGCTTCTTGAATTTCACCAGCGCGAAATCGGGCTCGATGCCGGTGGTGTCGCAATCCATGACGAGGCCGATGGTGCCGGTCGGGGCCACCACGGTCGTCTGCGCATTGCGATAGCCGTTGACCTCGCCGAGCGCGAGCGCATCGTCCCAGGCCGCCGCCGCGTGCGCGACGAGGTCGGCTTGCGGGCAGGAGGCCTGGTCGAGGGGCACCGGATGCACCGAGAGCGCCTCGTAACCGCTGCTCTGGCCGTGCGCGGCGCGGCGGTGGTTGCGAATCACCCGGAGCATGTGGGTGGCGTTCTTCTTGTAGCCGGCGAAGGCGCCGAGTTCGCCCGCCATCTCGGCCGAGGTCTTGTAGGCAATGCCGGTCATGATCGCCGAGAGCGTGCCGCAGAGCGAACGCCCCTCCTTCGAATCATAGGGCAGGCCCATGGTCATCAGGAGGCCGCCGATATTGGCGTAGCCCAGCCCCAGCGTGCGGAATTCAAAGGAGAGTTCCGCGATCGCCTTGGAGGGGAACTGCGCCATAGCTACCGAGATTTCCAGCACGATGGTCCAGAGCCGGCAGAGATGCTCGTAGGACTCGACGTCGAATCGCCGGGTCGAGGTGTTGTAGAAGGTGATGAGGTTGGCGGAGGCCAGATTGCAGGCGGTGTCGTCCAGGAACATGTATTCCGAGCACGGATTGGAGGCGCGGATCTCGCCGGAGGACTTGCAGGTGTGCCAGTCGTTCATGGTCGAGTTGAAGTGTAGCCCCGGATCGGCCGAGGCCCAGGCGGCGTAGCCGATCTTCTCCCAGAGATCCCGGGCTTTCAGCGTCTTGGTGATCTTCTTCGTGGTGCGGCCGATCAGGTTCCAGTCGCCGTCGGTCTCGACCGCGCGCAAAAAGTCGTCCTTCAGCGAGACCGAGTTGTTGGAGTTCTGGCCTGACACGGTGAGGTAGGCCTCGGAATCCCAGTCGGTGTCGTAGATCGGGAAATCGATCTCCTTGTAGCCCTGCTTGGCAAACTGGATCACCCGCTTGATGAAATTGTCGGGCACCATGGCGCGGCGCGCCAGCTTGACCTCGCGGCGCAGGGCCGGGTTCTTCTCGGGGTCGAAGCAGTCGTCGCCCGAACCCTCGCAATTGACGCAGGCCTTCAGCACCGCCTTGAGGTGCTTCTGGTTGATCTTGGAGCCGGTGACGAGGGCTGCGACCTTCTGCTCCTCCTTCACCTTCCAGTCGATATAGGTCTCGATGTCGGGATGGTCGGCGTCGACCACGACCATCTTGGCGGCGCGGCGCGTGGTGCCGCCCGACTTGATCGCGCCGGCGGCGCGGTCGCCGATCTTGAGGAAGCTCATCAGCCCCGAGGAGCGGCCGCCGCCGGAGAGGCGTTCGCCTTCGCCGCGCAGCCGGGAGAAGTTGGAGCCGGTGCCGGAGCCATATTTGAACAGCCGCGCCTCGCGCACCCAGAGATCCATGATGCCGCCCTCGTTGACGAGGTCGTCGTCGATGCCCTGGATGAAGCAGGCGTGCGGCTGCGGATGCTCGTAGGACGATTTGGATTTTGTGAGTTTGCCGGTCTTGTAGTCGACGTAGTAGTGGCCCTGGCCGGGACCGTCGACGCCATAGGCCCAGTGCAGGCCGGTGTTGAACCATTGCGGCGAGTTCGGCGCCACCATCTGCTTGGCGAGCATGAAGCGCAGCTCGTCATTGAACGCCTGGGCATCGTCCTCGCTGGAGAAATAGCCGCCCTTCCAGCCCCAATAGGTCCAGCAGCCGGCGAGGCGATCGAACACCTGCCGCGCCGAGCGCTCGCTGACATAGCGCTCCTTCTCAGGGAGAGAGGCCAGCGCCTCGGTGTCCGGCACCGAGCGCCACAGCCACGACGGCACGGTCTCTTCCTCGACCTTCCTGAGCTTTGCTGCGACGCCGGCCTTGCGGAAATACTTCTGCGCCAGCACGTCGGAGGCGACCTGCGACCAGAACTCCGGCACCTCGACGTTCTCGAGACGGAACACCACGGAACCATCGGGATTCCTGATCTCCGATGTCGTCAATCTGAAATCAATCCCGGCGTAGGGTGATTGTCCCTGGGTGGTGTTTCGGCGTTCGATTCGCATTGGTCGTGCCCCATTGTTCTTGACCGAAAACCGCATCTCGCGGCCTCGGATGATTTTCTTTGCGCGGAGCCCCAAGCCTCGTTTGCCGCGAGGGCCAGAGACATCCGCACGATTCAGCCGGGTGAACCCGGCCCTGTCTCCCAGGAGGGTTGCGAATCGATGCGAGCATCGATCCACCCCCCGGCACGCCTCCAAACCCTGTGCCCGGGTTTTCTGAGGTCATGCATTCAACGCCCCAACGCTTGACGTACAACGCTTGTCGTACTCGGGCCGGTTCCCCGGCACGTGCCGCATTTCATGCAGGTGCCATCTTGCACCAGCGTGAAGTTGTCCGTTCTCGGCGCTCCAGACGGTCCCGAAATCAGGGCAAACAAGCCCTGTGCCCGTTGCCTCGACCGGCGGACGGAGCGGTCATTCTGGAACCCGTATGGGAGCGACCGGCGACCCGAACTCACTCGCGCCGAACGGATTGAAAACTAGGACGACTCCGTCGCGCCCGTCAAGAACTAGTACGAGTTCCTGAATCAAATACTAAATATGGGGGAAAGAGGGGGATAACAGAGGCAATCCCGCTCCTGTGATCGCGCCAACTATCGGTGAGTCCAAGGGGATTCCCAACGGAAAAAATTGTGATCCGGACCACTACGGAAAGCTGCACCCGCTGTTCACAGGCCGGGTCTCATATGCGGCCAAGAGGCTTGCGCCGGGGCGACTCAGGGCGGGATGAGGGGCCGTCTCAGCTGACATGCCCGGGGATGGATGGTCCCGCCGCCCAGAACGCGGCAGGGTGACATCCCCTTGGGCATGATCTTTTCCGGCCGGTACGCCTTCCCATGACAGACCAGACAATAACGGGCGCGAGAGCGCGCATCGCGCCCGCAGGCCTGCTGTACCTGGCCATCACCTCGGTGGGCTGGGGCTTCAACTGGCCGGTGACAAAATATCTGCTGAGCGAATTGCCGCCGCTGACCTTGCGCGGCGCGACCGGCGTCATCGGCGCGGCCTTGCTGGCACTGCTTGCGGTGATGCGCGGGCAGAGCCTGAAGGTGCCGCGCGAGATCTGGCCGCGACTGATCCTCGCCGGCGTGCTCAACGTCACCGCCTGGATGGTGCTGATGGGCCTCGGACTGTTGTGGCTGCGGGCCAGCGAGGCGGCGCTGATCGCCTATACCATGCCGGTCTGGGCCTCGCTGCTGGCGTGGCCCGTGCTTGGCGAACGGCCGACCGTGCTGCGCACGCTGGCGCTGGTGATGGCGTTCGCAGGCCTCGCCGCGATCATGGGCGGCAATGGCCTCGACGCCAGCATGGCGAAGCTGCCGGGCATCCTGATGGTGCTGGGCGGTTCGATCTGCTTTGCGCTCGGCACGGTGCTGGCCAAGAAGCTGCCGATCGCGTTGCCACCGTTTTCCGCCGCCGCCTGGCAGATCGGGATCGGCTGCGTTTCCATTCTCATCGCAGGCCTTGCGATCGAGACCTCACATGTGGAGAGCGTCACCCCGCTCGGCTGGGCGCTGCTGTTCTATTCCACGGTGATCCAGTTCTGCGTCGCCTATGTGGCCTGGTTCGCCGCGCTGGCGCGGCTGAAGGCCTCGGTCGCGGCGATCGGCACCATGGCGGTGCCGGTGATCGGCGTGGTCGCATCCGCGTTCGCGCTCGGCGAACCGCTTGGACCCGGGCAGATCGTGGCGCTGATTTTTACGCTCGCGGGCGTCGCGCTGGCGACGCGGTCGTGATTGATCGCGACTGAAGGGATCAAGGCGACGCGTGAATCGCGTCGCCTCGATCAGTTTACGTCTTACGGGCAGGGGTGCCGCAAGCCGTCGTAGCCGAGATACGTGCCCGAACCCGGGTCGTAGGACCGGAAGCGCTGCGCGCAGTACCCGGCGGAATCGCCATCGTCCGGCGCGACTGCGACCACGGGACCCTGATCGTAGTAATCGGGCTGGTCGTAATAGCCGTAATCATAGTTGTTGTAATACGGTCCGCTGGCATAGGCGCTCGACGCCAGCGCGCCGCCGATCACGGCGCCTGCAACCGCGCCAGGGAAGAAGCCGCCGTGGTGCCCGCCATGATGCCAGCCGCCACCGCCACCGCCATGATTCCACCCACCACCGCCGTTACCCACGGCGACGCTGCCACGATTCCAGTTACCACCGCCATTACCCATGGCGACACCCCCACGATTCCAGCCACCGCCGCCGCCGACATGGTTCCAGCCACCGCCGCCGCCGACATGCACGCCGCCACCAGCCGCCACATTGGCCACGCCGCGCGGACTCGCCGCTACTCCGGCAGCTGTGCTTCGTAGGAAGCCGCGGCCCTCGGCAAAGCTCGGCGTCGCCGCAATCAGCGGCGTCAGCATCGCCAGCGCTGCGGTAGTCATCAAAATCCTGCAAATACTCATTGTTGGCTCCATTTCAGGGGATACCGTCTCAACCGGCTGCGCCGACAGACGTTCCAATGCCCTGAACACGATCCGCAAGTTGTGACTTCCGAACTGTACGCTGCATGAATGAATGTGCCCTGGTTTGCGGCGGTTCGTCGCAACCGCTGCCGATTTCGTGATGCCAGCCGTGTTGTGACCGGATCGGGCGGACGTCACTGGACATTTTGCGTTGCGAGTGGCATCAGGGCGCCAACGCCCACGACAGGCTTTTGCTCCATGAAACAGTTTTTCCTCAAGCTCTTCACGTGGTGGAATGGCCAGACCTTCGGCACCCAGTTGTGGACGTGGCGGTTCGGGGAACTGGTCGGCCAGGACGAGCAGGGCAATCGCTACTACCGGACAACTGGCGGCGTGATCGATCCGACGCTCGGTTTCGAGCGGCGCTGGGTTGTCTATAACGGCGTCGCGGAAGCGAGCCGGATCCCGCCGGGCTGGTACGGCTGGATGCATCACAAGGTCGATACGCCCCCGACCAAGGAAACCTACACTCTGCGCGAGTGGGAAAAGCCGCATCTGCCGAACCTGACCGGGACGCCGGCGGCCTATCGGCCCTCGGGTTCGACGCTGGCCAGCGGCAAGCGTCCAAAGGCGACCGGCGATTACCAGCCCTGGACCCCGGGAAACTGACGGCGGCCAGCCGGGGCGCGGTTTGGCGCGGACCCGGAATCTCTCATAACGCCTGCAGATTCCCCGAGGCGCAATTGCGCATCCGCTGCGGTTGGCGCCGGCGCGGGCCACAGAGCCATCGGGCCTGTGAACAACGGGATCAGCGGGGATATTTGCCGTATTGGCGTTGCCTCCGGCCCGCGTTGATGGCCCATTGGGGTCATCTTGCGGAGGTGAGAAATCACCGCGACAGATCGGGTGCAGAGTCGCGACTGCCCCGATATGCAGCGGCTGCCGATCAGGACATCGCCGGGAGCCACGCTCCTGGAGCAGAGTTTTTGACATCGCCCGTCAGTGTGCAGCTGCCGTGAGACAGGAAAGGCCGTCTGGGCAACCAGGCGGCCTTTTTCTTTATTCGTGGCTTCGCTCAGCACGTCGCCCCAATGAGTATCCGTCGCGTCATTGCCGCGACCATTCCACTCCCGTCGCCGCATAGTGGCGCATCTCGGCGATCTCTCCGACGAAGGGCTGGATCGCCGCGAGGAAAGCCGGAAAATGCGGTCCCTTGCGAAACTTCTGGAGATGGTCGGCGGTCGAGGTCCAGCGAATGCGCAGTATGAAACAGGTCGGCGCTTCCTCGCAGCGGGTGAGATCGAAACCAAGGCATTCGGGCGAGGCCTGAAGACTCTCGCCGGCGCCGCGGTAAGCCGAAATCAGCTCCTCGCCGCTGTGCCGGGTGAGTTCGTAACGGACGTATTCGACAATCATGATTGACCTCTCGTGAGCAGGACGGCGAACGCCGGCGATGGTCCGCCACCGCTCGTTAGACTTGAATCGATAGCAGTAAAACTGATATCCATTCATAGTGGATATCGATCAAACAAATATCAGGCGGCTCGATTTCTCGCTTCTCCTGATCTTCGACGAGATATTGCGGCGTGAACGGACGACGGCGGTCGCCGAGCGGCTCGGGCTCAGTCAATCCGCGATCAGCCACGCACTCGCCCGCCTGCGCGACATCTTCGGAGATCCGCTGTTCCTGCGGCGCTCCGATGGATTGACGCCGACGCGGCGTGCGCTCGAACTGGCGCCGAAGATCCGCCACCTGATGCGGCTGGCCCAGGACGCGGTCAGCGGTCCGCCTAGCTTCGACCCCGCAAGTTCGCAGCGCGTGTTTCGGCTCGCCGCCAACGATCTTGCTGCGACCCTGTTCGGCGCGCCGCTGCTGCAGCGGCTGCAGGCGGACGCGCCGGGATCCCGGCTGACGACGCGCTTTGCGGTCGGCGCGGAAGCCCTCGACGGCCTGCGCAAGGATGAGATCGACCTCGCAATCGGCCGGTTCTACGAGATACCCGATTCGTTCAGTTCGTCGCTTCTCCTGCAGGAGAGCTTCGTGGTGGTCGCGCGCCGTGACCATCCGGCAATCGGAGCGTCGCTCGGTCTCGAAACCTATATCGGCCTGGATCATGTTCTGGTGTCGTTTTCGGGCAAGCTGAGCGGTGTCGTCGACCGGGCGCTTGCCGCTCGGGGACTTCAGCGCAGGGTGCGCGTCAGCATGCCAATGTATCTGGCAGCCTTCGCGGCGGTCTCCAGCAGCGATCTCATTGCGACCGTGCCCGCACGCCTGGCAGGCCGTTTTGCGGCGGGCTTTCGGTTGAGAGTGCTCGCACCCCCGCTCGCGGTCGAAGGTTTCCCGGTCAGCCTGGTTTGGCACAACTCCGCCAAACCGGATCCAGGCCTCGATTGGCTGATCGCCCGCGTCCGGGAGGTCGCAAGCGAGGTGGGCCGCAATCTGCCTGCTGCGCCGACGGAGGCGCGTCGATCGCGCTCGGGAAAAGATGGAAAGCGGCCTCCCAAGGCTTCGGCGCGTCCAAAACAGCTCAAGCATCAGCCGCGACAGCCCTGACGGGCTGAAGGCAGGTGTCCTTCACTCCGCCTGGCTCGTCATTGGATCGATGAACGTGCGCCGCACGTTCGGGATCGCTATGGAACGACGCCAGTCACGCAAGGCCATGTCCTAGCCGCGCGGCGGCGCGCGTGATCGCCTCGGCGCGGCGCTGCCGGAACGGCGCCATCCGGTCCTCCAGCAGCGCCTTCACGTCTGCCGGAGCGGTGTCGGGCGAGCCGGCGGAGAAGGGCGGGGCGGGATTGTATTCGAGCCGGAGCTGGATCGCCTCGGCGGTGCGGCGGTCGATCAGGATCGAGACCAGCGTCAGCGCGAAATCAATCCCTGCGGTGACGCCGCCGCCAGTGATGCGGTTGCGGTCGACGCAGACCCGCGTTTTCGTTGGCGTCGCGCCGAGTGGGCCGAGATGATCCATCGCCGACCAATGCGTCGTCGCGCGGTAACCTTTGAGCAGTCCGGCGGCGCCGAGCACCAGCGAGCCGGTACAGACTGACGTGACATATTTTGCGAGCTCGGCCTGCCGACGCAGGAAGGCCAGCATCTCCTCGTCATTGACCATGTCGTCGGTGCCGACGCCGCCGGGCACGCAGATCACGTCGAGTTGCGGACAATCGGTGAACGTCGTGGTCGGCATCAAGGTCATCACCGAATCACTGGCGACGGGCTCGATGCGTTTCCAGATCAGGTGCACCTTGGCGCCCGGCACGCTGGAAAACACCTGCAAGGGGCCGGTGAGGTCGAGCTGGGTCAGCTTCGGAAACAGGACGAGACCGATCTGCAACGGGGCGGACATCAACGAATCGGGCATGGCGAACCTCGGAAATGCTTCGACGCATTGAGCATCGCATGGTCAGCCCGATGTCTGAAATGGCAAATTTCCCTCAATTAAAGACACGTTTGCACGCGGTCCGTGTTTGCGCCGAGGCAGGCTTTCGCGGGTCGACGGCGCTAGCCGGTCGCCGCCAGCCTGACCCCGCGAGCATCGTCGAGGGCCACGCGCACCATGCGCGCGAGCTGCAATTTGCGGTAGGGTTTCGTCAGCAGCAGGACGCCCTCCTTGAGACGGCCGTGGTGTATGATGGCGTTGTCGGTATAGCCGGACGTGTAAAGAAACTTGGTGCGGGGGCACCGCTTCGCGACTTCATCGGACAATTCGCGGCCATTCATGCCGCCCGGCATGATCACGTCGGTGAACAACAGGTCGAAATCCAGGCCGCGCTCGACATGGGCCAGCGCTTCCAGGCCGTCCGCGGCCGCGATCGTCTTGTAGCCGAGACTGCGCAGTTGGGCGACGACGAAGTCCCGCACCAGCGGATCGTCTTCGACAACGAGGATGGTTTCGTTGCCGCTCGAGATCGGGGCCGCCGGCGAGGCGGCCATGTCTTCGTCGACGCTGGCGGGTGGCAGATAGAGCCGGATCGTGGTGCCGTGGCCTTCCTCGCTGTAGACCTTGATGTGCCCTCCGGATTGCTTGACGAATCCATAGACCATGCTGAGCCCGAGGCCGTTGCCCTTGCCGCCGCCTTTGGTGGTGAAGAACGGTTCGAAGATCTGGTCGCGTATCGCGGCCGACATGCCGATCCCGGTGTCGCTGACGGCGAGCATGACATAGGGGCCGGGAACGACGCCGACATTGACCTCCGCATAGGCCTCGTCGAGAACGACGTTGCGGGTCTCGATCAGCAGCTTGCCGCCGTCCGGCATGGCATCTCTCGAATTGATCGCCATGTTGATGAGCGCGCTCGCCAGTTGCGACGCGTCGATATGCGCGGTTGCAACTTCCTGCGCCAGCACAGATTCGATTTCGATTTGCTCCCCGAGCGTGGGACGCAGCAGCTTGCCGATATCGAGGACCGTATTGTTGATATCGACATTGCGCGGCCGCAAGGGTTGCTTGCGGGCGAATGCGAGCAGGTGCTGGATCAGCTCGGTGCAGCGATCGACGGCTTGATTGATCAGCACGGCCATTTGCAGCGTCTCGGGGCGGTCCTCGAGGTCGCCCATCAGCATTTCCATGCTGATGGTGATCACTGTCAGCATGTTGTTGAAATCGTGCGCCACGCCGCCGGTGAGCTTGCCGATCGCGTCGAGTTTTTGCGCCTGCTGCAGCTTGCGTTCGGTTTCCTGAACCTCGGTGATATCGTGAAAGACGAGCGAGGCGCCGATCATCTCGCCCGCGGCGTCGCGCAGCGGACGGCCGCTGACCATGACATGGAGCGGCTTGCGGTGGTCCGCGGGACGAATGACCACTTCCTTCCGGTCGAGTGCCTGGCCGCCGAGCGCAATCGTCGACGGTCTCTCCTCCAAAGGAAGCGGCGTGATGCCGTCGACTTCGAGGAAGGTGTTGACCGCCCACAGATCCGCGGCGGACATGCCCGCGCGGTGCCCGAGCAGTCGCTCCGCTGCCGGGTTCGAGAGCACGATGGTGTCCTTGGTGTCGATCACCAGCACCGCCTCCGCGATGCTGGTGAAGGTGTTCTCCAGCACGGATTGCGTCGTGCCAAGGTGTTGCTCCTGCACGGCGACTTCAGCTTCGAGGGATTGGTTCGCGGCCTTCGTGGCACTCAGCGAATTGGCCAGCGCGCGGTATGACACCTGCGTCCCCCGGGTGAGAATGGCGGCCAGGATCAAGATCAGCGCGACGCCGACGAGGTCGAGGGTCAGCAGCAGCTGCCCGCTCAGCTTCGATTGCTCCGACCGAACCGCGAGCAGCCGTTGTTCTTCCGATGTCATCGCGTCGAGTTTCGCGGTCAGCCTTTCCATGGCCGTCCGGCCCTCGGCCTTGGCTGCGAAGGCCGCTATTCCCACCGTGTCGTGTTCTTCGAACAGCCGCAGCAGGTCTCTGCCGAGTTGCATCCTGCGCGTGAGGATCGGCTCGGTGTTTTCGAGCAGCTCGCGCTGGGCGGGATTTTCGTTCATCGCCGCCTTCAGTCCGGCGAGCGCTCCCGGAATCCGGGCATCGGTATCGCGAAACTCCCTCGCGAAATCCGGATCGCGGGTGAGCGCAAAGCCGCGCGCGTTGCTTTCGGCCGCGCGCACGAGCAGGCGCAGATCGGCTATCTTGTTCAGGACATCGAGCGTCTGAGCGACCCAGGCGGCGTCGTTGCGGGCCTTGACATCCATCGCGATGGAACTCGCGCTGATCAGCAGCAGAATGGCTAGGCCGGCGCCGAGCAAGAGGGGCTGGGACCGCAAGGCTGACCTTATTGCAAACATCGTGCAACCCGTGCAATTCGAGGATTCATTCGGCGCGCCGGTGACGTCGCGCGGAAGGTACAATTCGATACTCAAACAGATGGTCGAATGATCATTGGCCACGACGCGATGTGGCACGACTTAAGCTCCGGAAATGAGATGTGCGCTGTTTGCCTCGGCCGCGATCAGCGCGAATCACCTCGTGTACCTTGGACAGAAGCCGGCCGTTGTTCTGCTCGCAAAGGTGCATAGCGGCGACACTGCGACAAAAAAATGTCAATCCGACGGCAGGCGGCGATCGCAAATTTCGTCGGAAAATCGGTTCCGCAAATCGACCGCGAGGTCGGAGCGATCAAGGACGGAAACGACCGGGCTGGCCAAGGCGGTGACGCGGCCGGGCAACCACCTTCCAATGTGCTTGACCCGAACGCGCCGGCATGGTCGGCTGATGTCCGAAACAGTGGATTCCCTTGGTTTTCAGACGGACGCGCGCAGTGATCGGTATCCTGGTCTTTCCCGATTTCCAGTTGCTCGATGCTGCCGGGCCGATCTCGGTGTTCGAGATCGCGGCGCGTTATGCGAGCGCGCATCCCGCGATCAGGGTCCTGGCGGCCGAGCCGGGTCCGGTGCGGAGCTCATCGGGCGTGGAGATGATGGCGCGGAAGTTCGGGCCGACGGGCGCGATCACGACCCTCATCATCGCCGGCGGAGACGGTGTCGAGGCGGCGGCGCAGAACGCATGCACGCTCAGGTTCGTGCAGAGCGTCGCCCGACGCGGCGTTCGCGTCGCCAGTGTCTGCTCCGGCACCTTCATCCTCGCCGAGGCCGGTCTTCTCACCGGTCGCCGCGCGACCACGCACTGGCAGCGGACCCGGCAGTTTCTCGCTGGGTATCCCGATGTGAAGCTCGAACCCGACCAGATCTATGTGCGCGACGGCAACATCTGGAGTTCGGCCGGGATCACGGCGGGCATCGATCTGGCGCTCGCGCTCGTCGCCGAGGACTACGGCGATGCCATCGTCGAGAAGACCGCGCGCCAGCTCGTGCTCTATCACCGGCGCAGTGGCGGCCAGTCGCAATTTTCCTCGCTGCTCGAACTGAAGGCGCCGACCGGGCGCTTCGGGCCGCTGCTGACCTGGGCGCGCGAACATCTCGATGCGCCGCTGACGGTCGAGGATCTCGCCGAGCGCGCCGGCATGAGTTCGCGGCATTTCACCCGCGTCTTCATCGCGGAGACCGGCACCACGCCGTCGAAGGCGATCGAGCGCCTGCGCATCGAGGTGGCGCGGGCGCGCGTGCAATCCTCGAGCGAGGCGATCGAGCGCGTCGCCGAGACCACGGGATTTCGCGACCCGGAGCGGATGCGCCGCGCTTTCATCCGCGCCTTCGGGCAACCGCCGCAGGCGCTGCGTCGCGCAGCGAGGGCGGGCTGATGCCGGCTCGAAGCGCGCGGCGATCGCGCAATGCATCTGTCCGCTCGCTCTGAGGCGGGATCATCCTAGAGTTTAGTCATGCGTGCAGTGCACGCAAGATTGCATCACACGACCGATCGGCTATCCTCGCCCCGCAAAACCACAACAATCGGGGAGGACAGAATGATGCGTCATCGATCCTATCTCGTCGGCGCGGCGATGGGCCTGTTGGCCGGGCTCGCGATTGGCAGCACGTCCGCAATGGCGACGCCCTGCACCAATCTCCAATCCCTGCAGCTCCATGACACGATGATCACGTCAGCCGTGGACAACACCAGCGGGGTCTTCGTCGTTCCCGGGTCCAATCCGCCGAACCTTATCGGCGGCCTTCCGCCGTTCTGCCGGGTCACCGCGTCGCTGGTCCCGACTTCGGATTCCAATATCAAGATCGAGGTCTGGCTGCCCGAGAGCGGATGGAACGGCAGGTTCCTCGGCACCGGCGGCGGCGGCTTCCAGGGCACGATCACGTACAACTCGCTTGCGGGTGGCATCAGGGCCGGCTTTGCCGCCACCAACAGCGATCTCGGCACCGGTTCATCGGGATGCAATTCGCTGTATTGCGGTTCGAATGGCGTCACCAATCCGGTGGCGACGGCATTCGGCAATCCGGGCGTGCCGTCGACCGGCTTGTTCGGGCATCCCGAGCGGATCAAGGATTTCGGCTACCGTGCGATTCACCTGATGACCCTGCGCGGCAAGGAAATCGCCAAGGCGTTCTACGGACAGACCGCGCAAAAGGCCTATTTCGCCGGATGCTCCACCGGCGGCCAGAACGCTCTGATGGAGGCGCAGCGCTTCCCCGACGACTACGACGGCATCCTGGCGGGCGCGCCGGCGTTCAACCGCACCCACCTGCACATGGCAGGCCTGTCACTGTGGCAGGACACCCACGCGACTCCGGGCCGGTTGATGCAGCCAGGCCAGATGACGCTGATCAACCAGGCCGTGATCGCTCAGTGCGTCGGCCGCGATGGCGGCGCCAGCACCGACCAGTTCCTGACCGATCCGCGCGATTGTCGTTTCGATCCCAAGGCGCTGCTGTGCACCGGGGGCAAGGTGCCCCCCGCATGCCTGACCTCCGAACAGGTCACCACCATGCGGAATTACTATGCCGGCACGATCGACCCGGTGAATGGGGACGTCATCAATCCGGGCGCCCCACGCGGCAACGAGACCGACGACATCCGCGCCCTTGGCCTCGCGTTGCAACAGCAACTTCCCGAGGCAGCGTTCGACGGCCTGTTCTACTGGGTGTTCGGCGCGAGCTTCGGCCATCCGGGAAGCGCGGTCAATTTTACGAATTTCGACTTCCACCACGACGTCGACAAGGTCGATGACCGGCTCGCCAGGGTGCTGAACGCCAACAGCACCGATCTCGGCGATTTCCGCCAGCATGGCGGCAAGCTCATCATGTATCATGGTTGGGCCGACCCGCTGATCCCCTCGCAGAGCAGCATCAACTACTTCAACGCGCTGGTGGGAGACGACCGCCACGACCATGGGTTCCAGCAGGTCAGCTTCGGCGGGGATCGCAACCCGGCGCTGCGGCGCACGCAGAGCTACGCCCGGCTGTACATGGTGCCCGGGATGTATCACTGCGCCGGCGGACCCGGTCCCAACGCGTTCGATGCGCTGACACCGCTCGTCACCTGGGTCGAGACCGGCGTGGCGCCGGAGTCGATCGTGGCCGCCAAGTTCGTCAACGATACGCCGCCCGCGGTTCAGATGACGCGGCCGCTCTGCGTCTTTCCCAAGGTCGCGAAATACAATGGAAGCGGCAGCACCAGCATCGCGGCGAATTTCACCTGCGTCACCGACGAGCACGACTTCAACCAGACGCCGGCCCCGAAATACGGGCCGTGAGATGGGGCATGCCGGCGAGCCCCCAGTGCTCGCCGGTATCTTGTTCATCCCGCGCGAGATCGCAATGCGCCAGTCCGTGACCGCAAACTCGCCGATTGTCGTAACCGGCCTTCCATTTCAATCTTGCCGAGTGAATTTCCGGCGGATCGCCGCATCACGCCCGGTGTCGCAACGCGACGCTCGGAATCTGCGGCCGCCCGCCGATGCGCCGGGCGGGTGCGGCGCGTCGGATTAAGCGGCGAATTGCAGCCATTCTCTTCAGCACTTGTTCATCGCAACGGCCGGTCCCGGACGCTCTTTACGACTCCTTAGACCCCGGACATGGTTTAGTCCGGCGACTTCTTTCGAGACGTTTTGACGCGATTATTCGACCAATTGAGCTGATGTGATGGCTGAACCCAACTTGTCTCTGGCCGACCTCGAAGACGCAGTTTCCAAGGGAACCGCGGAAGGCTGTCTGCGCGCGTTGTGGCACGCGACGGATGTCCTGGTGTCCGGGACCTATTCTGAAGCCCAGATCTGGACCTTTGGCGAAATCATTGCGCGGCTAGCCGAGGAGATCGAACTTGGTGCGCGGATTCAGCTTGCCAAGAAATTGGCGCCCAGCAAGAACGCGCCACTAAAAATCATCAAGCGACTTGCCTCGGACGATTGGATCGAAGTTGCGGGGCCCGTGCTCGGACAATCCGAACGGCTGGACGTGGACACGCTGATTGCCGTGGCGAGAGACAAGGATCAGCAGCACCTGTTGGCCATATCCAGGCGGAAGTCCATTCCGGAAGAGGTGACGGACATCCTGGTGGTCCGGGGAGGCAGAATGGTCGTCACTGCGGTCGCGGCGAACCATGGCGCGCATTTTTCGGACTCCGGCTTTCGGCATCTGGTGCGACGCTCGGAAGGGAATTCAGTTCTTGCCGAGAGCGTTGGTCTTCGCGAGGATATTCCCACGCACCTTTTCCAGCAGCTGATTTCCAGGGCGTCCGAGCAGGTCAGAACCAAGCTGCTGCAGGAACGCCCTGACATGGAAGAGCAAATCCGCAGCGTCGTGACCGACGTCGCCGGTCCGATTCATGCCGGGCTTGGTCCGGCTTCAAAGGATTATTCCGCTGCGGAACGAACGGTCACAAAGCTGCATCAGCGGGGAAAACTGACCGAAGACGAGGTCTTCGCGTTTGCTCACTCGCTGAAATTCAATGAGACGGCGGTTGCCCTCTCGCTGTTGTGTTCGCTCCCGACCGGCATCGTGGAGCGGGCTCTGGTCGACAAGAACCGGGAGTCGATCCTGATCCTGGCGAAGGGGCTGGACTTCTCGTGGACGACGGCGATGTCGCTATTGTTCCTGGGAGCGCCGAACTACCGAATCACGGCCGGAGATCTCGATCGCATGAAGATCGACTTCATCAGATTGAAGAAAGAAACATGCCTCCGGGTCCTGGACGTGTATCGGACTCGCAGGGGCACGGCGGCCGGGGATTCCGATGGTCTTCCTCCGCGCTATCTGAATTGAACGCAATGTGCGGCATGGGCCGATGTCGATCGGCCGACGCGTAACCGCTGGCGGCGATCGTGCGCGGCGGCGTCCGCTTTGCCGAGCCTCTCGCGCGTCCCGGGCTTGCGACCGGTTTCTCCGACACGATCATTGCGATACACAATCATTGCGATTGTTGGCATTCGCAATTGCGGGACCTATAGTTTGCGCGATCGGAAGGTCCTCGAGACGAATCCATGCCGGTTTCAATCATCACCGGAGGCGGTTCCGGAATCGGGGCCGCGGTCGCGCGGCGTTTGGCTGCGCCGGATCAGTGCCTGATGTTGCACGGGCAGGGCGCCGACGCGGCAGGGCTCGCACGCTTGCAGGCGGTCGTCACGCACTGTGAAAGCGCTGGCGCCAATGTCGCCTGGCGCGCGGGCGATCTGGCCAGGGAAGGAACGGCCTCGGAACTGGTGAGCGCAGCGCGGGCCGCGTTCGGCAATGTCGACGCGATCGTCCATGCCGCGGGCTATGCGGATCGGCGCGAGTTTGCGCAATTGCCGCGCGAGGGCCTCGAACGCGCCTTTGCCGTGATGGCGTCAGCATTTCACGAACTGGCGCGCACGGCGTTGCCGGACCTGACGCGCGGATCGCATGGACGCGTGGTCGCCATCTCGAGTTTCGTGGCGCATCGCTTCGTTCCCGGTGCGACATTTCCGGCGTCCAGCGCGGCCAAGGCGGCGCTGGAAGCGCTGGTCCGCTGTCTTGCGATCGAACTCGCAAGCTCGGGTGCGACGGCCAACATCGTCATGCCCGGCTATACGCGCAAGGATGGGGAGCGTATGGGCGCGCTGGATCAGGCGGGCTGGCAATCGGCCGCCAAGGCCAATCCGCTCGGACAACTGGCCGAACCCGATCAGGTGGCCGCAACGGTTGCCTTCCTGTTGTCCCCGGAAGCCGGACATGTGACGGGCGCCCTGTTGCCGGTCGATGGCGGCCTGACACTGATGTAGTTTTCTTGGATGTAGTTTTCTTGGATGTAGATTCTCGGAGCAGAATGAATGCAGGACACTGTCACGGGCAAACCAACGGATGTCATCGTGCTCGGTGCGGGCATTGTCGGTGTGTCGGCAGGCGTCGCGGCGCGGCAGCGGGGCCTATCGGTCATCCTCGTCGACCGGCGCGAGCCGGGCAGCGAAACCTCCTATGGCAACGCCGGCATTCTCTCCAGCGGCTCGATCATGCCGCTCAACCAGCCGTCGCTCTGGAGCGCGCTGCCGGCTTATCTCACCAACCGCAACGCCGCGCTGCGCTGGGATCCGGCCTGGACCATCCGCAATCTCGACTGGGTGGTCCGCTTCCTCGCCAATGCGGCACCATCGCGTCTCAAGCCGCGGGCAGCGGCCCTGCACGGGCTGATCGGTGCCTCGCTGAAGCTGCATCGGGACTGGATCGTCAAAGCCGACGCGGCGCATCGAATCCGCGAGACCGGCTGGCTCAAGGCCTGGCGCAGCGACGCCGTCGCCGCGGCGAAGGCGGAGCAGGCGTTCCTGGCTGAATACGGCATCGAAAGCCAGCTTCTCGACCGCCAGGCGATGTCCGCGCTCGAGCCGAGCATCCAGCCTGTCTACAAGGTTGGCCTGCTGCACACGCAGACGGCGTCGGTGGACTCCCCGGGCGCCGTGGTCAAGGCCTACGCGCTGATGTTCGCACGATCCGGCGGCGAGATCCGCCAGTCGAACATCAGGGCTTTGGTGCCTGACGGGGAGGGCTGGCGCGTGGTGCTCGCGGATCAAGCAATCGCGGCGCGCCATGTCGTGGTGGCGTTGGGACCCTGGTCCGCGGATCTGTTGCGGCCGCTCGGCTATCGGGTTCCCCTGGCGTTCGAGCGCGGCTACCATCGGGAGTTCAGGGCGAACCCGGCACGACCCTTGCAGCGTCCGATCCATGACGCCGAAGGCAGCTTCCTGATGACGCCGATGGAGCAGGGCATCCGCATCACCAGCGGGGTCGAACTGACCGCTCGCGATGCGCCCTCGTCGTTCGCCCAGCTCGACCAGGTGGTCCCGCTCGCGCGCGGCGTGGTCGAATTCGGCGATGCCGTCGGCGAGCCCTGGCGCGGGGCGCGGCCGACCTTGCCCGACAGCCTGCCGATGATCGGGCCCGCGCCACGGCACCCCGGCCTGTGGCTTGCCTTCGGCAACCAGCACATCGGCTTCACGACCGGCCCCGCAACGGGAGCTGCGATTGCCGCCATGATCGGCGGCGCGCCGCCCTCCTTCGACGTCAGCGCCTTTGCGCCGAGCCGCTATCTCTGATGGCGGGTGCATGGCAGTTCAGAGCGGCGGAGTAGGGCTGGATCAAGCATGCACTACGTTTGGGATTTCGCCATCCTCGGCAAATACAGCCACCTGTTCTGGCTCGGGTTGGGCTGGACCATGGCCTATACCATAGGCACCATCCTGCTCGGCACCATGCTCGGTCTGCTGGTCGGCATCCTGCGGCTGAAGCGGCTACCGGTGATCGACTGGCTGCTGCTGGCCTACATCGAACTATTCCGCTGCACGCCGCTGCTGGTTCAGATCATCTGGTTCTATTACGCGTTTCCGGTCGTGATCGGGGTGAACATCCCGGCGCATGTCGCCGCCGTCACCGTGCTGTCGCTCTATGGCGGGGCGTTCTACGCCGAGATCGTTCGCGGCAGCATCGAGAGCATCCACGTTGGGCAATGGGACGCGGCGCGGGCGCTGGGGCTGCGGCCATGGCGCGTGCTCCGGCTGGTGATCCTGCCGCAGGCGCTGAAGCCGATGCTGGCGCCTTATGTCAACCAGTCGGTGACGCAGCTGAAGAACACCTCACTGGTGTCGATCATTGCCGTTCCCGACCTCGTCTACAACGCGACGCTGATCAACGCCGACACCTATCGGCCGCTGGAAGTCTATACGATCGTGGCCCTGATCTATTTCGCGATCCTGTTTCCGGCCACCCTTGTCGGCCGCAGGCTCGAGCGCGGCATGACCTACGACAAGGCGTGAGGGACGAATGCCCATGGCTGTCGTTCGATCAGAATAGGCCGAAGATTAAAGCTTCGCATCAAACGTAAGCTTTCCCGTTTTCCAGCAGCGCGCGTACCTGCTTCTCCGACTTGCCGGTTGACAACTGGTAATGGGGCTTGTCGGTAAACTTCTTCCAATCTCCACCCCATTCCAGGCCGGGCACGTTTGCCTTTATCAGGGCGCCGAGTTCGACATAGGCCTTGTCTTCCTTCTTGGTGTCGCCGGTATAGTATTTCCCGTTCTCGAAGATGCCGACGTCCCAAGCGATTCCGAAATTGTGGTTGCTTTGACCACCTCTTGCATTCGTGACCTTTGGTCGCTTGGCGAACAAGGCGTCCTGTTCGGCATAGGTGCGAGTGCCGGAAATGATCCTGTAAGTCAGCGGTCGGCCGTCGACCGCCTTCATGAACTCGCGCGCTTTGACCTGAGCGGCTGGAATCAGGGTCGTGATGCACGTCTCGGTGCGGCTGTCGAAGGCACCCATCTCGCTTTTGATCTCGTCGTATTTGGCGATGAACTGGTCCTGCGCAGCGTCGACCTTACTGCTCCATTTCCCGTTGAGCGCTCCTTTGTAGAAGCCGGAAACAGCCAGGATTCTCTGCGAGAACAAGATGTCCTCCGGGAACAGTTTTGCGCTCACGAGGCCTTCTCCCCTTATGATTTGGTGTTGTGAAATTCGCCGTCGGCACGCGTCAAAATCGCGCGGTGGCGCTCAAACCGTTCGCTGCCGCAAGCCGCAACAACCACGGCCCATGAGGCAGAGAAGAGGGTTCGCAGCGCCTCCTCTGCGAGAGTGTCAGATGATATTGCTATCACAGATAGAGTCAACTCGCCGCACCCGGCAGGGGATCTTGCGGTGCAAGGCCTGCGGTGCGGTCGACCAATGAACACGTGGTGCTGCTCGCGTGCCGCTTCCGACAGCAGCCCGCGGACGCTAGACCCAGGAGTACGTGCGCGAATGCGTGCCGGGTGATCTCTTCGAACTTGCTCAGATATTCAGCTCGACCGGCACGTCCTCCGGCTTGACGCCGGCCAGCGACAGGCCCTTGACGAACCATTCGCGCATCTGCCCGATGCCGCGGTTGTACTCGACCCATACCGCCAGGAAATCGCGCCAGCGCTTGTCGGGTTCGCGCCGGACCGCCATGCTGGAGGGAATCGCGACCGACGGTGATTGCAGGATCCTGTAGCTGCCGAGGTTCGGGTTCTTGGCGATTGCGGTGAGGCCGAGCACCAGCGCGTTGACCACGCAATCGACCCGTCCCGACGACATCTCCAGCATGACTTCATCGCGCGACTTCAGCGACTTGATGGTCGCGTTCGGCGCGAAGCGGCGGGCCACCGTCTCGTTGGCGGAACCGACATCGACCGCGATGTTGACGTCGGGCTTGTTGATGTCGGCCCAGGTTTTGGCCTCAAGACCTTTCTTCAGCATGGCGCCGAAGGGATGCGGGAAGACGGTGCCGCAAAAATCCACCACCAGCGCCCGTTGCGGGGTCGGATTGAGGGCGAAGCCGAGGTCGATCTTGTTCGATTGCAGGTCGAGGATCGAATTTCCGTAGGTCGATTCGATATATTCGAGCTTGACGTCGAGCAGCTTGGCGATGTCGTTGGCCATCTCGATCGAAAAACCGGACCAGTTTCCGGTGGCGAGGTCCTTGTTGAAATAGGGCAACTCGCCCGGCAGCACCGCAATGCGCAGCACCTTGTTGGCGCGGACGCGATCGAGCGTGTTGTCGGCCGCGGCCTGCGCCGCTGCGGGGCTCGCGAGGCTGGAGGCCAGCGCCGCGCCGCTGCCGATCGCCAACGCGTAGCGCAGCGCCTCGCGGCGATCTTCAAAAATCTTGCTGTCGTCCGATGCGGTCACGCGGGCCTCCTGCGCCAATTTGGCGAAGCGTAGCGCGCGCATCGCGACGCAGCAATAGGATGAGGGTTGTCACGTGATGGCATGAGGGACTCGCGCCTATCGCTGCTGGAAGGCCCCTGGGGATGCGACTTATGAGTGCGCGCCCGATCATGCCTTCCGTGCCGGGGCGACACCACCGGACGCAGCCGTGGTCCGGAGCCGGTTTGCCAGCGGCTTCAGGAGTTGCGGCGACAGGTAGATCGGGAATTGCGACATCGCGAAGTAAAGCCAGGTGGTGCCCGGCAAGACGCCTTCCGTGGCCGCCAGCATCAATCCCATGTTGCGCTGGGACACCATCAGGCCGAGCGCAAAGGCGCGCTCCGGGCCTGCCTTGCGAAAGATCACGAACGTCGCGCCGAGCAGCGCGAAGAACATCGCAAAGGCCAACGCGGCCAATGCCATCGCCGAGACGGGGTCGGCCCGCAGGCTGCCCATCACCGTCCCCATCACGGCGGCAACGAATACGAACAGGACCAGGATGTTGAAGCCGTCGATCGGGACCTTGTGGCGCCTGATCGCGGCTTCGCCGGCAATGGCACGGATCGCGCCCGCGACACAGAGGGCGCCGGCGAGGATCGCAACCAGCTTGAGGCCGAGCCCGAGCGGCGAGAGCGACAGGGCGTTGCCGAAGAAAAAGTAGGCAAACAGCGGCGCCGTGAAAGGGACCAGCGCGGTCGAGGTCACCAGCGTGACCAGCACCAGCGTCGCGTCGAGACCCATGACGGCGGCGAGCGCCGGTGAGGCCATCATCGGCGAGGCTACGGTCTGCAGCATCAGGGAGAGAAAGAGATCTGGCGCGCGCGCATCCAGACCCATGGCGGCGCAGCCTGCGCCGGATATCAGGGGCACCCCGAGCGTGGTCCAGGCGGTCGCCGCGAGGACGAGGCCGGGCCGGCGCAGATGCGCGCGCAACGCGCCGAGATCGACGCGCATGAAGGAGATGCAGAGCAGCAGAAAAATCGCTTCGGTGACGAACGGCTTCAGCAGTTCGCCGAGCGGCGGCAGCGCGATGCCGATGAAGACAAGGGCTGCGATGGCGCGCGTGCCCTGACCGCCGAGCCAGGCCAGGGCATTGGCCGGCACGGAGATCCATCGCGGCAAGGGGAGGTCCTCGAACTGGAAACTACGGAGGTCAGAGCAACACGGCGTTCGTCGTGCCGCAGTATCGCCCTGATCATGCCGCGGACGGCCGGCGGCGTGAAATCAATTCGCGTTACCGTCTATGTCAGGTTGTGGAAGACGGGCGAGCGCTCCGCGCGGCGTGTTGCAGGGACGCGAGTAGGGCTCCCGCGAACTGTTGCGCGTGAGCGATCCCCAATGCGCGAACTGGAGGAGCCAAATGCCCTATGAACGTAACGCGAAATCCGCCGGGAAACTCCCGGCGGAGCCGGTGTCGTGACCATCGATGCTATTTGAGCGCAGCCTGACCGGCCAGCGACACCACGTTGTCCTGCGAGCCGGAGCCGCCGCTCACCCCGATGGCGCCGATGATCTTGCCGTCGACCATCAGCAAGTTGCCGCCGCGTGAGGCGACCACGTCATCGAGCGTCGTCAGATAGGCGTAGTAGGGACCCTTGCCGATCAGCGTTTCGAACACCAGCGTCGGACGGCGATAGCGCGCGGCCGTGCGCGCCTTGTGCTGGGCGATGGTGGTCGATGCATATTGGCAATTGTCCTGTTTTTCGAAATAGACCAGATCGCCGCTCGGGCTGACGACCGCGATGCAGAACGCATTCCAGTTCCGCTTGGCGGTCTCGGCGATGGCGGCGGCGGCGACCTTTTTCGCGGTCTCGAGATTGATCGGCTCGCCATAGGGCGGCGGCGCTAGGGCGTCCGCAACCGCATCGTTGGGATTGTCCGGGTTCGGCGCCTGGGCAAAGGCTCCGCTGCTCAGCAAAAGTGCGACGCAGGCAGCGCCTGCGAGCGCAACGACATGACGCATTTAGTCCTCCCGAGAGTTGTTTTGCTCCCGGGTTGAATCCCGGGAGGCCCGCACGTTAGCAACGGAATAGGTTCGCAGAAAGCCGCAAGAACGGGTAGGCTCCTGCAACCGGCCTTCGGCCATTGGCGACGAGGCGGACATCGCACACCGGTTGCCACCGAGAAATGATTTTGCAATCTATTCCTCGATGCGGCGCTCCTGGTCGCCAGTTGAAGCCGACGGAGCGAGCCTGGTCCCGCGGCCGAGCAAGACAATCGCTGCAGCCAGCAGTTGGGCCATGGCAATGAGTGCGAACGGCAACCTGTAATCGGCCGTCACATCCCGCAGGGCGCCGATGATTGCGGGCGCGAAGGCAAATACACCCTGGTTGATCGCAAACACCGCGATCGTGAATGCCGACCATGCCACCGACCAGCCAAAGAACCGCTTGGTGCCGACCATTGCCTTGTGTCTCCCGGGCCGTTAGGTGGACACGCCTACTAGCATCGGGAGTACGCGATGGCTGGCCGGAATCGGACTCTGTCGTCGGTCAGGACCAAGGCTGGCCATCTCGACGCTGCCGTCTGCGAGCGGGCGCGTGTCCGTCGGGATCGGCGATTTGACGGTCAGTTCTTCTCAGGGGTCAGGACCACACGCATCTATTGTCGACCAGTCTGTCCGGTGCGTCCGGCGAAAGCCGCGAACGTATCCTTCTATCCATCGGCAGCGGCCGCCGAGCGCGCAGGATTTCGGCCGTGCCTGCGTTGCCGGCCGGAGACCGCGCCATTCTCTCCGGCATGGAAGGGCTCATTGACGACGGTCGAACGCGCGGTCCGGCTGATCCATGCGGGCGCACTCGATGATGCACCGGTCGAAGCGCTTGCGGCCGGCCTCGGGGTCGGGCCCCGGCATCTCACGCGTTTGTTCGACAAGCATCTCGGCGCCAGCCCCGGCCAGATTGCCCGGACGGCACGCGTTCAGCGCGCGAAGCGACTCTTGGACGAGACCACACTGACGATGACCGAGATTGCGGCGCGCGCCGGGTTCCGCAGCCTGCGTCGCTTCAATACGGTCTTTGCCGAGGTATACAAGCGCCCGCCAAGCGCCATTCGGCGAGCGCAACGGAGCGGCTTACCGCAATCCTCCGGCCGCTCGGCGAGGTCTCTCGGCGATGGTGACCGCTTCGGAGCAGCGATCTAATCCAGCGTCTTCAACCATGCCGCAATCTCGCTTGCGGCGACGTTGGCCTGCTGCAACAGCTTTCCCATGGTGAAGAAGCCGTGGAACTGGCCGGGGAACGTGCGATGCGTCACCGGCACGCCCGCTTCCTTCAGTCGTGCGGCGTAGTCGTTGCCTTCGTCGCGCAAGGGATCGGCGCCCGCGGTCAGCACATAAGCGGGCGGCAGGCCGATCAGGGTCGTGGCGCGGGCAGGGGAGGCACGCCAGTCGTGGACGTCGGCGGCGCCGTTCAGATAATGATCGCGGAACCATGTGATGACGGTATGGGTGAGAAGGATGCTCGTCTCCGGCTCGCGGTGCGACGGATGCGTCATGGCGAAATCGGTCGCCGGATAGATCAGCACCTGGCCTGAGATCGCAGGACCGTTGTCGTCGCGCGCGGCGATCGCCACCACGGCGGCGAGGTTGCCGCCGGCGGAATCGCCGCCGACACTGAGCCGCGCGGCGTCGATGCCGAGCTCCTTTGCAGAGGTCGCGACCCATTGCGTGGCGGTGATTGCGTCCTCGACGGCTGCGGGAAACTTGTGCTCCGGCGCCAGCCGGTAATCGACGGAGATCACGATCAGCTCGCCTTCGAAGGCCAACTGGCGACACACCACGTCGTGGGAGTCGAGATCGCCGATCACCCAGCCGCCGCCGTGAAAGAACACCAGGCCGGGTGCGAGGCCGTTCGCGGCTCGGAGTCTTGTCGGCCGATAGAGGCGAGCGGGGATCGCGCCGTGCGGAGCAGGGATCGAGACATCCCGGACCGCGGCAAGCTCCGGCGGCTCCGGATTGGTGACGGGAAGGGCGGCCAGGTAATTGGCGCGGGCTTCTGCCGGCGTCAGCGTTTCATAAGGCGGACGGCCCGCGTCCTGGAACGCCTTGTAGACGGCAGCGGCATCGGGATCGAGAACAATGGGCATAGGGGAGCGACCTTTTGATGTTTGAACGGTCATTCCGGGGCGATGCGAAGCATCGAACTATGATGTGCAATTGCACATCTGAGAATCTCGAGATTCCCCGATGCGCAATTGCGCATCTGAGGTTCGCGTCTTCGAGGCGCCCCGGAATGACGCACCTCAAGCAGCCGTGCGCCCGCCATCGACGGTGTAGGCCGAACCCGAGACATAGCTTGCCTCGTCGGATGCGAGGAAAGCCACGATCGAGGCCACTTCCGTCGCTTGCCCGAGCCGGCGCGCGGGAATCCGCTCGATGATCTTGTCGCTGGGAACAGGTTCGTTGCCGTTGCGTCCCTGCAGGATCGCGCTCAGCATGCGGCTCTCGATCAGGCCGGGGCAGACGCAGTTGACCCGTACGCCCGTTCCCGTGCATTCCCAGGCGGCGCTCTTGGTCAGCCCGATCACCGCATGCTTGCTGGCGCTGTAGACCGCGAGCTGCGGCGATCCGATCAGGCCCGCGATCGATGCGGTGTTGATGATGCTGCCGCTGTCCCGTTTCAGCATCACCGGCAGCACATGCTTGAGCCCAAGGAACACGCCGACGACGTTGACGTCGATGACGCGGCGGAAGGCGGCGAGCGAGTAGTCGGTGATCGGCTTCACCTCGCCCTCGACGCCGGCATTGTTGTAGAAGACATCGATGGTGCCGAAGGTGTCGACCGCGGCGCGGACATAACCCGCCACCTCGTCCTCGTCGGTCACATCGGCCGCGACCGCGAGGGCCGCTGCCGACGCCGGCAGGCCGGCGATGGCGGTCTTCAGATCCTGTTCCCTGCGGTCGACGGCGACGATCCGCGCACCGCGCTCGGCCAGCAGGTGGATGGTCGCGGCTCCGATGACGCCGGCAGCCCCGGTGACGACGGCGACCTTGCCGTCCAGTCTGATTCGATCGGGCATGGAGTTCCCTGGTGTTTTCCTGGTGTTTCCTTGAGTTTTCTTGAAATTTCCTTGGCGATTCCCCGGGGCGGGTCAGCTGCGCCGGTGGTTCCGGATGCCGCTGGGCCCTTGACAGACCCTTTGACGGCTCTATTTGGAGTTTATTCCATCTCTGGAACCGCCTGACCAGTGGTAGCGGTGTGCCCTTTCCCCGCCGTATTCGGCGTGTTAACCGGAGACTTGCGACCGGCGATAGTAGCGTTGAGCTGAACAGTATCCCTGAGCCCGATTCGCCTGTAAAAGCCGCGAGATGTTTCGAACAATTGTTCTGACCGGTTTAGCGGCCCTGATGGCCGCCAGCAGTATCTCGCTTGCGCCCGCAGCGCGGGCGCAGATAGGCACGATCTTTTCCGATCCGGCGCCGCGGCCGCCCGGCGCCATTCCCCGCGGCGGAAACCCGCCCCCGATCGATGATGACGAGGAAGTGCCGGCCCTGCCACAAGGCCGCGTCCTGCCGGCCCCGAATCGACCACCGCCGGGCCAGGGTTCGGCGCTGCCCGGTCCGGTGCAGTCGCAGCCGTTGCCCCCGCTGCCGGGAACCACCGTGGTTCCGCAATCGCCTGCCGTCGCGGTGGCGCCGCCGCAGCCCGGGCCAGGCGCAGCGCCGCCCGCCGGTCAGGCGCCGGGACAGCGTCAGCCGAAAGCACCGCCGCAACCGGCGGCTACGCTGCAGCCGGGCGACGAGGTGGTCACCGAGCCGCCGGCGCAGAAGATCCTGAACAAGAAGGCAAGTTTCTCTGGGCTCGACAAGATCACCGGCCGCATCATCAATTTCGACGAGGAAATCGGCGAGACCGTGCAGTTCGGCGCGCTCAGGGTGAAGACCGATGCCTGCTATACCCGGCCCGCGACGGAAGCCGCCAACACCGACGCGTTCGTCGAGGTCGACGAAATCACCCTGCAAGGCGAAGTGAAGCGGATCTTCTCCGGCTGGATGTTCGCGGCAAGCCCCGGACTGCACGGCGTCGAGCATCCGATCTACGACATCTGGCTGACCGACTGCAAAGGCCCCGAGACCACGGTCGTAACCGCCCAGCCTGACCCGCCGAAACAGGGGGCATCGCAACCCGGCGGGCAAAAGCGTCCGCCCGCGCAAAGGCAGACGGCACCGCGACCGCCGCCGCCTCCGCAGCAGTTCCAGCAAACCCAGCAACAGCCGCCGCCGCCTCCACAGCCACAGCCGCAACAGGGCGGGCTGTTTGGCATTTTCCGGTAGGGCACGTCCGACTCCGTGAGGGGGCGGTGCGCATGTGCTTGAGGCCGAGGTCCCTGGCAGATCCTCCGGAACGTAAGAGCCTCACAGCAAACAACTGCCATTGTCGGTCATGACGCGCGTGACATCGACGCCAGGCCGTTTGTCATTGGCCACCGCATGATCGGTAATGTCGACGATTTCCCGGCCGACGCCGCGGCTGGATTGTTGATCGCGCCAGCGACTCATTCAAGGGCATTTTTGTAAAAGGCATTTTGATTTTGTTGCGATGACGAGGACGCGCGCGGCGACCCGCTACGTGCAGGTTGACGGCGAGACGACCTCGGGAATATGCTTCCTGAAGTTGTGAATTGCAGTCCCATAATGCGGCGAAACGTTGAACTCGTCGCGACCGTAGCGACGCAACGGCAAGTGATTGTCCAAGTAGCACTTCCAAGTACATCTATCGATTCCAAGTCAATCTATCGATTCATTGACGCGTCCGCCCGGCATTCATTGTTGCCCACCTGACTCGAGCCGAGGGCGGCTCGGGACCACCAAGCTGGATGACTCAGCCGGGGCGCCTCACGCGCAGCGGCGCTTTTAATTTCACGCAGGCAGGAGATTTTCATGTCCAATCATGCGCCGATTATTACGTCTTCGTCCGCGCGGGGCAGCTTCAGTGAACTCGCCAATACCACGGGTTCGAATACGCTGCGCCAGTTATCCGGGACGATGAATTTCAGTGACGCCGATCACAGCGACGCCCATACGACGACGTCGGCGCTGCGTACGGCCGTTCTGTCGAGCGGCTCGGTCATTCCGGCGGCGTCCCTGGCCGATTTCACCGGTGCCATGACGTCCCAGATATTGAGCGACCACAACGGGTCGGGGCAGCTGAAGTGGTCGTTCAGCGACGCCGATCACGATTTCGATTTCCTTTCCGCCAACCAGACCCTGGTCCTCACTTACGACATCACGGTTTCCGACAATCACGGCGGCACGGTCAAGCAGACCGTGACCGTGACGGTCACGGGGTCGGACGACAAGCCGGTGATCAGCGCGGCGGCGGCGACGGTGACCGAACAGGCCAATCACACGCTGTCGCTTGCGCCCGATACCGCCCATATCGCGGTTGGCTTCACCGATGCGGATCTCACCAACACCGGACATACCGCCAGCGTGATCTCGGCGTCGGCGTCCGGCGTGACCACGGGGATTCTGCCCGGCGCGTTAGGCACCGCCGAGTTGATGTCGTTCTTCAATGTCGACAATGTCGTCAAGGCGTCCGGTTCCAGCAGCGGTACCATCAATACCACTTTCTCGGCGCCCGATCTCGCCTTCGATTATCTGGCCGCAGGCGAACAATTGCAGATCACCTACGCGGTGAAGCTCGACGATCACGCCGGAGGCGTCAGCACCCAGAATGTCGTGGTGACGGTGATCGGCACCAATGACAGGCCGGTCTATATCAGCGGGCCGGAGCAGGCCCATCTCACCGAAGGTCAGCAGGTCTCGCCGGGCGGAGACCTCACCGCGCAAGGCGACCTGTTTTTCACAGATGTCGATCTGTCCGACGCCCATACGGTGTCGACCACCGTCTCCGCGGTGCGTTCCGGTGGCGGCGCGATCCCGCTCTCGAACGCCGCTTTGCTGGCCGCGTTCGGGACCGCGCTGGAGGATTCCAAGGGTCACGTGCTCGGCGAGATCGACTGGAACTTCGCTCTGCAGAACAATGCGATCGGCTTTCTCGGCGCGGGTGAGACATTGACGCTCACCTACCACGTCGTCGTCACCGATCCCGCGGGCGGATCGGCGACCCAGGACGTGACAGTGACGATCCTCGGCACCAACCACCCCGTGGTGATCACCAGCGATCCGGAATCGGCGTCGGTGACGGAACTGGCCGATACCACCGGTTCCGCCGTCGTCGACACCACGGCGACGGTGCCGGCCGGAACGCTGAACTTTTCGGATGACGATACCGGCGACACGCATAGCGTAGCGGTGTCGCTCGGCTCCGAGACCTGGTCGGGCGGCTCGGGCATCCCGGCGGCAACGCAGGCGGACCTCGCCACGGCGCTGACGACCACCCTGCATGATTCCACCGGCACCGGTAGCGGAAGCGTGGACTGGAATTTCGGCCTCGCCGACCAGGATTTTGATTTTCTCGCAGCCGGCGAAACGCTGTCGGTCAACTACAACGTCAAGGTCAGCGATGCCTCGACCAGTTCAACCCAGACGGTGACGGTGATAGTGACCGGCGCCAACGATGCGCCGGTGATCACCAGCGGGCCGGAATCGGGGTCGGTCGCCGAGCAGCCGAATACGATCGACTCGCCGACCCTCGATACCACGAGCAGCACACTCGCCTTCAGCGATCCCGACCTGTCTGATGTGCACCAGGTCAGCGTGTCGCTTGATTCCGCGGTCTGGTCGGAAGATCCATCGTTCGTGCCCCTGAATACGCTCGCCGATCTGCAGACCGCGCTGACGACAGCGCTGCACGACTCCACCGGTCACGGCACCGGCAGCATCGACTGGACCTTCAGCATTGCTGACAAGGACCTCGACTTCCTGGCCCCCGGGCAGACCTTGACGGCGACCTATGACGTCACCGTGTCGGATGGCACATCCAATTCGACCGAGACGGTGACGGTCACCATGACGGGGGCCGCGGATGACGCGGTGGTCGTTAATCCGGTCACGGCAAGCATCGCCGATACGGCCCTGGTCGATGCCGGCCAAGTGGTTGCAGCCGGCAATCTGATCGCCGATGGCCACGATACCGGCGGCGATTTGAACAATGTGCTGAGCATCACCGACGTGAACGGCCAGGCTGTCGGCAGTGCTTTGAGTCTCGCCGCAGCCTACGGGACCCTCACGGTTTTCGCCGACGGAACATACGTCTACGTGGCCAACGCGGCGCTCGATGCGCTGCTGCCGGGACAAAACCCGACCGAGCAGTTCAACTTCACGGTGAGCGACAGTTCCGGCCACAGCGCCGCGACGACGCTGACGTTCAATGTCCAGGGCGCCGCCGACGCTGCGCTGATCACCGCGGCCGATGCATTCGCATCGGTGACAGAGGATGCGGGGCCGGACCAGGTGATCAATGGCGGGTTCGAGACCGGTGACCTCACCGGCTGGACCGGCGGTGCCTCGGCTCAGTTTCTCGCGATCGGCGGCGGCTTCGGCAACTACGCCGCGCAGCTGCACAATAGCGGACTGACGCAAAACGTCGCGACAACGCCGCTGCAGCATTACACGCTGACGTTCGACGTTCTCGGCGACCCCGGGTCCGGCAGCAGCACATTCACGGCGTTCTGGGACGGCGCGCCGGTCCTGACGCTCAACAGCTTCCCCGGGGTCTTCACCGAATACAGCTTCGATGTCGTCGGCGACGCATCGGCTTCCGCCACCGCCCTCAGCTTTTCCGGCATCACCGGTACCAACCTGTACCTCGACCGGATCTCGCTCCAGATCCCGAACGGTTCGGCGGCCGAGACCGCTGACGGCAGCATCTCGTTCGCCGACAGCGAGACCGGAGACACTCACACGGCGAGCTTTACCCCGCAGAATGCCGGTTATTTCGGTACATTTTCGCTGGATCCGGTCGTCGAATCCGGCGGCACCGGGTCGGTGGCCTGGCACTTCACGGTCGACAACGCCGACATCCAGTTCCTGGCGCAAGGTCAATCCGTGACCCAGACCTATCAGGTGGTCGTGACCGACGAGTTCGGTGCGACGACCGGCCAGGACATCAATGTGACCCTCAACGGCGCCAATGATGCGCCGACCGTGGTGAGCGAGAACGTCATCACCGACGTCGATGCGAACGGCGCCGTCGTCATTCCGGGCTGGGCGCTGGCGGCCAATGACACCGACCCGGACACCATTGACCATCTCGTCGTCAACAACGTGGTTTCAAGCAGCGACGGCAGCGCTACGCTGTCCGGCGACGTCGTCTTCACCGACGATGCGACACCGGGCGGTTCGTTCACCTACACCTCGTCGGACGGCATCGCCACGAGCGGCAATGTCGCCACGGCGACCGTGATCAACAACGCCTTGGGAGCCACGACCCTCACCGGAACCAGCGGCGACGATATCTTGATCGCCACCAACGGCGCCGAAACACTCAATGGGGGTGGTGGCAATGACGTCCTGATCGGCAATGCCGGCAGCCATGTCATGAGCGGTGGCGGCGGCAACGATACCTTCGCTTTCGTGCATGACACCGATGGCCCGGCCACCATCACCGACTTCAACAACACCACCGCGCACGATCACATCGCGGTTGCCGCCAATGGTTTCGGCGGCGGGCTCACCGCCGGCATGGACGTGACCCAGTTCTTCGAAAGCTCCGGCGATAATCAGTTCTCGGGAGAAGGTCCGCTGTTTCATTTCGATAGTGCGAGCAATACGCTTTACTTCAGCGCCACCGGAACGACCGGCTCGGAGATCGCGCTGGCGCAGGTGCAGCCGGGGGTGACGATCCACGCGCACGATATCCTGATCGTGTGAGCAGGCGACCGGGCCCAGGCGAGGCCGCGCGGGCGCGACATCAACCCGCGCCGCGAGGCCGCGGCGCCTGTGGTCTGCCATCAAGGGCGTCGCACCCAACTCCGTAGGGTGAAACGGATTGTGTCGCCGCCGGGCGTCGGTCAGGCCGGTGCCGCGGCAGCGACGCCTTGGTCTGAATCGGACGTTTGCGCCAACGCGGCTCTGCGGTTTCGGATCACGCCCTATCGGCGTGCGGCGATGATTGCGAGCGCTTCGGCGCCCTTGACCGGCGGCTCGACCGGCAATCGCGAAAAATCGGCCGGCTCGCCCGCGATCGCGCGATCGAGCAGCGCGGTGTAGCGGCGGCGCGGAATCTCGATTGCGCCTAGGCTCTTCAGATGCTCCGTGACATATTGCGTGTCGAGCAGTTCGAAGCCACCCGCCATCAGCCGCGCCACCAGATGCACCAGCGCGACCTTGGAGGCGTCGCGAGCGCGGTGAAACATGCTCTCGCCGAAGAACGCGCGGCCGAGGCTCACGCCATAGAGCCCGCCGACGAGATCGTCATCGGTCCAGACCTCGACGCTGTGGCAGTGCCCGAGACGATGCAATCCGGTGTAGAGGTCGCGAATGCGCTTGTTGATCCAGGTGTCTTCGCGTCCCGCCTGCGGTGCCGCGCAGCCGGCGATCACAGCCGGGAAGGCGCGGTCGACGGTCACCGTGAACGCGTCCGAGCGCACGGTGCGTGCGAGGCGCGAGGAGACTCGAAGTCCGTCCAGCGGAATCACCCCGCGCATCTCGGGTTCGACCCAGAACAGGGTCGGATCCTCGGCGTTCTCGGCCATCGGGAAGATGCCGCAGGCGTAGGCGCGCAGCAGAAGCTCGGGCGTGATTTCGGATGCGGCGGAGTCGCGTGACGTCATGGGCGCGAGCATAACAGGATGCGGCGGCAGGGGCGATGGGGAGGGCCGCCGGGGATCAAGCCATTGTCTCGGCGTTGAAGTGTCACTTTACTGTCGACAAGCCCCCATGTTCCCTGCGTCAGGGCACAGCCGGTGTGCTAAACCCGTGGAAAACGGGGGTGGTCCGGCAGCCGGCCTTGGGATTGGCTTTCGCAGGCGGGACCGAAGAAACGAGGGGGAAACGTGAAAATTACCTGGAAGACCATTGCGCCGCTGGGCCTCTGGCTCGCGCTCTATCTGGTGCCCGTGCCCGCGGGGCTCAATGCCAACCAATGGCACTATTTCGCGGTGTTCGCAGCGGTCATCGCCGGCCTGATCCTCGAATCCATGCCGGTCGGCGCGATCGGCCTGATCGGCCTCACCGTGGCCGGCGTTCTGGGCTATGTCGAACCCGATCCCAACAAGTCGCTGCGCTGGATGCTGGGCGGCTTCTCCGAAGGCACGGTGTGGCTGATCGTCGGCGCCTTCGTCTTCTCGATCGGATACCGCAAGAGCGGCCTCGGCAAGAGGCTCGCCCTGATGCTGGTGCACAGCCTCGGGCGGCATACGATCGGCCTGGGCTATGCGGTGGCCTTGTCCGACCTCGTGCTCGCGCCGGCGACGCCGTCCAATACCGCTCGCAGCGGCGGTACCGTCTACCCGATCATCAGCAACATTCCCCGGATCTACGGTTCGGAGCCTGGACCGACCGCGGGCAGGATCGGCACCTATGTGATGTGGACGGCGTTTGCGACCACCGCCGTCACCAGTTCGCTGTTCCTGACGGCGCTGGCGCCCAACGCCGCTGCGCTCAGCATCGCCAAGAAGATCGTGAACGTCGATATCGGCTGGTCGCAATGGTTCGTGGGTTTCGCGCCGCTCGGCATCCTGCTGCTCCTGCTGGTGCCGCTGCTGAGCTATGTCGTGTGCCGGCCCGAGGTCAAGCAGAGCCCGGAAATCGTCGCATGGAGTGCGAACGAACTCGCCACGATGGGACCGCCCTCGCGCAATGAATGGATCATGGCCGCGCTCGTGGTTCTCGCCATGTTCCTCTGGATCACGGGCTCCAATCCCGCGATCAGCCTGCCGGGTCTGGGATCCAATTTCATCAACCCGACCATGGTGGTCTTCGTCGTGATCTCGCTGATGCTGGTGACCGGCGTAATCGAATTCCACGACGTCATTGCCGAACGAAGTGCGTGGGAGGTGTTCTTCTATTTCACCTCGCTGCTCACCCTGTCGTCAGGCCTGAATGAAATCGGGTTCATCAAGTGGGTCGCGGAAGGCTATGCCAAGCCGCTGGCGACGCTGTCGCCGACGCTCGGGATGATCCTGCTGGTCTCGTTCTTCTTCTGGATTCACTATTTCTTTTCCAGCATCACCTCGCACGCGGCCGCGATGCTGCCGGTGGTGCTCACCGTCGGCAGCAGCATTCCCGGATTGTCGGTTCCGACGCTGGCGCTGCTGTGCGTCTATTCGCTGGGATTGATGGGGGTGATCTCGCCTTACGCGACGGGACCCGCGCCGATGTATTTCGGGAGCGGCTTTATCGGCAAGGGTGACTTCTGGAAATTCGGCCTGATCTTCGGGGTGCTCTACTTTGCCGGCCTGCTGGTGATCGTGCTGCCATGGCTGCAATTGATCGGCTGACGGCACGGACGCAACGTATTCGACGGGCGCCGGCGACCGTCGAAACGTCGTTGCGGGAGGTCCGCACCCATGCGACGATCGGTAACATTCGACATGGGCCGAACGCCGCAGGGTAGCAACATGGACGACAGCCTGCCCGACCTGGGCGATCTCGAACGCGAGGTGATGCAACTGGTTTGGGCCCGCGGCCCGGTCACGGCCGAAGCCGTGCGGGAACGGCTGTCCCGTCCGCTCAAGGAGTCGACGGTCAGGACCGTGCTGCGACGGCTCGAAGACAAGGGCTACACCACGCATACGGTGGACGGACGGACCTATGTCTATCGGGCGGCCGAGCCGCGCGGGCAGGTCGCGGCGAAAGCGGTCCAGCGCATCGTCGACTGGTTCTGCAACGGATCCGTCGACGAGGTTCTGGTGGGAATGGTGGATAACGCGATGCTCGATCAGCGACAGCTGAACATGCTTGCGGAGCAGGTTGCAAAGGCCAAGGGGAAGGCGGCGGCAAACGGGGGCAAGACATGATCCTGCCGGCTCTGGCTGAGGCTGCGCTGCGCTCTGTGGTCCTGGGAAGCGTCGTGTGGGCGAGCCTGGGTCTCTTCCGCGTGCGGAATCCGTACCTGCAGAAGATCTCGTGGATCCTGGTGCTCGTCGCGTCGTTGTCGATGCCGTTTCTGATGCGCTGGACCATGGTGACGGTCACCGTGGACGCCATTCCGGCGACGATCCCCGGCAGCCCGTGGCCCATCGAGAGCGGATGGCTGGAACCGGCGGCGCCATCGGCGATCGGCGCGTCCCCCGCGGTTGGCAGCCGGCCTCATGTTGCCGGCAATTTCGCGATCAACTGGCTGGATCTGGCGACAGCCATCTATGCCTGTGTCGCCGGCCTGCTGCTGTTGCGATTGGCGGTCGGCGTCTGCCTGACATGGCGTCTGGTCCGCGCCGCGACGCCGGTGGTCGCGTCCTGGACCGCCGACCGGCGGGTGCGGGTGAGTACGGCCGTTGGCGGACCGGTGACCTTCGGCTCGACCATTCTGCTGCCCCCGCATTATGGCGACTGGGATGCGAGGAAGCGTCAGGCTGTGCTGGCGCACGAAGCCACCCACGTCGCCAATGGTGACTTCTATATGCTGCTGCTGGCCTCGCTCAACCGGGCGGTGTTCTGGTTCAGCCCGTTTGCGTGGTGGCAGTTGATCCGGCTGGCTGAACTCGCTGAAATCATCAGCGACGCAAGTGCAATCGAGGCGGTTGCCGACAGGCTGTCCTACGCGGAGATTCTGATCGACTTGATGCAGCATGGAAGGCGGCTGCCGGCGGGGCTCGACATGGCGCGGGCAGGGACGGTGCGGCTCCGGGTCGAGCGCATTCTCGGGGCGACCACTGTTCCGGCCCTGGTCGACTGGCGCAAGCGACTCGTGTTCGCGGCGTCCATCGTACCGGTCGTGCTGCTATCCGCCGGCTCGATCACTTACGGCACGCGGTTGTCGACGCCGGCCGCCGACGGCGCGGTGGAGCATATGGCCGAGGACGGCCGGCCCCATCTCGTCGCATTTTACGCGCTGGGACGGACGTCCATTTTCACCCTCTTTCGTGAAGGTGACGACTTCTTCGGGCAGGTGAGCGGGCAAAGAAAACAGTTGATGTCGGTGGCTGGCGACGGGACCTATTCCTACCCGGCCGCTCAAGGTCACATCGTGCTCACGCTCGCTGATCATACCTTGCCGGCCGAATTGACGATGCGGCAGAATGGCCGTGACATCCGGGCGGCGCGGATCGCCGGCGCGTCGCGCCAGCAGATCGAGGTGGATTCCGCTGCGCTGGACTCCTATGTCGGCTGGTACGAATTGTCCCCGCAGCGCGTTCTCAACGTCACCCGCGACGGCGTTCGGACTTATCTGCGGGAGACCGGACGACCGAAAGTCGAGATCAGGGCGCGCGACGTCGACGCTTTCGCCAGCACGCGTGATGATCTCGTGATCTTCCTGCGCGATGCTCAGCCGAGCGCGAAACAGCTGGTGTTTCAGGATCCGATATCGGGTGCGCGGCTCGCTCCGCGCGTGAACGCGGCCAGGGCTGCGATGATCGAAGAGGAGTTTGCGCGGCGCATCGCGGAGACCCCGGATCGGTTCCGCGATCAGATCCCGCTGCCCGGCAGCAGGGAGATGGTTCTGCGCGGGATCGCCGAGATGCAGCGGGGCGCTCCGGACTATGAGCAGATGAGCGCCGCGCTCGCCGCCAAGGTCCGTCGCCAGATGCCGGAATATCAGCCCCTGTTCAGACTGCTCGGTGCGGTCGAGACGATCTTTTTTCGCGGCGTGGGCCCGGGAGGCTACGATATCTATGGCGTCAAGTTCGCCAATGGTGTTGCGGATGTCCGCCTCCTGGTGGGAGCGGACGGCAAGGCCGAGGATGTCTTCTTCCGACCGGAGGGCAATGACGCTCCCGGTGCCGTGCTCCGCTGTTCGGACGAACAGGGTTTGCAATCGAAGGGCGAGACCTCGCCGATCCAGATTTTCTTCTACAATGACACCGGAACTGAGCTTACGCTCTACCGGCTGGGTACGGATGGAAAGCGAATCCATCACGGCGCGATCGGCGACAGCATGTCTTCGGCAATCCTCACCAATGTCGATACGCCATGGGTTGTCGCTGATGGCTCGGGACAATGTCTCGAGATCGTGCTGCCGGGACAACACACGCGTTATCGCACGTTCGGGGCGGGGCTGGGTGGCCCCCTTGCGGAGCGCGCCGGCAGGCCACGCTCCGTCCCGCAGGCGGGAAGCGAAGAGATCCTGCGACGATACATCGAGGCCCTGGGCCGTGGACAGCCTGACTACGAGCGCATGACGTCCGAAGTGGCGGCGCAGACGCATCAGCAGCTTCCCTTCAACCAGGCCATCGTCGCCCGGCTTGGTGCGCTGCGGGCCCTGTCATTCCGGGGTGTGACGAGCCTCGGCAACGACATCTACATGGGTCACTTCGCCAATGGATCGGCGGAATGGCGGATCGGACTGGTGAAGGACGGCACCATCGGGCGAATTTCGCTGGGACCGCAATAGCGCGGACCGTCCGACCCGTTTGGGCTGCGCAGCCGTGCGCGGTACTTGCGTGTGGCGCGACTGAATGCTACGTTGTGTAGCACTTCGGATCCCGGCTCGCACGATCGCATTTGTCTGGCGGCATGGTGGAAGCCGGCGATCGTACAGGCAGCATGGGTTGTTATCCGAATTCAACCTTCTTGGTTCCAATGTCGATTTTGACGGTCCATGAACTCGAATTCCTCGCCAGCCTGCGAACGGGGTGGTCGGTGCTCTATCGCAATGAGCTTGCTCGTCTGCTCAAGGAGCTTGATGGGCGGCGCCGTCCTCGTCCGTCATTAAAGTCTCGAGGCGGCTGCGACATCACGAGTGGCGCATCGGTGTACCAGTTTCACAGACCTGCTCAGCGGACCTGAGGCGCGGGCTTATCCGCGTCCGGTCGCGGCGGGCTCCCGGCTAGCCGGCATCCGCGTTCGCGGATTGGCCGGCCGCGCCGGAGCAACGAAAGCGCAGCACGATCCTGGTGCCGTCATGGTTGGGGTCGCGCTCGACGCTGGCCTCCAGCTTGGCCGCCATGGCGCTGACGATGCGTTGTCCCATGCCGGTCGACCGCGGATCGGACTTCGCACCCAGCCCGACGCCGTTGTCGGCGATCGAGAGCATCAGGTCGTCGCCGTCCGCTCCGACCTCGACATGGATCGGCCCGGCCTGATCCGGATAGGCGTACTTCACGGCGTTCATGACGAGTTCATTGACGACGATGCCGATCGCGACCGCACGGTCGGGATCGATCTCGACTTGGACCGCCTTCAAGGTCAGCCGCGACATCCGGTTGCCTTCGGCGGAGCGCCTGAGATCATCGAGCAGTGCGTCGAGATACTGGTTCAGCAGCACGCTTTTTAGATCGTGCGAGGTGTAAAGCCGGCGATGAACCTGCGCGACCGCCGCGACACGTCCCATGGCATTGGTCAGCGCCGCCTTGACGTCCCCCTGGGTCGAGGAACTGGCCTGCAGGTGCAACAGCGAAGCGATGATCTGCAGACTGTTGCCGACGCGGTGATTGACTTCACGCAACAGCATTTCGCGTTCCGCAGCAAGCGCGGCGAAGCGATCGCGCGAGGCGAGCACCTCGGCTTCGGCCTCATCGCGCGCCTTTTGCAGGCGCGACTGCCGCAAGGCGCCCTCCGCCGCGACCTGTAGAAGCGGAATGAACGCGCCATGGATATCCTTGACCAGATAGTCGGCCGCACCGGCCTTGAGCGCGGTGACGGCGATGGTCGAGTCCTGCGAGGCCGTGACGAACACGACCGGAGGCGCAGCCGGGTCCGCCATGATCCGAGCCAGCGTTTCCAGGCCGTCGAGATCCGGCATGTACTGGTCGAGGGCAACGACGTCGATGTCGCCCTGCTTCAGCCGGGCCAGCCCCTCCGCGCCGCTTGCTGCGTGGACGACGTGGAAACCGCGCCGCGTCAGGCCGCGATCGACCAGACGCGCGAGCGCCTCGTCGTCGTCGATATAGAGCAGGGTCGTGGTCATTGCATTCACATGGTCGTCCCGGGAACCTGGATGACGGAAAAAAACAGTCCGAGCTGGCGAATGGCGTTGGCGAAGCTCTCATAGTTGACCGGCTTTGTAATATAGACGTTGCAGCCAAGTTCGTAGCAACGCTTGATTTCGCGGGAATCATCCGCGGTGGTCAGGATCACCACCGGCGCACTCTTCAAATGGCTGTTTTCCTTGACCTTGCGAAGGACGTCGATGCCCGACATGTCGGGCAAATTTAGGTCGAGCAGGATCAGGAGTGCACGTTCCCTGTGTGCAAGTCCGCTGTCGTCGGGTCCGAAAAGGTACTTGATCGCGTCTACGCCGTTGGTGAACGGGATGATCTCGTTGTTGACGCCCGAGCGTCGGATGTTGCGCTCGATCAAGCGTGCATGTCCCTCGTCGTCCTCGATCATGATGATGGTGACTGGCGTCGTCATTTGTCTGCGTTCCGGTTGGCGATGTCCCAATTGATCGGTAGCGTGATGGTGAACGTGCTGCCTTCGTCCAGTTCCGAGGCGACCGACATGGTTCCACCGAGCCGCCGCACCAGCGCGCGGACGTGGGCCAGCCCGATGCCCTGGCCCGGTCTATCCTGAGATCCCGCGCGGCGAAACAGGTCGAAGATGCGCTGATGGTCCTTTGGGTCGATGCCGCGTCCATTGTCGGCGACTTCCAGAATGGCAAAGCCAAGCTTCTTTCGTCCGCGCACGGTGATTTCGCCGGGAACGCCTGGCTTGAGATATTTGATCGCATTGTCGATCAGGTTCGAGAAGATCTGTTCGAGCCCGAGGCGGTCGCTCACGATCTGCGGCAGTAGTTCGATTTGAATTTCCGCCTGAGCCTCTGCGGCCTGATGCGCCAGCGTCCGAACGATGTTTTCGACCAGTTCGGTGGTATTGATCGGCACTGGCTTGAATTCGCGCTGCCCCTCCCTTGTGAGGATGAGGATTGCGCCAATCAGCCGATCCATCTTGCTGATCGACGACTTGATGAACCCGAGCGCTTCGGCGAAGTCCTGCGACAGCTGCTTGTCGGTGCCCTTGAGTTCGGGTTCGGTCTCGTCGGTCAGCGTCGGCAAGGGTGGCGCGCCGGCGTTGGCGAGCGAGGCGATGCGCCGGAAAATGTCAGCGCGCAACTCCTCCAGTTCACTGGTGAATCCCATGATGTTGACCAGCGGTGAACGCAGGTCGTGGCTGACGATATAGGCAAAGCGCTGAATCTCGTCGTTGACCTCGCGGAGGTCCGCGGTGCGTGCATCGACGGTGGCCTCGAGATTGAGATTGTTCTCGCGCAGTCGCGCTTCCGCCTCGCCGCGGGCATGCGCCGAGCGACGCACCAACCGGATCGCAATGGCGGCAAGCGCAATGACGAACGCGGAGCCGGAAATCGTGACCAGGGATGCCAGGTGCTGGTTGCGGTCGGCGGTTGCCGTCCGCAACGCCAACAACCGTTGTTCCTCGGCGTGCATCGCATCCGCCAGGTTCTGGATCGCGGCTATTGTCTGCGCTACGACAGGGTCGCGCGACAGGGTGGGGGCGCCTGCCTTGTCCCCTGGCTTGGGGGGCCGCATGTCGCGCACAAACTGGCCGAGCCGCGCCGTTACCGCTGTGCGCAAACTGCCGAAATTCTCGACCTGAACCCGATTGTCGGCCGTCAGTTGACCGAGCCTGTCGAGATCGGAAAGGATGGCCGCGACGGCCTCCTCATGGTCAGTCCGAAATTCCGGCGCCCGGGACAGCAGGTAGCCGCGTGCGGAGCTCTCGGCACGGCGGATTTCCAGAAGCACGGTATTGATCTGCTTTTCGACCTCGACCGTGTGGACCAGCCCGGCGCTGTCACCCCGCGTCCGGTTGACGAGGATTACGGATGAGGCGCCGATCGCGACCAGCACCACGAGTCCCACTGTCAGCAGCAGGATCTGGCCCATCGCCCGCCCACGTCGTGCAACCGACGTCACGACAATCTCGCGCTACAATCGGGAATTCGACCGTCCCCCAAGGTGCAAAAACGCGGTTCCACGCGTGAGGGTTCCAGGGCGGATGAAGAAACTTATGACCAGACCGAGACTCTCCTGCGCCAGTCTGGGTGACACACCGAGCAAAATTGCGGCGCTCACCACCCAATTGTGACCGTGGTCAGCCGGTCTGCTGGCCCGCCAGATACTGTTCGAGCCAGTGGATGTGGTAGTCGCCGTCAATGATGGCGGGCTCCCGGACCAGCGCCCGGAACAGCGGCAACGTGGTTTCGATACCGTCCACGACCATTTCGTCCAGCGCCCGGCGCAGCCGCATCAGGCACTCGGTGCGGGTCTTGCCGTGCACGATCAGCTTGCCGACCAGCGAGTCATAATAGGGCGGGATGACATAACCCTGATAGACGGCGGAATCGATCCGTACGCCGAGTCCTCCCGGCGGATGATACTGCAGGATCTTGCCGGGCGAGGGACGGAAGCTGACCGGGTTCTCGGCGTTGACCCGGCACTCGATGGAGTGGCCGTTGATGACGACTTCATCCTGGGTCAGCGGCAGATCGGCGCCGGCGGCGATGCGGATCTGTTCGAGCACGAGATCGATGCCGGTGATCATCTCGGTGACGGGATGTTCGACCTGGATGCGGGTGTTCATCTCGATGAAATAGAACTCGCCGTCCTCGTAGAGGAATTCCACGGTGCCGACGCCGATATATTTCAGCTCCTGCATGGCCTTCGCCACGGTCAGGCCGATGGTCCTGCGGGCCGCGGCATCGAGCACGGGTGAGGGGCCTTCCTCCCAGACCTTCTGGTGGCGGCGCTGCAGCGAGCAATCGCGCTCGCCGAGATGGATCGCGCCGCCGCGGCCGTCGCCGAGCACCTGGATCTCGATGTGGCGGGGCTTCTGCAGATATTTTTCCAGATAGACCGAGGCATCGCCGAAAGCTGACTTGGCCTCGTTGGCAGCCGTGGTCAGCGCCAGCATCAGGTCTTCAGCGGTGCGCGCGACCTTCATGCCACGGCCGCCGCCGCCGGCGGCAGCCTTGACCAGGACCGGAAAGCCGATCGCCTTGGCCACCTCCATGGCATTTTCGTCAGGGGTGATCGCGCCATCGGAGCCGGGCACGACCGGAATTCCGAGCCGCTTGGCGGTCTTCTTGGCCTCGATCTTGTCGCCCATGATCCGGATGTGCTCGGCCTTGGGGCCGATGAAATGCAGATTGTGGTCGGCGAGGATTTCGGCAAAGCGGGCATTTTCCGACAGAAAGCCGTAACCGGGATGCACCGCGTCGGCGCCGGTGATCTCGCAGGCCGCAAGCAGCGCCGGGACGTTGAGATAGCTGTCCTTCGAGGGCGGCGGGCCGATGCAGACGCTCTCGTCGGCGAGCCGCACATGCATGGCGTCGGCGTCGGCGGTGGAATGCACCGCGACCGTCGCAATGCCCAGTTCCTTGCAGGCTCGCAGGATGCGCAGGGCAATTTCGCCGCGATTGGCTATGAGTATTTTGTCGAACATGCTGCCCCAAGGGGTGAGTAGCGAATGGCGAGGAGCGAATAGCCGCAGTGAGAAACCATTCGCTACTCGCTATCCGCTAGTCGCCTCTATTCAATGATTACCAGCGGTTCGCCGAATTCGACCGGCTGGCCGTCCTCGATCAGGATCTGCGTCACCGTGCCGGCGCGCGGCGACGGAATCTGGTTCATCGTCTTCATCGCCTCGATGATCAGAAGCGTTTGTCCGACGGATACCTTGGTGCCGATCTCGATGAACGGCTTGGCGCCGGGCTCCGGTGCCCAGTAGGCGGTGCCGACCATGGGAGAGGGCACCACGCCGGGATGCTTGGAGAGATCGTCAGCCGCTGCTGCCGGCGCGGCACCCGCGACCTGCATCGGCGCAGCCGATTGGTAGCTCGGCGGCATCGCAGCGGCGATGCTGATGTTGCGCGCGACCCGGACCCTGAGGCCTGCGCGTTCGATCTCGATCTCGGTCAGGCTGGTCTCGTCGAGCAGCAACGCAAGCTCGCGAATCAGCGCGCTGTCATCGCTGGAAACCTGTGCGGTGGCTTTTTCGTCTGGCTGGCGCGCCATGATGTTGATCCGAAACTCTCTTGCTTTGGTGGCGGGCGGAGGCGTCAGGCCTTGGCCTTGACGCCGATGCGGGCGGCAAGGCCTGATATCGCGAGGCGATAACCGTCGATGCCGAAGCCGCAGAGCGTCGCGAACGCGGCTTTGGCCGTGAAAGAGTGATGGCGGAAGGCCTCGCGCGCGTAGATGTTGCTGATATGCACCTCGACGGTGGGGATCTTGACCCCGACCAGTGCGTCGTGCAGCGCGATCGACGTGTGCGAGTAGCCGCCGGCATTGATGACGATGCCGATCACCCCCTTGGCCTTCGCCTCGTGGATGAAATCGATCAGTTCGCCTTCGTGGTTGGATTGTCGGCAATCGGCGGTCAGGCCGAACTGGATCGCGGTCGCGGCGCACAGCGCCTCGACATCGGCGAGCGTGGCATAGCCGTAAGTCTCCGGCTCCCGTGTCCCCAGAAGATTGAGGTTAGGTCCGTTGAGAACATAGATTGTCTGGTTGGACGTCGTGGCCATTCCTATCCCGGCGTCGTGGCGGCAGGTCGGCCGGGTTATAGGTAACAACAGGCGGAAGGGGAAGCCTTTAGACCGCCTCGGCCTTGCGCAAATACCTCATCCAACTTGCAAAAAATCTCACAGAACCTACGGAAATCGCTGATTAACCATCTTGGAGGAGGCGATCGGGGGAAACCCGTTACCCACAAAAAGGGGCGGGCACCGTTGCCCGCCCTTTGTCGTTGGTCTCAAGCCCGTGATCAGACGTCGAGAATTGCCACGATTTCGCGGCTGCGCGGATCGATCACCAGGATCTGGTCACGGACCAGAATGTACTCGTAGCCGCGCCACTCCGGATAGATCGTCACGACCGAAGCCGGGAGTGGGTGGTATCTCACTTCGGACGGAATGCGGGTGCCGACCGAGATCGAGAAGTTGACATTGGTCACCGGGGCGACGCGCTGCTCGCGGATCACAGTGGTGATCTTGGTGCGCTGCTCGGTCGAGAGTTGGGCTCCCGCGCCAGCCGCGCCGACCGTGGTCTGGGACCGCTCGGTGCCGCCCTTGGTTTCGGCATTCGTGTTGCCGGTCTTGCCTTCCTTGCCTTCGGCCTTCATGTTGTTGTCGCGCGTGTTGGTGTCGCGACCTTCGGCCTTCATGTTGCCGTCGCGACCTTCGCGGCCCTCGGCCTTCATGTTGTTGCCGTGACCCTCGCGGCCCTCGGCCTTCATGTCCTTGGCCTGGCCCTTGGTCTCGTTCTCCGAGCTCATGCCCTTAGACTTCTGACCGGGCATGTTGTCTTCCGCGCGCTGACCCTTCATCGCGCCAGGCGCCTTCTGATCCGACTGCGTCGACTTCATGCCGGTGGATGGCTCGGCGTTATGCTGCACGGCGCCACTCGTTGCGCCGCCGCCTGCCGCAGGTGCCGTGGACGGCGCTGCAGGTGCTGATGGCGCGGTCTGCTGCGCTGCCGCTCCGCCGGGTTCGCGGCCGCCAGTTGCTTGCGCGTTGGCCAGGCCCGTTCCGGCGAGCAGCGCGATCGCTGCTACCGACATCATTAATCGATTGGTCATCGTTAAATCTCCTCGCATGTTGGCATTGCCCGCGCCAACAACGAAAGGCGAGCAGACTCGTTCCGGTCGTTTCGTGGTTCCCTCACGTTAGTTTGTTGAACAACCGATGAACGGCAAGCGAGGCCTCCCGCTTCGCGCGCAGCGCCGACGATTGATGTGCGTTCGCGGCGCAAAAAAAAACCGGCTGCGATGCAGCCGGTTCTGGTTCCAGACGGTGGTGAGCGGTTCGCGTTAGCAGGTTGCCCTGTTCGCAAGTCGCCTCGTTAACAAGTCGCCTTGTTAACAGGTCGCCTTGCCGCAGCGTGCCTGCGAGATCTTTTCCTTGAGGCTGTCGACGCCGACCGCGCCGACCACGATCTGCTTGCCGATCACATAGCTCGGCGTACCGTTCATGCCCATCGCTTCGGCGAGCTTGAAGTTTTCCTCGATGGTGGCCTTGGCCTCGGGGCTGGTCATGTCCTTCTCGAGCTTGGCCATGTCGAGCCCCAGGTCCTTGGCCGCCGCCAGCGCGCGCGCCTTGTCCGCCTGGCCACGACCGCCGAGCAGCTTCTGGTGGAAGTCGAGATATTTCTTTCCCGTCGGATCCTGCATCCGCACGGCGACCGCCACTTGCGCGGCCTCGACCGAGCCCTGGCCCAACACCGGAAATTCCTTCAGCACGACCTTCAACTTGGAGTCGGCCTTCATCAGGTCGAGCATGTCGCTCATGGCGCGTTTGCAGTAGCCGCAATTATAGTCGAAGAATTCGACGAAGGTGACGTCGCCATCCTTGTTGCCGATCATCACGCCGCGCGGCGAATTGAAGATCGTGTCGGCGTTCGTCGCAATGCTGGCTTCATGCTTGACGGCGTCGGCGGCGGCCTGGCGCCTGCTCAATTCGGCCATCGCTTCCTCGAGCACTTCGGGATGGGCAAGCAGATAGTTCCTGACGATGGTTTCGATGTCGCCGCGTTGCGTGTCGGTGAAACTCTGCGCCGAGGCTGGTCGTGGAGCTCCCAGGAGCGCGAGCGCGATCAGCGCGGGGACGATCAGGCGGAACGACGGCATTCGTAAATCCTCTCGGTGGAAAGCGGGATCCGGACAGGAAGTCCGACTAGTTGCTGCCGGGCAGCGGCTTGGTAGAAACGATATCGTCGGCCTTGACCCATCCGGGCGTGCCGATCGCGAAACGGGTTTTCGCGCGCGAGGCAAGCTCACGAGCGGTCTTGTTATCGCCGCGAAGGAAGGCGGCCTGCGCGGACGCCAGGTCGGCCTCCGCGTAGTCTCCCTTCCGGCCATAGGCCATCGCGAGCTGGGCGTAACCAAGCGGAGCTTCCGATTCCCGCGCCACGGCGGCGCGCAGGATGGCAACCGCCTCGTCAGTATAGGCCTTATTTTCCGTCGCCACGAGCGCCTGCCCGAGTAACATCTCGATGAGCGGCGCGCTGCTGGAGAGCTGGACCGCCCTGCGCAGCGGAGCGATCGCCTCGGCGGGCCGGCCGCCTTCCAGCAGGGCCTGCCCGCGCAATTCGTAGAAATAGGCGTTGGTCGGCTGCTGCTGGATCAACGCGTCGATCTGGGTCAGCGCGCTGCGCAGGTCGCCGTGCAGATAGGTCGTGATCGCCCGCGCATAGCGGGCCGGCGTGCTGTCGTTGGAGAGCGGATAGCGCCGATAGACGGTATCCTGCCGCTCCATGAAGGCGGAAATCTTGGCGCGTATCATGTCGTGCCGCAGCTGCAGGGCCGGATCGTCCTTCTTGTCCCAGTAGGCGCTGGCGCGGGCCAATTCCTCGAGCGCTGCGACGCGCTCGGCCGGCATCGGATGCGACTGCAGATAGGGGTCCGCCCCGCGCGCCGCAAACAGGCCTTCACTGGTGAAGCGCTTGAAGGTTTCGTACATGCCTTTGGCGGATTGACTGGTCGCGGTCAGAAACTTGACGCCGGCCCGGTCGGCGTTTTCTTCCTGCTGTCGCTGATAGGAGAGCAGGGAGCGGCGGACCATTTCCTGAGGTCCGGCCACCGCGGCGGCGCCGGCACTGGCAAGCCCGTTATTGGAATTGCCGCTCCTCGATCCCGCCACCATGGCACCGGCGCCGAGCAGCATGGCGATGATCATCTGCGTCTGGGCCTGCGCCAGCTGCTCGCGCAGCTTGGCGAGATGACCGCCGGCAAGGTGGCCGGTTTCATGGGCCAGCACCCCGATCAGCTGGTTCGGGGTATCCGACTGCAAAATGGCGCCATAATTGACGAAGATTCGGCGACCGTCGGCCACGAAGGCATTGAAGCTGGCGTTGTTGATGATGACAGGCTGAATGTTCTGCTTTTCCAGCCCCGCCGCGCGCAAGACCGGCCGGGTGTAGTCACGCAGCAACTGCTCGGTCTCGGTATCGCGCAGGGTCGGGGGCCCCCGGTTTTCCTGCGCAAAGGCCGAGGATACCGGTGCAAGGACGAGCGCGGCCGCGACCGTGACCGCGGTCAGACCTGTGGTTTTTTTGCAAAGCGCGAAGCGGGCGAACATTTGACGATCTTTTGGCGATTGGCTGCGGTGCGAATACCGGTTATGCCCCTAGAAAAGCTCGAATACGGCCGCTTTGGGGCAAACGTCCATGATCCGGTCCGACAGGAAGTAGCAGAAATCAATGCGTGATGCGACAGTGCTGGACCCTGTGGAACTCCTGCTTACCCCTTCGGGCCGCAGCGGTGTTCCGCCGTTCATGGTGATGGACGTGATGGCCGCGGCCGAGCGGATCGAGGCCGCCGGCGGCCATGTCATTCACATGGAGGTCGGGCAACCCGCGGCGCCGGCGCCAGGTTCCGCGATCGAAGCGGCCGCGGCCGCGCTGCGTGGCGGCCGTATCGACTACACCTCGGCGCTCGGCATCGCCTCGCTGCGCCGGCGCATTGCCCGGCATTACCGCGAAACCTATGGCTGCTCGGTCGATGCGGATCGGATCGTGATCACCACGGGGTCCTCGGGCGCCTTCATCCTGGCCTTCCTCGCCATGTTCGAGCCGGGCGATCGGGTCGCCGTGACCATCCCCGGCTATCCGCCCTATCGGCATATTCTCACCGCGCTGGGCTGCGAACCGGTCCTGATCGAAACCTCGAGCGAGACCCGTCACGCACTCACCGGTGAGGCGTTGCTCGCAGCCCATCGCAAGACGCCGCTGAAAGGGGTGCTGGTGGGCAGCCCGGCCAATCCGACCGGAACGATGATGTCGCGGGAGGCGCTGACAGGGCTGATTGCGGCCGCGGAGGGCGCCGGCATCCGCTTCATTTCCGACGAGATCTATCACGGGCTCGATTATGCCTTCCCCGCCGTCACCGCCGCGGAGCTGTCGCCGCATGCACTCGTGATCAATTCGTTCTCCAAATATTTCTGCATGACCGGCTGGCGGGTGGGCTGGATGGTCGTTCCCGAGCCGCTGGTTCGTCCGATCGAACGGCTGCAGCAGAACCTCGCCATCTCGGTGCCGACCCTGTCGCAGATCGCAGCCGAAGCCGCCTTCGACGGCCGTGAGGAGATGGAGGCGATCAAGCGCGGCTATCTCGAAAACCGCCGCATCCTGATCGAGGGCCTGCCGCGCGCCGGCATCACCAAATTCCTGCCCGCGGACGGGGCCTTCTACCTTTATGCCGACGTGTCGGACTTCACATCGGACAGTCTCGCCTTCGCCAAGACCATGCTCGAACAGGCGCATGTCGCGGCGACCCCCGGTGTGGATTTTGATCCGGTCCATGGCCGCAGCTTCATCCGCTTCTCCTATGCGCGCTCCGCCGACGACATGCGCGAGGCGGTGGCGCGCCTCGCGCGCTGGCTCGCGCGTTAGCCAAGTGACCAGGGCGATCAGGATTTCGGACTACCTCGTGTCGGACTTTCTCTGCGGTCTCGAGTTGCCGCCGTGGGATGCTTGCGACAGGGCAGCGACGATCCTCGAAGCGCGATTGGCGAATCTTTCGTCCTCTTACAGATTCCTTGACGACAGAATCGCGGTCCATGTGACGGCGGCGGTCGAGCAGGGCGCCATCCTCAAGGCCCCCTGCATCGTCGGCGAGGCATGTTACGTCGCCTCCTATGCCTATATGCGCGGCGGTGTCTGGCTGGAGTCGCGCGTTACGGTCGGCCCGTCCGCCGAGGTCAAATCTTCCTTCATCTGCGACGGGAGCAAGATCGCCCACCTCAATTTCGTCGGAAACTCGATCATTGGCCGCAACGTGAATATCGAGGCTGGAGCGATACTGGCCAACTACCGCAACGAGCGCGACGGCGGGGAAATCATCTGTTTCGACGGACAGAACCACATCGGAACCGGGCAAGAGAAGTTTGGCGCGCTGGTGGGCGACGGTTGCCGAATCGGCGCCAACGCGGTCCTGGCTCCGGGCACCATTCTGGCGCGCGGCACGATCGTCGAACGACTCTCCCTTGTGGATCAGCTTGCGACGAGGCAATGATTTCCTGGCGTGCCCGGGGCTGACCTCGTGTACGAATCCGCAGCGTGGATCGTGGCGATCAGCACGAGCGCCATCACCGTCCGAAGAGTTGAATCCCAATCAGGAGAAACCCTTGTCCTCAAAATTGCTAACCGAGCCAGCCGTCGAGCCGCATTTCCCTGTCGCCGCTTTGGTGTGGCGGGGGCGCACCGGAGGGGGGTCGCAAGCGTTGCGCGCGGCGCTGCTGATCGCGCTGGGGACGGCGCTCTTGACGCTCTCGGCCAAGATCAATCTGCCGCTGCCTTATGTGCCGATGACGCTGCAGACTTTGGTCGTCCTCATGATCGGCGCCGCCTATGGCTGGCGTCTCGGCGGCGCGACCGTCGTGGCCTATCTGGCCGAAGGGGCGATCGGATTGCCTGTCTTTGCGGGGCCGATCGGCGGTCTCGCACCATTCGTGGGGCCGACGGCTGGCTATCTCGTCGGGTTCGCGCTCGCAGCACTGGTCACGGGCGCCTTGAGCGAGCGTGGCTGGGACCGCTCGATTCCCTTGCTGTTCGTGGCTATGGGGGCAGGGCACATCATCATCCTCGGATGCGGATGGGCGTGGCTGGCCTTCGGCATGAAGCTCGGGCTTGAAAAGGCGTGGCTGGTCGGGATCTCGCCGTTCATCGCGGCATCGCTGATCAAGAACGCCCTCGGAGCCGTGGCTGTGCCGGCAATCAGGCATTTGCTCGACCGCGGCCGGTAAAATGGCGGTGCGCGCACGAACCTAATTGACTCCGCCAATCCAATCGCTCTTGGCTGGTCCTGGAACGACGCCCGTCGGGAAGCGACGGGCGTCTGCGCGTCGATTGAGGGGGAAACATCATGACGGCGGTTACCACAGCCCGGGCTGATCAGAAGGCAAAGCCCTGGTACGGAATTCTCTATATTCAGGTGTTGATCGCCATTCTGATCGGCGCCGTTGTCGGCTGGCTGTGGCCGAACTTCGCGACCAATGAATGGATCAAGGCGCTTGGCGACGGCTTCATCAAGCTGATCAAGATGGTGATCGCGCCGATCATCTTCTGCACGGTGGTCTCCGGCATTTCGCATATCCAGGATGCCAAGAAAGTCGGCCGCATCGGGATCAAGGCGCTGGTCTATTTCGAAATCGTCTCGACATTCGCGCTGCTGATCGGATTGATCGTCGGAAATCTCGTGCGTCCCGGAGCCGGCTTCGGCGGCGCGATGGCGGATGCCGGGAAGGTGGCCGGTTTCGCCAAGCAGGCCGAGGCCCAAAAGACCGTCGATTTCTTCCTGCACATCATTCCGGATACGGTCGTGGGCGCCTTCGCCAATGGCGAGATCCTGCAGGTTCTGCTGTTTTCGATTCTTTTCGGCTTCGCCCTGATGAGCCTTGGCGAGCGCGGCCATACACTGCGTGCTTTCGTGGACGACGCGGCGCACGGGGTCTTCGGCGTCATTGCCATCGTCATGAAGGCGGCACCGATCGGCGCGTTCGGCGCGATGGCCTTCACGATCGGCAAGTTCGGCACCGGCGCGATCCTGAACCTGATCGGCCTGATTGCGACATTCTATGTCACGGCAGCGCTCTTCGTGTTCGTGGTGCTGGGCGTCATCGCGCGGATCGTGGGCTTCTCGATCTTCAAGTTCCTGGCCTACATCAAGGACGAACTCCTGGTCGTACTCGGCACCTCCTCGTCGGAGAGCGCGCTGCCCACGCTGATGGAGAAACTCGAGCGGCTCGGCTGTTCCAAGTCGGTTGTCGGCCTGGTCGTACCGACCGGATATTCGTTCAATCTGGATGGAACGAATATCTATATGACGCTCGCAACCCTGTTCATTGCGCAGGCGCTCGGCTTCGATCTCAGCCTCACTCAGCAAATTACCATTCTGCTGGTGGCGATGCTGACGTCGAAGGGGGCGTCCGGCATCACGGGGGCGGGCTTTATCACGCTCGCCGCGACGCTTGCGGTCGTCGATCCGCGTCTGGTGCCGGGCATGGCGATCGTGCTGGGCATCGACAAGTTCATGAGCGAATGTCGGGCGCTCACCAACCTTTGCGGCAATGGCGTCGCCTGTGTCGTGGTCTCGTGGTGGGAAGGCGAACTCGACCACGACAAGCTCCATGCCAGGCTCAATCAGCAGATCGATCCGTCCGACGTGGAGACAGCCGTCACCACGGGATAGGACGCTCCGCACGGAGCGGGCCCGAGGGCATGATCCCCGGGAAAACGCTGTCATGAAAAAGCCGCCCGGTTGGTCCGGGCGGCTTTTTTGTGCTGAATCGCGGAAGTGGAAGCTACTCGCCGCCGCCGAAGCGTCGTGACCACCATCCCGCCTTGCGCGGCGCGGCCTGACTGGTTTCCTCAGGGGCAGGCTCGGCTGGAGCGGGAGCCGGCTCGGGGGCGTGGGCTGTGACCGCCGCCGACACCGCCGTCTCGGCGGTGGGAGTTGTCACGAAGCTCACCTTTTCGCGTACGGTCGAGCGGCGGGCGGGCTTGTCGGCCTCCTGGATGGTCTGGGCCTCCGCGGCTGGCTCGACGACCGCAACGGCGACCGGCTCGTGTGCCGGTTGCTCGGCCAACAGGGTTTCGGGCAATGCCGCAGCCGGTTCAGCCGCCGCCTGTGGCACCGCTGGGTCCGTTATGACGCCATCGAAATCGGCAACGGCGTCCTGCGCCTCCGAGGGCTCGGTCGGCGCCAGTTCGTCCGCGATCGAGCCGACGAGGCCGTCCTCAGGTCCACCGCGCCGGCGACGACCGCCGCGACGTCCGCGACGGCGCGGCCGTCGTTCGCCATTGCTGTCCTGGCGCGGCGCCCCGAAAGGCTCCTCGGCACCATCCTCGGCAGTGTCATCGTCCTCCACAGCGACCGTGTCGCTGGTTGCGACGAATTCCATCGGCGCCGGGGCTTCGCTCTCCTCGGTTTCCTCGCGCGGACCGGCTTCGCGGGTTTCGCCCGCCCGGCCGCCGCGTCGGCGCCGGCGGCGCTTGCCGCGACGCTGCGCATCCTGACCGGCCTCGCTGCCATTGGCGTCAACGGTCGCGACCTCGTCGGACAAGCCTTCGGTCTCTTCGGTTTCGACCTCCGATTCGAGTTCGACGTCGAACGCCTCTTCGTCGTCATAGGCCTCTTCCACCAGCGGCGGAGGTGCCGCTGCGGCCTGCGCGACGAGCAACGCCTTGGCTGCCTCCAGCGTGTGGACCTGTTCACCGCGGTCGATGATGAACGATTGCGGGCCGGTTACGGTCGGGTCGGCAATCACCGCAAGCGTGACCTTGAAGCTGCTTTCCAGATCGCGCAGGTGACCGCGCTTGTGATTGAGCACGTAGAGCGCGACATCGGTGCGGGTTCGGGCCACGAGATTGTGGGTCGCGCCCTTCATCAGCGTTTCCTCGAGACCGCGCAGCAATTGCAGCGCGACCGAGGACACCGAGCGCACATGTCCGGTGCCGCCGCACGTCGCGCACGGCTCGGTCGAACTTTCCAGAACGCTGGCGCGGATGCGCTGGCGCGACATCTCCAGCAGGCCGAAATGCGAGATGCGTCCGACCTGGATGCGCGCGCGATCCTGCCGCAGGCAGTCGCTGAGCTTGCGCTCCACCGCGCGATTGTTGCGCTTCTCGTCCATGTCGATGAAATCGATGACGATCAGGCCCGCGAGATCGCGCAAGCGCAGCTGGCGGGCGACCTCCTCGGAGGCTTCGAGATTGGTCTTGAGCGCGGTGTCTTCGATATGGTGCTCGCGCGTCGCGCGGCCCGAATTGACGTCGATCGAGACCAGCGCCTCGGTCTGGTTGATCACGATATAGCCGCCGGAGCGCAATTGCACCGTGGGCGAGAACATCGCGTCGAGCTGGCTCTCGACGCCCATGCGGGAGAACAGGGGCTGGCCGTCGCGATATTGCCGGACCACGCGCACGTTGGTCGGCATCAGCATCTTCATGAAGTCGTGGGCTTCGCGGTAGCCGGGTTCGCCGGCGACCATGATCTCGTCGATCTCCTTGTTGTAGAGATCGCGCAGCGACCGCTTGATCAGCGATCCTTCCTCGTAGACCAGGGTCGGCGCCTGCGACTTCAGCGTCATGTCGCGCACGGTTTCCCACATGCGGATCAGGTATTCGAAGTCGCGCTTGATCTCCGGCTTGGTCCGGGAGGCGCCCGCGGTGCGCAGGATGATCCCCATGCCCTCGGGCACGTCGAGGTCCTGCACCACTTCCTTGAGCCGAGAGCGGTCCTGTGCGCTGGTGATCTTGCGGCTGATGCCGCCGCCGCGGGCGGTGTTGGGCATCAACACCGCGTAGCGGCCGGCCAGCGACAGATACGTCGTCAGCGCCGCGCCCTTGTTGCCGCGCTCTTCCTTGACGACCTGCACCAGCATCACCTGGCGGCGCTTGATGACTTCCTGGATCTTGTACTGACGGCGCGGCCGGAAGGCGCGCTCCGGAACCTCTTCCAGCGCATCGTCGCCACCGACGGACTCGACGAGATCCTCTTCTTCCTCGTCGTCCTCGTCCTCGTCATCGGCCTCATGGCCCGGCGCAACGGCGGGCGCGTCATCATGGGGCGCGAGGGCGTGTTCGTCGTGATGTTCGAGGTGCGGCGCATCATGGTCGTGATCGCGATCCGGATGGCCGTCATGATGTTCGTGCTCGTCATGCGCCGAATCGGCATGTTCCGGCGTGGCGGCATCAGGCATCCCGACCGGCGCTTCCGATCGGGCCTCGGCGGTCACCCCGACGTGTTCCTCATGACCATGCTCGTGATCATGCTCAGCATGGTCATGGTCCTCGTGACCATGGTCATCGTGGTCATGGTGCTCATGACCATGGTGCTCATGACCATGGCCCTCGGGGGCATGGTCATCCGGGGCATGGTCATCCGGGGCATGGTCATCGTGACCGTGGAGATCGTCATGAGGATGCACGGCTTCGCCGCGATCGAACGGATTTTCGATCAGCTCCGGCCTGGCCGGATGCAGGCCGGCCTCTTCATTGGACTCGGCCACCTCATGTTCGGCTCCGTGGTCGCCGACCGACGCTTCCGCGCTCAACGGCGGATTGGCGTCCGCTGCTTCCACGATATCACTCTGGACCCGTTCGCCATGACCGCGGCGACGCGAACTGCGATGCCGCGAGCGTCGGCGACTGGACCGGTTCTCGGTCTCTTCTTCCGCCTCGCGATGGGCCCGCTCTTCGGCCTCGATCAGGGCCTGACGATCCGCCACCGGAATTTGGTAATAGTCGGGATGGATTTCGCTGAAGGCAAGAAACCCGTGGCGGTTGCCGCCATATTCGATGAAGGCGGCCTGCAGGGAGGGCTCTACCCGCGTGACCTTGGCGAGGTAGATGTTGCCGCGCAGCTGCTTGCGCTGGGCGGTCTCGAAATCAAACTCTTCGACGCGATTGCCACGGACCACAACGACCCGGGTTTCTTCCGGGTGAGTGGCATCGATCAACATTTTGTTTGGCATTTTTAAACTCTTGGTGGCGACGGGCGCGTCTGACCCTGGGCGCGGGCTGCGCCGCCGGGAGACGCGACGGTCCACCTGATTCGGGGGTGAGGGGAAGGCCGAAACGCAACCCGGGGCGCCGTGCCGATCGCATTCCGGTGCGATCGCCGCGACGGACGAAGCCTTGGCTCCGCATCGAGGCGAATCGTCCCGGGATTATGATCCGCAACACAGTCTGGCGCATCAAGCGTCGGCCCGTCTGAACACGTTGGCGGCAGCACATGCCACCTTGTCTGTTGCTGACAGCTCGGGAGGCACCGAAAGGCGCGCCCGATCGATCTGCCGGCTCCCGCCTGGGGGAAGCGGATATCTGGTTATGTCGTGTCTTGAGACCGTCCCCGGAAACAAGAGCCCGGGACCGGACGCCACTCGGGCCTGAAACCGCTCCTTAAGATCCGCCGCGCGGCTCGCGCTGGCAGGGAAGGATTCGGAAAAGGTGCTGGCATCTTCTCGCAATCGAAGATACCGGCGTTGCACCGGGCGGCTGAACGCAACACAACCGGGAGTAAATTGCCGTCAGCCCTCCGTTCATACGTGGATTGGCCTGTCCGTGCAAGCGAAGCGTCGCCGGGTGGCAACACCCTTCTTTATTCACAAAAAGGACGTTAAGTTCCCGTTAACCCCGTGGTCTTATTTGGGTAAAAGGGCCCGCTCGGAGGCACGAATTCGTTGGCGAGCCGCGCAAATCACTTTAATTCGTTTGGATGCGTTCTGCTGTGCGCTGCAGCATGGGCGTGCCTGTTTTGCTTGCCTTCGGCGGGAGCGGCCGCTGAGGCTGCGGCCGCGGCAGCCCCTTCAAGCGTTCCGGTTGCATCCGACGCGCGGCTGGCGGGGGACGTCGTCCATACCCGTTTCATCCTGGATCTGGATCAGGTCGTCACGTTTCGCGCCTTCACCTTGGCGGACCCCTACAGGGTCGTGATCGATCTCCCGGAGGTGAATTTCCGTGTCCCGCCTGGCACCGGCGCCCAGGGCCGGGGGCTGGTCAAGGCGTTTCGCTACGGCCTTGTCCTGCCGGGCGGCTCCCGGATCGTGTTCGATCTGACCGGGCCTGCGCGTATCGTCAATTCCTATGTGCTCAATCCTGCCAACGGGCAGCCGCCGCGGCTGGTGGTGGAACTGGAAGAGGTCGACCGCGCGATTTTCCTGCAGTCGGTCGGATCGGACGCCCAGCCGGAGCTGAAGCCGACCATCGCGGCAACGGTACCCAGCGTTCCCAGCGCGTCGGTCGCCGCCGTTGTGCCCGGCGCGCCCGTTGTTGTACCCAGCCCGGCCGCTGCAGCCGCCGTGCCCAGTGCGCCCCAACCGGCGCCGGTCGTGGCTGCCATTCCAAGGCCGATGCCGGGTCCTGTTCCGGCGCAGCCGCAAGCTCAGCCCCAGGCATCGACGCCCGCGGCCGATAAGCGGCCCCTGGTCGTGATCGATCCGGGCCATGGCGGCGTCGACAACGGGACCCAGATGGGCAGCGAGACCGAGAAGAGCCTTGTGCTCGGATTTGGGCTGGCCCTGCGGGACAGTCTGGAGAAGAGCGGCAAGTGCCGCGTGATGATGACCCGCACCGACGACACCTTCATCCCGCTGGCAGACCGGGTGCGCATCGCACGCTCCCTGTCCGCGGCGCTGTTCATTTCGATTCACGCCGACGCGCTGCCGCGCAGCGAGGGGGACGCCCAGGGCGCCACCATCTACACGCTCTCCGACAAGGCATCGGATGCGGAAGCCCAGAGGCTGGCCGATGCGGAAAACCGGGCGGACGCCATCGGGGGCGTGAAACTGGCGGAGGAGCCGACCGATGTCGCGGATATCCTGATCGATCTGGTTCAGCGTGAAACCCGAACCTTTTCAAACCGGTTTGCCCACCTCCTGATGAGCGAAATCAAGACCTCGATGCGGATGCACAAGCATCCGCTGAAGTCGGCCGGCTTCAAAGTGCTGAAGGCGCCTGATGTTCCCTCGGTTCTGGTGGAACTCGGCTACGTCTCGAACAAGGACGATCTCGAACATCTGCTGTCGGACAGCTGGCGCTCGAAAGCGGTCGCTGCGATTGCCAAGGCGATTGACAGTTTCCTGAGCAAGCGGCTCGCGACCGCCGCGCCGGCAAGATGAAAAGTTGACCACGTACAGTGCCCGAAAAGCCCTAGTTTGGCCACAGCAAGGGCCGTATAAGGACGGCTGGGAGGTCCTTGGAATCGATGGAACTTTTACGTGATTTGATACTGGCCTATGAGCCGTATGCCATAATTTGATTTGCCGGTTGCGTTTATTGCCGGTTGCTTTGCACTGACGTCAGCGCCATCGGCGCCGCGAGAGTTGGAACGGATCACTGATCATGCGCTTGCTGGTGCGGTTTTTGGGTTTTCTGTTCGCCGCCGGGACCGTGCTCTTCCTGGTCGGCGTTGCCGGCACCGCCGGCATGATCTGGCATTACTCCAAGGATCTGCCTGAGTACTCGCAGCTCCAGGACTATGAGCCACCGGTGATGACCCGAGTGCACGCGACCGACGGCTCGCTGCTCGGCGAATATTCCCGGGAGCGGCGCCTTTACCTGCCCATCCAGGCGGTCCCGAAACTGGTGATCAACGCCTTCCTCGCCGCGGAGGACAAGAATTTCTACGATCATGGCGGTATCGATTTCACCGGCATGGCGCGCGCCGGGCTGGTCTACATCCAGAACTACGGCTCCAACCGTCGTCCGCAGGGGGCCTCCACGATCACCCAGCAGGTCGCCAAGAACTTCCTCCTGACCAACGAGGTCTCGTTCACCCGCAAGATCAAGGAAGCCTTGCTGGCGATGCGAATCGAGCGTGCCTATTCTAAGGACAAGATCCTCGAACTCTATCTGAACGAGATCTATCTCGGGCTGGGCGCTTATGGCGTCGCCGCCGCGTCGCTGGTCTATTTCGACAAATCGGTGAACGAGCTTTCGATCGCGGAAGCAGCCTACCTGGCGGCGATGCCGAAGGCGCCGGGCGCGCTGCATCCGGTGAAGAACCGCGAGCGCGCGGTCGAGCGTCGGAACTACGTGATCGACCGTCTCGTGGAAAACGGCTGGATCAAGCAGGCCGACGCGGACAAGGCCCGCAAGGAGCCACTGATCGTCACCAGCCGCAGCGCGGGTGCGCATATCTTCGCCGGCGAATATTTTGCCGAGGAGGTGCGGCGCGACATCTTCGAACGCTATGGCGAGAAGAAACTGTATGAAGGCGGCCTGTCGGTCAGGACCACGCTCGACCCGAAGGTCCAGGTCATGGCGCGCAAGACCATGGCGGCCGGTCTCGTCAGCTATGACGAACAGCAGGGGTGGCGCGGCTCGACCAGCAAGCTGGATATCTCGGGCGACTGGGGCGTCAAGCTCGCCGACGTCAAATCGCTGTCCGACATTTCGCCGTGGCGGATGGCGGTTGTGCTCGAGACCAGCGATCAGTCGGCCCGCATCGGTTTCCAGCCCGGCCGCGAACTGGGCGGCGCGGTGTCCAAGGATCGGCAAACCGGCCTGATCACGCTGGATGGCATCAAATGGGCCAAGCCGACATCCGGGGCGGGGCGCGGCAAGACGCCGACCTCGGTGTCGCAGATCCTGGCGGCGGGCGACGTGATCTATACCGATCCGCTGATCAAGGATGGCAACACGATCGAAGGCCAGTACCGGCTGCGGCAACTGCCTGAAGTATCCGGCGCGATGGTCGCGATGGATCCGTGGACCGGCCGCGTCCTCGCGATGGTCGGCGGCTTCTCGTTCGACCAGAGCCAGTTCAATCGCGCGACGCAGGCCTATCGGCAGCCGGGATCGTCGTTCAAGCCGATCGTCTATTCATCGGCGCTCGACAACGGCTATACGCCCTCGACCGTCGTGGTCGACGCCCCGATCGAAATCGATCAGGGGCAGGGGTCGGGGGTCTGGCGTCCGGAAAACTTCTCGTCGGGCAAATACAATGGTCCGGTGACGCTGCGCAACGCGCTGCGGCTGTCGCTGAACACGGTGACCGTGCGCTTGGCGCAGGACATCGGCATGCCGTTGATCGGCGAATATGCCAGGCGGTTCGGCGTCTATGATGAATTGCCGAACTATCTGTCCTATGCGCTCGGCGCGGGCGAGACCACGGTGATGCGGATGGTCACGGCGTATTCGATGTTCGCCAATGGCGGGCGGCGGGTGAAACCGACCCTGATCGACCGCATCCAGGACCGTTACGGCCACACCATCTTCAAGCATGACGCGCGCGAGTGCCGCGGTTGCGACGCGCCGGACGGCTGGAAGAGCCAGGCCGAGCCGCAACTGGTCGACCGGCGCGAGCAGGTGCTCGACGCCATGACCGCCTACCAGATCACGTCAATGCTGGAAGGCGTGGTGCAGGGCGGTACAGCAACCGTGGTGAAGGAAGTCGGCAAGCCGATCGCCGGCAAGACCGGCACCACCAACGAGGCGAAGGACGCCTGGTTCGTCGGCTTCTCGCCGGACCTCGTCGTCGGCATCTATCTTGGCTATGACAAGCCGCGTGCCCTCGGCAAGGGCAACGCAGCCACTGGCGGCCATCTCGCCGCGCCGATCGCCCGCGATTTCCTGAAACTCGCGCTGGCCGACAAGCCGGCGATTCCCTTCAAGGTTCCGGCCGGGATCAAGCTGATTCGGGTCGAGGCCAAGAGCGGCATGCGGGCGGGGCCGGGCGACGGCGGCAGAACGCTTCTGGAAGCGTTCAAGCCGGGCACGGCGCCGCCGGACAATTATTCGGTCATCGGCGTTGCCGATCCCGACGGAAACGGCGGCATGCGTATGATGCCGCAAAGCGCCGCTCCCGATGCCGGCAGCATCTTCCGTCCGGGGACCGGCAGCCTGTACTAGGGACTTCAGACGAGCCTGCAGGGAGCCCCCGGCTTTGCCGGGCGATAGTCACAATATGATCCGATTGGGCTGAATCGGATCATAATCTCATCTTTTTGTTTGAGGATGATGACCGCGCAAGCGCACTTGACGCTTGTCGTGAAGGAAAGCCGGTTTTCACTTTTTCCTGATCATGTCGGGTGGACAGCCGGGCCCGTGCCGAGTCAAAGCCGGTCGCGGCGGAGCCATGGCTAAAGCGGATAGTTGATGATGCGCCTGCTGTTGCGGTTCACGGGTTACTTGTTTGCCGCTGGAACCGTGATGTTCCTGGTCGGCGCGGCCGGGGTTGCCGGGTTGCTGTGGCATTTCTCCCAGGATTTGCCGGACTATTCCCAGCTTCAGGCCTATGAGCCGCCGGTCATGACGCGCATTCACGCGGCGGACGGCGAACTGCTCGGCGAATATGCCAGGGAACGCCGGTTGTATCTGCCGATCCAGGCGGTGCCAAAACTGGTGACCAACGCGTTCCTGGCAGCCGAGGACAAGAACTTCTACGAGCACGGCGGTATCGATTTCACCGGTATGGCGCGCGCGGCGCTGCTCTACGCACAGAATTTCGGATCCAACCGTCGCCCGCAGGGCGCATCCACGATCACCCAGCAGGTCGCCAAGAACTTCTTCTTCAGCAGCGAAGTGTCGTTCGTCCGCAAGATCAAGGAAGCCCTGTTGGCGATGCGGATCGAGCGCGCCTATTCCAAGGACAAGATTCTCGAACTCTATCTCAATCATATCTATCTCGGACTCGGCGCTCACGGCATCGCGGCTGCATCGCTGGTCTATTTCGACAAATCCGTGACCGAGCTCACGGTGGCGGAGGCCGCATATCTCGCCGCGCTGCCGAAAGCGCCGGCGCTGCTGCATCCGATCAAGAACCACGACCGCGCGGTCGAGCGGCGCAACTACGTGATCGACCGCCTTCTGGAAAATGGCTGGGTCAGGCAGGTCGATGCCGACAAGGCGCGCAAGGAGGCGCTGGCCGTCACCAACCGCGGTAATGGCGCACATATCTTTGCCGGCGAATATTTTGCCGAGGAAGTGCGCCGCGACATTTTCGAGCGCTACGGCGAGAAGAAACTCTACGAAGGAGGCCTGTCGGTCCGCACCACGCTCGACCCGAAGATCCAGGTGATGGCGCGCAAGACCATGGTCGCCGGCCTCGTCAATTACGATGAAGCCCAGGGCTGGCGGGGCCCGATCAGCAAGCTCGACATGAAGGGCGATTGGGGTGCCGCTCTCGCCGATGTGAAATCATTGTCGGACGTTTCGCCATGGCGCATGGCCGTGGTGCTGGAGAGCAGCGATCAATCCGCGCGCATTGGCTTTCAGCCGGCCCGTGAGTTGGGCGGCGCCGTGGCGAAGGAGCGGCAGACGGGCCTGATCACGCTCGAAGGCGTGCGATGGACGAAAGTCGCTGCCGCTCCGATCAAGGGCAGGGCCGCGGCCGGGGTGTCGCGTGTTCTCAGCCCCGGCGACGTCATCTATGTCGATCCCCTGGTCTCCAAGGACGGCGCGGTGGTTGAAGGCCAGTACCGCCTGCGCCAATTGCCGGAGGTCTCGGGCGCGATGGTCGCGATGGATCCCTGGACCGGCCGCGTGCTTGCGATGGTCGGCGGTTTCTCGTTCGATCAGAGCCAGTTCAACCGCGCGACGCAGGCCTATCGGCAGCCAGGCTCCACTTTCAAGCCGATCGTGTATTCGTCGGCGATCGACAACGGCTATACGCCCTCCACCATGGAGGTGGATGCCCCGATCGAAATCGATCAAGGGCAGGGCTCGGCCGTATGGCGGCCCGAGAACTTCTCAGTCGGCAAATATTACGGCCCGACCACGCTGCGCAACGCGCTCAAGCATTCGTTGAACGCGGTCACGGTGCGGCTGGCGCAGGATATCGGCATGCCCCTGATCGGCGAGTATGCCAAGCGCTTCGGCGTCTACGACGAATTGCCGAACTATTTGTCGTATTCGCTGGGAGCCGGCGAGACCACGGTGATGCGGATGGTCACGGCCTATTCGATGTTCGCCAATGGAGGGCGGCGGGTGAAGCCAACGCTGATCGACCGGATTCAGGATCGTTACGGTCACACCATCTTCAAGCATGACGCGCGCGAATGCCGCGGTTGCGATGCCGCCGATGGCTGGAAAAATCAGCCGGAACCGCAACTCGTGGACCGCCGCGAGCAGGTGCTGGACTCCATGACGGCCTATCAGATCACCTCGATGCTGGAAGGGGTGGTGCAGGGCGGTACGGCGACGGTGATGCGCGAGGTGGGCAAGCCGATCGCCGGCAAGACCGGTACCACCAATGATGCCAAAGACCTCTGGTTCATCGGCTTCTCGCCCGATCTCGTGGTCGGTCTCTATGTGGGCTACGACAAGCCGCGCAGCCTGGGCAGCACCGCGCAGGCAGGCCACACCGCCGCGCCGATCGCCAAAGATTTCATGAAGCTGGCGCTCGCCGGCAAGCCGGCGACGCCTTTCCGCATGCCTGCGGGCATCAGGCTGATCCGGGTCGATGCCAAGACCGGCGCCCGTGCGGGCCCGGCCGGTGACGGCCGCGACACCCTCCTCGAGGCCTTCAAGCCGGGCACCGCGCCGCCGGATGACACCTCCATGTTCGGAGTGGCCGATGCCGATCCCCGGCCCCCGGCAATGGTGCCGGATTCCGATCGCACCATCCTGCGCCCTGGTACCGGTGGACTGTATTAGCCGTCAGTCACCCAAGCCGATTGCGCTTTGCCGCGCGCACCGCTACATCCCGGTCTTGCATGATGACAGCGGGCCTTGCCCGCGGGATCAGGGACGATATGCGCGCCGAAATTGAACGCCTTGTTGAAGAGATCAAGCAGTCTGTCGGGCTGCTGAGGAGGCATCTTTGACGTCGAGACATCGACGGCAAGGCTCGCCGAGCTGAACAAGCTCGCGGAAGACCCCAATCTCTGGAACGACCCCCAGAAAGCGCAGAAGCTGATGCAGGAGCGCACCTCGCTGGAGGATTCGCTGTCCGGCATCGGCAAGGTCGAGCGCGAGCTTTCGGACAATGTCGAGATGATCGAGCTCGGCGAGGCCGAGAACGATGCCGGCGTCATCGCCGAGGCCGAGGCCGCGCTGAAGGCTCTGAAGAAGGAGGTCGCGCGGCGCGAACTCGAGGCGCTGTTGTCGGGCGAAGCCGATCGCTTCGATTCCTATCTCGAGGTCCATGCCGGCGCCGGCGGCACCGAGAGCCAGGACTGGGCGCAGATGCTGCTGCGCATGTATACGCGCTGGGCCGAGGAGCACGGCTTCAAGGTCGAATACCTCGAGGAGCAGCAGGGCGAGGAAGCCGGCATCAAATCGGCCACGGTCCAGATCAGCGGCCACAATGCCTATGGCTGGCTCAAGACCGAGGGCGGCGTGCATCGCCTGGTGCGGATCTCGCCGTTCGATTCGAACGCGCGGCGCCACACCTCGTTTTCGTCCGTTGCGGTGTTTCCGGTCATCGACGACTCGATCAAGATCGACATCAAGGAAGCCGACGTCCGCACCGACACCATGCGCTCGGGCGGTGCCGGCGGCCAGCACGTCAACAAGACCGAATCGGCGGTGCGCCTGACGCACATTCCCACCGGCGTCGCGGTGGTCTGCCAGGCCGGCCGCTCGCAACACAAGAACAGGGCGCAGGCTTGGGACATGCTGCGCGCGCGACTCTACGAGATCGAGCTGAAGAAGCGCGAGGAAAAGGCCGCGGCCGATCAGGCCGCCAAGACCGACATCGGCTGGGGCCACCAGATCCGCTCCTATGTGTTGCAGCCCTACCAGATGGTGAAGGATCTGCGCACCGGCGTGCAGACCTCCGACACCGCGGGCGTGCTCGACGGTGACCTCGACGAGTTCATGGCGGCAACCCTGGCGCAGCGCGCCTTCGGCACTTCGCCCGGCGCCGTCGACGACGTGGATTAGGGCATGAGCCGGCGTGTCGCCTTCATCGGTCTCGGGCGCATGGGCCACGGCATGGCCGGCCGCTACATCGAGGCCGGCTTCGACGTGACGCTGTGGAATCGGAGCCGCGCCAAGGCCGAGGACCTGATCGCACGTGGTGCGCATTTTGCGACTTCGCCTGCGGATGCCGCCATCGATGCCGACGCGGTCGTGACCATGGTCGCGGACGACGAGGCCTCGCGCGCGGTCTGGCTCGGCAAGGACGGCGCGGTCGCGACGATGAAGGCGGGTACGCTTGCTATCGAATGCTCGACCGTCTCCCATGCTCACGCGCTCAATCTGGCGCACGAATTGCGCGGTCGCGGCCTGATTTATATCGACTGTCCGGTGACCGGATTGCCCGATGCGGCGGCGGCCGGAAACTGACGCTGCTGGTCGGGGCAGAGCCCGCCGATCTCGAAAAGGCACGGCCGTTTCTCGAACCTCTTTCGACCACGATCCGCCATTTCGGCGCGGTCGGGTCGGGCACGGTCTACAAGCTCATCAACAATCTGATGGGGGCGATCCAGATCGCGGGCATCGCCGAAGGGCTGGCGATTGCCGAGCAGGCCGGCCTCGACATGAAGCTCGTGCTGGAAGCGATCGAGACCGGTGTCGCCGCGAGCCCGCAGGTGATCCGGCATTCCCGGCGGATGGCGGCGCGCGATTTTGCCGGCGCCACTTTCACCTCCGCGCTGCGCCACAAGGATGCGGCCTACGCGGTCGCGTTCGCGGAAAGCCTGCTGGCCGCCGAGCCGATCCTCGGTCGCGCGGCGGTCGCGGCCTATGATCGGGCCAAGGCGCATGCGCCTGATGGTGACGAAGGCCAGATGATCGAGATCGTGTCGAGGCCGAAGGGCGCGACGACGTAATTGTGCACCCGCAGTCGGGTGCGTTCGCCTTTAATCGTCATCCAGCTCCATAGTTGTGTTTGAGTATGATCTTTTGCGGAAAACCGCGTTTCCGGATTCCGCTCGAATGCTTCATAGTCGCGGGCACAATGGTGCAAGAGCGTCCATTTTAGCAATGGGTAATCAAAGGCCGATTTAAAGTACAGTTTAACGGCGTCGCTTTTGACCGTCTCACCAGCCCGAACTTGAAGGACATGTTCGTACTCGTGAATCAAAAACGATTGCTGATATATGAGACCCGCCCCAGACAATCCCTATCCCTGGGTAAAGTCCGGCATCTTGATACTTCCCGAGTAGACGCTACCGTCGGGCGACACGTACGTGTCGTCTGGTTGCCACGGTACGGCTTTTTCAATTATCACTATCGGGGAGTCTGTGTTGATGTTCGGACCATATACCGATTTCAGTAACGCAAATTTGCGCAGTCGACATGCAAGGTCGTTCGATTCAACGACTCAACTTTCGCAATGAACGCTTCGTATTCAGGGATGAGATGCCGCTCGATTGCCAATCTAACGCATACCTCCGCAGGTTGCGCAGAACTGAAGCAGTCGATCACTTTTCTACTTTCGGCACGATCGAGGCTTCGGGCAACCGAAATGGTTGCTGGGATTATGTCTCGCCGGATCGTCTCGATTGAAAAGGGGTAGCTGATCGATTCCGACGTAAGCGTGGCGTAGACTTCCATCGCCAGATGTATCTTCACGAGCGTTTCGAGATCTGCGCCGCGGAGTATAATTGACCGTCCCAACGCTGTTCCGGTCAAGATGTACAGCGCATAGTAGTCCTTAGCCCGCGCTAACTTCCAGAGTTCGTCCCAAGCCTCCTGGCAGCGCCTCTGATGGAAGAGATCATGAAAATGTTGAAATCGAGATGGATCCTTTGGCGAATCCTGCGCATAGGTGGCTTGCGAGCCGAGACATATTAGAGAAACAATCCCAAAGAGGGAGAAGGCTTTCCCGATTAGTTTCGGCATCACGCGCAACCTTCCCTTGCGGCCCGAGCGTCGATCGATGTCTTCCGCTCTCTAACGATGCTCCGCCTCAGACCGACGAGGCATGTCGACAGCCGCCGGGTGGAGCGTTCGGGTTGAACCGTGACGGCCTGTGGGTATTGTAGCTTTGATCAGCGGAAGGTGTCGAGTTCGGGGTTGGTTCGCCGGGCGGTGACGTCAGGTGAAGGGAAGTGGACTCCGGTCGAGCCGGCAGGGACATGCCCTGGTCATGAGAGCGAAAAGCTCGGTGGGTCCGAAGACCCGTGGACCACGCGAGCCCGCGATGAGCATAGCGCGATCGGTGGCGGAAGTCTTGAGTGATCACGTGGTGGGGTGCGATTCAAAGTGATGCAGTGTAATATGTCGCCTCACAATTGGAGGCGGATCGACAGATGGCGGCGGGAAAACTCAGCGACGAGGCGTTTTTGGAGATTTTGAAATGTCACCCGGAGCTTCGCGATCGATTCGCATCGATAGCGCGCGATCGTCGATTTCGCCGCTGATCAGGCTCTCGCCCAGGCGCGGAGCAAATCGCGCGAGCACTACGGTTTCGAAGTCGGCGAGAGCACGATACAGAAGATCGCGCTTGGCCACGCCCGAGCGATATCTGAGAGCAGTGGGCGTTGCGAGGATTTTCCGGAAACGCTGGGGCGTCACCAGGAGATTGTCGCGCAAACCGATGGCGGCATGAGCCCCATTGTCGAACCGGACGCCAACCAGAAGGACAAGCGTAAAGGCAAGATATTGTCGTGGCGGGAGGCCAGGATCTCGCTGGCGCACGCCAAGGGGGAGTCGAACGCCGGTCTATGCACGGCAGCGACTCGGAAAATTAACATTACGAGTTGCTGATTGATTTTTTCGCTCGGCACTTGGGTTGATCTTCTCGGCAATTTGCCTGCAAACCGCGCCGTGAGATTGGCTCGTTCTGCGCCGCATGGTTTCATGAGGCATCGACGTTTCCGCGGAAATCGGGTGGACCGGGGCCGCTGCAGGTGCGAAGGCTCACCCTCGCCGCACAATGAGGACACCGATGAATTCACCAGATGGCCGGATCGACGCCAGGGACTGGTCGCTGCTGGGCTTCCTCTCGATCCTGTGGGGTGGTTCGTTTGTCTTCAACGGCTTGATCCTGAGGGAATTGCCGCCGCTCACGGTGGTGTTTCTGCGGGTCGCGATCGCGGCCCTGATCCTGCTGCCGCTGTTGCGGGTTTACCGGATACCCTTGCCCAAGGGCGTGTCCGGGTGGACGCCATTTGTCGCGATCGCGCTGTTCAACAACGTCCTGCCGTTCTCGTTGATCGTCACGGGACAGACCTACATCACGAGTGGGCTGGCATCGGTTCTGAACGCCACCACGCCCCTGTTCACCGTCATAATGATGGCAGCAGTGGGTGAGGAGAAACTGTCCGCGCGCCGGATCGCGGGCGTCGTCGCCGGGCTCATCGGTGTGGCCATTCTGCGCGGCGACGCTGCTGGATTCATCGAGACCGGTCAGGGCATCGGCATCCTGCTTTGCCTTGCGGCCACCGTCAGCTACGCCCTGTCGGCGCTGCTGGCGCGACGCCTGTTGGCGAACTCGCCACCGCTCGGGACCGCGACCTTTCAGTTGCTGGCCTCGACGGCGATGATGGCGATCGTCGCCGGCAGCGTCGAGCAGCCCTGGAGGCTGCCGATGCCGGGGATGACGACATGGCTGGCGGTGATCGGTCTCGCGGCACTGTCGACCGCGCTGGCCTATATCGTGTTCTTCCAGATCGTGCGACGTTCGGGGGCGACCAACGTCATGCTGGTCACGCTCTTGATTCCGGTCACCGCGATCCTGCTCGGTTATCTGGTGCTGGGCGAAAGCATATCCGCCCGTGAAATCATAGGTGCAGCCGTGATCGGCAGCGCGCTGTTGCTGATCGACGGACGCGTCGTCGCACTGGTGCGCCGGCGATTCGCCGTGTCATGATCTGCCCCCACGCCACGCCGCCAACCAGCCGGTAAACCGGCCGCTGTCGCGCTCGCCCGCGTGCCAGGCCGCGAAGACCGCGCCGTCATTCGCGACCAGCAGCACGACGTCGAGACCCCTGGAGCGGCGCAATGTATCGATCGCCTGTTGCGGTGTCTGCGCGATGGGGCCTGCCACATTGAACGAGGTGTTGACGGAGATCTCGACGCCGATGTGCCGTCCGAGTGCCTTCAGATAAGCGTAGGTGAGGGGATCGTCCTCGGCGCGTACGATCTGCAGCCGCCCGGTGCCGTCGGCGTGGATCACCGCCGGAATTTTCGCAAGCGCCTGCGGCTTCGAGCGCGCCGTCAGCACCATGTAATTGTAGGCGTTGTAATCGGCGTCGGAGGCGCCTTCCATCAGTTCGAAATACTGCTGCGCCGCCTCCGGCGTGGCCATCGGCGCCAGCGGGCGGATCGCCTCGCGATACTTGACGCGCGCATTGAGCGCTTCGCGTACATCGGGATCGCAGGGGTTGGCGAGGATCGAGCGGTGGCCGAGCGCGCGCGGTCCGGTCTCGGCGGCGCCCTGATCGAGCGCGATGATCCCGCCTCTCGCGACGATGAATGCCATCAGGTCGGCGATCTCATCCCGGCCTTGCGCCGTGGACACATCGCCGATGCGCTGCGAGTCGATGTCGTCGGCCGCGAGCACGGTCTCGATCTCAGCGGGCAGGGGCGGCAGGCCGCAGTAGAATGCATGCGTCATCGGCGCGCCGCGCGGTGCGCCCGCGAGATGCGCGAACAGAAAGGCGGCCCCGATGGTGACCCCGGGATCGCCGGGCACCGGCGGCACCCACAGGTGCAGCCGCGCTTTGCGGTTCTGATGCCGCGCGAACCAGGCCTCGTCGAAATGTTCGAGCAGGCGCATGTTGCCGATCGCATTCAGCGCGACGCCGCCGGTCAGCACCAGCCGGCGCGCGCCGGTCGCGCGCAACAGATGATCGACGACGTGGATCATCGCATCCTCGAACACCAGCTGCGTCGCGGCGGCCTTGTCGAGACGGTCCTGGGTGTCAGGTCGGTGCTTGATGTCCTCGACCCGCAGCATCGCGTCGGGATTCCAGAGCTGATCGGGCTTCAGGGGTTCGCCCAGGATGTCGATCAGCGCCGCCTTGTAGGGGTGATAGGACGGATCGCACTGCCAGTTCGCCATCGCGCGATTGAGCCGCACGTCACCGCCGTGGCCCAAATGCAGGACGTCTTTCAGCCGTGCGTAATAGCGATTGCTGGTGCGGTCCATATCGCCCCATGCGGCGGCGCCCATGTAGCGGCCTTCGCTGGAGAGCAGCGTCCAGCCGCCCTGCGTCGACGATATCACGCTGTAGAAGGCGCCGAGTGAATCAAACATGCTGTCGTTGCAGGAGAGCTGCTGCATCACGCCGCCCTCCGCGACGTAGAGCGAGATCGATCCTTTGTCGCCGGTGCCGTCGAGCACCGCGACCGCGACGGGCTCCGCATCGTCGGCAAACGGCGAGGCCGCGAACGAAAACCAGGCGTGATTGTCGTGATGCGGCATGCAGATCAACTGCACCCGCTCGGAAAGGCCGAGCTGCCGGCTGATGATCTTCGGCGACCGGGTCATCTGGTCGAGCCGGCGGATGTCGAAGCCCGGTGCCTCCTTGAGGCGCAGCATCGCCAGGCTTTGCGGCAGTTCCTCCAGCACCGCGCGCGCGGTCGTGCCGGCCAGGACCGGATAATCCCAGCTCGTCAGCCAGGCGTCGATGTCGCCGACATCGCGTCCCATGCCGCGCAGTGTCGCGGCCATGCCGTCGATCGACGCTTTCGGATATTCCGTGGTGTGCTTGTTGCCGGAAAAGCGCTCTTCCTCATTGTTGACGATCAGGCGCGGGCCGTGGGCCCGCGTCACCTCGACCAGCGCCGCGCCGGCATTGTGGGTGCCGGCGAGCCCGAGCCCCGCCAGAAACACGGTCTCCCCGCGGGCGAGCTTGTCGCGCACTTGCGCAAGGCGCGCATCGGCGAATGCCGAGCCGAGCCGATGAAAGCCGGCCATCGCAAACAATCGCGTCGCCAGCCATTCCACGGCGCGGAATCCCGCGGCTCCCAATCTTGGATGTCGCGGGCCGGTTCGGCTGATTGCGGGCAAGGCGTCAGGTCCAGGCATTCAAGGGGACTTCAGGGATGTTGCAGTCCGATGCATCAATCACAAATGCAGGCGGCCAACAATGCCGTTTCGCGCTTGCGAGAAAGCCGGCGCTTGCGCGTCCCGGCACGAATTGCGACAGTTGCGGCAAAACAAAATCTTGCAGGGAGTCAACAATGCCCGACGGTTTCAAGGCCCTGTTGCGTTTTGTCGCCATGCTTGCGGCGATGACGGTCTCCACGGCGTTCGCGCAGAAGACATACGATCCCGGCGCGGGTGACACCGAGATCAAGATCGGCAACATCATGCCCTATAGCGGGCCGGCCTCGTCTTACGGCGTGATCGGCAAGACCGAAGCCGCCTATTTCAACAAGATCAATGCTGAAGGCGGCATCAACGGCCGCAAGATCACCTTCCTCTCCTATGACGACGCCTACAGTCCGCCGAAGGCGATCGAGCAGGCACGCAAGCTGGTCGAGAGCGATGAGGTTCTGCTCATCTTCCAGTCGCTGGGGACGCCGTCGAACTCGGCGATCATGAAATACATGAACACCAAGAAGGTGCCGCAGCTCTTCGTCGCCTCCGGTGCGACCAAGTTCGGCGATCCCAAGAACTTTCCGTGGACCATGGGCTTCCAGCCCAACTATCAGAGCGAAGGCCACATCTACGCGAAATACATTCTCGAGCACTTTCCCAACGACAGGATCGCCGTGCTCTGGCAGAACGACGACGCCGGCAAGGACCAGTTCAAGGGGCTGAAGGACGGGCTCGGCGACCACGCCAACATGATCATCGCTGACAAGTCCTATGAGGTGAGCGACCCCTCGATCGATTCCCAGATCGTCGCGCTGCGCGATTCCGGCGCCGACATTTTCTTCTCCTGGGCGGCGCCCAAGGGGTCGGCCCAAGCGATCCGCAAGGTGGGAGAGATCGGCTGGAAGCCGAAGTTTTTTCTCGCCAACACCGCGACCTCGATCGCCTCGGTCCTGAAGCCGGCCGGCCTCGACTATGCGAAGGGCATCATCTCGACCGTCTATTTCAAGGACCCGACCGATCCCACCTGGAAGGACGATCCGGGCGTCAGAAAATGGCGAGAGTTCATGGACAAGTACTACCCGGAAGGCGACAAGACCAATTCCAACAACGCCTATGCCTATATGCAGGCGCAGGCCATGGTGCAGGTCTTGCGGCAGTGCGGCGACAATCTCACGCGCGAGAACGTCATGAGGCAGGCGGCCAACCTGAAGGACTTCACCTCCGACATGCTGTTGCCGGGCATTTCGGTCAACACCTCGCCGGACGACTACTTCCCGATCGAGCAGATGCAGCTGATGCGCTTCAACGGCGAGACCTGGGAGCTATTCGGCCCGATCATCACCGGCGAGGTCGGGCATGATTCGAGCCATTAGTGGATGATTCTCGCGCCCTCATCGCCCGGCCTTAGCCAGCGTAGACCGGGTGAGCGCAGCGATACCCGGAATAATGTTCCAGGTGATCTGCCCGACGTGTCAAAACGTCTTCGCGGGATCGCGCAGGCCAGCGACCGTCAGGCTACTTTGCATGGGGTTGTTTTCGATATTTTAGGTGCGAGAGCCGCTTCGACCTTACAGCTGGCCTAGCCTGCGCTCAACCTCACCCCGGCGCGCAGGAATTTCTGCGGGTCGACTGCCTCGCCATCGATCCGGGTTTCGTAATGCAGATGCGGACCGGTCGAGCGGCCGGTCGATCCGACGAGGCCGATGACCTGTCCGATCTTCACCTGCTCGCCGATCTTCACGCCGATCTCGGAGAGATGGCCGTAACGCGTGGACAGGCCGTTGCCGTGGTCGACCTCGACCATGCGTCCGTAACCGCCGCTCCATCCCGCCGACACCACCTTGCCGTTGGCGGTCACCCTGACCGGGTCGCCGGAGGCGGCGCGGAAATCGAGCCCGGTATGCATGGCGGGGCGGCCGAGGAAGGGATCGCTGCGAACGCCAAAACCGGAGGTGAACTCGACCTCGCCGATGACCGGCTTGCGATAGGGCACCAGCGTCAGCGTCCGGCCCAGCAGGTCCATCTGGCTGCGCGCGAGGTTGATACGGTTGAGCTGGCGTTCGAAGGTGCCGGACTCGGCTGTCAGCTTGACCGGAACGAAGGGGCCGCCGACGCCGCCGCCCGCAGCCCCACGTGGTGCCGCGGCTTGCAGCTGCGCCATATCGAGGCCGAGGTCGGTGATGACGCCGCGCATCCGCCGCACCCGGGATTCCACGCTCTCCTCGAGCACATTGAGCGCGGCCATCTGGCGCCGCTCAACCTGGTCCAGCGAGGTCTGCAACCGTCCGACGACACTCTCGACGCCCTGGACCTTGGCCAATTGGCTGGGAGCGGGGGTGGACAGGATCGGTGTGCGCGATTCCAGGCGCGCCTCGCGATCGGGCGGCGCGACGAAGATCACGGTGTTGCTGATCGGAGAAGGTTTCGGCGTTCCCTGAGATGCGTCGGACGGGGCGGCGCCGCGCATCGGGGCCCTGACCGATCCGGTGATATCGGGCAACGATCCGAGTGCGGTGGCGCGCGATTCGAGCGCCGTCTGTCGCCGCATGATCTGATCGAGTTTCTGGTCGAGCTGTTCCTGATCGAGCAACTGACGGCTGGTGGTGCGATCGACCTTGGCACGCAATTCCGCGATTCGGTCTTCATAGGCGTATTGCATCTCCGCCTGCCGCGCGATCAGCCCGGTCAGGACATCGTCGCGGAACGCGAAATAGGTGGCAGTCGCAGCCGACCAGAGGCCGAGAAGGATGACGGAACCGACCGCTATCCAGAACAGGACCGGGCCGATCCGGACCTGGCGACCGGCATGCACCAAGGTATAGCCGTCCTGGTTTTGCCCAGCCGGGTGCGGCAACACGGCGACCGCGGCGCGCGGCGGCAGCGCCCGGCCGTGGTTGTGTGGATGGTGCTGGAGATACTCGGCATATTGGCCCGTACGGTACGACATCGGCACTCCCGTGCCGGTCGGAGACAAGTTTCCGTACGGCCAAAATTGCGGGGACGATTTGAGCCTCTCATGGTTAATATTTTGCGAATGCAGGACTCCGGATTTTCGCAGGATTTTACAGGTTGCACGCCGCCGTCAGCACCTCGTCGGCATGTCCTTCCACTTTGACGTTGCGCCACAGCCGCGCGATTCGGCCGTCGGGCCCGACCAGAACCGTCGTGCGAACAATGCCCATGAACTTGCGGCCATACATCGATTTTTCGCCCCAGACACCGTAGGCCTCCAGCATCTCGTGCGTCTCGTCGGAGATCAGGGGAACCGAGAGCCCGTGCTTGTCCCGGAACTTCTCCTGAGCCTTGACGGTATCGGCCGAAATCCCCACCACGGCCGTGCCGCTGCGGTTGAACGCGTCCGACAGCGCGGTGAAAGCGATGGCCTCCCGGGTACACCCTGGCGTATCGGCCTTGGGGTAGAAGAAAAGCACCAGCTTCTTCCCACGGAAATCCTGCAGCGAAACGTTGCCGCCGCCGTCGCGCTGCAGGCTGAAATTCGGGGCGTTGTCACCCTCGGCGATGCGGGCTGAGGCTGCGGCCGGGATACTCGCCGTTTCCGATTTGGATGTCGCTGTCTGTTTCGAGGCACGGGCCGGAGCGGGTGCAGACGATTTTAACGATTTCGATGCCGCGTTCTGCGATGCTGCGGCGGTCCCGCGCGAGGTTTTCGCGGCTGCCTTGGCTGGTTTCCCGGTTTGGGCTTTCGCCGTTCTGGCCGCGGCCTTCTTCACGGTTGCGGGTTCTGAGGATTTCTTGTGCGATTTCTTGGACATACGCCTTCCTTTCGTCGCTTTCAGGAGAACAATGAAGTGTGTATTGTGGGCCTGCGTGGCGAAATCGACCCGGCGGCTGGGCAAGATTGACGGCCCCGGAGTATGGTGACAAGCAAATCGACGCATCATCTGGATGCTCGTTGAGGAAAATCGCCTGCGGCAGTGACCAGCCGCCGGATCATCAGAGGATTGGCGGCGATGCCGGCACTGGAACGCCCGTTACCCCTGGACGGGCGGAACCGCGGCAGCGATCAACCCACTAACGAACGCCGGCACCGAGAGGCGATGGCAGGAAACAGGTCCGCCCCAACGTCAAACCAAGGTTCTCATCCGCAGGCTGATGGCCATGCCCGGCAGTGGGATGATTGCGATTGGGACCATGACCACGACGAGGTGGCCGGGCATCGGGCTCGACGTCTGCTGTCGAGGTCAAATTCCAGGCTGCATTCGTCGATCGATCGGGTTGGTGGGGTGCTGGGGTGGGTCACCGCTGCACGTTGGTTGAAACGTCTCGCCGTGGTGATGGTCATCTTCGCGGGCTTGTTTGGCGCTCTGTGGTGGGGTCTCGGCGCCGGCCCAATCAATGTTCCCTTTTTGACGCCCTACCTGGTGGCGGCGATCGAAGACAATATCGGCAACGGCAACACGGTTGAGATCGGCGGTACCCAGATCGAGCGCGCCGGGCGGATTCGCATCGCGGTTCGCATCCGCGATATCATCGTGCGTGACCAGGACAACGCCGTTGTCGCCAGCGCCCCCAAGGCCGAGGTCCGGCTGTCCTTGACGTCGCTTTTGATGGGGCGCCCGCGCGCCGAGAGCATCAATCTGGTCGACGCCGAACTCGCGATCCGGATCACGCCCGACGGCAACGTCACCGTATCGACCGGCGACACCACCAAGCCGCTTGCCACCGGCGTTGCCTCGAAGCGCGATGCAGGCTTGCCGCCGACATTCCCGCGCCCGGGCAGTGCGAATCCGGCCACGCCATCCGCGCCGCAGGCTTCCGCATCGACATCGCCCAATAGCGCGCAAAACGGAATGCTTGCCGGCCTCGACTGGCTGGACAGCCTCAGCCTGACCGGTCTCGACGGCCAGAACCTCAACGAAATCGGCCTGAAGAATGGCGTTCTGGTCGTTGACGATCAGCAACGCGGCAACAAATGGACGTTTCAGAATATCACTCTCGGTATGCGCCGGCCGCATGGCGGCGGAGTTGCAGTGAGCGTCGGCGAAGAGGGCAAGAAGGCCTGGTCGATTCGCGTGCTGATCGGGCCGCAGGAAAACGGCGTGCGGTCCATCGATCTACGGGCCGACAAGGTGCCAACCGCCAATATCCTCCTGGCATTGCGGTTGAAGGACTTGACCTACAATGCGGACCTGCCGCTGACCGGAGAAGTGAAGGGTGAACTTGGTCGCGATGGTCTGCCGACCTATTTGCGCGGCAAGCTCAATGTCGGCGCCGGAACCATTGTCGACACGGATAGCCCTGACTACCCCTTGGCGATCGATTCGGCGGAAGTGAACCTGGATTGGGATTCCGGCAGGCGCGTACTGGTCGCGCCTTTCAAGGTCATTTCCGGCGAAAACCGCGTCACGCTGCTCGCTCATCTCGACCCGCCCAACGACAATGTTGCGGATTGGCAGCTCGGTCTCAGCGGCGGCACGGTTCTGCTTGCCGGGATCGACAACGAACCGCCGTTGATCTTCAACCGCATCGCGGTCGGCTTTCGTTTCGACACCGACAGGAAGCGGATCCTGCTGACGCAGGCCAATTTCAGCAATGGCGAGATCGGCATCGCCGGGACCGGCAGCCTGGATTATTCCGGCGAGCCCCGCCTGACGCTCGGCTTCGCCGGCACGCCGATGCCGGCGTCCGCACTGAAACGGATCTGGCCCGCCCTGGTTGTCCCGGAGGTCCGCCAATGGGTGACCGAGCGGATCGAGCGCGGCGCGGTGCAGCGCTTCGACGTCGCGATCAATTCGCCGACCAGGAACCTTCCGCGCAGGGGGCCGCCGATTCCGGATGACGGTCTCGATGTCAACATCGTCGCCAACGGCGTGTCGGTTCACCCGGTCGACGGACTGCCATCGGTGCGCGACGCCGACATGAAGGTGCATATCACCGGGCGTACCGCCACCGTGACGATCGGGCAGGGGGTGGCCGACACGCCGGCGGGCCGCAAGCTCACGCTGTCGGACTTCGTTTTCGAGGTTCCCGACATGGCGCCGAAGCCGTCGCCGGCCAGGTTCAAGGTCCGGGTCGATGGGCCGGTGCCTGCGGCAGCCGAAATTCTCGCCTCCGACCGTCTCAGCGATCTGTCCTCGATCCCGATCGATCCCAATACGAGCAAGGGTAACTTCTCCGCGGCCGTCACGATGGGCATGCCGGTTACGGGGGCACTCACCAAGGCCGACACCACCTACGCGGTGAGTGCGGACCTTAACGGCTTTTCCGCCGACAAGCTGGTGATGAACCAGAAGCTCGAAGCCAATGCCCTGAAGATCATCGCCAGCAACCAGGGCTATCAGGTCAAGGGCGATGTGAAGATCAACGGCCAGGCTGCGATGCTGGATTATCGCAAGCCGGCCGAAGGCGACGCCGATATCAAGCTCATTGCGACGCTCGACGATGCGAGCCGGGCGCGTCTCGGGCTCGACCTGGGATCCGCGGTCAGCGGCGCGTTGCCGATCAAGCTGATCGGCAAGATCTCCGGCGGCGATCGCGACAGCCGGATGGGTATCGAAGCCGATCTCACGTCGCTGAAGCTCGACAACATCCTGCCCGGCTGGGTCAAGGTGCCGGGCAAATCGAGCAAGGCGACATTCATCGTGGTGCCGAAGGCGCAATCGACGCGCTTCGAGGATATCGTCATTGATGGCGGCGGCGCCTCGATCAGGGGCTCACTCGAGGTCGACCAGAACGGCGACCTGATGAGCGCGAACTTTCCGACCTACTCGCCGTCCGACGGGGACAGGGCCTCCTTGAAGGCCGAGCGAGGTCCGGATGGTGTCGTGAAGGTCACCATGCGCGGCGATGTGTTCGACGGACGGGGCTTCCTGAAATCAGCGATATCAGGCGGTTCCGGCAAGGATGCCGAAAGCAGGGGCAAGGCCAGAACCGCCGACTTCGACATCGATCTCAAGCTTGGCGCGGTGATGGGCTTCAATGGCGAGGCTGTGCGCAGCGTCGACGGCAAGTTATCGAGGCGCAACGGTGTGATTCGGACGTTCACGCTGACCGGAAAGGTCGGAAAGGATACGCCTGTCACCGCTGACTTGCGCGGTCGCGGCCAAGGCCAAGGCGGCCGTGAGGTGATCTACGTCGAAACCAATGACGGCGGCGCGTTGCTTCGCTTCAACGACACCTACACCAAGATGATCGGGGGGCAGCTCTCGCTGGCCATGGACCCGCCGACGATCGATCCCAGCCCGAAGGAAGGTCTGATCAACGTTCGCGACTTCACGGTGAAGGGCCAGGCCGAGCTTGATCGCCAGGTCGCGGGCGGTGCCGGTGGCGTTCAGAACGGCGTGACCTTTTCGCGCGCGCGCGCGGAATTCGTGCGCCAGAATGGCCAGCTCACCGTTCGCGAGGGCGTGCTGAAAGGGCCGATGATCGGCGGCACGATCGAGGGCACCATCGATTTCCCGGCCGACCAGGTCCGCATGAGCGGCACGTTCGTGCCGATGTACGGGCTCAACAATATCTTCGGCCAGATCCCGATCTTCGGGATATTGCTGGGGGCGGGCAGCAATGAAGGCCTGATCGGCGTGACCTATGAAATTATCGGCACACCCAACAAGCCCCAGGTGCGCGTCAATCCGCTCTCCGCGCTGTTGCCCGGGTTGACGCGGAAGATCATGGAATTCCCCACCGGCAAGCCGACCAACCCAGTTGAATTCCCGCAGAACAACAACAATTGAGGCGAAGATTGCGGCTATCGCCTTAATGCCGGCACGACCAGAAACGGGATCATCCCGAGCACCACGCAAACAAGCGAAAACGCGATCACGGGATCGTAGCTGTGGCTGAGATCGTGGATCAGGCCGCCGCTCCAGGAGCCGAACGCCGATCCGAGCCCGCTGCCGATCGAGATCGTCCCGTAGATGGTGCCGACCCGCTTGCCGCGATAGATTTTCATAGCGGTGGCTGACAGCAGCGGACCGCGCGAGCCGATCATGCTGCCGAAGCAGACGACGAACCCCGTCAGCAGCCACATGTTCGGAGCGCGCTGCAACAGCCAGAGCTGGATGATGCCGAGGATCGAAACCGCGTAGCTGAACAGCACCGACGGCCTGCGCCCGATCAGTCCGTCCAGCGAGGAGACGCCGAGCATCCCGAACAGCAGCACGACGCCGGAGAAACCCCAGGCGGTCGCGGCCTGCAGCGGCGCAAAGCCGATCTCGATCAGATAGGTCACGATCTGCGGTGCGATCGCAAACATGCCGACCGCGGTGAAGAAGAAGGTCGAGAACAAGGCCCAGAAGGCGTGGTGGCGCAGTGCGCGGGCCAGGGTCCAGCCCTCGTCGGGGAGATTCGCCGCGGCGTGTCGCGCCAGCTGCGGCGCACCGGCGGAGAACAGCTGCCACGGCAGCAGCAGGAGCGGCAGCAGCAGGATCAGCACTGACGCTCCGAAGATCTGGTAGGTCAGCCGCCAGCCGAGATGGTCGATCAGGATCTGCGACGAGGGCAGCAGCGCCAGGACGCCGGCGCCGGTCGCCGAATAGACCACCGCCATCGCGGTCGGCAGGCGCGGTCCGAACCAGCGGCCGAGCAGGATCGAGTTCGGGACATTGCCGATCAAGGCGATACCGATGCCGACACAGAGACCAAGGCTGAGCTGGAATTGCCAGAGCTGCTGCGCCGAGCCCGCGATCAGGAATGCGGCCCCGAGCAGGACGAGGCCCAGCGCGTAGACCGCGCGGGGCCCGGAGCGGTCGAACAGGCGGCCGATCAGGGGCGCCGCCAACCCGCCCGCAAGCGCCGAGAGCGAATAGATCGAGACCACTTCGGCGCGGTCCCAGCCGAAGCTTTCGGAAATCGGTTTCAGGAAGACGGTAAAGCTTTCACCGAGGCCCCGGCCGATCACCGACAGCACAAAGCACAGCGCCAATACGTTCAGCGCGACCCGCGCCGGCTGCAGCGGCGTTGCAAGCGTCTCCTCCGGCGGCGTGGTTTTGTCCATGGAGCGATCAGGGGAGCGCGTTTCCGCGTCTCCCCGCAACCGTCAAAAGCGAATACGCCTATGCAGGCTTGAGCAGGACGTGGCGCTTCCTGCCGAGCGAAAGCTTGATGACGCCCTCAGGAGTGAGGCTCGCAGGCGTCAGCATCATCTTCTCGTCTGTCACAACGACGTCATTGACGCGCAGGCCGCCGCCCTTGATCTGACGCCGCGCCTCGCCGTTGGAGGCGACCAGGCCCGCCTTGACGAACGCCGCGAGCACGCCCGTGCCGGCGTCGAGCTCGGCGCGCGGAATGTCCACCGTCGGCAGGTTCTCGGCGACGGCGCCTTCCTCAAACGTCTGCCGTGCCGTCTCCGCCGCAGTCCGTGCCGCCTCCGCGCCATGCAGCAGCGTGGTTGCGGCATCGGCCAGCGCCTTCTTGGCCTCGTTGATCTCTGCATCTTTCAGCGCCGCCAGCTTCTCGATCTCGCCAAGCGGCAGCGTGGTGAAGAGTTTCAGGAAGCGCGGAACGTCAGCGTCCTCGGTGTTGCGCCAGAACTGCCAGTATTCGTAAGGGCTCTTCATGTCGGCGTTCAGCCAGACCGCACCGCTCGCGGTCTTCCCCATCTTCTCGCCTGAGGCTGTTGTAATCAGCGGTGTCGTCAGCGCGTGCAGTTGCGGCGTGCCCATTCGGCGGCCGAGATCGATGCCGTTGACGATATTGCCCCATTGGTCGGAGCCGCCCATTTGCAGCCGGCAATCGAAATCGCGATTCAGCACGAAATAGTCGTAGGCCTGCAGGATCATGTAGTTGAATTCGATGAAGCTCATCTCCTGGTTACGCTCGAGTCGCAGTTTCACCGAGTCCATCGCCAGCATTCGGTTGACCGAGAAATGCCGGCCGATGTCGCGCAACATCTCGATCCAATTCAGCTTGGTCAGCCATTCGGCATTGTCGGGCATGATCGCATCGTGTCGGCCAGAGCCGAAACGAAGGAAGCGAGAGAACACCTGCCTGATTCCGTCCTTGTTCCGCTCGATATCTTCGACCGACAGAATCCTGCGTGTCTCATCCTTGCCCGAGGGATCGCCAACCATCGTTGTGCCGCCGCCCATGAGCGCGATCGGCTTGTTGCCAGTCTCTTGCAGCCAATAGAGGCACATGATCTGGACCATCGAGCCGACATGCAGGGACGGCGCCGTGCAGTCGAAGCCGATATAGGCTACGAGCTCTCGCCTCGCGGCCAGCGCGTCCAAGGACTCGGGGTCCGAAATCTGGTGGATGAACCCGCGCTCCTGCAGGATATTCAGAAAATCCGATTTAAAGGCGGTCATTTGTCGGCGACTCTGATCATTCTTGTTTTACGATATTTGCAGCCATCGGCCGATCCCGGAGGAGAATGGGCTGCCGCCAGCCAGCGTGTTGTGGCATTATAAGATGTGCCGGTTCGGCACAAGCCGGCGGTCCAATTGGCGGGAACCCGAAATCGGCCGCGTTTGCTGGCTATGGTGCTGGTCTGATTCGCTCGCGGGCCTGCCTGGCGGCGAGTGTCACATCCGATCCCACGGGCACGGCGCTGAGGGCGCTCACGCGATGATGCTGACGGCAATCGGTCTGATGAGCGGGACCTCGCTCGACGGGGTCGACGTCGCATTGATCGAAACCGACGGGCGACGGATTCGGGCGTTCGGGCCGTCCGGCTACAGGCCCTATAGCGTGAACGAGCGTGGCCTGCTGCGCCAGGCGCTCTCCGAGGCCGTGAACCTCACAGAGCGCGAGGCCCGTCCCGGCGTGCTGCGCGAGGCCGAGCGCGCTGTGACCCTGGCGCATGCGGAAGCCGTCGCTGCCTTCACCGCGCAGAATCGTATCGCCTGCGAGGAAATCGACATCGTCGGCTTCCACGGCCAGACCGTGCTGCATCGCCCCGAGCGCAGGCTGACGGTGCAGATCGGCGATGCGGCGGCGCTGGCCAAGGCGATCCGTATTCCCGTGATGCATGACTTCCGCGCCGCCGACGTCGAGGCCGGCGGGCAGGGCGCTCCCTTCGTTCCGGTCTATCACCGCGCCCTGGCGCAATCGCTGCAGCGGGAAGGGCCGATCGTCGTGGCCAATATCGGGGGCGTCTCCAACATCACCTATATCGACGGCGACACCACGCTGATCGCCTGCGACACCGGCCCCGGCAACGCACTGCTCGACGACTTCATGTTGCGCACCATGCGCCAGCCCTTCGACACTGAAGGGCGGATGGCCGCGCAAGGCGAACCCGATCAGGCTTGGGTGGCGCGGGCGCTGGAACTGCCGTTTTTCGCAGCTCCGCCGCCGAAATCGCTCGACCGCAACGATTTCGCCGCGTTGCGGTTGGGTGACATGGCGCCGGCCGATGGCGCAGCAACGCTCACCGCTTTAACGGCCGCGGCGCTGGCGCGGATCGTGCCGCTGCTGCCGAAGGTTCCCAGCAGCTGGATCATCTGCGGCGGTGGTGCCCGCAACCACACCATGATGCGAATGCTGCGTGAAACCCTCAGCCCCGCCTCTGTCGAGGCCGCCGATGCGCTCGGCTGGTCGGCGGATGCGATCGAGGCGCAGGCCTTCGGCTTCCTCGCCGCCCGCGGCCTCAAGGGCCTTCCGCTGAGCTATCCCGCCACCACGGGTGTGCCGATGCCGATGACCGGGGGCCTCGTCGCGCGGCCGTGAGGCCAAAAAAGACCATCCATGCATTTGCATGGGCCTTGACATGTTCATGCGCCTGCATCTAGATTGATGCAGATGCATGAATATGAGGTCTCCGATGGCACCGCCACTGACGCTGATCAGCCACAAGCTCTGTCCCTATGTGCAGCGCGCGGTGATCGCGCTGACCGAGAAAGGCGTTCCTTTCGAACGGCTCGACATCGATCTTGCCAGCAAGCCGGAGTGGTTTCTGAAGATCTCTCCGCTCGGCAAGGTGCCGGTGCTCACGGTTGTGACCGACAGGGGTGAGGTGGCGCTGTTCGAGAGCAACGTGATCTGTGAATACATCGAGGAGACACAAGCTGGCGCCAAGCTGCATCCGGAGGATGCTCTGCAACGCGCCGAGCATCGCGCCTGGATGGAATTCGGCTCCGCGATCCTCGGGGATCTCTGGGGGCTGGAGACCACCACTGAGGCTGGGACATTCGAGAGCAAGCGGCAGGCGATATCGGCGAAATTCGCCCGCGTCGAGGCGGCGCTTGGCACCGGTCCGTTCTTCGCCGGCGACAGGTTCAGCCTGGTGGACGCGGTGTTCGCGCCGATCTTCCGCTATTTCGACGTGTTCGATGATTTCACCGACCTCGCTATCTTCAGGGACACGCCGAAGCTGCGCGGATGGCGCGCGGAACTCGCGAAGCGGCCGAGCGTCAAGGCTGCCGTCGGAGCGGACTATCCGCAGCTGCTGCGCGCTTTTCTGGCGCGGCATAACGCCCATCTCTTGAAACTTGCGGCGTAGAATGTCGCGCGGTGACGATCGGGTGTGACCACGATTTTCGGCGGCCTATAGATCGGCGGCCATTTTCGCCAGAGCGGCAACGGTATTGATGTTGCGCGCCGTTCCCGTCTTGGCGGCAGGTACCACCAGCTTCGATTTGGCCATGCCGTCGCCGTAGTGGATGTAGATCTCGCGCCGCCCCAACCGGATCTGTTCGTCGTTCCGACCGCGAACAGCGGCGAGGGTGTCGGGTGGCGGTGCGCGATCGAGGAACACCGCCACGGTTCGGTTGGGCGCCGCATCCGGAAACGGGTTGTCGGCTGCGACCTGCGCCATCTCGGCGGCAGTGCGCACCAGCACGCCGACGGGTTTGCCTGCGTACGTTTCCAATCGTTTTTCAAGGCCCGCCTTGACCGCCGCCTCGGACTTGCGGCTCGCGAACACGACGTTGCCGCTCGCGATGTAGGTGCGAACGGCGGTGAACCCCAAATCCTCGCACATCCGCTTGAGGTCGCTCATCGGCAACTTGCCGGTGCCTCCGACATTGACGGCGCGCAGCAGGGCGATGAAGGCGGTCACGAGCGCCCGAAGCGTCTAGCGCACGTTGGCGAGGCGCATGTCGAGATACGCGGTGATCGTCTCCATCAGCGGCTCGAGCTTGCCGTCGAAGAAGTGATTGGCGCCGGGGATGACCTGCTGATCGATCACGATGCCTTTCTGCGTCTTCAGCTTCTCGACCAGCGTATTGACGTCCTTCGGCGGCACCACCGCGTCCTTCTCGCCATGCACGATCAGCCCTGATGACGGGCAGGGCGCGAGGAAGGAGAAGTCGTAGAGATTGGCGGGAGGTGCGATCGAGATGAAGCCCTCGACCTCGGGGCGGCGCATCAGCAGTTGCATGCCGATCCAGGCGCCGAACGAAAATCCCGCGACCCAGCAGGCGCGCGCTTCCGGATTGATGGTCTGGGCCCAATCGAGCGCGGAGGCCGCATCCGACAATTCGCCCGTGCCGTGATCGAACGAGCCCTGGCTGCGGCCGACACCCCGGAAATTGAAGCGCAGCACCGAAAATCCGCGGTGCGCGAAGGCATAGTAGCACTGGTAGACGATCTGGTGATTCATCGTGCCGTGAAACTGCGGATGCGGATGCAGGATCATCGCAATCGGCGCGTTCTTCTGCTTGGCCGGATGATAACGGCCTTCGAGACGGCCCGCCGGGCCGGTGAAGATGACTTCAGGCATCAGTGATCCCTACTAACCTGCCGACTGTATTTCGGTCCGATCTGGCATTTCGCAGACGAACCTCGCAGCGGAGATGATGGGCATCGTTGGCATTGCACGAACGACGCTGGTGAATTGGCGCGCGCGTTCTAACATGGGGCGAGGGGCAAAAAGCAAGGATTTTGAACATCCGACAATTCGTTCAAGGCGTTAGCAAATGGGGTCGCGCGCGCCGCGTCGGATGCGACGCTTCGCCTAATCTATGGTATTTTGATACCGTCTCATGGCGGTGTCTATCTCGGCTGCAACCCGGTGAGTTGCTCGATCGAATTGAGCGCGCCGCGGTACCGGCGGCTGCCCGTAACGGCCTGACCGGTATCGAGCGTCAGCTCGAAGTCACCGTTCGCGCCCGCCTTCAGCCCGGTGACTCGTGACAGGTTGACCAGTCGCGTCCGGTGTACCCGCACGACGTTGAACTTTGCCAGACGTGCTTCCTCGCTCGTCAGGGTTCCGCGCACCAAGCGAGTGATGCCATCCGCGAGGCTGTATTCGACATAATTGCCGGCCGAACTGATCCAGAGGATGTCGCGGGGTTCGATGCGGATCCGTGCTGCGCCGTCGCGGAGCCAGACCATGTGCGGCCCGGTCGCCGGGCCAGCCGCTGCCGCGGACTTGGCCCGAAGCCCCTCGCGCCGGTTGTCGATCAGCCACAGCGCGCCGCCGATCAACAGGCAGGTGATGACGTCCTTGCGGAATTCGTAGATCACGGTCGCGACCGAGAGGTGAAAATCGTAGGAACTGCCGACCAGGACCATCACGAGCTTGCGAAGCCCGACCATGCCGGCGATGTGCAGGCTCGAGAACACGACGATCGCGGCTCCCGCGAGGGCAAGGCGGACTGGCCATCTGGAGGCATGGTTGATCCGCCGGACCGCGACGAACAGCACGGGCGCAACCAGGATGATCATGAGTATGCTCGAGATCTCCCAGAACAGCGGGGTACGGAGGTCATAGGCGCCGCCCCGCCAGGCGGCGTCCTGCGCCGCCGAGAGCGCGTTGACGATTCCGATTCCGAGCGAGACCGCCGCAATCGCTGCATACAAGAACCAATCGGCACCGGATATCCCGCGAAGCTCGCCGCTTATCCCGCGAGCGCCCTTCTCATCCCAGTCCGGCCGGTTCTGGTCCCAGACCGGCTCGACGCCGGGCGTTTGAGGCGCATTTTTGACGTCACTCATGATGTTCATCGTGCATTAGGGACGGAAGCCATGCAGCGACAAACCATATCACATTCACCGGATTTCGCGCCGCAAGGGCCGCAGCGGCGCGTCGACCTCGATTGGGTTCGGATCGGCGCCTTCGGGCTATTGATCGTCTACCATGTCGGCATGCTCTACGTATCCTGGGAGTTCCACGTCAAAAGCACCCATCGCATTGCGGCGCTGGAACCCTTGATGTTGGTGCTCAACCCGTGGCGGCTGGCCCTGCTGTTTCTGGTCTCCGGGACTGCAACCCGGTTCATGCTGAACAAATACAGGGTCGGGCCGTTCTTGCGCGCAAGATCGAGCCGGCTCCTGATCCCGCTGATATCAGGCATGCTCGTGATCGTGCCGCCGCAGGCCTATGAGCAGATCGTCGAAAGCCTCGGTTATCCAGCCGGGTTTCTCGATTTCTATGCCCGGCACTATCTCGCGTTTGGTCCGCAGTTCTGCCATCCCGGCCCGTGCATTCTGCTCCCGACCTGGAATCATCTGTGGTTCGTGGCGTATCTGTGGATCTACACGATGGCGCTCGGGGTTGTGCTGGTTGCGATGCCCGGACTTGTCGGCCGGCTCGAGCGGAGCGTAGCGCCCGCGTTGTCGGGCGCATGGCTCCTGATCGCGCCATCCGCCGCGTTCGCAGTCTACCGCATTGTGATCTTGCCGAACTTCCCCTCGACGCATGCGCTGTTCGGCGACTGGTACAATCACGCGGTCTATGCAACCGTCTTTCTGACCGGCTTCCTGCTCGCCCGTGCCGAAACATTTTGGGATGCGATCGAAAGCCAGCGCCGGCTGGCGCTGTCGCTTGCCGCGGCAATGTTCCTGTCCTTTCTGGTGTTGCGATGGAGCCGGGATTCGGCAACGCCGCCGTCGCTCGTGCTTCGAGTATGCGGCGGGATCGCATATGGCTGCTATCAATGGTTCTGCATCGTCGCTGTCCTCGGCTTCGCCAGGGGCTGGCTGACGGCGGACTCATCCGTGCGCCGATATCTCACCGATGCGATCTTCCCCTATTATATCGTCCATCAGACCGCGATCATCATGATCGCCCATGCGCTGCGCGGTCGCGATCTTTCGGCCTCACTGGAGGCGGGCATCGTGATATCAGGCACGCTGGCGGTCTGCGTGCTGACCTATGAGATCGCCCGGCGCATAACCATCCTGAGGCCAGTGTTCGGCTTGCGCCTGGAGGCGTCCGGAAAGGCAAAGCCGGCGCTGGAGGCAGTCCAGCCGGCACAGTGATTTGCCGCTTGAGGAAAAGTGCTAAAGACGGCCCATGTCTGATCGCGTCTATCTTGACTGGAATGCCACAGCGCCGCTTCGGCCCGAGGCGCGTACGGCGATGGCGGCTGCCTTCGACCTCTGCGGCAATGCCTCCTCCGTCCATGCCGAGGGCCGTCAAGCCCGTCACCTGATCGAGGATGCACGGGCGGCAGTGGCCGCAGCGGTCGGCGCGGTGCCGGGAAATGTGGTGTTTACATCTGGTGGCACCGAGGCGAACGCGCTGGCGCTTGGCCCGGGCCTGCGGGCGGGCTCGGGCGCCCCGGTGCAGAGGCTGCTGGTCTCGGCGATCGAGCATGCTTCGGTGCTCGCGGGTGGCCGTTTCACCGCCGGCGCGATCACCACGATTGCGGTGACGCCGGCGGGACTGGTCGATCTCGACGCACTCCGGGCGGCGCTTGCGGACGGACCGCCGGCGCTGGTGTCGATCATGGCGGCCAACAACGAGACCGGGGTTTTGCAGCCGGTCGCGGAGGCGGCCGGGATTGTCCATCAGGCGGGCGGCCTCCTGCATGTCGACGCGATCCAGGCCTTTACCAAAATACCTTTCAATATCAGTGAGGTGGACGCCGATCTTGCGACGCTGTCTGCGCATAAGATCGGTGGGCCCAAGGGCGTTGGCGCGATGGTCTATGCGGAGGCCCTCACCGGGTTGGAACCGCTCCTGCGCGGCGGCGGTCAGGAACGCGGCCGCAGGGCCGGAACCGAAAATGTGGCGGGAATCGCCGGCTTCGGGGCCGCCGTGCGGGCTGCCATCAGCGCCTTCGCGCAGGAGCGGAACCGTCTCGAAGCGTTGCGCAATCGGCTGGAAACGGGCCTGCAAGAGACGCCGGACGCCCTGATATTCTCAGGGAAGGTGTCGCGCCTGCCCAACACCACCCTGTTTACGGTGCCGGGATTGCGGGCGGAAACCGCGGTGATCGGCTTCGATCTGGAAGGGGTCGCGGTCTCCTCGGGCTCCGCCTGCTCCTCGGGAAAGGTGCAGGCCTCCCATGTCCTGCAGGCCATGGGATTCGGCCCGGAACAGGCGACAGGAGCGGTGCGTCTCAGTCTGGGCTGGTCCACGACGGATGCGGACATCGATCGCTGCCTGCAGGCTTGGCGAAAGCTCTCCGGGACCTTAGTTAAGGGAAAGCCACGAAACCCTGCTTGAGGCGTTCTAAGCAGGTGATTTTCTGGGAAAAGCATCGTAAGAGTGTGTCGAGATTAGTCCACCGCGGTCCTTGAAACCGCGAGCGGAGGATAAAATGGCTGCCGTGCAAGAGACAGTCGACCGCGTCAGGCGGATCGACGTCGACCAGTATCGATACGGGTTTGAGACCGTCATCGAGTCCGAAAAGGCCCCCAAGGGCCTGTCCGAAGATACCGTCCGCTACATCTCGGCCAAGAAGAGCGAGCCCGGCTGGATGCTGGAATGGCGGATGGAGGCCTATCGCCGCTGGCTGACCATGACCGAGCCGCAATGGGCCCGCGTCGACTACCCGAAGATCGACTACCAGGATCTCTATTACTATTCGGCGCCGAAGCCGAAGAAGCAGCTGTCGTCGCTGGACGAGATCGATCCGGCGATTCTCAAGACCTACGAGAAGCTCGGCATTCCCCTGCGCGAAGTCGCGGTGCTGGAAGGCGTGGTGAGGCCGGAAGGCGAGCCGGCGCCATCGGGACGCAGGGTCGCGGTCGACGCCGTGTTCGATTCGGTGTCGGTGGCCACCACCTTCAAGGAGGAGCTGAAGAAGGCCGGCGTGATCTTCATGCCGATCTCGGAGGCGATTCGCGAACATCCCGAACTGGTGAAAAAGTATCTCGGCACCGTGGTGCCGACCTCGGACAATTATTTCGCCACCCTGAACTCGGCGGTGTTCTCCGATGGCTCGTTCGTCTACGTGCCTCCGGGCGTGCGCTGCCCGATGGAGCTGTCGACCTATTTCCGCATCAATGAGCGCAACACCGGCCAGTTCGAGCGCACCCTGATCATCGCCGACAAGGGCGCCTATGTCAGCTATCTCGAAGGCTGCACCGCGCCGCAGCGCGACGAGAACCAGCTGCACGCGGCGGTGGTCGAACTGGTCGCGCATGACGACGCCGAGATCAAATATTCGACGGTGCAGAACTGGTATCCCGGCAACTCCGAAGGAGTTGGCGGCATCTACAATTTCGTCACCAAGCGTGGCGACTGTCGCGGCAACAATTCGAAGATTTCCTGGACCCAGGTCGAAACCGGTTCGGCGATCACCTGGAAATATCCGAGCTGCATTTTGCGCGGGGACAATTCGCGCGGCGAGTTCTACTCGATCGCGATCTCGAACGGCTATCAGCAGGTCGATTCGGGCACCAAGATGATCCATCTCGGCAAGAACACGACGAGCCGGATCATCTCCAAAGGCATTGCTGCGGGCCGCTCCCAGAACACCTACCGCGGTCTCGTCACCGCGCACAGGAAGGCCTCCGGCGCGCGCAACTTCACCGCCTGCGATTCGCTCCTGATCGGCGACAAATGCGGCGCGCACACCGTGCCCTATATCGAAGCCAAGAACTCGTCGGCGACCTTCGAGCACGAGGCCACGACCTCGAAGATCTCCGAGGATGTGCTGTTCTACTGCATCCAGCGCGGGCTCAGCCAGGAGGAGGCCGTTGGCCTCGTCGTCAACGGTTTCGTCAAGGACGTCCTGCAGCAGCTGCCGATGGAATTCGCGGTCGAGGCGCAGAAGCTGATCTCGATCTCGCTCGAAGGCTCGGTTGGATAGGACCTCGTCTGAGGCGGCCGCGTCAGCGGCGCTCGCGAGGCCTGAGGAACAAACGGAAAAATACAATGCCATTGCTCGAAGTCAAAAACCTGCAGGTCCGGGTCGAGGAGCGCGAAATCCTCCACGGGCTGACGCTCACGGTGAATGTGGGCGAGATCCACGCCATCATGGGGCCGAACGGCTCCGGCAAGTCGACGCTGAGCCACGTCATCGCCGGCAAGCCCGGTTACGAAGTGACCGGCGGCGAGATCCTGTTCAGGGGTGAGAATCTGCTGGAGATGGCGCCGGATGAGCGCGCGGCCAAGGGCGTGTTCCTGGCGTTCCAGTATCCGGTCGAAATTCCGGGGGTCGCGACCATGACCTTCCTGCGCACCGCGCTGAATGCGCAGCGCAAGGCGCGCGGCGAGAGCGAGTATTCGACGCCGGACTTCCTGCGCAAGGTGCGCGAGGTCGCGAAATCGCTGAACATCCCGCAGGACATGCTCAAGCGCGGCGTCAATGTCGGCTTCTCCGGCGGCGAGAAGAAGCGCAACGAAGTGCTGCAGATGGCGCTGTTCGAGCCGAGCCTGTGCATTCTCGACGAGATGGATTCCGGCCTCGATATCGATGCGCTGCGGATTGCCGCTGACGGCGTCAACGCGCTGCGTTCGCCTGACCGCGGCATGATCGTGATCACGCATTATCAGCGGCTCTTGAACTACATCGTGCCCGACGTCGTGCATGTGATGTCGAGGGGACGCGTGGTGAAGAGCGGCGGCAAGGACCTGGCGCTGGAACTGGAAGCCTCCGGCTACGCGCAATTTGATGACGCGGCCTGAGCTATGTGGCGGATGATGCAATGAACGTGGTGATTGCCAAAGCCGAAACGGGGCCCGGGCTCAGGAGCATCCTGGCCATCCCGCGCGGTCGACTACCCGGTGCTGGCAGGGTCGCGGAGGTGCGACGCCAGGCTTTCGACGCTTATGCGCACGCGGGCCTGCCGCATCGCCGGATCGAGGAGTGGAAATATACCGACTTGCGGGCGCTGATGCGCGAGGTGCTGCCGCTGGCGCCGATACCGGATGTGGCGGCCCTGGACCGGGCCCGCGAGGCGTTGGCTTCGGCCGCCATGCAAGGTGCGCAAAAGCTGGTGCTGGTGGACGGTGTGTTTGCCCCCGAGCTGTCCGACATCGGCGCGCTCGGCGCCGATGTGAGCGTGCGCACGCTACGCGACATACTGGAAAATGCAGGCCTCGAAGCGCCCGCCGACCTCCTGCTCACGAACATCTCGGATGTGATGGTCTCGCTTAATACGGCGATGGCGACCGACGGCATCGTCATCGGTGTCGCCGACGGCGCTGCGCCGGTTGCGCCGATCCAGATCATCCACGTCGCAGTCGCATCAAAGGCCTCCGCCTTCACGCGCTCGCATGTCAGGATCGGCAATGGCGCACGCGCGACCCTGGTCGAGAGTTTTGTCGCAGCGGGTGCGGCGCGCGGTTATCAAGTCCATGATGCCGTGATTGTCTCTGTCGGCGACGAGGCCCAGCTCGAGCATGTCAGGCTGATGGCGGATGCGTCGGACGCGGTGAACATCACCTCCGACATCATCACCATCGGTGCCAGGTCGAAGCTGAACCTGTTCAATATGACCCGCGGCGGCGCGGTCAGCCGCTTCCAGGGCTTCATCAAGATGGCCGGCGAGGGCAGCGAGCTCTCCGCCAACGGCGTCAATCTGCTGAAGGGCACCCAGCACGGCGACACCACGCTCGTGGTCGATCACGCCGTGCCACATTGCACCAGCCGCGAGGTTTTTCGCGCGGTGCTCGACGACCGCGCCCATTCAGTGTTTCAGGGCCGCATCATCGTGCGCCCGGGGGCGCAGAAGACCGACGGCAAGATGATGACCCGCGCGCTGCTACTGTCCGACGAGTCGGAGGCCGACAACAAGCCCGAACTCGAGATTTTTGCCGACGACGTGACCTGTGGGCACGGCGCGACATCGGGCGCACTCGACGAAACCCTGCTGTTCTATCTGCGGGCCCGTGGCCTATCGGAGAAGGAGGCGCAGGCGCTTCTGATCCAGGCCTTCGTCGGCGAAGCGATCGAGCAGATCGGCAACGACGAGCTGCGCGAATTCGCAAGCTCTTTGGCGCAGCACTGGCTGGAGGCGCGGGCATGACCATGCATCCGGCCGTCTCGAACGGGGCCTACGACGTCGCCCGCGTCCGCGAGGACTTTCCGGCGCTGGCGCTTCAGGTCTACGGCAAGCCGCTGGTCTATCTCGACAACGCCGCCTCGGCGCAAAAGCCGAATGCGGTGCTCGAGCGCATGACGCAGGCCTACAAGAGCGAATACGCCAACGTGCATCGCGGCCTGCATTATCTCGCCAATGCCGCCACCGAGGCCTTCGAAGGCGGTCGCGACCGCGTCGCCAAATTCCTCAACGCCCGGCGCAATGAGGAGATCGTCTTCACCCGCAATGCCACCGAGGCGATCAACCTCGTGGCCTCGTCATGGGGCGAGCCGAATATTGGTGAAGGCGACGAGATCGTCATCTCGATCATGGAGCACCATTCCAATATCGTGCCCTGGCATTTCCTGCGGGAACGCCACGGCGCGGTGATCAAATGGGCCGATGTCGATGACGACGGCAACTTCCTGATCGAGGAGTTCGAGAAGCTGCTGACGCCGCGCACCAGGCTGGTCGCGATCACGCAGATGTCGAATGCGCTCGGGACCATCGTTCCGGTCAAGGATGTGGTCAAAATCGCGCACGCCCGCGGGATTCCCGTACTGATCGACGGCAGCCAGGCCGCGGTTCACATGGCCATCGACGTGCAGGACATCGACTGCGACTTCTATGTCTTCACCGGCCACAAGCTCTACGGGCCGACCGGTATCGGCGTGCTCTACGCCAAGTACGACCACCTCGCGGCGATGCGGCCCTACAATGGCGGCGGCGAGATGATCCGTGAAGTCACCCGCGATATCGTCACTTATGGCGATCCGCCCCACAAGTTCGAGGCCGGCACGCCGGCGATCGTCGAGGCGGCGGGGCTCGGTGCCGCGATCGACTACGTCAATTCGATCGGCAAGGAGCGCATCGCCGCGCATGAGCATGATCTGCTCACCTATGCCGAGGCGCGCCTGCGCGACATCAACTCGCTGCGCCTGATCGGCAACGCTCGTCGCAAGGGCCCGGTGATCTCGTTCGAGATGAAGGGCGCCCATGCCCACGACGTCGCCACCGTGATCGACCGTCAGGGCATCGCCGTGCGCGCCGGGACCCATTGCGTGATGCCGCTTCTGGAACGATTCAATGTGACGGCGACGTGCCGGGCGTCGTTTGCGATGTACAATACCCGTGAAGAAGTCGACCATCTGGTGCAGGCGCTGATCAAGGCGCGGGAACTGTTTGCATGACCGACATTGCTGAAGCCAAAGTCAATAATATGGAAACCAACTCGGCGCTGTCGGCGGACGAAACCGAGCGGCTGACCGGCGAGATCGTCGGCGCGCTGAAGACGGTGTTCGATCCCGAAATTCCCGCCGACATTTATGAGCTGGGCCTGATCTACAAGGTAGACATCAAGGACGACCGCAGCGTGGACGTGGTGATGACCTTGACGACGCCGAATTGCCCGGCGGCCGGCGAACTGCCCCAGTCGGTGGAGAACGCAGTCGCCAGCGTTCCCGGCGTCGGCGTGGTCAATGTCAATCTGGTCTGGGATCCGGCGTGGTCGCCGGACCGGATGAGCGACGAGGCCCGCCTCGTGCTCAATATGTGGTGATGCGTGTTCAACGATCTTTAATTGAAAGTGCGCGGCATTGATTGGCCGTCGGGATTGACCACATGACCAATATGACACCAACGACCTCAGCGCCCGTTTCCCGGCCGAAGTTGCGGCCTCGACCGCAGGTCATGACCTTGACCGACGCGGCGGCGCAGCGGGTTGTCGAACTGACCAGGCGCGCCGACTCCGAAATCGTCGGCCTGCGCGTCGGCGTCAAGAATGGCGGCTGCGCCGGCCAATCCTATACGGTCGAGTACGCCCACGAGATCCGCCCGACTGACGAAGTCGTCGAGACCAAGGGCGTGAAGGTTCTGGTGGACCCCAAGGCCGTGCTGTTCCTCCTGGGCACCGAGATGGACTACAAGGCCGACAAGATGTCGGCGCAGTTCATCTTCAACAACCCCAATCAGACCGGTGCCTGCGGTTGCGGCGAATCGGTGCAACTGACGCCGGCGACGATTCCGGGCTGAGAGCGAAAGTCTTTGCCAGCGGGCAGCAGCCTAGTTCGTTTTTCCGAACATGGTTCGCAGCATAATTTCCAGCGCGGCATCGCGGGCGTTTGGGGACACGCCCTGATCCGCCGGAAAGTCGATGATCGTGTGCTGCACAGGGCCTTGCGCGCCAGATTGCGAATAATGGGGTTGATAGGCCATCAACCTGGTCGAGTGATCAGCTGTTCGGGATCGCAGGATAAAGGCATCGTGCCTGTTGCCTTCAACCGTGATGGTGCCGTTCATGACGATCCCGACGAATTTTGATTTTTTCTGATCCGACATCAGCCAGTTCATCGCCATGGTCTCGACGAAGGCCTGATCATCCGTTTGCAGCACATGCGTCATATACCGGGTACCGCTCCACCAACTGACAGTCATGGTCGTTCCGAGTGCAGTCCTGGCAAATCCATGCGTCGACATGTGCTGTATTGCAAGCCTGAGCTGCATTCCGGAAAACGCGGCGAGTTCCGCCAGGGCCGGGTTCACAGTGCCTGTTGTCGAATTGTGTTGATCCATCGCTGCCCCCGGCTTGAGCGTGGTGAAGCACCACCCGCGTTTTCGAACGCCCGCTTGCAACTTATGGAGCTTGGCCGCGTGACTGTTTCGCAGGCTGGGTCCGTTCGAGCCGATGATCTGCTAGGTTCCTCCGCAATGGCAAGCGCCGGCGAAAGGTGATGAGACGCCATGGACCGCGATTTCCTGATGGATTTGTTTGCGCATTTCGGCCCGGTGGCCATCAAGCGGATGTTTTCCGGCTTCGGCATCTCCGCTGACGGCACCAATTTCGCGCTGGCCCTGCGCAGCGGACTTTATTTTCGTGCCGACGATCAGACGATCGCGCGGTTCGAGGCTGAGGGATCGAAGCCGTTCCAGTACCAGACCCGCGCCAGGACGGTCACTGTGAATTCATATTGGGAGTTGCCGGCACGGCTTTTCGATGATCCGGAAGAGCTGTCGGAATGGGCAAGGGCGGCATGGCACGCCGCGCAGCGCGCGGCGGTCAAGAAGCGTCCAAAGGCGCCGAAATCCAACAGGGCAACGACAAAGAAGGCCGTACCTGACAAGGCCGCGTCCAAGAAAGCGGTGCCCAAACAGGGCAGCAAAGCCGTGGCAACGAAGACATCGGCCGCCAAGGCGGGAAAGACCGGCCGCGGGAAGCCCAGACGCTGAGGGCGGGCGTCAGGCCACCTGACTACGGGTCTCCGCCACATATTCCGGGTCGACTTCGCAGATCACCCGGTTGCGGCCGTTGCGTTTGGCGGCATAGAGGCAGGCATCGGCGCGCTCGATCAGGGCGTCGGTGTCGTCGTCCGGCTTCAGCATCGAGACGCCGACCGAAATCGTGACCCGGCCGAGGATCTCGCCGGTGGATTTCTTCTTCAGTTCCTTGGCCATGACGGCACGGCGGATGTGGTCGGCGACCGTGAGCGCCTGGCGCAGCGCGGTGTTGGGCAGCACCACGGCGAACTCCTCGCCGCCATAGCGCGCCGTGATGTCCTGGCCCTTGATCGTCTGCTTCAGGGACATGCCGACCAGCCGCAAGACCTGGTCGCCGGTGAGGTGGCCGTAGGAGTCATTGAATGATTTGAAATGATCGATGTCGAACATCAACAGCGACAGCGGCTCGCCCTGGGCCAGCGCGTTCTGCACCGAGGATTCGATCATGCGATCGAAATACTTGCGATTTCCAAGCCCGGTGAGCGGATCGGTGAGGCTTTCGGTGCGGATCGCCTCGAGGCTCTGCTGGAGGTTGTTGATCTCCGATTTCGACAGCGTCAGGCGTTCCTCGAGCAGCTTGTTGGTCTGGCGCATCTCGCCGGTGGATTTGACCAGCGTCTCGACGGTCGCCTTGAGTTGTTCCGGCGTCAGCGCGGTCGTCAGCCTCTGGTTGGCGCCGTCGAGCGTGGCCCCGTAGCTCGTCGACATCCCCAGCGCTTCGCCGAGCAGCGTCATCACGCCGTCGATTTCGCCAATGACGCGCGCGCCGACCTTGTCGATGCGGTCGGTCATCTTGATGTGAGACAGATAGGTTTCGTAAATCTGATCGAGATCCGACTCGGTCAGCTTGCCGCTGCGCGCCAGCGTCTCGTTGATGATCTTGTTGAGCTGCGGGTTGTATCCGGTGGCGTAGACGTACCAGATCTCGTAATTGCGTGGAATCGCCGTTTGCCGAAGCGACTTGATCTGTCCCAGCGCGATCTGCGCGAAGGCTAACGTGCGGTCGTGTTCGTCAAGCAAGTTGACCACGGATTGTTTCCCCATGGCGAGCCTGGCCGCTCACCTGCAGCTATCAACTAATCAATAAACAATGTGGCGACGGTATCGGAGGAGAATGAAAGAGCGGTAAATGCGTGCGTTCAAGTTGCAGCGAACGGGCTCCTGCACGGATACCGGGAATAGAGACTTTCGACGTAGAAGGCCCGAACCGCCGTGCGGATCGGGCCTCGTGAAGCAGGACGGCTCGATTTGCTTCAGGCGGGTGTGCGCACTGGCCGCAGCAGAAATGCCGGAAGATGCGAGTGATCGGCCGGTTCGGAATCGGCCTCGGTTGCCACGCGCCGGGGTTGTGCGCGACCAAAGGACGGCGGCAGTTGCGGCGATGCCGGAGTAGGCTTGCCGTGACCGCGAGCTGCGCTCGCGGGTTTCGGCTCGCGTTCGCGATGCGGCGGCCTGTCGCGGGATGGCTTCTCCTGGTGCGGCTTGTCCAAGTGCGGCTTGTCCAGATGCGGCTTCTCTTGATGCGGCTTCTCTTGGTGCGACTTGGTTTGGTGGGGTTTGTCCAGGTGGGGCTTGCGGCCCCGGCGAGCGCCATCGCGCTCGCGCGGTGCGCGTGGTTGATCACCGCGGTCGGTCGCATCCGCGCGCACTTCGAAATTACCCTCGGCGCGAGGAATGTCCTGTCCGATCAGCTTCTCGATTGCGGCAATCGATTTCTGGTCAGGCGGGGTGACGATGGAAATCGCCGCGCCGGCGCGTCCGGCGCGTCCGGTGCGGCCGATGCGATGCACGTAATCGTCAGGATGATGCGGGACATCGAAATTGAAGACATGGCTGACTTCGGGGATGTCGAGGCCGCGCGCCGCGACATCGGAGGCCACCAGCAGCGGCAGTTCGCCCTTGCGGAACTGATCCAGCGCGGCCGTGCGCGCAGGCTGGTCCATGTCGCCGTGCAGCGCGCCGACGCTGAAGCCGTGCTTCTGCAGTGATTTGTAAACAACGGCGACGTCCCGCTTGCGATTGCAGAAGATAATCGCATTCTTGAGGTCCTTGGCGTCGCGCAGCAGCCGGCGTAGCACCTCGCGCTTGTCATGGGCTTCACGGCCGGACGGAACTTGCGACTGCGTCACCGTGACAGCGGCGGTTGCCGGCTTGGACACTTCGATCTTCACGGGATTGTGCAGAAAGGTTTCGGTGATGCGCCGGATCTCGGTCGGCATCGTCGCGGTGAAGAACAGTGTCTGCCGCGTGAACGGGACCAGCTTGCAGATGCGCTCGATATCCGGGATGAAACCCATGTCCAGCATGCGGTCGGCTTCGTCGATCACCAGGAGCTCGACGCCGGTGAGGAGCAATCCACCGCGTTCGGTGTGGTCGAGCAGGCGGCCGGGCGTGGCGATCAGAACATCGACACCGCGGGTCAGCTTGGTGTCCTGGTCGCCGAAGGAGACGCCGCCGATCAGAAGGGCGACGTTGAGTTTCTGGCCGGCACCGTATCTGTCAAAGTTTTCCTTGACCTGGGCGGCGAGTTCGCGGGTCGGCTCCAGGATCAAGGTGCGGGGCATACGCGCCCGGGCGCGGCCTTTTTCCAGGAGTGTGAGCATGGGCAGGACGAAGGCTGCGGTCTTGCCGGTGCCAGTCTGGGCGATGCCGAGAACGTCGCGGCGGGCCAGAACGTGGGGGATCGCCTGTTCCTGAATGGGGGTAGGGATGGTGTAACCGGTGGCCGCGACTGCGGCGAGCACCTTTTCGGATAAACCGAGATGGGAAAAGGACATTGAGCCTCTAATCGATACCGCCGTTGGGGATCGAAAGGAAAAAGGCTGTCGCGTTCACCCCGAAACGGCGCGCTTTGGAAAGCTGGGGGCTCTGTCTTACGCTGATCAGCGGCAAGCGGGGGAACCGCGTGTCGATTCCGGCTGCTTCATCCGGAACATAGGGTGAAATCCCCCAAAGTCAATCTCGGCGCCGGCCCAATGGCCCAAAAAGCTTAATGTATTCGAACAAATAACGGGCAGCGTTGTCATTGTACGGTCAAATAGCATCGCCGGAAGCCGCGCCATGCACACCACGCCATGCCATTGCCGGCATCGAAGCAGGTGATGGAAGAACTCGGCACGCTATTGGCCGTCGCAAATGATGTGTCAGTGCTGGCGCCAAGTTCGCCGGGCGTGTCGATGATGTCTTGTGTGCGGCAGGCCTGCGCCGCGGAAATAGAGGCGGGACCGTCGCCGGCAGCGGTGCGGTAAACCTTAGCGGCATGGCGTCGACAGTTCGTAGGCCGTCAGAAGAGTGGGCAAGGTCTTCGTCCGACCAGCGAGACGGCGAATTCGGGATTCGTCCCGAGCAGCATCTGCTCCCGGTACGGCAAGAGCCCGCAGCCAAATGGCGCAGGCTGCACCGATATTCCCATGGGCCCGCCTCGATATCTCGAGTGGCGGCATCGTCGGTTCGATTGCGAACGCGTGGTCTGTCCCTTCACGCCACGGTGACCGCTCTCGGATTTGTGAACACGTGGGCAACTTGCTGTCGCCACAAATTGAACCGGTGGGCAGGGTATTCTGACGAAGTCATGAGGGGACATGGCACGCGTTGGCCAAGGCGGCGCAGAGGCCAGATTGGGGCACCCCGCATCCCGAGGGGCTGGGATCAGGATCAAGATCAGGATGACGAACCGCTTCTCGTTCAGGTCGGCATTGGCATGCGCGACTCTGTTTTTGGCGTTGGCGGCACCCGCGCATGCGGACAAGCGCGTGGCGCTGGTGATCGGTAATAACGACTACAAATACGTGCCGAAACTTCAGAAGGCGGTCAACGATGCCCGCACCATGGGCGATACGCTGAAGCAGCTCGGTTTCCAGGTGATGGTGGCGGAAAACCAGAACCGCCAGCAATTCAGCCAGACGCTGCTGGCATTCGACAGCGCCCTTGGTCCCGGCGACACTGCTTTCTTTTTCTATGCCGGTCATGGTTTCGAAATCGCCGGACAGAACTTCTTGCTGCCGACCGACGTGCCGGCCGCGACCGAAGGCCAGGAGGAGTTGGTCCGGGATGCCTCTGTTCTCGCCGACCGCGTCATCGAGCGGCTGCAGAACAAGAAGGTCCGCACCTCCATTCTGGTGTTCGATGCCTGTCGCAACAATCCGTTTGAACGTTCAGGCACGCGCGCGGTTTCCGGCGGCGGCGGGCTGGCGCCGATGACGCAACTGCCGGAAGGCGTGTTCTCGATCTTCTCGGCGGGGCCCCGGCAGACCGCACTCGATCGGTTGTCGAACGATGACGCCAATCCCAATTCGGTTTTCACGCGCACCTTTGCGAAGGAGCTGATGCAGCAGGGCAGGAATCTGGTCCAGGTCACCCAGCATACGCGCCGGCTCGTCAGCGAGATGGCGGAAACCGTCAGCCACAAGCAGATACCGGTCTATTTCGACCAGATGGTCGATGACGTTTTTCTCAACGGTGCGGCCAAGACGACGGAGCAGGCCAAACCTGCCGATCAGCCGCAGAAGGTCGCTGCCTTGCCGCCAGTCGCGGTGCCGCGCCTGCCACAGCCGAATGACTCGCTCAACGCGCCGATTGCGATGTTCTCGCGCCACAATGGCGGCTGGACCATCGTGTTCTCGATCGCCGATCCGACGCTTGGCATTTCCTGGCGCATGGGCGATGCCGGCGATTTTCGCGAGACGGGCTTTCTCGACACGCTCGATCCGCGCACCCGCAAGCGGATGCCCAATCCGTCGATCGAACTCGCCGCCGATACGCCGGCAGCCACGATTCAGCTGCGCTATGTCGATGCGTCGGGCGAGATGCAGGGCCCGTTCCCGATCAAATTCGATCCGGAAGCGGCGCTGATCCGCGACCAGCGCAAGATCCTCGACATGACCGCGACCAGCTGGCTCTCGTTCCGCGAGTTCAACGGGCTGCTCGTCTACTACACGCATCTGATGTCGTATCGCTGCGCGATCCGCGAGGTGCGGATCGGAATCGACTCTACGGTTCCGGACAAGGTGCTCAAGATGCCGCCATGCGATCCCCGCGATCCCAGCGCGATTCCGGCCAGCGCGCAGCCCTATCTGAAGCTCACCCCCGCGACCCAGTTCGTATCGGTGGAACTGACCTATCGCGACGGCAGCGTCTCCGAAATCAAGAGCTTTCGACGATAGATCTTTACCAAGCTTTTCCGACCGGAGTCGGCGCTCCGCACAAAGGTAACGACAGAATGAATTCAGGCCGGTTCGATTTCCGCAATGCCATCGACTTCAACCGACGTTCGACGGGAGATGTGAACGTGTCTTCCGAACAGACGACGGGAAAGGCGATGAAGGTCCGCTGCTGCATCGTCGGTGGCGGGCCGGCTGGCATGATGCTGGGCTATCTTCTCGGACGCGCCGGGATCGATGTCGTGGTTCTGGAAAAGCATGATGACTTCTTCCGGGATTTTCGCGGCGATACCGTGCATCCATCGACACTGCAGGTCATGGACGAACTCGGATTGATCGATGGGTTCCTGAAGCTGCCGCATCAGCAATTGCAGAAGCTCGACGGGGTGATTGGCGGCAGGCCGGTGCGGATCGCCGACCTCGGCCGGCTCGATATCAAATACCCGTTCATCGCCTTCATGCCGCAATGGGATTTTCTCAATTTCCTGCGCGCGAGCGCCGCAAGGTTTCCCTCGTTCAAGCTGATGATGGGCACCGAGGTGACCGATCTCATCCGCGATGGCGACCGGATCACCGGAGTGAAAGCGAAGACGCCGGACGGCGAGATCGATATCGTCGCCGATCTGACCATCGCCTGCGACGGCCGGCATTCCAGGGTGCGTGACCGTTCCGGACTTCCGGTCGAGGAGATCGGTGCGCCGATGGATGTGCTGTGGTTCCGCGTCGGCAGACGGCCAAACGAAACCGAGAACATCTTCGCCCGCATCGAGCCGGGCAAGATGTTGGTGACGTTCGATCGCGGCGACTACTGGCAATGCGCCTATGTCATTGCAAAGGGGCAGTACGACGCGGTCAAGGCGAGGGGGCTGGCAGCCCTGCTGGGTGACGTTGCGCGTCTGGCACCAGTCCTGAAATCCGGATTGTCCGACGTCAGGAGCTGGGACGACGTCAAGCTGCTGACGGTTGCGATCAATCGTCTGAAGCGCTGGTCGCGCCCCGGATTGTTGTGCATCGGAGATGCCGCGCATGCGATGTCGCCGGTTGGCGGCGTCGGTGTGAACCTGGCGGTGCAGGACGCGGTCGCCACCGCCAACCAGCTCGCCGCAAAATTGGCGATCGGTTGCCCGTCCGACGATGAGCTCGATCGGGTACGCCGACGCCGGGAATTTCCGGTGCGGATGACGCAGCGGATGCAGGCGGTGGTGCAAAACAACCTCATCAGCATGGCGCTGGCGCCGGGCAATCGGCCGCTGCGCGTGCCGCGGCTGGTCCGACTGATCACGGCCGTGCCCTGGTTTCAGGGCATCACGGCGCGGTTCGTCGGGCTCGGCGTCCGCCCCGAACACGTGCGTTCACCGGTGGGCTACCTCGGTCCAACGCCCATGAATCTTCGGTGGCAGCAGTCGCTACGCCCCTGGCCGTCAGCGCCGCGCCTGCCAGATCAGCACCAGACCGAGCGCTGAAAGCGCGGCGCCATATCCGGCCCACTGCAGCTGGTTGATCATGAAGCTCGATTGAGGCCAGGCGATCGCGCCGGTGCCCTGGCCGATCCACAGCAGGCCCATGGCGAGCGCCAGCAGGCCGAGAACGAGAAGCAATCTGCGCACGGTGTTCTCTCCCCCGGCCTCGACCCGTCACTTTCACCAGGGACCGTTGCCGCCGTGGCGCGCGGCTGGAAACCCTGAGCGAGAGCGTAGCTGGCGTGGGAGGGGAAGGCCAGATCAATGCACGCGGCATGAACTTTGCGAATTGGGTGCGTAGCGTCCGCCGGCCGCGAAAGCGACGGATCATGAAACTCCTACACATCGGCGAGAGGATGTCGTGCGAGACGGCTCGCGGATGAAGATTGCTCTCGCGCAGACACAAAAAAGCCCCGGTCTGAACCGGGGCTTTTTGTCGTCAAATCGGGTCGGATCAGGATCGACCTGATCAGGACATCGTCAGTACTTGGCGACCACCGGGCCGGTCCAGTTGAAGCGATAGACCAGCGAGGTGCTGATGGTCTGAGTCCAGGGCTTGAAGGTCACGGAATCAGGAGTGGCCCCGCCGCCGACGAAGGTTTCCGGCAGCGTCACACGGCTATAGAAAGCCGAACGATACTCGGTCTTCATGAACCAGCCGGGCGAGCTGATACCGAAGATGTTCAGATTGTTCTCCACGCCGCCGCCGATGAACCAGCCGTTGCGCGTGAAAGACGGGGTGGTGAACAACGCGGGACCGCCGCCAGCCCCCAGGGTCGAGTAGCTCGCGCCGGACCATTGCGATCCCGAATAACCGCCGTTCACGTAGGACAGCACATTCGGTGCGACCAGGTAGCCGACGCGGAGGCCGCCAGCGTAGCTGTAGCGAAGCTTTTCACGGCCCTCGAAGGCGACCACCGGGTCATTGATGGAACCGCGGATGTCTCCGAACTGGCCGTCAGCCAAGATACCGACCACCCAGGACGGATTGACCTGCCAGTCGTATCCGATGCCGGCCGTTCCGAACCAGCCGCTACCGCCGAATCGCTGATCGCGGGAGATAGCGACATTACCCGGCTGGGTGACGACGTTGCTGTCAGCAGCCCACAATCCGCCGCCGGCGCCACCGAAGATGTAGAAGCCGGTCCAGCTCGGCGCCATCATCATCGGAGCCGGAGCCTTGGAATACGTGCGAGGCCCTAAATCAGCCGCGAAAGCCGATCCCGAAAACGCCGCCGCGGCGGTCAGAGCGAGCAAAAGTTTCTTCATGTTCAAATCCCCAGCGGTCTTTAAGCGTTCGCACGTAAATTGTGTGGAGGCCCGTTTCTCAACCGCCCCATATCAGGACTATAGCGATTCCCGGTCAAAATGCTGTTGCGCCGCAGGCACACTCGCCGGAAAAGGGCCGCTCCGGCGCCTCGGACGAAGTCAAAAAGTGCCGCAAACCGGGCGGAAAGCGGCCGTTTTCAGCCCTCTCCGCCGGTTCTCCGAATTTGCGGTAGGGAAGTAAGGAGTTAGACGTCCAGCAGTTCGTCGCTGGCGAACTCGGCCTTTTCCGAAATAAAGGCAAAGCGGGCCTCCGCCTTGGTGCCCATCAGCCGTTCGACCGAATCGGCGGTGCCTTCGCGGTCGTCGGCGAGAAGCACCACCCGCAGCATGGTCCGTTTGGCGGGATCCATGGTGGTCTCCTTCAATTGCGCGGGCATCATCTCGCCCAGGCCTTTGAAGCGGCCGACATCGACCTTGGCATTGGCATTGAACTCGCTCTTGAGCAGCGCCTCCTTGTGGGCGTCGTCGCGGGCATAGATCGTCTTGGCGCCATGGGTGAGGCGATAGAGCGGCGGCACGGCGAGATAGAGATGGCCCCCGTCGATCAGCCGCGGCATTTGCCGGTAGAAGAAGGTGATCAGGAGCGAGGCGATGTGGGCGCCGTCGACATCGGCGTCGGTCATGATGATGATGCGGGAATAGCGCAGATCCTCTTCGCGATAACTTGCGCCGCCGCTGCAGCCGATCGCCTGCATGAGATCGGACAGCTGGGCGTTGGCGGTGAGCTTGTCCTTGCCGGCGGAGGCGACGTTGAGGATCTTGCCGCGCAGCGGCATCACGGCCTGGGTCTTGCGATCGCGTGCCTGCTTGGCGCTGCCGCCGGCCGAATCGCCCTCGACGATGAACAGTTCCGAGCCTTCGGCGGCGGTGTTGGTGCAATCCGAGAGCTTGCCGGGGAGGCGCAGCTTTTTCACCGCGGTCTTGCGCGAGATCTCCTTCTCGGCGCGCCGGCGCAACCGTTCCTCGGCGCGCTCGACGACGAAATCGAGCAGCCTGTTGGCCTGCAACGGATTGCCCGACAGCCAATGGTCAAACGGGTCCTTGATCGCCTGTTCGACAATGCGCTGCGCCTCTGCGGTGGCCAGGCGATCCTTGGTCTGGCCCTGGAACTCCGGCTCGCGGACGAACACGCTGAGCATCACCGCTGCGCCCACCATGACGTCTTCGGAGGTGACGGAGGCGGCGCGCTTGCCCTGACCGACGCGCTCGGCATGGTCCTTCAAGCCGCGCAGCATTGCACTGCGCATGCCCGATTCATGGGTGCCGCCGTCATGGGTGGGAATCGTGTTGCAGTAGGAGGAGAGGAAGCCATCGGCATCCGCGGTCCAGGCCACCGCCCATTCGCAGGCGCCATGGGCGCCGTTGCGCCCCGATTTTCCGGAGAAGATATCGGGATGCACCAGCGTATCGGCATGGATCGCGGCCGCGAGATAATCTTTCAGGCCGCCGGGAAAGTGGAAGCTGTCCTCGGCCGGCACATCGTCGATGCCCTTGAGCAGGGAGGGATCGCAGCGCCAGCGGATCTCGACGCCGCCGAACAGGTAGGCCTTGGAGCGGGCCATCTTGAACAGCCGCTGCGGCTTGAAGGTGGCCTTGGCACCGAAAATGTCGGTGTCGGGCTTGAAGCGGACTCGCGTGCCGCGGCGGTTGTTGACCTTGCCGAGGTCCTCGAGCTTGCCCTTGGGATGGCCGCGCTCGAACGCCATGCGATAGAGCTTCTGGCCGCGCGCGACTTCGACTTCGAGCCGCGAGGACAGCGCGTTGACCACCGAGACGCCGACGCCGTGCAGGCCGCCGGAGGTCTCGTAGACCTTGGAATCGAACTTGCCGCCGGCGTGCAGCGTGCACAGGATGACTTCAAGCGCGGATTTCTTGGGAAATTTCGGGTGCGGATCGACCGGAATGCCGCGGCCATTGTCCGTGACGGTGAGGAATCCGTCGGCGCCGACCTCGACCTCGATGAAGGTGGCGTGGCCGGCAAGCGCCTCATCCATACAGTTGTCGATCACTTCGGCAAACAGATGGTGCAGCGCCTTTTCATCGGTGCCGCCGATATACATGCCGGGCCGCCGCCGCACTGGTTCCAGACCCTCGAGCACCTCGATGTCGGCGGCGGTATAGGCATCCTCGGCACCGGAGGCCCGATGCGCCACCTTGAGCGGCGCGCGGCCCTTCGGCTCGGCGGCGAAGAGGTCGTTAGTCTTGGTCTTTGCAGCGGATTTCAATGACTTGGCCATGGATCTTCACAGTTTGCGCGCGCGCGGAACGCGGCGAATCGGTTGGTTTGACTATGCCACGGATGGGCTCAAATAGTGACCGGAGCGGGATAGGCAATAGCCGAATCTCAATTCAAGATTTGATCCGACCTGTCATCATGGGCTTTCCCGTTGACGACGAAGGCTTATTTCGGCCCTCTGTGCATCGATCCTTCCGGTTCATGCGACCGCAAATTCCGCGCGCCTGCTACTCACGCCTGGTAGCAGCCATTGTGACTTGCAGTCGCCGGAACAGCTGGCTTAGCTGGAACTTAAGGGTACCGCAGCAAGAACGCCGTAAGGTAGGGCGGGCGGGAAAGGCATTTCAGGACATGGAAGATTTTGCGCGCGCGTTGGCTGATTTTGTGCGCGAGCATCAGGCGTGGGCGGCTCCGATTGTTCTGCTGCTGGCATTTGGCGAGTCGCTCGCCTTCATTTCACTGCTGATCCCGGCCTGGGGCGCGCTGGTCGCCATCGGCGCCCTGATCGGTGCGAGCGGCATCAGTTTCTGGCCGGTCTGGCTCGCGGGTGGGATCGGTGCGGCGCTCGGTGACTGGGTGTCGTACTGGTTCGGCTTCAGATACAAGGAACAGGTCGCCCAGATGTGGCCGTTGTCGCGCTATCCGGAGATCTTGCCGCGCGGCGAGGTCTTCGTGAAGAAATGGGGCGTGCCCAGCATCTTCATCGGCCGGTTTTTCGGCCCCCTGCGCGCCTCGGTGCCGCTCGCCGCCGGCATTTTCGAAATGTCGTACTGGCAGTTCCAGATCGCCAATTTCATCTCCGCGCTGGTGTGGGCCGCAGCGCTTCTGCTGTTCGGCGACGTCATCGGGCAAATCCTGGAATGGCTCTGGCGGGTGGTTTAGCGCCCGCTGCAAAATCGATGGCCGCGGGCCATGAGACACGCATCCGACGGCTCCCTCGGATACCGCAAGAAGGTAAAATCGTCTTCATCTGAAGGAGGTGACGGTAATATCCTGCTGATTAGCTGGGCGGGCGGATGCAGCGATCAGCCAAGGGGCTTCAGCATGATTGGACGTATTTCTTCGGCGTTGATGGTTTTCCTGATCTCGTCGGCCTTCGTCGCGGCCAACGCCGCTGATGCGAACTCGGGCGATCCGGGCTGGCGGCGAACGGTCAGCCACTACAATGTCAGTTTCGACGAACAGGGACGAAGCACGATCGTTTTCGACTTCGAGATCCAGGCGGTCGACGACAAGGGCGCCGAGGCCATCTCGCAACAAGCCTTTCGCTATAACAGCAACGCCGACGAACTGAGCTTCAGCGATCTGGCGACCTTGAAGGCGGACGGCCGGCTGATCGCGGTCGACGAGCGCGCCATCCGCGACCAACCCGTATCAGCGGATTCCTCCTCGTCCTATTCCAGCGAGGAGCGACGCAGGACAGTTGCCTATTCGCACGTCGCCGCGGGCGACAGGATCAGGGGACGCCTGATCTACAAGTCGAAGCGCGCCGACTTCGCCGGAGAATTCGCGGACGATGGCGGAGCTTTTACCGAGCGACGCGATCGCGCCGATGCCGGCATGGCTCTGGCAAGCGGTTTGAAGCGGCTCCCGGAATAGGCCGCCGCGCCTGGTGTTACCCCGCTATTGGACTCGGTGTTGCGGCCTTGACGCCGTCAACGCCGATGCGTGAGCGACGGCCAACCGTCGACAACACTCATCCTGCTGGGGAGGTCACCATGAAACTGTCACGACGTCACGCGCTCGCAGGCGCCGCAGCGGTCGCGGCCGCGCCGTTCTTGTCCTCAGGGCCGGGCAAGGCCGCTGCGCCGGTCCCCGACAAACAGGCGCCGAGCTTCTACCGCTACAAGGTCGGCGACATCCAGGTCACCGTGGTGTCCGATGGTCGCAATACCTTTGCGTTCGACGACAAGTTCATCCTGAACGCGAAGAAGGAGGAGGTCAGCGCGGCGCTGCAACAGGCATTCCTGCCGGGCGACGTCATGACGATCTATTTCGCGCCGCTGGTCATCAATACCGGCGGCAAGCTCGTTGTTCTCGATACCGGCAACGGTCCGCTGGCCAAGACCAACAGCAAGGGGGCGAACGGCCTGTTCGCCGACAACATGGCGGCTGCGGGCTTCGATCCCAAGAGCGTCGACATGGTGGTGATCTCGCACTTTCACGGCGACCACGTGAACGGCCTGCTGACCTCAGAGGGAACTCCAGCGTTTCCGAACGCCGAGGTGCTGGTGCCGGCGGTCGAGTGGAAGTTCTGGATGGACGACGGCGAGATGAGCCGCGCGCCGGCGGGCCGCATGCAAGGGCTTTTCAAGAACAACCGCAATATCTTCGAGACGGCTCTGCAGAAGAAGGTGACACCCTATGAGTGGGGCAAGGAGGTCGCGCCGGGCCTGCTTGCGGTCGAAACAACGGGCCATACGCCGGGCCACACCTCCTACGTGCTGTCCTCAGGGTCGGGAAAGGTGTTCATCCAGTCCGATGTGACCAACAATCCCAATCCGTTCGCGAGCCATCCCGGTTGGCACGCCTTCTTCGATCAGGATGCCGACATGGCGGAAAAGACCCGTCGCCGGGTTTACGACATGGTGGTCGCGGAGAAGCTGCAGCTGCAGGGCTTCCACTATCCGTTCCCCGGCCTTGGCAACGTCGTCAAGGACGGTGACGGCTACCGGGTCATTCCGGCGCCGTGGAATCCGGCGATCTAGCGGTCGAGCATTATCAAGATCGCACGATCAAGATCGTCCGTCCCGATCTGGTCGGAACGGACGATTGAAACGGTGCCAACCGCTACTCAGAACCCGTAGCGCAAGCCGGCCTTGCCGGTGACAGTGTTGCTGGAGTCCGACATCGCGGTGTATTCGGCCGCGGCGAATACGGAAAAGCCGTTTCTCATGCGCCAGTCGAGCGAACCGCCACTATAGCCGCCGTAGATGCTCGACTTGCCGGGGGTGGCGAAGGCGAGCGCCTGGCCAAGCAGGGTGGCGTTGACGTTGCCGGCGCCGATGCGCTGCTGGCCGAGCACGCCCGCCGTGACGCCGAGTTGCAACCGTCCGAGATCGAACGGCATGGTGTGGGTCAGCGTGAGATCGGCGCGCTCCTCGGCGTTCTGCAGGTTGCGGCCGCCGGTGCTGAGATTCGCAGTCGATCCGCTCTCGGTAAAGGCGTCATAGGTCGCAGCGAGATAGCGCAGCCGCGCGGCCGGCGTGAGGGTCCAGCCCTGCAAGACCTCGTAGCGATAGCCCGCCGCGATCTCGGGGCTGATGAACCAGCCGCCGAAGCTCGCAGTCGCGACCTCGAGCCCGTTCGGCAACAGATTGTTGTTGACGTTGCGCGTCGTGCGATTGCCGGTGTGACCGCCGAGCAGCGCGAAGTCGACGAAGGCGGGCCCAAAATCCTTTCGGCCATAGAGACCGGCGAAGACGATGTCGCTTGTGCCGCTGCCGGAATTGAGGTCGATCGACGTGCTGATCGTACCGCCGCCAACGAAGGCGCCGAGCCGCAGGCCCGGCTGGACCAGCCTGTCGGCGCCGATGTCGCCACCGTAGAACCGGGTGACGTTGCGCAGCAACGGGCCGTCGGCCTGTTGCGTGCGCTGGCCGTAGAACCCCTTCGCCCACACGGTGGTGCCGTCGGGCGCGGTCACGGACGGGTTCTTGAACACGATCGCGTTGTCGGGAGCCTTGGCATAACCCATCACCTGCGCGAAGGCATCCTCGAACCGCGACGCGGAGTCATCATAGGACGCGAAGCCGAGCGCGCCGCCGGTGGGCGCACTGCCGCTTGCCGCGGCATCGCTGGCGCGCCCGCCGAGCGTGGCCGAGACGGCGCGGGTGAAGTCCATCAGCGCGCGGTCATTGACCGCAAATCCGGTCGGATCGACCGAGACGATACGGTCGCCGGACACGACAAATGGCACGTTACCGGTGATGGTGGCGCCTGCTAGCGTGTTGAAGGTGAGGTTCTGGTTGCCGGCATTGACGTTCACGGTATCGTCCACGCCGATCAGGTTGATGGCGCCGACGATGAACGAGCCCGGCAGCAGCGTCAGGATGTCGGGATCGAGCGGATTGGTGAACTGGATGGCCGTGCCGCCGGGCGCGCTGATGATGCCGGAATTGACCACCAGGCTGGTCCCCGAGGAGATCATGGAGACACCGACATTGTTGGGGCCGCTGACCGCGATGATACCCGAATTGATCAGGGTGGCGTTGCCCTCGTTGGCGCTGGTCGTGACACCGACTGAGCTGCCGCAGGATCCAACGCAAACCGTTGCCAGGTTGTTGGCGGCACCGACCACGGTAACGATACCGGAATTGACCGTGGTGGCGTTGCCCGTATTTGTGGCGGTCAAAATGCCGGTACCCCTGAAGGCGGCGACGCTGACCGTTCCGCTGTTGACAGTGGTGGCGTCGCCGAGATTCGCCGTTGTCTCGATACCGACGCTGCCGAGCGAGATGCCGAAGAGGAGCTCGCTGTCGCCGGGCTGCGTCAAGGGAAGAACCGCTACGGTGCCGTTAACGACGACATTGCCGTAATTCGTCGTGGTGGCGTTTCCCATGGCGAAGATGCCGTCAGCGAAGCCGGGCGAGGTCACGAAACCGGTCGCCGTCGTTGTGAAGATGCCGACCCCTCCGGAGGTGGTGAGGTTGACGTTGCCGTGGTTGGTCGTCGTGGCGGTGTTGTTGCTGCCCTCGGGCGCGGTGCCGAACTGAGTTCCGACCGAGAAGGTTGTCGACGTGAGAATGCCGACATTGAAGCCGGAGCCGGTGACATTGACATTGCCCGTATTGTTCGTGGTGGCTTTGCCGATGTCGGTGGTGGTCCGAATCCCGTAAATAACCCCGTCGCTATCCCCCGTGCTGACATTGACGTTGCCCGAATTGTTGGTGGTGGCATTGCCGTTGATGGCGGGCGCGTCGATGCCGTCGGCCCCGGTGACGTTGATCGTGCCGGTGTTGGTGCAGGTCAAATCTCCGGTGGTGTAGGGGGCCGGGATACATCCGGCGCTGGGGGTGAAGCCGGGAGTTGCATGCGCTGTCGCCAACTGCAGCAGCAGGACCGGCGCCAGCACAGCCCCTCGGCGCAGGACCCCCAGCTCCGTCCAGGGTGAAAGAACTGAACGCCGCGCGAAACCCACCCGTGAAATCAAATCGGACATCGACCGCCCCGCCAAAGTCATTTCTTAAAAAAACATGAAATTCCCAGCGTCGGTTCTATGGCAGGCATTTCCGTGGTCCAAGAAAATGTCCGATGCGGTTTTGCAATTTGGAGAGGCATGTGGTTTGCGGGATACAATCAGGGCGGGTGTGCAAGTAAGGGGGTACCCAGCGAGTAACGAGGTACCGAGCGAACCGTGACGCCGGCGCCAGCGGGTACGCCCGTCTTGGCGGTCGCGTTCAGCCCCTTGACCGATTCGGTTTCCAATTCGGTCGTCTTGACGAAAATCGGGCGCGGCTTTATAGCCGCGCTCATGATCAACGCCGCGACCATTCTGATCGTTCGCCGCCGCCGTCGTCTCGCGGTACGGGCGGTCGTCTGCGTCTAGACCATCGCCCCTGCCGCCGGATCCGATCCCGCGGCACTCTCTCCCCTGAAGCGCGATCTGATCCAGTGGCTCCTACGACAAGCAGGAGTTTCAGATGTATACGCCGCCTCAATTCAAGCCCGATCGCGCCGCGAGCCTGGCCTTTGCGCAGGCCCGCGGCTTCGGGCTCTTCTGCGCGTCGGACGGAGCCAGACCGATCGCGTCGTCCTTGCCTTTTGCCTTGAAGTCCACCGCTGACGGCACGCCGCAGATTGCCTTCCATGTCGCGCGCGGCAATCCCCTCGCCAGGCTTGCCGATGCACATACGGGCTGGCTGCTGGCCGTCAACGGCGCCGACGCCTATGTGTCGCCCGACTGGTATGTATCGCCGGACCAGGTTCCGACCTGGCTCTATCAGGCCGTCCACCTGACCGGCCCGGTGCGCGCGATGACCGAGGCCGAGCTTGGTTCCGAACTCGATACGCTCAGCGAAAAATTCGAGCACTGGCTGGCGCCGAAGCCGCCCTGGACCTCGGCCAAGGTCGCGGCGGGCCGGATGGCCATGCTGAAAAAGGCCATTATCGGCCTCGTCATGACGGTCGAGGACATCGAGGGCAGCTTCAAGCTGAACCAGCACAAATCCGACGCCGATCACACCGCCGTCATGAATGCGCTGGCACAACAGCAGGATCCCGGCGCGCAGGAGATCGCGCGCATCATGCGCGCGCAGCGGCCGCAGTTGGACTACAAAACATCGACACCTCTCACTGTATCAGCGGATTGAAGGACCACGCCATGACCCTCTCCGACACCATGCAGCCGCAAGGCCGGCCCCCGAGCAGCGGCGCCCCCGCGCGGCCCACCGTGTTCGTCGACGGCGCGGCCGGAACCACAGGCCTCGGCATTCGCGAGCGCCTGAGCCGGCAGAACGACGTCGTGCTCGCGAGCATTGCCGAGGACAAGCGCAAGGATGCGCAGGCGAAGCGGGCGCTGATGCAGGAGGTGGACCTTGTCATCCTGTGCCTGCCGGATGACGCCGCGCGCGAAACGGTTGCGCTGATCGATGGCATGGGGCCTGCGGGACCCAAGGTGCTCGACGCGTCGACGGCATTTCGGGTCGCGAGCGACTGGAGCTACGGTTTTCCGGAACTCGCAGCCGATCAGGCCGACAAGATCAGGGCGGCGCGGAAAGTCTCGAACCCGGGCTGTTATCCGACCGGCGCGGTGGCGCTGCTGCGGCCGCTGGTGGATGCCGGCCTGGTGCCCGTGGACTATCCCGTCAGCATCAATGCGGTGAGCGGCTACTCCGGCGGCGGCAAGGCGATGATCGAAAGTTTTGAAGGCGGCACGGCGCCGGCCTTCGAATTGTATGGCCTCGGCTTCGAGCACAAGCATGTGCCGGAGACGCAGCTTTATTCGAGGCTGGCGCGCCGGCCGATCTTTGTTCCGTCGGTCGGCAACTTCCGGCAGGGCATGCTGGTGTCGGTGCCTTTGCACCTCGACACGCTTCCGGGCAAGCCCGACGCGGCCGACCTCCACGCCGCGTTGGCGACGCGTTACGCCGGGAGCACCAACGTCTCGGTCATGCCGCTCGACAACGCGGCTGCGAAGGGCGGACGCATCGAGCCAGAGGCGCTGAACGAGACCAACAGGCTCGAGCTGTATGTCTTCGCCAGCCCCAAGCACCCGCAGGCGGTTCTCGTCGCGCGTCTCGACAACCTCGGCAAGGGCGCCTCGGGGGCCGCGGTCCAGAACATGCGGCTGATGCTGGGTCTTGCCGATGCATGAGGCCCTGCGATGAGCGCGAACAAGAAGATCGGCGTTCTCGGTGCCTCCGGCTACACCGGGGCGGACGCCGTGCGCCTGCTGGCGCGGCATCCGCATGCCGAGATCGTGACGCTCACTGCCAACACGCATGCCGGCAAAGCCATGGGCGACGTGTTTCCGCACTTCTTCATGCTCGACCTGCCGACGCTGGTGGAATGGGAAAAGGTCGACTGGAGCCGGCTCGACGCGGTGTTCTGCGGGCTCCCGCACGGCACCACGCAGGAGATCATCGCCGCTGTGTTGGCGGCCAATCCGGCCATCAAGGTCCTCGACATGTCGGCGGATTTCCGCCTCCGCGACATGGCAACCTACGCACAATGGTATGGCCATGACCACCGCGCGCCCAGCCTTCAGGGCGAAGCCGTCTATGGCCTGACCGAACTCTATCGGGACCAGATCACGACTGCGCGGCTGGTGGCCTGTCCAGGCTGCTATCCAACCGCTGCGCTGCTGGCGCTCGTTCCGCTTGCCAAAGCCAGATTGATCGACGTGGACGATATCGTCATCGACGCCAAGTCCGGTGTCACCGGCGCGGGGCGGGGCCTGAAGCAGACCACACTGTTCTCTGAAGCCGGTGAGGGGCTGTCGCCCTATTCGGTGGGCACCCACCGGCACGGGCCGGAGATCGAGCAGGAAATCGGCGTTGCCGCGGGCTCGGCGGTCACGGTGAATTTCACGCCGCATCTGATTCCGATGGCGCGCGGCGAACTCTGCACCTGCTATGTCAAGCTGAACGGCGCAACGCCGGACGATCTGCGCGCGGCGCTTGAGCGCGCCTATCGCGATGAGCCCTTCGTGCATGTCGCCAAGACGGGCGTGCTGCCGCAGACGCAGAACGTGCGCGGCTCGAACTACGTCCAGATCGGCGTGGTCCCCGACCGCATCAGGACCCGCGCCATCGTGATCTCGGTGCTCGACAATCTGGTGAAGGGCTCGGCGGGACAGGCAATCCAGAACATGAACCTGATATTCGGCTTTCCCGAGACGGCGGGACTCGAGCAGATCGCGCTGTTTCCCTGAGACGAGGTGCCTGCGTGGACGAGGAAACGCTCCGGTTCTATCGCAGCAACGCGCAAGCCTATGCCGAATGGGCGAAGGCGCCGTCGACGCGCCTGACCGGCTTTCTGGCGCTGTTGCCGCCGGGCGGGTTGATCCTCGAGCTTGGCTGCGGCGCCGGCAATCATGCGGCGACGATACTCGCCGCGGGCTTTGCCCTGCGGGCGACCGACGGTTCGCCGGAAATGGCCGAGATCGCACAGCGTCGCCTCGGCCACCCGGTCGAGGCGATGCTGTTTCACGAACTCCACGAGGTCGAGGTCTATGACGGGGTCTGGGCCAGCGCCTGCCTGTTGCACGTGCCTCGCGACCAACTGGCCGGTATCCTGGCCGCAATCCACCGCGCGATGAAGCCGGATGGCGTGTTCTATGCGAGCTTCAAGGTCGGCGATGGCGACGGCCGGGATGGGCTCGGCCGCTACTACAATTATCCATCGCCGCAATGGCTTCAGTCCGTCTATGCCGAAGCCGCCCCGTGGGACCTGGTTGCGTCCGACAGCAGCGAGATCAAGAGCTTCGATGAAGCGCCCGCAACGCTGCTGCATCTCACCGTGCGGAAGACGCGACCCCATCCGCGATCATAAGATCTTGAAGATCGCCAGCGCCAGCACCGCCTGCGCCAGGAAGCCCACGGTGAAGGCCACTGTGCGGAACACCGGCAGGCCGAGCGTATAGACGATGACATGCACCACGCGGGACCAGAAAAACACCGCGCAGGCGAGCGCCGTCCATTGCGTCGAATAGTCAGCCGCGTTGAGGATCAGCACCAGCGGCGCGAAGATCACGAGGTTTTCGACGGCGTTGTCGTGCGCGAACATCAACCGTGTGGCCCACGGCGCATGCGGCTTGTCGTTGCGGGAGGGATTGGCCATGGCGCCTGTGAGCCCGCGCACCTGGCTGCGATTGATGATGTAGGGAACCCACAACAGGCCGGTCAGAATGACCGTCAGCGCCAGCCAGAACAATTCACGCGTCATCGGTTGTCCCTCACAAAGATCCAAACTACGATTTCGTCCCGCAACCTGCGGGACCACCGGACTTATAGCGAAGGACGTGCGATTGCGCTATGCGCGGACCTTGACATAGCTGCCGGGTGCATCCTCGATCGGCGGCAGCGCCTCACCCCCGACCGACCGCGCGGGAACCTGCTCGGGGTCGATGCCGTCGAGCCACCCGCGCCAGTCCGGCCACCACGAGCCCTTGTGTTCCTGCGCGCCCTTGATCCAGTCCGAGAGCGACACGTCCTTGATGGCGTCGTTGGTCCAGTACTGATACTTGCCCGTCTTGGGCGGATTGACGACGCCGGCGATGTGTCCCGATCCGGCGAGGACATATTTCACCGGTCCGCCGAAGAACTGCGAGCCATAGAGCACGGAATCGGCGGGCGCGATGTGATCCTCGCGCGTCGCCAGATTGTAGACGGGGACCTTCACCTTGGAGAGATCGAGCAGGGTGTTGTCCAGCACCAGGGTGCCGCTGGTCAGCCGGTTCTCCAGATAGCAGTTGCGCAAATAGTAGGAATGATTCGCCGCCGGCATCCGGGTGGCGTCCGAATTCCAGTGCAGAAGGTCGAACGCCGATGGCGGTTGGCCCTTGAGGTAATTGTTGACGACATAGGACCAGATCAGGTCGTTCGAGCGCAGCATGTTGAAGGCCATCGCCATCTTGCTGCCTTCGAGCACGCCGGCTTCCTGCATGTCGCGCTCGAGCGCGGAGATCTGGCCTTCGTCGACGAACACGAGGAGGTCGCCGGCATGGGTGAAATCGACCTGGGCGGCCAGGAAGGTCGCCGAGGCCACGCGCACGCGCCGTTTCTCGGCGAGCCAGGCCAGCGTGGTCGCCAGCATCGTGCCGCCGACGCAATAGCCCATGGTGTGGACCTTCATATCGCTGGTGACGCGTTCGATGACGTCCATCGCGGCGAGCGGACCCTCCTTCATGTAGTCTTCCCAGGTCTTCGACCCCAGATTCTTGTCGGGATTGACCCAGGAGATCACGAACACGGTGATGCCCTGATCGACGCACCACTTGATGAAGGATTTTTCCGGCCGCAGATCCAGGATGTAGAACTTGTTGATCCAGGGCGGCACGATCAAGAGCGGCGTGCGCAGCACCGTCTCGGTGCTCGGCTGATACTGGATCAGCTGCATCAGATCGTTCTGATAGATCACCTTGCCCGGCGTCGTCGCCATGTTGACGCCGACGGCGAGATTGGCGGGATCGGACTGGCGGATCTTCAGCGTGCCGCGTCCGGCCTCGATGTCCTCGGCCAGCATCTGCATGCCGCGCACCAGGTTGCCGCCGCTGGAGGAAATCGTTTCGCGCAGCACCTCCGGATTGGTCATGACGAAATTCGACGGCGCGATCGCGTTGGTGATCTGGTTGACGTAGAACTCCGCCTTCTTGCGGGTGTGCGGATCGAGCCCTTCGGCGTTGCGCACGAGATCGTTCGCCCAGTTCGTCGTCAGCAGATAGGCCTGCATCATGAAATCGAAGAACTGATTCGATTTCCATTCCGGATCGGCGAAACGCTTGTCGCGGGGCGAGGGCGAAATCGCCGGCGGCGCTTGCTCGCCGGCCAGGCGGCGCGCGGCAGAGCCCCACAGATCGAGATAGTCCTTGGCGAGCTTGGTCTGCAGATCGGCTGACCTGGTCTCGTCCGACAGCCAGTATTCGGCGACCGCGGTGAGCGTCTTCACCACCTCGTTCATCTCGTTCGGCGGCTTGTCGACCACCTCGCCGGTCTCGCGCGGCTTCAGATAGGCCGCAAGCGCCTTGCCGCTGTTTTCCATCGCCCGCGCGACATTCATCGCAAAGGCTTCGGCATCGAACTTTCTGGCCGACTGGGTTTCTGTGGATATGTCGCTCATGGCAAGACCCTAGCGCGTCATTTGAGTTTCGTCACGACGACAGGCGCCGCTTGCCCGGACATAAATCGACACATTGGCAGTATTGCACTGCGACAAAGAACCATGCTTCGGTCATAATGCGGTCCTACCCCAAAGTTTCCTGTTTAGGTCTTAATGATTTCGGGCGACTATGCTTGGGTTGTAGCAAGACCGGACCACTCTCTGATAGCAGAGCGTGCAGCAACGGGAGACTCCTGCGACATATGGCGGCGAATCGACGAGGGGTGGTGCTCGCCTCAGGGGCGTTGCTGATCGCGGCGCTGGCCCTTGGCGGCTGTTCCACGACGATCGCCGACTTGCCGGCGGTCGGAACACCGGCCGACGCGCCCGAGCGTCCGAGGGAGGCCGGCTCCTATCTGCCGGTCCACGACCTGCCGCCGGACCGCGTGGACGCCGTCATCTCGCCGGCGGAACGGGCCAAGATCGAGGCCGAACTCATTGCCGCACGTGAACGGCAGGCCACCGCCACGGCCACGGAGACCAAAGACGGCAAGGTCAAGCCAGAGCCGAAGCCAGACCCCAAGCCGGCGGCCAAATCGAAATCCGGAGCAAAATCCGAGGCAAAATCCGAGGCAAAATCCAGGTCAAAGACTGAAGCAAAAGCCGAATGACGCCAAGGCGTGATCGGACGCGGCCGCGCGGTTATGTAACCGCTGGCACAACAGGGCGCCCGTGCTAAAAGAGAGCCCTCAACCGCAAATCTGGGCAGGAATCGGCCTCTGGCCTCTTAACGCGCTCTAAATATTTGATATGGCACGATTTTAAGACGGAGTCCGAAGTCGGCCTCCGGGGACCTCGTGCCGACGATTCTCTCGATTGCCTGGATCGGTTGCCGGAGTTCAAGGAGCCATGGAAGAATTTTACCGCATCCGCCGTCTGCCGCCTTACGTGTTCGAGCAAGTCAACCGGGCCAAGGCGGCCGCGCGGAACGCCGGCGCCGATATCATTGACCTCGGCATGGGCAATCCGGACCTGCCGGCGCCGCCCCACGTCCTCGAGAAGCTCAAGGAAACGCTGGGCAAGCCGCGGACCGATCGCTATTCCGCCTCGCGCGGCATCACCGGCCTGCGCAAGGCCCAGGCTGCCTATTATGGCCGGCGCTTTGGCGTCAAGCTGAACCCGGAGACCCAGGTCGTGGCGACGCTCGGCTCGAAGGAGGGCTTCGCCAACGTCGCCCAGGCGATTACCGCGCCCGGCGACGTCATCCTCTGCCCGAATCCGAGTTATCCGATTCACGCCTTCGGCTTCCTGATGGCGGGCGGGGTGATCCGCTCGGTTCCATCGGAACCGACGCCGCAATTCTTCGAGGCGGTCGAGCGCGCCATCATCCATTCGATCCCGAAGCCGATCGCGCTGATCGTCTGCTATCCCTCGAATCCGACGGCCTATGTCGCAAGCCTCGATTTCTATCGGGACCTCGTCGCCTTCGCCAAGCGGCATGAGATCTTCATCCTGTCGGATCTGGCCTATGCGGAGGTCTATTTCGACGACGCCAATCCACCGCCCTCGGTGCTGCAGGTGCCCGGCGCCATCGACGTCACGGTCGAGTTCACCTCGATGTCCAAGACGTTCTCGATGGCCGGCTGGCGCATGGGCTTTGCGGTCGGCAACGAACGCATCATCGCCGCGCTGGCGCGGGTGAAATCCTACCTCGATTACGGTGCATTCACCCCGGTCCAGGTCGCGGCCACCGCGGCCCTCAACGGGCCGGACGATTGCATCCGCGAGATGCGGGACACCTACCGCAAGCGCCGCGATACGCTGGTGGAATCGTTCAGCCGAGCCGGCTGGGAGATCCCGCCGCCGGAGGCCTCGATGTTCGCATGGGCGCCGCTGCCCAAGGCCTTCGCGAGCCTCGGCAGCATGCAGTTCGCCACTCTGATGGTGGAGAAGTCCGGGGTCGTGGTGTCGCCGGGCGTCGCATTCGGCGAGCATGGCGAGGGCTATGTGCGCATTGCGATGGTGGAAAACGAGCAGCGAATCCGCCAGGCCGCCCGCGGCGTGCGCCGCTTCCTTGAAAGCGGCATTGAAACATTGCACAACGTGCTTCCTCTCGCCAACCGGCGTTAGGCATGATCCCGAAAGCATATCCTCGGGCAAGGCCCGAGGGTATAAGACGGTTTTCGGATCGATCATGTCTATGAAAACTCTTTTCCGACAGGTTTTTGCGCCATGGTCGCACCGCTGAGAGTGGGCATTGCGGGGCTCGGCACCGTGGGCGCCGAAGTCGTTCGTCTGATCGAGCGGCAGGGCCGCGTGCTGTCGGCGCGCTGCGGGCGCGCCATCCGCGTCACCGCCGTGACGGCGCGGTCGAAGGCGAAGAAGCGCGACCTCGACCTTGGCGGCGTGACCTGGGCGAAGGGCCCGCTGGAACTGGCCGCTGATCCGGATGTCGACTGCTTCGTCGAATTGATGGGCGGCGCGGGCGAGCCGGCGCTGTCGGCGATCGAAACCGCGCTGAAATCCGGCAAGTCGGTGGTGACCGCCAACAAGGCATTGATCGCCAAGCACGGGGTGAGGCTGGCCAAGGCCGCCGAACAGCATGGCGGCGCGCTGAATTACGAGGCCGCCGTGGGCGCCGCGATCCCGATCGTCAAGACGCTGCGCGAGGGGCTTGCCGGCACCGCGATCGATCGCGTCTATGGTATCCTCAACGGCACCTGCAACTACATCCTCACTCGCATGGAGCAGGAAGGCCTGTCATTCGCCGAATGCCTGAAGGACGCGCAGCGGCTCGGTTATGCCGAGGCCGATCCGTCGTTCGACGTCGACGGCCACGACACCGCGCAGAAGCTTGCCATCCTTGCCAGTCTCGCCTTTGGCACCAAGGTCGCGCAAGCTGCGGTCTATGTCGAAGGCATCTCCTCGATCGCGCCGGAGGACCTGCGCGCCGCCGCCGACCTCGGCTATCGCGTCAAGCTGCTCGGGGTGGCGGTGCGCACGGCCAAGGGCATCGAGCAGCGCGTGCATCCGACCATGGTGCCGAAATCCTCCTCGATCGCGCAGGTGATGGGGGTGACCAATGCGGTCACCATCGACGGCGAGGGCATTCCGCCGATCACCCTGGTCGGGCCCGGCGCCGGTGGCGCTGCGACCGCATCCGCCGTGGTCGCCGATATCGCGGACGTGGCGCGCGGGATCCGCGCGGCACCGTTCGGACGTCCGGTCGAGCGCCTGCAGGAGACCGCGAAGGCACCCATGGAACGTCACGAGGGCGGCTATTACATCCGCCTGATGGCGCGCGATCATGCCGGCACCGTCGCGACCATCGCGACCCGTCTCGCCGACGAGAAGATTTCGATCGAGTCGATCGTGCAGCGTCACCCCGATGGCAACAATATCGCCTCGTCCAAAGCCAAGAGTGCACCGGTGCCGGTCATCCTGATCACCTATGCCACCCACGAGGACGCGGTGTACCGTGCGCTGCAGGCGGTGCAGCGCGACAAGGTGATCAGCGGCCGGCCGCAGGTGATCCGGATCGAAAAGAATTGAGCGCGATCCCTTCGGGGGTTGAAAGTGAAGGCAATCGCAAAGCGGGCTGAACGGCCCGTCCGAGATGATTTCAAGGAGTAGCCGATGTCGACCCATATTTCCGTTCCGCCGCAGTTGCTGCTCGAGCGCATCCTCACGCTCGAAATCGTCCGGGTCACGGAGCGCGCGGCGGTGTCGGCGGCGCGGCTGCGCGGCCACGGCAACGAGAAGGCGGCCGACCAGGCCGCAGTCGATGCGATGCGCCGCGAGCTCAACCGGCTGCCGATCGAGGGCACCGTGGTGATCGGCGAGGGCGAGCGGGACGAGGCGCCGATGCTCTTCATCGGCGAGAAGGTCGGCCTCAACGCCGGCCCCCAGGTCGACATCGCCGTCGACCCGCTCGAAGGCACCACGCTGTGCGCCAAGAACATGCCGGGCGCGATCGCCACCATGGCGATGGCCGATGGCGGCACGCTTCTGCATGCCCCCGACGTCTACATGCAGAAGCTCGCGGTCGGTCCGGGCTACGCCAAGGGCGTGGTCGAACTCGATGCCTCGCCGGCCGAGAACGTCCGCCGTCTTGCAAAGGCCAAGGGTGTCGACCCCTCCGCCATCACGGTGCTGGTGCTGGATCGCCCGCGCCATGCCGAGATCATCCAGGGTGTGCGCTCGACCGGCGCCGCGGTTCGGCTGATCACCGACGGCGACGTCGCCGGCGTCATTCATTGCGCCGATCCGGACAATACCGGCGTCGACATGTATCTCGGCACCGGCGGCGCGCCCGAGGGCGTGCTCGCGGCGGCGGCGCTGCGTTGTATTGGCGGCCAGATGCAATGCCGGCTCATTCTCGACACCGACGAGAAGCGGGCGCGGGCGGCCAAGATGGGCGTCAACGATCCGAAGATGATCTACGGCATCGAGGACCTCGCGCGTGGCGATTGCCTGTTCGCCGCCACCGGCGTCACCACCGGCTCGCTGCTGTCGGGCGTCAAGTTCAAGAAGAACACCATCGAGACCGAGACCGTGGTGATGCGCTCGGTCACCGGCACGGTGCGCTACATCCGCGCCGAACATCGTCAGCTCGACAAATTCCATCTCGATTGAGAGGGACGTATCCGTGGCAGCCCAGATCGTCATACGTTCCGTCGGCAATGATGAGCGCGGGGCCTGGGAGCGGCTGTGGAACAGCTATCTCGCCTTCTACAACGCGACGCTCGCGCCGGGCGCGACCGACGTCGCCTGGCAGCGCTTTCACGATCCCGCCGAGCCGATGTTCCTGCTCGGCGCCTATGTCGACGGCAAGCTCACCGGCATCGTGCAATATCTGTTTCACCGTTCGAGCTGGACGGTCGGCAATTACTGCTATCTGCAGGACCTCTTCGTCGCCGATGGCGCGCGGGGCCTGGGCCTCGGGCGCAAGCTGATCGAGGCAGTCTACGACAAGGCCCGGGAAGCGGGCGCCAGCCGCGTGCACTGGCTGACCCAGACCACCAACGCGCAGGCCCGCATTCTCTACGACCAGGTCGCGGATGATTCCGGCTTCATGCAATATCGGAAGATATTGTAGTGGCCGTCATTCCGGGGCGTCGCGCAGCGACGAACCCGGAATCTCGAGATTCCCCGATGCGCAGTTGCGCATCTGAGGTTCGCGCGTTGCGCGCCCCGGAATGACGACAAAAAGCAGACCAAGAACAACAACAGGGAGCGAAACATGTCAGATCTCTCAGCAGTGAAGGCCCTGGTGTTCGACGTGTTCGGCACCGTGGTCGACTGGCGCACCAGCCTGGTCAATGATTTTACCGCGTGGGGCAAAACGCGCGGCATCACCGCCGACTGGACCGCGTTGGTGGACGGCTGGCGCGGGGTCTATGCCGCCTCGATGGATGACGTGCGCAAGCATCCCGAGCGCGGCTATGTCATCCTCGACGTGCTGCATCGCCGCTCCCTGGAAAAGCTGGTCGCGCAGTTGTCGATCCAGGGATTGACCGAGGAAGACCTGCAGCACCTCACTTTGGGTTGGCATCGCCTGCATCCCTGGCCCGACAGCGTCGAGGGCCTGACGCGGCTGAAGACCAAATACATCATCGCGCCGCTCTCCAATGGCAATGTCGCGTTGTTGACCAACATGGCCAAGTTTGCCGGTCTGCCCTGGGATCTCATCCTGTCGGCCGAACTGTTCCAGCACTACAAGCCCGATCCCGAAACCTATCTGGGCGCGGCGAGACTTCTGTGTCTTCCGCCGGAGCAGGTGATGTTGGTGGCCGCGCATAATCACGACCTCGCCGCGGCCCAGAAGCTCGGCCTGAAGACCGCCTTCGTCGCGCGCTCGAGTGAATATGGTCCGTTGCAGAAATACGATTTCGACGCGACCGGCCAGTGGGACATCGTCACCATGGACTTTGGCGGCATCGCCGACAAAATGGGCTGCTGAGGCCGCATACGAGAGGAGTAAGCGAAAAAAGAGGCCGTCAATCTCGCCGCGGCCAATCAGTTCGACAGGTGCGACATCACCCCTTGCACGGCCATGGTGAAGAGCGTGTTCATGGCGCTGGTGATATCGTCGTTGGTGGTGACCGAGAAATAGAGTCCGGGCGACGCGCAACTCTGCAGGTTCGGGCCGATGCTGCTCTGGAACGAGGAAACATGCGCGTTATAGAAGGCATCCGTAGGGAGTGGGTAGTATTCGGTGTAAAGGATGGCGATCTTGATTCCGCGACTCTTGACCGTCGCGCATGTCGTGATGTCGAACGGCTGCATGCAGCGCGAGTAGCCCGCATAGTCGATCATATCGGTGGCACAGGCGGTGGCTTTCTTGTCCTCGAGCCCATCGGTGACGATGAACAGGATTCCCTCGGGAGAACTGTTGGCGGCTCCGGTGCCCGGGGTGGACATGATGCCGTTCATGGCGATCAGCGCGGCGGCGAAATCGGTATTGGTGTCGCCGTCGCGGCTCCCGCAGGTGGTGTAGTTGTTCTTGCAGACCACGAGGACGTCCACTCCGGCCGCCGCCGTTCCGGCCAGCGTCAGATTCGATGTCTTGGACTGGATGGTGTAGAGGTCGCTGCCTGAATTGCCGCTGTTGAACGTGTAGACTCCCATCCGGAACGTCGTGTTGTTTTGTGTCGCCATCGTCGCGGCGGTGCTGGACAATGTCCTCGTCGCGGTCGCCATGTTTTGAATCCGTGTCACCACACCGAGCGACTGGGCCAGCGTGTAATTGTCCCAGCCGTTCGGGTTTCCCTGATTGTCGCCGGCGCTCGGGTTGGTTTCGTGGCAGGCAAAGGCGCAACCGGCGCCGCTGGCCTGCTGGGTCGTGTTTGCGAGCATGGTGTTGATCCCGGCGGTTGTCGCCGCGATCGCCATCGACGGCGAATTGTCCAGCATCACGTAGAAATCGATATTCGGCGCCGATGTCGCGCTTGCGGTCGCAGAGCCTGCGAGCGGCCACGAGGTCTTGCCGAGGATGTTGGGGAAGGCATTGGTCGAAGTGGCCGTAAATGTGACGGCTGCCGTGCGCGACAGGCCGCTGGCGCTGACGGTGATGGTTGGGGTGATGCTGGTCAGGCCGGTGATTGCCGAGGCCTGACCATTGAAGAGATTCGTTGCGATCGACTGCGCCTGGCTCGTGGTCTTGCTCATCAGGGCCGGCGACACCGCGGCAAGCGCCGCGGAATCGGCCGCCGCGTTCAGGCGCTGCAGCTTCTGGATCGCGGTGGCGTAGTCCAGTGCCATGCCGATCAGGAAAACCAGCGGGACCAGTGCGAGGGCGAATGTGACGGCGACATTGCCCCTGCGATGGCGGAACAGGCGGCGGACCAGATCAAGCATGGCGTCATTAATCACGTTGGCGCGGGAACTGCGCGAGGAGTCGCTCTGGCAAGCACTGGATTTCGAAGGGCGCGCAAGGCGCGGATCGCTGGACATGGGCATCACGAATTATTTCGCGTTATCGTCGTGGACAATCGCGGATAGAAGAAGCTGCTCTGCGAGATGTTGATCGTACCGGTCAGCGCGTAGCCGAATGTCGGTCGGTAGGGGTAGGTGACCTCGCTCCAGATCATCGTCGTATTGGCGATTTGCAGTGCCGTCGGGAGCGTCACTGATTGTCCGACCGTGCGGGGCGTGCCGTTGAGGGAGTCGCTCCAGGCTATCGTTCCCTGTCCGCTGGAATTCGTCGTGACCTGGGTGACCGTCACGATCACGCTGGAGCCCGAATAGGGCGCGATCACCGTGGACGCTGCGTTGAGGATTCCGGAAATCGTGGTGTTGTCGATGAGGATGTACTGCGACGTTAGGTCGGCGACCGCCCGCGTCGCCAGCGCCGTCTTGAATTGCACCGCCATTGCGTTGCCGAATTCGAGGCTTCCCAGATAAAGGACAAGCATGAAGGGTAGAATGATTGTGAATTCTACCGCGGCGACGCCAGCGCGGTCGTGGAAGAAGCCGCGAAGGTTCGAGCCAGCCATGTCGGGATGGCGTCGCATCGTCAGCCCGGCTCTCTCTTGAAAACGTTCGAGGATACCAGCAGCCGGTTGCCATTCGACAGGTTGGCGAGAGTGAAGCCGAGCGGACCGAGAACGAGCGGCCATTGGTACATGACCTGTACCACCACGACATCGCCGGGATTTCCGAACTGGTAGTTCCAGCTGTTGGTCACGTTGCCACTGGAGTCGAAAGTCAGCGTAGGTGTCGTCATGCTCGCCGATCCAAACGCGTCATAGTTCTGCACGTTGACCATGAAATTCCCGCAGCTGAACAGAATCACCGTTTTCTGGCAGACCCAACTCTTGAATTGCGCTTGCGTCAGGCCCGACGTTTGAGCCTGTCCGGTCTGAATTGTGCGGCTGGCGTCGCTGACCACCTGGTCCAGCACGCGCTGGGCGAAGAAGACGATGATGGTCTGGATGATGGCGACCAGAAGCGCGAGGAAAGGCGTTGCAACAAGCGCAAACTCGACCGCGCTCGCTCCCTCCTTTGATCGGACGAAGCTGCGGGCGCGGATAGACTGCGGTGTCTTGCGGACTCGTTTCTCCATCAGGATGCCGTTCGGCTCACCTCCGGCGCGAGTGTGGAACGGAGGACTTTGGATGACGTTAACAATGAAGTCCGTGGTTTTACGGATGGCGTGTGTCCGGAGGTACGAACCGGCAAGGACTGGATTCCCCGGAAGCTTGTCGTTCGCGAAATGACGCGTTGACCGACGCGACCTGTTTTCGATCGCATCGTTGCGTCATTGGGTTTGATTTGGCTCAAATGTTAGTGCCACGCCTCGAATACCCTCGGACAAAATAGCCAATGCCGGTCGGCACGGCGCCAGGGAGGAGGAGAACATGGCCGAGATCATCCAGTTCATGGCCGTGCCGTTCGATTACGCCGCTGACGGCATCGTGGCGGGCGAACCCGTGAGGTGTCCAAGTCCGGCTGCGGCGATCGAGCAAGCGCGAGGGCTCTGGAAGACCTTCGGCCATGCCGGTGCCATCGCGTTCAGCCGTACCAGCGATTTCGCGATCGGCACATTTGGCAACACGCAGATCCTTCGAAAATTCGGACAGGTGCCCAGCGAATATTGATGGTCGCCGGACCTCCGCACCCGAACATCGAAGCCCCAGGCGTTTTGAGCCGAACCAGGGAAACGCTGATCCAATGCACTACGCCGCGCAGACGATCACCCCGAACCAGCCGAGGCCCTTGTAGGTCTCATAGCCCGGCGTCGCGTGGAACGCGATCATGGTTCCGGATGAGTCGTGATAGAAGCCGCTTCGCCGCCCTTCCAGTCTGAGCGTGATCCGTTCGGTGAGCAGGCCCTGTCCGTCCGACGCCGCGATGATGCGGAAACCTGAATCGACCAGCAGCACCCTGGCCTTGTCGGCGGCATCGATGCGGGCGCCCTGCACGATGGCCCGGGCCTGCGGTTCCCAGTCAAAATGAATGGCGAGCACGCCGATCGGCCTGCCATGCGCCTGTCCATTCTCGCGAACGCTCGCGCAGTAAGTCGCGACTTGGGCGTTGCCGAGCAGCGGCTGGCACTCGATGTCGCCGGCGACATAGTCGTCGCCCGAGCGCAGGCCGCGCGCCTCGCGAAACCATTTGGTCGCGGACACGTTCTGGCCGACGACGCCGAAGCGTCCGGCACGGCCGTTGGCGAGCACGTTGCCGTCGAGGTCGCAGAGCCAGAGATCGAGGTAGACCGTGTAGGCGCCGAGGATGACCGCGAGCCGCTCCGACACATGCGCAACACTGGCGGCGCCGGGCACCTTGGCGCAGTCGACGACGGCCGAGTCGGTCGCCCACCAGCGAACGTCGCAGGTTCTCTCATAGAGATTGCGGTCGATCAGTTCGACCGCGTTCAGCGACAGGTCGACCATGCGCTCGCCGCGGGAGCGCGCTGTCATGCGTTCGATCGAACTCTGGAGGTTGCCGGTGCGCTTCGTGAGCTGGCTTTCGAGGTCGCGTGCGATGGTCTCGACCTGCTGTCCGACGGCGCGCACTTCCTGCGCGACGACCGCGAACCCGGCCCCTTGCGTACCCGCGCGCGAACTCTCGATCAGCGCATTCAGGGCCAGCATCTTCATCTGGTTGGTGATCTGCTGGATCGAACGGGTCTTTTCGCACGCGATCTGGTTGACCTCGCTGGTCAACCGCGCAATCAGCGCCGAGATGTCGGAGTCGGTTTCCACGCTCTCGGGATTGTTCGGTTCGTACCCGGTCGATCTCGCCGGTTTCCGGTCAAGCGCAATGGCCAAAGGAACGTCCTCAACTCGATTGAATCGTTGCTTCGAAGAAATGGAATCACGGCGTCTGATCTTGCATTGCGAAGTTGAGGCTGATCTCGGTATAGATTTCGTAAAAGTCGCGTCATTCCAAGCCAGCGACGACGATTTCGGTAACCGGCAACCGCTGCGACGCAGTGGTCGCGATCCAGGGCCGCGCATGGCTTGCTCGATTCAGCCTTGCAAGACATGCGATCAACAGGTCCCGAACCGGCACGGCGTGGGCACGGCCGCAAAGGCCCAACCATCACAGGTACGAAATTCGGCAGGCGAGAAGAAATGAGCTTCGAGAGCGTGGTCTGGGAGTGGTCCGATCGAAGGGGACTCGAGCATCTCCAACTCGCGATCTCCACCGAAGAAACAAGGGCAGAAGGGTTGGTCGTGCTCGATTCTGAAGGCGGAGTCATTCGCTTCCGCTATTCGTTGCTCGCAGGATCGAATGGTGAGTTGCAGCGATGTGTCGTGTTTGTTGGGGCCGGGAGGGCAAATGAGACTGTCGACCTTGCGTTCGATGCAAGATCCTCCTGGTCGTTGAACGGAAGAAGGCTGCCGGGCCTGGAGAAGTGCATCGGCTTTGACATTCTCGACACGCCCTTCCCGAAGACTTTGATCGTCAGGAATTTGAATCTCGAAGTCGGCCAGTCGAAGGATATCTGCGTCGCACACATCGGCAATCGCAACGTGAGCATCACTCCGCTGCAACAGAACTGGGAACGCCTTGCCCCGAACGGCCAAGGCTATTTCCATTACCGTTGCACCGCTTCTGGGATCGGCTGCGATTATGTTCTGGGCGATGATCTGCTGGTGCATCATTCGCGGGAGCTTTTGGGGCAGGAGAGGGAATTTCACAGCCGGCCCATAGGACGGACGAGCGCCCAACGATGACATCAACCTAACTCCGAGATAACGGGTTTTACGGCATCGAAGTGCTGGTAAACGGACCTTGGCCGTCGCTTCGGCACAGTCGCGAAGGACGGACATGCGGCGGTGGGCCAGTTGATGTCAGCGTTTACCGACCAACGCCAAGTGTGTCTGTTGCTCGGGGTAGACCGGAAGGGGCCAGCCGACGGCCAGAGTGATGCGGTTGACCCAAAGCGGACGTGGGTTGTCCTTTCAATCGTCATAGTGATCAATCAGAGAAGCCGTGTGACGGAAAAGTCTTGCGGTCGCGAACGATGAGGAATGTCCTGTCCAGGATTGCCTACGGTCTTTTTGTCACATTGTTCGTTGTGGTCGGATCGGAGCTGATGCTACGGGCCGTTGCGCTGGATCCATTCTACTACTGGAAGTTCCGCTTCCAGTTCGTGTCACCGAATGCATATGTGAACCGGGGAGACGGAGTCTGGACTTACCGGCCCAACGCCGATCTCCGCGAGGTCGCCGTTTACGGCCTGCCCTCGCCGCTTGCACGCGAACCGAAGCTATGGGCCGAATTCGATTGCCGCATGCGATCTAACAATCTCGGCTTGCTGCAGGATGACGATGTCTTGCCGGAAGCACCCAGAACGATTGTTTTCGGCGACAGCTTCACAGCCGGTCAGGGCGGATGCCCTTGGTTCCACAAACTGCAGGCTCGCCGGCCGCAGGACCAACTGCTCAATGCAGGCCTGCTGGGGACCGGCTTCGATCAGTGGTGGCGTCTGTTCGAATATCTCAGAACGCAGGGCGTGGTTGCCAGGCGCCTGCTGATCATTGCGATCGCCAATGATTTCAAGCGGAAGGCGTGGACCTGGCCCGCCACGGATTTCAGCTGTCTCGACCGGGGCATATGCATATGGGACGGGGTGTACTCCTGGCAGCCGGTCCGTCCGGACGAAACGGTCAGCGAATTGCTGGCGCGCACACGTGCGCGCTACGCAATGCGGTTTTCAAATTACAGCGCGTTGAGCTTCTGGTTCCTGTCCCTGGAGCAGCATTCTTACTTCCTAAAGTTTCTCCACATCGCCGTTGAAAACATTGCCGGCCTCATGAAATTCGTGACGGGAGGCGTCCTTGCGGAAACCGAGGCGGCCCTGAAAGCGTTCAAGGCGCTCGGCATTCCGGTTAAGGTGTTGCTGGTGACGCAGCGAGACGAGACGGGCACTCTGGGAAACGAAGCTGATGCAATGGGTGCGGTCGCCGCTCTCAAAGCGCATGGCCTGCCTCACGATTGGTGTCGCTTGAACCATGACGATTTTCTGCCCATCGACGGCCATCCGAGCGCGGCCGGCTACGACAAGCTCGCGGCCTGCGCGGACCGGTCGCTCGCCGAGGATTGAGCCGTGGGATCTTCGCCTGTTCGCGCCGATCAGTCACCCGACCTGCCGGGGTGGTCAGACGATGTCCGCTGGTCGGGGCCAACCGGAAGGGGGCACTGTCAAAGCGACGCGATGTAACGGATGTGACGACCGCATGCGCCTTCGTGTATTCGCATGTACCGCTAAACCACAGCTTTCGAAATGGCATGCAGCAAGTCGTGCCGCCCGAATGGCTTGCGCAAATAGGTGATGCATCCAGTATCCGTCGCCTCAACGCGCGCGGCCTCGTCCCGCTGCACCATCCCGGCGGGGACGCCACCTCATTGGACGGCTCCGTGCAGCCTGGCCCCAGCAATTGACCTATGGGGCAGGTCTGTAGGGCGAGATAGCATCGCGCCTCCCGGGCGAAGATGGCAGGATACACTATGCAATTTCGCGCCACGCGCGGGCCAGCGACGCCGGGCTACTTTGCATGGGGTTGTTTTTGATATTTTTGGTGCGGGTTGCGGCGGTCCTGCCGGGGCGCCGCTCGTGCCCGGCTTCGCCCAGGTCAGCCTTGGCAATGTCAGCCTCGGCATTTGCCTGCCGCGTGCATCGCGCCTATGTTGCGAAATCATCATGCCCCTCCCAGCATCCTCATTACCTGTCCAAGCGCCGCCGGCCTTTCTCGGCGTGGCCCAGTCCCTGACCGGGAAGCTGTGGCGCGATCGGCTCGACGTGCGCGGTGCCGCACGGGCGCTCGCCATGGTGCAGCGCTATCAGCTGCCGGAGATGCTGGCGCGGGTGATGGCAGGGCGCGACGTCGAGATCGACGCGGTGCCCGATTTCCTCGATCCCACCATCCGCAAGATGATGCCGGACCCCTCCACCGTGACGCAGATGGAGGCGGCCGCCAAGCGCATCGCGGACGCAGCGACGCGGGCTGAGAAGGTTGCGATCTTCGGCGACTATGACGTCGATGGCGCGACCTCGGCAGCGCTGCTCGCCTGGCATCTGCGCCATTGCGGGCTCGATCCGTTGATCCATATTCCCGATCGCATCTTCGAGGGCTATGGGCCGAACACCGAAGCCGTGCGCGGACTTGCGGCAAAGGGCGCGACCCTGCTGGTGACGGTGGATTGCGGCACCACCAGCCTGGAGCCGCTTGCGGAAGCGCGGCGGCTGGGGATGTCGGTGGTGGTCATCGACCATCATCAGTGCGGCGACGAATTGCCTGATGTCGATGCGCTGGTGAACCCGAACCGATCAGACGATCTCTCCGGCCTCGGCTATCTCGCCGCGGTCGGGCTGGTGCTGATCACGCTGGTGGCGGTCAATCGCGAATTGCGCGGCCGCGGCTTCTGGAGCGCGGAAATGCCGGAGCCGGATCTGCTCGGCATGCTGCACCACGTCGCGCTCGGCACCGTGGCCGACGTCGCGCCGCTGGTCGGGCTCAACCGCGCCTTCGTCGCCAAGGGGCTGATCGCGCTGCGCCGCCGCGATCATGTCGGCCACACCGCGCTGATGGACGTGGCCCGGCTGAACGGGCCGCCGGAGGCCTGGCATCTCGGCTTCATGCTGGGGCCGCGCATCAATGCCGGCGGGCGGATCGGGCGCGCCGATCTCGGCGTGCGGCTGTTGCTGGAAGGCGACGTATCGGAGGCCGCGCGCATCGCCGCCGAACTGGATCGGTTGAACAGCGAGCGGCGCGTGATCGAACAGGCCGCCGAGGCGCAGGCGGAAGCCGAGGCGCTGGCCGCGCTTGGCCTCGAGGACAAGGGTTCCGTCATCGTCACGGCATCCGAAGGCTGGCATCCGGGCATCGTCGGCCTCGTCGCTGCGCGGCTGAAGGAGAAGTTTGCGCGCCCGGCCTTTGCCATTGCGCTGGAGCCCGGCGGCATCGGCACCGGCTCGGGCCGTTCCATTGGTGGCGTCGACCTCGGCAAGGCGGTGCGTCAGGCCGTGCATGACGGCCTGCTCATGAAAGGCGGCGGGCATGCCATGGCCGCCGGCGTGACCTTGCGAAAGGAAAAGCTCGCCGAGTTCCGCGCCTTCATGGAGAGCGCGCTCGCCCGTGACGTCGCGCAATCGCGTCACGTCAACGAACTCCTGATCGATGGTGCTGTCAGCGCGCGCGGGGTCACGACGGAGTTCGCCGCGACGCTCAACCGTGCCGGCCCCTTCGGGGCAGGCAATCCGGAGCCTGTGATCGCGCTGCCGTCGCATCAGCTGGTCTATGCCGATGAGGTCGGCCAGGCGCATTTGCGCCTGCGCTTCAAGGCGGGCGACGGCGCCATCGTCAACGGCATCGCATTCCGCTCCATCGGCCAGAAGCTCGGCAACGCGCTGGCACAACGTCGCGGCCAGCCGCTGCATGTCGCGGGATCGCTCGCCGTCGATCGTTACCAGGGCGCCGAACGCGTGCAGCTGCGCGTGATCGATGTCGCCGAGCCGGATCAGGGGCCGGCGGTGATCAGGTAATTCAACCCAAGAAATCAACCCAAGAAATCAACCCAAGAAATCAACACAAGAACAAAAAAGGGAGTGCAGATGACAGGGCAGGTTCAGGGCAAGGTGGCGCTGGTGACCGGCGGTGCATCGGGTATTGGCGCTGCGGTCGCCGAACTGCTGGCGCGCGAGGGCGCGTCCGTCGTGGTCACCGATGTCGATGAGTTGAAGGGGCCGGAGGTCGTAGCAACGATCAAGAAGGCCGGCGGCGAGGCGATGTTCCTGACCCAGGACGTCACCAGCGAGAGCAGGTGGAGCGAGGTCGCAGCCGAGGTCGGCACGCATTACGGCCGGCTGGATATTTTGGTGTCGAACGCCGGCATCGGCATCGCGGTGCCCACGATCGTCGAGATGTCGCTGGCCGACTGGCGCCGGCAGACCGCGATCAATCTCGACGGCGTGTTTCTCTCCGTGAAGCACTGCCTGCCGCTGATGCGCAAGACCGGCGGCGGCTCGATCATCATGATGTCGTCGCTGGCGGGCCTGCGCGGCGCGCCGGGGCTCGCCGGCTATTGCGCGACCAAGGGCGGCGTGCGGCTGTTTGCCAAGGCGATCGCGATGGAATGCGCCTCCTTTACCGATGGCATCCGCGTCAATTCAGTGCACCCCGGCATCATCGACACGCCGATCTGGGGCAAGATCCCGACCGAAGCAACGGGCGCTACGCCCAACGCGCCGATCGATGTCGATGAACGCGCCAAGCTCGCGACGCCGCTCGGCCGCGCCGGGCAGGCATCTGAAATCGCGGCCGGCGTCCTCTATCTCGCCTCCGACGCCTCGCGTTACGTGACCGGCACCGAACTCGTCATCGACGGCGGCATGTATGCGGGCGCCGCGGTGCGCAGGGCGTAATGCGGTACGCCGGTGGCCTCAAATCCTTCGAGATGCATCGCTTGTGCGATGCTCCTCAGGACGAGGAATCTCTCTCTCCTCGTGGTGAGGAGCCGCGCGGAGCGCGGCGTCTCGAACCATGAGGCCATGATCGATCTAACGGGGACGGCGCTAACCGCCCTGCCGCAGTCGCGCCAGCACCTTGAGCCCGCCATAGCCGTCGGCGGGTTGCAGTTGCATCTTCACCTGGTAGTCGCGGATCGCCTTCATGGTGTCGTTGCCGACGCGGCCGTCGGTGCCGCCGGTGTCGAAGCCGGCCTTGGTCAGCCGCACCTGCATCTCCTGCACCTCCGCGAGCGTGAGTGCGCGCTCGGAGCCGGGGAAGGGCTGGATAAAGGGCGGGGCGCCGAGAATGCGATCGCCGAGATGGCAGATCGCCAACGCATAATTCATCGAGGGATTATAGCTGCGCACCGCGTAGAAGTTCGGTCCGAGCAGGAAGGCCGGTCCTCCCGCCACCGGGATCCAGAGCTGCGCCGTGGCATTGGGTTGCGGAAAGGCAGTGCCGTCGGCGCGGGTGACGCCGGCGCTGGTCCAGGCCGCGTAGGAGCGGCTGCCGCTCGCGCTGCCGCTCGGGCTGCGGACCTCGTAGCCCCAATGCTCGCCGCGGTGATATTTGCCGCGATTGACGAGATAGCGCGCGGTCGATCCCAGCGCATCGTCCGGCTTGCCGAACGGCGAGACCCGTCCGTCGCCGTCATAGTCGAAGCCGACATTGAGCCAGACCTCCGGCATCCATTGGGTGTGCCCCATAGCGCCGGCCCAGGAGCCGCGCATCTCCTCCGGCGTGCCCCAGCCGCGATCGACGATCCTGAGGGCGTTGATCAGTTCGGTTTCCCAATAGGCCTTGCGGCGCGGCTCGTTCCAGGCCAGCGCCGCCAGCGAGGGAAACACCGGCCGCATGTGGTTCTGCTGCACCAGCGGATCGCCGAAGGCCGACTCGACGCCCCACAGCGCGAGCAGCGTGCCGCGCTCGACGCCAAACTCCTTTTCGATCCGCGCGAACGTCGCCTCGTTGTTTTTCAGCGCCTCCTGGCCCGCGATGATGCGCCAGTCCGAGACGCGCCGGTTGATGTATTGCCAGATCTGCTCGTTGAACTCCGGCTGCTTGGCCATCTGCCGGAACACGCTCATGTCGGGTTCGATGCGGCCCATGCAGCGCACCCACGTCGCTTCCGAAATTCCCTTGGCGAGCGCACGTGCGCGGAAACTGTCGCGCCACTGGTCGAAGCCCGGAGGCGCCGCGGCAAGGGCCGCGAGCGGTCCAGTGAAGACGGCGGCTGCGCCGAGGCCGGATCGCAGCAGGGCGCGGCGGGTCGGTGTACGCAGGGAATCATGCTGTGTCATCGACGCAGTTTAGCCACAACGCGGCGCGCAGGGCAGGGCGTGCGGGTCGGTAAAACCGGCTTTGTCATGTCACATCTGCGGCAATGACGACGAGCCCGGCAAGGCCTTTCCGCCCGCCTGCAGTTCCTGGGCAATCGCCTCTCCGGTGAACCTGCCACGGTCACCATGGGCTGCGTGTAGTCCGCCAGTGTTGCCACCGCGCCGGAACGGTCACGTTTTGGCCGCGTTGGACATCTTCTATTTGCGCAAGGTGGGCAATGGCTCGCCCCGGGTCTGCAACTCGTTTTCGCCGGGATCCGACCGGCGGGGGAGAGGCAGCCAATGCTTACGCACGTCCAAATGAAATTTTGCCGAAACCTTCAACTTATCCCGTCCCCTAGATCCTTCTTTCGCGAGGCGACAATGTTTAAATTCCGCTACGGCATCCTGACCGTTGCAACGATCGCGGCGGCCGGCGTGCCGGTACGAGCCCAACAGCCGGCGACACCCCCGGCGGCGCAGGCAGACTCCGGACAATCGGTGGCGCCAGCCGGCGCCACGGCCTACTTCGTGAACATCAAGAACGGCGACACCGTCACCAGCCCGTTCAAGGTCATCTTCGGCCTCACCCCGAACATGGGCGTCGCGCCCTCCGGAGTGGAGAAGGCGAATGTCGGACATCATCACCTGCTGGTCGACACCACGCTCAAGCCGGATGAGTTGACCCAACCGATCACGGTCGATGGGCAGCACATCCATTTCGGCAAGGGCCAGACCGAGACGATGGTGACGTTGCCGGCCGGCAAACACACGCTTCAGCTCCAGCTTGGCGACTGGACCCATATCCCGTTCAACAAGCCGGTTCAGTCCGAAGTGATCTCGATCACCGTGAAGGACGAGATGGCTGCCAACGCACCGGCCAACGCACCGGCCGACGCCAAGGCGAAGCTGGTGAAGCCGGAGCATCACTCGCACGGGCACCGGCATCGCTACTATAAGTGAGCATTTCGCGCTCCGCTCCAGCAAGACAACTGGAGCGACGCTCTGACTGAGCACATCGGCCTTTGGTGAATGAGGGTCTGGCATGGAGTTCGATCAATCGAACCTGATGCCGGACCCTCGACGTTTGGGATTTCGACTCGCGGGGTTCGCCCCTCAGGCCCGCTGAATCGACTCGCCTGATCATGCATCGTCGGCGCAACGTTGACCGGCCGAAATCGAAGCGCGCCGAGTGATTCGTGGACGCATTTCCTATCCGTATCCTGTTGTTAGCAATGAGCCGGCACGTCGCAATCTTCGATTGTACCAAGATACCCCGAAATGTTGCAATTTTGTCTCACTGAGATGCTCATTTAGATGCATTCCTAGAAACAGTCTAAGATTGTGTAATGGTCATTTCACTCGGTTTTCGGAAGCGGAATTTTCGGGTGCGAGCGGAATGAGAACGTCCTCAAACGGTTTAAGCGCAAGCGATTTGTCGCCGTAATCCGTTCCGCGTTTCGACATTCATGGGGCAGGATCGCTCAACTGCAAATGTGCTCGCGCCTGTGGAAAACGGTCGCATTTTCTATCCTCGGTTACCGCGCGGCGGGTTTTTGCAACGTTCGCGAGTTTGACAGCATGGGACACCGATCCTAGCGTTTCAAGACAGCGATCAAACGTTCGCTTCGGTGGGGCAATGGGGCTCGCGAAGCGGCCATCGTGAACAGGAAGTCTATCATGTTGACTGGCGACAGCGAACAGCTGCGCGCGTGCGCCCCCGTGCGTAACGTTGCGCCTGGCTCCCAGCGGAAATTGAGCCATCAGACTGCGCAACATAGCGGCCGCACCGCATCGACGCTGTTGATCGCGTCGCTGATGCTGGGGGTGAGCAGCGCTGCTGTTTTCGCCGCTGGCGAAGGCCAGCCGAAGGCCTCAGGCGACCAGGCCGTGAACGAGCTTTTGATGAAGAAACTGCAGGCGATGGAAAAGCGCATGCAGTCCATGGAAGCCGAGCTCAAGCAGAAGCGGGCGCAGGATCAGGCGAGCGCGAAGCAGGCGCCGCAAGCCGCGCGTCCCGTTCAGGGCCAGCCGCCGCAGAGCCAGCCGCGCGGCGCGTATGCTCAGGCCGGGGCCATGGATAGGGCCCAGTCGGCAGCGACCGCCCCCTACAAGGACAATGCGAACAAGGACCTGTTCGGCGTGGCCGCGTCCCCGATTCCCGGGCTCAAGATCGGGATGTACGGCGAAATCAAGTTCGGCTCTCAACAGAATCCCGCCGCCAACGGCCAGTGGCAGAACGGTTTCGACATGGGTCGCGTCGTCTTGCTGCCGACGTATCAGGTCACGGACAACATCATCTTCAACGCCGAGATCGAGTTCGAGCACGCCGGGGGCGCGTTCGACGCCGACGACAAGCTGCATGGGGCCGTGGAGATCGAGCAGGCCTTCTTCGACCTGAGGGTCAACGACCACTTCACGTTTCGTTCACCCGGCGTCGATCTCATTCCGATCTCCTTCAACAACCTCTACCATGAGCCGACGCTGTTCTACAGCGTGCAGCGCCCTGAACTCGCCAACGGCCTGATCCCGACAACCTGGGTGGCCGGGTCGACCGGTTTCTACGGCAAGATCGTCGATGGCTTGAACTATCAGTTCCAGATCAGTCAGAGCGCCGAGGACTTCGGTGACGATTTCGATCACCGCGGCGAAGACGGACGCGTCGTACCCGGCGGCTATGCGGCCGGGGTGAACGGTGGCGACGCCCTCGGCTTGACGCGTGCGCCGCTCGGCGATTTCACGCAGCTGAGCAATACCATCGCTTATACCGGCCGTCTCAGCTACACGCCGTCATTCATTCCGGGCTTCGCCGGCAGTACGGCTGCCTATTACTCGCCCAACATCACACCGCGTGGTGCCTACGCGGATGACGGCACCTTCCTCGGCAAGAACAGCATGTTGATTGTCGATACGGAAGCTCGCTATCGCGTGCCGAATACCGGGCTGGAGCTGCGAGCCGAGTATGCCTATGTCAGGTTCGGCAGCCCGGAAAACCTGCGCGCCAACAACGACACCGACGAGGAGAACAACGTCGGTAAGTCCATGTACGGCTATTCCGGCGAGATTGCCTATCACTTCCCGCTCGGAAATATTCTGGGCAGCGACTGGGAGGCCGTGCCGTTCTATCGCTATACACGCCAGAATCTGCAGACTGGTGGCCTGTTCGGCATCGACCCCAACAGCCCGACGGGACATGGCGACCAGACCTACCACCACGTAGGCCTCGCGGTGTTCCCGAATCCCAGCCTGGTGTTCAAGCTGGACTACACCAAGATTTACGACAAGAGCCCCACTGGCCCGCAGTCCGATCGGGTCCTCGGCGCCGTCGGCTGGTTGTGGTAACAGTTTGATGGACGTCATGCCGCGGCTTGGCTTGCCAGCCGCGGCATTTTCTTGGCCATCGGCGACCGCGTGCCGCCATCGCCGTCCTCGGCTTGCGCATAATCCGACCCCGCGAACTGTGTTGTGCAAAGTGGGAACCGGGTTCCCCCACGACATCAGCCAAAGACGCTCGCGGAGATCGTGCTCGAACAATAGCGAGGTCGAGCGCTATCCATCTCCAAACAGACGATCGCGTCGCGTCCGTCTAGCTCCCAGAATTAGATCTCGTCAGGACCTCCCGACCGCCATTGCACGACGCCGGCGATGCGCTGATCTTCGTTTTTCATTGGCTGACTGCCGTGCTGACGTTTGCAAGTTCCACGAATTGCCATCGACCCGAGCGGCGGGGTTGCCGATCTTGTAAGGATACCGTTACCGGCTGGAACCATCAGTCGACGGTCAGGCCGCAATGCTTCTCTCGAACGGACATCGGATCCCGCGCGGCGATTGCGACATTGTTGCCTTGATTGCGCCAGCGAAGCGCCGATGTGTCCCGATCGTGCATATGGCCAACTCCGCTATTATAAGTTGAATTACGTCGTTCAACATGCGCGTGTATTTCATCGGCGCAGATATGTGAACCGCCGCCTTTTGCCTGTGGATTCAGCATTTTCGCCGTGTGATGCGGGCATCCTGCTGAGCTTCTGCGAGACGCGCACCGCGCCTTGGCCAAGTGCCTTGCCGCCAATGACGTCGATGCCGACGCCGCGGCATGGCGACAATCGCAACATCCTTATTCCTCGGTAGCACCGACGAAATGCCCGATTCCGACTCGGTAAATCGCCGCAATCGAAACCTTACTTGGAAATAACTCGCAATGGCAGATGGGGCCGACGACGTCGTCGGACTGGCATCGCGGATCGCACGTTTAAAGTCGCGAAGTGTTTTTGATCGGAAGACTGCTTGAGGAACGCTGCGGTCATCATCGGCCTGCGGCGGGTCTCCGGCACAATTCGAAACGTCAGAGATGGGGACTCATTATGACTGAATGGTTGAGATGGACGGCGCCCGCCGCCGTGGTGCTGTCGATGGCCGCGCCGGCCTGCGCCACTCAATATATGAGTGTTGGCGAAGCCCAGAAGAGCGCTTTCCCGAGCGCGACCAATTTCGCGGAGGTCCAGGCCGGCCGGGTGTGGAAGGCACAGGCGGGCGATCGGGTCATGGGCTATTTCTACTACGACCATGTGGTCGGCAAGCATCTCTTGATCGACTACGCGGTCGCTGTCGATGCGGACGGACGCGTCCGAAAGGTGGAAATTCTCAACTACCGGGAATCCTACGGCGGCGAGGTGCACGACGCCAGTTGGCTGCAGCAGTTCGTGGGCAAGAGCAGCCAGAGCGCGATGCAGATGAACAGCGATATCCGCAACATTTCCGGCGCGACGCTGTCATCGACGCACATCACCGAAGGTGTGAAGAAGGTCCTGGCCTATCATGCAAGCCACTTCCGCTAATATCAGGCGGGCGCGGCCGATGCTCGGCACCTTCGTCGACATCGATGTCGATGACGTGGACGAGCGGCACGCCGAGGAGGCCGTCGAAGCGGCATTCGCGGCGGTGGCCGAAGTGCATCGGCTGATGAGCTTCCACGAAGCCGACAGCGATGTATCGCGGCTCAATCGTTCGGCGTCGAGCGGCGCCGTTGCGGTTCATCCATGGACCTATGAGGTCATGGAGATGGCGGCGGACATGAACCGCCGCTCGGCAGGTGCCTTCGATATCGGTGTTGCTCCGACGCTGCAGCAATTGGGACAACTTCCGTCGGACGAGGACGGCGCGGTCACCTCGGCGGCCAGCGCTCCGATGGCGGACGCGTTGGAGTTGCTTGGCGATAACCGCATCCGTTTTACGCACCCCTCCCTCAAGATTGATCTTGGCGGAATAGCCAAGGGATTCGCGGTCGATCGCGCGATCGATGCGTTGCGCAGCCACGGCGTTCGCTCGGCGATCGTCAATGCCGGGGGCGATCTCGCGGCCTTCGGACCCGAGGCGCGCACGATTCACATTCGCGATCCGCGTTCGCCGGACAGGATGATTTGTCAGGTGGATGTGAGCAATCAGGCGCTGGCCTCGACGGGACGACGTTTTGATCCGTTTCGCTCTGCGGCTGCTTCGGATAGCGCCGTGATCGAGCCGAAAACCCGAACGCCGACGCACGCCGTTCACGGCGCCACGGTGCGAGCGCCTTCCTGCATGGTCGCCGATGCGCTCACCAAGATCGTCATGATTGCGGGGACGGAGGCGGCCGCGCCCCTTGGCCATTATCGCGCGAGCGCAATCTTCGTTTCGGCGGACGGCGACGTCCGTGCAACATCCGACTGGCAGGGAGTTCGCCACAATGCGTCTTAAGTCCGCATTTCGCTTCGCGCTGTATGGCATTTTCGCGCTTCTGTTCGTCAGTGGTGCCGTGTGGTTGTTGGCCGATCAGATGAAGAACAATCCCGAGGCAGACAGCGAGATGTGGCAGCAGACATCCGCCTTTGTGCTCAGCCTGCACGGCGGCGCTGCCATGGTCACCCTGATGTTGCTCGGGGCGCTCGGTCCCATGCACGTCCAGCGGGCGTGGCGCGCGAAGACAAACAGGGTGACTGGTATCGCCAGCCTCGCTCTTTACGGCCTGCTCATCCTGACCGCTTTCGCACTCTATTATCTGGGGTCCGAAACCATCAGGCCATGGGTCAGCTACGTGCACATCGCGTTCGGCCTGGCGGTTCCGGCGGTCATCGCCGCTCACGTCATGGTCGGTCGCGCCAGCGTTGCCGCGAATGCGCCGAAGGTGAGGGTGCGTCACGCCGCTGCACCCACGCTGGTGCCGGCTGATCTGCCTGCCGAAGGCGTTCTCAGCAAAGTCAATTGAATTCAACCCAGGGAGCAAAACCAAAATGAAGTTCATCGCGAAAACAGCTATGGCGGTGGCGTTCGCATCGGCATGCGTAGCGTACGCGCCGTTGGCGAGCGCGGCCGACAGCACGACGCTGGAAGTTTCGATCAAGGATAACAAGTTTCAGCCGGCGGAAGTGAAAGCCAAGGCCGGCAACGAGATTGTCTTCAAGGTCAAGAACCTCGGGACGGCCCCGATCGAATTCGAGAGCGAACTGCTGCAGGTCGAGCAGGTGATCAAGCCCAACGCGGAAGGCACCGTGAAGGTGAAGCCGCAGAAGCCCGGCAGTTACGTGTTCTTCGACGATCTCCACCAGGAGACCAAGGGCACCCTGGTGGTGGAATAGGCGGGAACGTCTTGGCAGGGAGCTTGCGAAGAGCGAGTTGGCCAACGTGTCGTCATTGACCTGACATTTGCGGCAGACGGGCGGCTCGACGAGCCGGCCGTCTGCGTTTGAACATGATACGAGACCAGATTTTGGACGAGCCTTCGCTGATCTCGGGGATTCCGCGATCCGTATGTCGGTTCGTGTCCGATACTCATTTGAGCCACAATTTTTCCAAAAGTTGCCGCCGTTCGGCTTTCAAGATCACGACTCCTTCCGACTTCCACCGCTCTTTACGGTTCTAGTCGGCTCTTCGTGGGGAAAAGACGCCGGGTCACTGGCGTGACGTGGCTAGGAGGGATGATGTCGCTCGTGGTTGATCGACCAGCGTCAACTTGTTGGTTCGCTCAGCCAAGTGTCATTGCTGCGGTTGGCACGATGCTCATGCTCGCGGTGCTGGTGCCAGGTCGCGGCCAGGCGCAGAGCAACGCCCAGCGTGGAACTGCGGCGAGTCCATCCGGCGCAAGCGGTCCAGTCGTGATCCCTGCGTTTGCCGACCAGCCGCCGCCCGCTCGCGATCAAACCGGCGAGCGTGTCGACCGGCCGCGATCGCGGCAACAGGATTCGCGGCAGCAACAGGACCCGCGGCAACAGGACCCACGGCAACAGGACGTTCGACAACAGGACAACGCCACCGCTGCGACGGCCATCGGCGCCACGGCCAATCGTCTGCTGCGGCCGAAGGCGGACGGGGACCCAAACATGGCGTCCCTGCGCGATGCCGAGGCGCTGGAAGCGCTGTATGGCACCAAGGGATTTCGCAATGCGGTTGCACGCCGCCGCAATCCGGACGGCTTTTTCGGGACTCCGAACTCCGGCGTGCTGCCGACTGGCTGCGGCCGCAAGATCGATACACGACGCGCGACTGACGCCGTGGACAAGTGCATGTCCGCACTTGCCTTCGTTGTGAGCCCTCCGCCGGCGACCCGTGCGGTATTGCCACGGAATCTGGCCGCGATTCCGCGTAGGGATGTGCCGCCCGTTGTGCCGGTCTTGGCGGATAAGAAGCCGGCTCCCGCGATGATGGAGGAGGATCCCTACGAAACGAAGGGATTCACGGCCGGAAACTTCCTGCTGAAGCCGGCCCTCGAATTGACGACGGGATTTGACAGCAATCCTCAACGCGTGCCCGGTGGAGCTGGCTCTCCGGTCATCGTGATCGCACCGGTGTTGTTGGTCCGCTCACAATTCGATCGCCACCAGCTCAACGCCGACCTGCGCGTCAGCTACGTCGATGCAACACGACTTCCGCAGATCAACCGTCCAACGGTGGATGCCAAGGTCAACGGCCGCTACGACCTGACCGACACGATGGCGCTCAATGGGGAAACCCATTTCGCGCTCGACGGCGACGATCCTGGAACAGCGCGCTTTACCAATCGCTTCCAGAAAATTCCGCTGGTGACGACCACCGGCGGCAGCGCCGGTTTCACGAAGAAGATCGATAATGTCGAGGTGTCACTGAAGGGAACGACCGATGTCGTTCGGTTCCAGGACGTCACCCTGACTGACGGCCAGCGCCTGACCAATCAGGATCGCAACTTCAACCAGTACGGTGCGCAGGGGCGTGTCACCTACGCGTTGACCCCGGAGATCAGCCCGTTCGTCGATGTCGCCATCGATCGGCGCATCCACAATCAACAAGTCGACATCGAAGGGTTCCGTCGCGATTCGACGGGCACGGCGGTGGAGACGGGTGTGACCTTCGCCATCGCGGACAAGCTCACTGGCGATGTCGCCATCGGCTATCTGGTTCGGCAGTATCAGGACATGATGCTGCGACCGGTCAGTGGGTTCATCGCCGACGCCAATCTGGTGTGGCAGTTCAGCAAGGAGACGACAGTCCAGCTCGGAGCAAAGTCACAGGTGGCGGAGATCGCTGAGCCGGGGATCTCAGGCGTGCTCAGGCGCGACGGGACCATCCAGGTCGACCATCAATTCCAGCCATGGCTGATCGGAACGCTGACGGCCGGCTATGGTCAGGACCAGTTCACTGGCAGCACGCGGGTGGACGATCGCTACTTCGTGGATATCGGAATGTTGTACAAGGTGTCTCGGCTGCTGCAGCTCAAGGCGAATTTGCGTCAGGAGTCGACGCGGTCAAACGTCCAGGAGAACAATCTGACCGCCACCGTGGTGCAGGTGGGGGCGCGGATCCAGTACTGACGCCGGCGATAGCGGCAACCGCCTCAGCGTGAACTCGTCGGACACCGGCCTTGTGTTTGATCTCCCGGATATGAAGCGACGACCATTCGTGAAGTCGTGGCCGTTCATCATTCCTGCACATGGAAAAGCCGGTCGATACTGCGATCGACCGGCTGATGTTCCCGAAACCTTCCCAGCAAGACCAGCGCTGCAGTCTTCAATGGCGTTCCGCAGGCGCGGAGCGGGACTGGCTCGATGTGCGAAGCGGTGTCGCGTTGCAGGGTCGCTCAATACAGCGGGCGGACGGCGGCGTTGGCCACGCGCGTGATGCTGCGACCGCCGCCATCGGGATAGCGGAAGGCCAGCACACTGCGGGTCGAATAAGTGCTTTCTTCGACCCGATGATTGTGATTGCCGCTGACCACCCGGATGCGCCCGGGGCCGCCCGAGCCGACAACAAACCCGACGTGATGCGGCCAGACGGCGATGACGCCGGGAGCCGGCCCCGCAGCCGGACGGCCGTATCGGGCGAAGGAGACAGCTGCGGCCGAGCCCGTGCCGTGAAATCCGGTGCGCTTCAGGACCATATTGGCGAAAACGGCGCACCATGCACGACTCTGCCCCGTCGGATTGGTCCCGCGATAGTGCTGGGCCACCGGCAGCACCTGAGCTGGCCCGCCGTCGGAGCGCGAATAGTTGTAACTGTCGTTGACCGATGCGCCTGACTGCTTTGCGAAGTGTGTCTGGTTGAGCTGCGTGGCGAGCCATGCGGCATCACCACTGCTCGCCGATGTCAACTGATTGGCCATTGCGCTTCCCGCAGCCAGCGTCGGCGCAATAGCCAACGTCAGGACAACCGCGGTTTTGTGCCACGACATATCCAACTCCTACGCGTTACCAGAATGAAGCTGTCTCGAAGAGCGGTCCGTTCTGTATTGGTCTGATCGGATTAGTTGCAACCGCGGGGGGCCGAATTATGACGCGAGAACTGCGCTTTGCCCCACTTCCGAGCCTTCGGCATCGCCGCGTCGAATGCCGATCAGTTTCGACGCGCGCAGCTGAGGAAATTCCGAGTGGGCTGCCGGATCATGGTGCCGTCGCCAGCGGTCACAGTGGTCGGGGACTGGCTGCACGACAGGCTTGGTTCGGCGCGTCGGCGCAGACCTGACTGCCGCGGCTAATTTCCCCCGCCTTCCCGCACGTCGGAACGGACAACTCCCTGCAGCATTCCGTTGGCGACGGCTGGCGAAGCCGCAAGTTCAGGTCCGGTCTCGCGGCCGCGGCCGTGGATCAGCCGCTCATAGGCCGAGATCAGCGTCACATAGGGATTGACCCAGATCCATCCGTCACGGGTGAACACCTGGGCGTCGAAATGCAGATGACGCGAGGTGCCGTTGGGGTGGTCGAGAAAATTGGAGACCACGCCGATCTTTTCGCCTTCCGCAACCATGCGCCCATTCAACACACCGTCTGCGTCCATGCTGGACGGGTTCATGTGCATGTAGCGGAAGCGAATGTGTTCGTTGCGGCCATTGATCTGAAGCGTCGCGGCCTGCTGGCCCGGCGTGCGGATGAGAACCCCGTCGCGAACCGCGAAGACCGGCTGTTGCTTGGGATCGCAGATTTTCGGACCATCGCCTGGATTCGCGCAGGCGCCAGGGCGGAGGTCCTGCCCCTGATGGCCAAAGCCTGATGGGCATTGTCCGACGTTGAAGCTGCTGCGCGCTTCGCAGAAGCTATCTCGCCAGGGATGCAGAGCCGAATATGGGTCAGCCCCGCCACCCCCGCGATACCTGCCGTACCATTGCGAGTGCACTGAAGCGGGCGCTTCCAGCGGAAAGCGGATTTGCGAATAGGCGATAGAGTCGGCATAGCCCCTCTGCTTGCGAGCGCCGCCACTGATGATGTCGCCGACCGGCCGGTAGACGAAGTCGGGTGATCGTTCGAAGGGCCGGGGGAGTGCTCCGGATGCAAGGTCGGCGCGGGGCTGTGCCGGCAGGCCGCCGGCGATGCGCAAGGCTTTCAGAAACCGTTCGGCGACGGGATAGGCCTCGCGACAGGCGAGGCGACGCGGGCGTGGTGCGCTGTCCAGACATTGGATCGAGACGACATAGGGCACGCTGAAACGCGTGAAGGCGTAGCGCACATAGCCTTCCCGGATGAAGCGCCGCATGTCGGGATATTGCGCCGCGAGCGCCTTGACTGGTTCGCCCTTGCCGCCTTGCGGATCGGCGAGGTCATAACTCAACAGCGATCCGGTGATCTGCACTTCGACGGGCCTGACATATGTTCGTTGCGGCAGGCCTTCGCCGGCGCCGGGCTCGAGCGAAAACACCGCGTCATAACCGGCAGGGCCGGCGTCGAAGAAGTCGACCGGGCGAAAATCCGACTGATAGTGTGACAGTGCGAGGCTCGTCGGGCCGGGACTGCGCCGCGCCTCGAGCCATGTCGCGACATCGAACGGAAGCAGCACCGGGACGGCGCTGCGCCCTATGCCCGGGAAGATCGAGGAGGTCGCGGCGTTGAGCTGAACCAGCCCCGGCATCGATCGCGGATCGGCGGCCGGCAAGCGCCGTTGCGGGGCAAACACGAAGTCCTGGGCGGCCGCGGGAACTGCGGCGATTTCGCCGCGGAACTGGTCGAGCGCCGTGCGCCATTCGACGCGGAACACCGAAACCGCGGGGGTCCGGAATTCGTCCGTGCTCCGGGCCGCGCCGGCGTGGAGAAAAGCGAGGGATGCCAGCGTAGACGTGACAATCCGAACAGCTTTTCTTCCCACCGCGTCGCTCTCCCCGGAGCCAGCGCGCCGAGCCTGAATCTAATCCTTGGCGCGCTCGGAGTATGAGCCGTCCTCGGTCAGGACCACAATACGTGTACCTACGGAAATGTGTGGGGGAACGGTGGTCCGCACGCCATTCGAAAGTACCGCCGGCTTGTAGGAGGATGACGCGGTCTGGCCTTTGGTGACCGGCTCGGTATCCACCACTTCCAGCGTCACGCGCTGCGGCAGCTGGATGGCAACCGGCGTCACGTCGTGCATCGACAGCTTGACCGTCATGTTCTCCTGCAGGTACGACGCGGACGTCCCGACGACGTCCTTCGGCACCTGGATCTGGTCGTAGGTCTCGTTGTTCATGAAGTGGAAGCCGTCGGCGTCCTCATAGAGGTAGTTGTAGTTGGTATCCTCGATGGTCGCCTTCTCCACCTGGTCGGTGGTCTTGTAACGCTCGGAGACTTTGACCCCGTCGCTGATTCGGCGCATTTCGATCTGACTGACCGGGGTCCCCTTGCCGGGATGGATGTTCTCGGCGCTCAGAACGACGTAAAGCTTGCCGTCTTGCTCGATCACGTTGCCCTTGCGAATAGAACTGGCGATGACTTTCAAAGCTGTTTTTCCTGATGTTTGGGCCGGCCACCGGGTGCGGCAGGGGTGTCTCGGCGCGCGCGAAGCGGTTTCGGGCCGCAACATACCGATTTTGCTGCTTGGCGCTAGTGCCGCGGACCTCGGGAGAGCCCGATGATCGTCGAAAACGGCCTGGCGTCACCGTGGTGGTCGGCGACGCGGCACGCCGATATCAGGCCCTTTTTGACCGCCCGGTCCGCCATCACCCGCGCTGTCCGGGCCTGGTTCGAGGAGCAGGGGTTTACCGAGGTTGAGACCTCGGTGCTGCAGGTCTCGCCCGGTAACGAAACCCATCTGCATGCCCCGCGCACCGAGCTGACCCGTTCCGATGGTGAGCGGGTGACCAGATACCTGCGAACCTCGCCGGAATTTGCCTGCAAGAAGCTCTTGGCCGCTGGGGAAAAGCGGATTTTCGAGCTGGCGCGGGTGTTTCGCGATCGGGAGCGCGGCGATCTGCATCTGCCGGAGTTCACGATGCTGGAATGGTACCGCGCCGATGCCGGGTACGATGCCGTGATCGCCGATACCATCGTCGTGATCGCGCATGCGGCGCAGGCCACCGGCATCGGCCGGTTTTCGTTTCGCGGTCGCAGCGCCGATCCGTTCGTCGAGCCGGAAGTTCTGAGCGTCGCCACCGCATTCGAGCGGTTTGCCGGTATCGACCTTCTTGCGACTATCTGCGATGGCGAGGGTGATCGTGCCGCCCTGGCGGCTGCGGCCGCAACCAGGGTGCGGATTTCGGAGGATGACACCTGGTCGGATATTTTCAGCAAGGTTCTGGTTGAACATATCGAACCGAATCTGGGCCAGGGGCGTTTGACAGTTCTGTTCGAATACCCGGCTCCGGAGGCCGCGCTGGCGCGGACGAATCCATCCGATCCGCGCGTTGCCGAGCGTTTCGAGGTCTATGCCTGCGGGGTCGAACTCGCCAACGGGTTCGGCGAGTTGACGGATGCGACGGAGCAGCGCCGCCGTTTCGGGCTGGCGATGGACGAAAAGGAGCGGCGCTACGGTGAACGCTATCCGCTCGACGAGGATTTTCTTGCCGCCGTCGGCGAGATGCCGCAGGCCAGTGGCGTGGCATTGGGTTTCGACCGGCTCGTGATGCTGGCGAGCGGCGCCTTGCGGGTCGATCAGGTGGTGTGGACGCCGCCGACGGATCACGCATGAGCAGGACCGATCCAGCCGCGACGCTGGGGCAGCATCACGAACTCGTCGCTCACGGGCTTGCCTCGCCGAGCGATCTTGCCGATCTCGAGAAGGTCGCCGCGCGCTATGCGATCGCGGTGACGCCCGATATCGCGGCCCTGATCGATCCCGACGATCCCGATGATCCGATCGCCCGGCAGTTCATTCCGACATCCGCCGAACTTGCGATGCAGCCGGGCGAACGCGCCGACCCGATCGGAGATCGGACCTATTCACCGGTCGCAGGCATCGTGCACCGCTATCCCGACCGGGTGCTGTTCAAGCTGGTCCATGTCTGCGCGGTCTATTGCCGCTTCTGTTTCCGCCGCGAGATGGTGGGGCCGGGCAAGGACAGCGCGCTGTCGGACGCGGCCTACCGCGCCGCGCTCGATTACATCGCCGCCAACCCTGCGATCTGGGAGGTCATCCTGACCGGAGGCGATCCCTTGATGCTGTCGCCACGCCGGCTGGCCGAGATCATGAGCGATCTCGCAGCGATCGATCACGTCAGGATCATCCGTCTCCACACCCGCGTTCCGGTCGCCGAACCCGCGCGCATCAGCGCCGAACTCGTCTCGGCTCTCAAGGTGGCGGGCGCCACGACCTGGGTCGCGCTGCACGCCAACCATGCACGGGAATTGACGCCAGGTGCGCGCGCCGCCTGCGCACGACTGATTGATTCCGGCATTCCCATGGTGAGCCAGTCGGTGCTGCTGCGGGGTGTCAATGACGACGCCGCGACGCTGGAGGCGCTGATGCGGGCCTTCGTCGAGAGCCGAATCAAGCCTTATTATCTCCATCATGGTGATCTCGCGCCCGGAACCGCGCATCTGCGCACGACGTTGTCGCATGGACAAGAGTTGATGCGTGCGCTGCGCGGGCGGGTGTCAGGCCTGTGTCAGCCCGACTATGTGCTCGACATTCCCGGCGGCCACGGCAAGTCGCCGATCGGGCCGAATTATGTTGAGCAGACAAATTCTAGCGTTGACGATCGTGATCGGTCACAGGAAACGCGCTATTGTGTTACGGATTACTGCGGCGACGTACATCTCTACCCGCCGGAGCCGTAACCGACAGGGATTGACCGGTGTTTGCAGGAAAGGCCTGTCTCGAAGACGGGAGGACCAATATGAAGAAACTGATCATCGCGCTGGCTGTTCTGATCGTGGCTGGCGAAGCCGGCGCGCTCGCACAGAGTCGAACCAGAAATAACAATATGGGCTCGTCGATCGACAGCTCCAGCCAGCCATCAGTCCAGGCGCCGGTCGGCCACCGCCAGCCGCGGGCAGGCGACGTCCGGGACGACAAGGATATGGGCGGCATGAACGATTCGATGAGCCGGGATGACGCTGCGCTCGACCGCAAGATCAAGAGCATCTGCCGCGGGTGCTAGTGGAATTTCTCGCCGCAGAGGGATGACAAGGGGACATCTGATTGAGCGGTTGCTCTCGAAGTGATGGCCCCCTCGTCGTCGCACGGTGATCTCCGGATCAAGCCGGACGTTCGCGGAATTCGCGGGCCTGCGCATGGCGTCGTGCCGTGACCGCGTCAGCCAGCAGGGTCAGCGCCGGCACCGTGGTCGCCCAGTCGATGCAGCCATCGGTGATGCTCTGCCCATAGGTGAGCGTCGCGCCCGGCACGACATCCTGGCGGCCGGCGACCAGATTGCTCTCGATCATGACGCCGATGAGCCGGTGTTCGCCGTCGGAAATCTGGCGTGCGACGTCGGCAATCACCAGCGGCTGGTTCTCGGGCTTCTTGCCGCTATTGGCGTGACTGGCATCGACCATGATCCGCTGCGCGAGGCCGGACCGGGCGAGCTCTGTCGCGGCGGACGCGATGCTCGCCGCGTCATAGTTCGGTCGGCTGCCGCCGCGCAGGATGATGTGGCAGTCCTGATTGCCGGTCGTCGCTGCTATGGCGGAACGTCCGCCCTTGGTCACGGCCATGAAGTGGTGCGGATGCGCGGCGGACTTCACCGCGTCGGCAGCAATACGCACATCGCCGTCGGTCCCGTTCTTGAAACCGACCGGGCACGAGAGTCCGGAGGCGAGTTCGCGATGAATCTGGCTCTCGGTGGTGCGGGCGCCGATCGCCGCCCAGCCCACCAGATCGGCGATGTATTGCGGCGTCGTCAGGTCGAGGAATTCCGTTGCCGCGGGCAGACCGAGATTGTTCACGGCGGAGAGCACGTTGCGCGCCAGACGCAATCCCTTGTTGATGTTGAAGCTGCCGTCGAGATCGGGATCGTTGATCAGCCCCTTCCAGCCGACGGTGGTGCGGGGCTTCTCGAAATAGACGCGCATGACGATCTCGAGCCGGTCGCCAAGCCGGTCGCGCATCGCCGCGAGGCGTTCGGCATAGTCCAGGGCGGCGCGGGGATCATGGACCGAGCAGGGACCGACGACGACGAGAAGGCGATCGTCCGTTCCATTCAGAATGGCGTGGATGGCATTGCGTGCCGCCATCACCGAGCGCGTGGCGGTCAAGGTGCGCGGTATTTCGTGCATCACCTCGTCCGGCGTGCTCAGTTCTCTTATTTCCTTGATGCGAAGATCGTCTGTCGTGCTCAACACGGCGGTAGCTCTTTCTTCAAGAGACCTGTTTTCAAGAGACCTGCCAGCCAAACAAAAAGCCGCCAGGTCTGGCGGCTTGTTTGGACTTGATGCTGCAATTTTTCAGATTGAGCGTGATCCTCCCACCGCCAGCGAACTGTCGTTGCTAAAATACCAATAGCTGGTGGCGAAGTTGATCATGTCCGCTCTATAGCGCAGGCGTTACGTCTTGTCACCTCGAAACCGCCTCCGCCGATTTCAGCGGTTCCGCGCGGCGAGCGCCATGCCGATCATCGACGCGCCGCCGAACAGCAGGTTGATGCCGACCAGGAGGCCGACGGCCCAGAGCGCCGAGCCCGGCAATCCCGCAATGATGATACCGGAGATGACGACGTCGACGACGCCGGCGATCAGCAGCCAGGACCAGCGTTCGGACAGTTCGCGACGGTGCTCCAGCGCGTACATGACGGTGGCGACGCCTTCGGCGAGGAAATAGGCGCCGACCACGATGGTGAGCGTGAGTGTGCCCTGGACCGGTTGGATCAGGAGGATGAGACCGGCGCCGATTGCCAGCACGGCCGACAGCAGCGACCACCAGAAGCCCGGCATTCCGCGTGCCCAGAACGTCAGCGCCAGCCCGGCGACGCCGCTGATCATGAACATCCAGCCCAGGAAGATGGTGACGGCGAGGCTGGCCAGCGGCGGCAGGATGATGGCGGCGAGCCCGAGAACCACGAGAATGATCCCCTCGATCAGGAACGCCATCCAGTGCGCGCGAACCGCGGCGCTCATTTCGGATTGCAGCTTCTCGATGTCGTGTGGAAGGGTCATGGTGGTCTCCCGATGCCGACAACGCGGATGCAGCATTTGGGTTTCAATTCAGGCGCCGCCGGACACCTGCGAAAAGCCTTCGGCCATGGTGCGGATCCGGTTCCGCCCCCGAATATAGACCGCGCTCGTGACAACCAATAGGGCGCTGCCGAGCAGGATGGCGGCGAGACCGATGGGAACAAGCACGAGCGTCATGTTGCGGTCGGGATTGAGCAGCCAGTGGTGAACGGATGTCAGCACGAAGGCAAGGCCGAGAAATCCCGCACCGCCCCCGAGCAGCAGCAGCGCCCACATCTTGCGCACCTGGCTGAGCCGCTCCCGCGCTGTCTCGGTGCGCGGTGCATGATGGCGGGCGACCCGGCGAATGAGTCGCGCCGCGAAGGCGATCGACGAGAAGCCGACCAGGATGCTGGCCACGCCGAGCCAGAGCCGGACCATGGGATCGAGGTCGGGATTTTTCTGCAGCGTCAGCAACGGGTAATCGAAGGCGGCATGAAGGGCGACCGGTCCCATCAACATCAGGATCCAGCTGGTGATGCGCGCCCAGTCGCGATTGTGGCGGTTCGCGCCGAGAGCGGTGCCGGATCGCGCGATCGCCATATACGCCCCGGCGACGACGCCGAGCGCGCCGTGGAACGGCACGGTCAGCACGCTGCGCAACGCCGCCAGCGACCGCCAGATGTCCGCATGCTGGATCAGGTAGGCGAGATTCTCATAGGCTGCGAAACCAAGTCCCGCGGCGGCGCCATAAACGACCGGGTCCATCGGATCGGCGAACGTCCGGCGCCGGGTCGACACCGCGGCGATGACCAGGATCTTGACGGTCTCTTCCGGCACGGCCACGCCAAAGGTGGAATGCATGGCCTGCGCCAGCCAGGGATTCTCCGGCATCTCGATCAGACGGACAAAAGGCGCACGGATGAGCCCGAGCAGCGAAATGCTGGCGCCGCCGAGCAGAAAGGCCATCCAGACCTTGGTCGGTGAACCCGGTTGGTCGCCTGCGGCAATGACGATCCACAAGATCAGAAGCGCGGGAGCGACCGCTGCGGTTCCGATCACGGTGGGGAGGGTTTCCAGCATGCTCATCGCCATGCAGGATATGCCATTTTTGGGCGGCATCCACTGCAGAAAGCGCGGCGGCGTGTCGCCGCAGGCGCTAATTGGGGGCCGTGCTGGCCTTGTTCTTTGCCTTGGTGGCTGTCGGTTTCGGAGCGTCCTGTGTGCGCACGACGCCCCAGGGGTCGCCGGGCCCCTTGTCCGGGATGTTTCCGAGCGATCGCTTATAGGCCCTTTGGGCGGTTTTCTCGGCCTCGATATCGCTCGGGGTCTTGTCGGGGTCGCCCATTTTGGGGACGGCCTGTGCAAAGGCGGTTCCGCCCAGGGCCAGGATCGTAGCTGCGACGAGGACAATTCGCATGGCGGACTCCCGTGGGGTGGCCTGGCGCGGACATCTTAAGTCCGCAGGCTTGGACAACCCCTACCAGACCGGCCCCGTGGCAGGAAACACCCCGCATCAGCGGAACGGGTCAGGTCCCGCATGCAAGTGAAGCGCACCGCGGCGAAGGCGACAATGCTACTTCGCGACGCTCTTCTTGCGCTTGGGTTTTGCCGCCGCGCCGTCTGCGACCGGCTCATTCTTGATCGCTTCGGCCGCTTTGGCCTCTCGCAGGGCCCGTAACCGCTGCATGTTCTTCCGTACGGCAACGGCGTCCTTCTCGATATCGGCCATCGCCTGCACGCCCTCGCGCGCGGCAATGCGCTGGCGATTGGTTCTTGCGATGCTCTCGGGCGACGGTTCGCCTGATTTCTTGTCAGCCATGTGCCACCCCGATTTCAAGCATAGAAAACCCGCTCAATCCTTAAGATCGAGCGGGCACAAACGCCATTCCAGTACATCCGTGAAACGGCGTCTGGGTCTTAGGCGAGCGACAGATTTTCCGCGCTGACCTTGCCCCGCATCTTGTCGGCCTTGATCTCGAACTGGACCTTCTGACCTTCGGCCAGGCCGGAAAGGCCGGCGCGCTCGACTGCGCTGATGTGAACGAACACATCATTGCCGCCGTCGTTCGGCTGAATGAAACCAAAGCCTTTTTGGCCATTGAACCACTTGACAGTACCTGTAGGCATCTTCTTCTCCAAAGCGCACGTGCGCCCTCTCGCGTGACGATCACGCGATTTCAAAAATTCAATCGACGATGTCTTTGAAAGAAGAGCCCGCGGGCGCATTCAACAAGGCACAGCGGCTAATCGAACAACCGACAATCTAGACATTCTCCCCGGAAAATGCAAGGCCGGGTGGCACCGAATTGCCTCGGGCAACCCGAAGTTCAAGAAATTTAAGGACTTTTTGCGATCTCGCGGCAATTTTCCCGGTTCACCGGGGTTTGAGGCGCGGCCGTTGACGCCATCCGCAAAGCCGCGACCTCGGCGTCCGGAGCATTTCCGAATCATGCGAATCGCATTCAAGCAGGCGCGGCTCGCCACCGCAACGCCGCGTGGCGAGCGCGGTCATCAGCGCGCAAACCGCGATCCCGCGTGCGCTCCCAAAATATCGAAAACAACCCCATGCAAAGTAGCCGCCGGCCGCCGGCACCCGACGCAGCAATTTGACACGTCGGGCAAATCAGGGGTATGTTCGTTTAATCCGAAATCCTGCACGCGCCCGTCGCCATAGCGGACACGTCCGGGGCAATTGCAGCCCAGGTCGTTGTTTTCGTCATTGCTCCGAGCCCGCCCAGCGTTCTGCCAGAAGTGCTTTATTGCGGCGGCACGCGCTCACCGCTGTAATCCGGTTGGCGCAGGATCTCCATGGAACCAGCAGCAACGACTCGTCCGGCGTCGGCACGATGGCCGTTTCAACGGAGGCCGCAATCCCTGAGTGCCTGGGGCTGCCTCATGCAATTCCGATACTTGCTGGTGCTCCAGCCGTACAACCGCACGCACGCGACGTGCCAGATGCCGCAAACATCGCGGCTTCCCTGACAATCACGGATCGCCTGCGGCTGGCCCATGCACGCTCGCCAGCGTTTGCTGCCGTTGCCCCAAAGTTCGGCGCAGGCACGCTGCCAATTCCCGCACAGGTCCTCCTCGAGGTTCGGCGAAGCCATCGAGCCGGCAGTGCTGCCCGCGAGGATGATGACCAGAAGCAACAGGGATTTCCAAGAAAGGCGCATGCCGCCGGCTCCGAAAGATCTTGGCGGCCCTGCTCTTGCGGAGCCGACGGGGCGTTTCCCCCCGTATCGACCGCAATCCGCCAGTGCCTGGGGTTGGTGCATGCACTCGTACCACTGCCGGGTTCGGTAGCGTTGGTGTCTGGCGCATTCGCGATGGAAGTTGCCACAGATGGCTGGACGTTGTCGAAGCGGATATTCATCCCGGGGCTGGTATCCACCACCATACCGACCGCGGCCGTATATCGGCGGCAAGCGCCGGCTCGGCGAGCAGCTCGCGCGGCGCATCGAGGCCGTTGTCCATGACACCCATGCCGAGCCTTTCGTCGGCATGGGCGGGCTGTTCTTCCGCTGGCGCTGGGCGCCGCGGCGGGAGGTGGTCAACGACGTCTCGCGCGACGTCGCGACGAGATGGGAGCTATGCCGCTCGATTGTCGAAAGGACTGGCCCCCGCCTGAAGTCAAGGACGGCGACAGTCTGACGCTGGCGGGATATCTCGACATGCGTCGGAATAAGATACGTCGGGGCCACTACGAGCATGAGGCCTGGGGCGCGCATGGCATCGCCGACGCCGTGAGCCCACGCGAGATCGTCACGGTCTACGACCCTGAAATCGCCTTCGCAGCCGATGATAGTGTCTCGAAACCGCCGTTGGGCTTCAACATGAGCGGCTGCAGCGGTGGTCCTGTCATCGTCCACAAGTTGGTCAATGGTCTGATTCGATGGTTCCCTGCCGGTTTTATCTATAAGGGGCCGGGCGAAGCCGAAGTTGGAAGAGAAGCCAAAGGTGAATTCGCCACCTTCGACCGCATCCACATTCGTCAGCTTCACTTCATTCAACCAGATGGCACTGTCGCCGACCCTGAGTCAGGTTGGCTGCCGGCATGAAACCGGTCTCATCGCGCGCCGGCGACTTTGCCAAGCACTATCCTGCGACCATGCGCGCGAAATCGAGCGCCATCTTCCGGGCCGACTGCGGCGCCAGCATGGGGTTGTTCTGTTCTATTGCGAGTTCGAGGCCGATCTGTGCGATCGCGAGCTCGTAGACCCTTCGAACCTCTCCGTCGCCCGCCTCGATCTTCTGGTAGCCACGAAGACTGAGGCCAAGGACGTCGGCCATCTGGGTCTGGTTATATCCAAACGCCTTGCGTCGTTCGATGAGTTCCGCTGGCGTCATTGAATTTTGGCCCGTCATCTGTTATGTTCTTCTCTCCAGAGAACCGGGGGCATTTGCGCCCCCCGGCGCCCGGTTAAACGAGAATGGAGATCGTGACTCTCCACTTTCGCAGCAAAAATGTACACTAAGTTCGCATAAGCATTCGGCCGTTCGGTTTCTCCGAACGGCCGAATGCGTTTTTCTCAGGGGACGCCGGTCGCGAAGTCAGTAGACGCGACGAACTGCGATGAACGTCATGCGGCAACCTTGTCCTCTTTCTCCGCGCCGCGCATGACAATCTTCAGCGCATCGTCCGGCAGCGGCCGCTGCAGCGCCTTGGCTTCATCCCACGGAGCGCGCAGCCAGACGTCGCATTCCTCATCGGTGGTCAGGATCACCGGCATTGCCTCGGGATGGATCGGCTTGACCACCGCGTTCGGCGCCGTGGTCAGGAATCCGTAGACCAGGTGAGGGCCGGGGACCGGTTTCGACTTGGTGCCGCGGTCGCCGCGGTATTCGGTCCAGATGCCGGCGAAGGCGAACAGCGGCCGGTCGTCGTTGAGCGCGAACCAGACGACATCTTTCTTCTTCGTCTCAGGATTCGGCTCCGGAGCGTATTCCGCAAAACTGTTGGCCGGCACCAGGCATCGGTGCTCCGGCTTCAGCCAGCCGCGCCAGTGCGGCGATGACGTGTTGCGGATGTTGGTGACGGGCGGCCCGCCCGTGCGCGGCGGTGGCGGCATCCCCCAGCGCATCATGGTCAGCGCGCGTTCGCCGTCAGCGTTGCGCACCACCGGGGCCGGATAATCCGGAAACACGCCCGGCATCGGCGGCAGGTTGCCGACGTGCTGGTTCATCACCCGGAAGAGGGCGATGATGGCGGCTTGGTTCGTGGTGATCGAGTAGAGGTTGCACATCGATAAACCTCGTTTCGGGGCTGGTCGGTAGCTCTAGCCAAATTTGAACGGGGAAGGCTAGCTAGATGTCCGCCATTCCCGATAGCGACTGGGGTTTGCCTGTCGGCAGAAATCCGCAATGTACCAAGAAGCAGACATTGATAACCTTGGCTGCTACAATTGCATCATTGACCCGAAGCCCGGCTTTTCTGCATGGAAAGAAAATCAGCACTGCACGATCTGCTCGAGCTTAAGAAGCCGCTGGGCGAGATCCTGCTCACCCTGGACCGTTTTGAGCGGGATAGCGTCCCTTTAGTTACCCTTGAGCGAAGGCATGTGGCGTCGATCCTTCGTCGTTATTGCGACGGCGATCTGAACCGCCATGACGTCGAACGCTGGGCCAATTTGATCGTGTCTCACAACGACATCGACTACAACTCAGACGCCGTTGTGAGGGAGCATCTAATGGAACTCGCACTTCCCGCAAACACTCACCTAACGAGAGAGCGCGCCGATAAATCCGCGGTTGCGTTGATTGAAGGGCCGACGGCAAGAGCAGTCGAAGCTGCTGCGCGCGTCCTTCACCATGAAGCATTACGTCATGGTTGGTGGGGCAAATACAAGAAGACTTACGATGAGCTTGCTGCGACGGATCCAATCGGGAAGTTCGAATTCGACGGCCTAGTGGAGCGTATGCTGATAGCGGCCACGCAAGCTGAAATTGGCGACGATCAATGACCCACGGGCCGCCCGACATGTCCGCAATGGGTCAAAAATGCGAAGAACTCAACGTGAGCAAATCCAGTCCGCTATGCTCTGTTGAACGGACCTGAATGGAGCGCTACGTGGGTTTATAGGTCATTCGGCTCTGGAAAGGCGTGGGATTATCGATGACAATTCAGCTAGGCAATCTATTCGCGGACGTGGCGGATGTTTCGGCCGCCAACATAGGGGAAGAAGCGTTCAGCGAAATCCTCGCCCGGCCTGGATTGAAGATCGAGCGCATTATATCGCAGGGGCAAACCAGTCCGCCGGGCTTCTGGTACGATCAGGCGTGGAACGAGTGGGTGATCGTGCTGAAAGGGCGTGCCACGTTGCAGTTCGAGCATGAGCCTGCCGCGCGATCGCTGGGCGTAGGGGACTACGTCTTCATCCCTGCAAGGAAACGCCATCGCGTCGAGTGGACGGAGCCGCAACAGCCAACGGTCTGGCTCGCCGTCCATTTCGAGTGAGCGCTTATGGAACGCGAACTTCGGTACTGGGTTGTTCTTAGGCGGGTGGCGTTGTTTGCGGAGCTTCGAAATGGGCCGAAGAGTCCTGGTGGTCGACGACGATGCTCTGATTCTTGATGTGACTGCGGCGATGCTCAACGACCTCGGCTGCGATGTGGTCACCGCGCTCCGCGGTGACCAAGCACTTGAGCAGCTGGAGCGGGATCAAAGCATCGAGATCCTGATTACGGATATCAACATGCCGGAAATGGACGGCTACGAACTGGTCGATCGAGCGCGCGCTATTCGCGACGGCCTCAAGGTGATCATGTTGTCCGGTCAAGACCCTGACGGGCACGGCTTTCCATTCATCCGTAAGCCGTTTCTTGAGCAGGACCTCTTGGCGGCGATGCGTCGCACGACCGGGACCTGCTGACGAGGCTCGCGCGCTCAAGCGCTGTTACGGAATATCGAGTTCCTTGATCGCCCGCGCCGAAAGCTGGGCGGGATCAGCTATACCGGCGGTCCCGCTGATCCGGATGATCTTCCTCGCCACCAGTTCGGTCAGCGGATCGTTCCGGTCAACCAGACAGAGTGCTTTCAAGGTGATGTCGTAAGCTTTCTCCAAGCGCTCGATTTCCGGGCGATCGAGCGAGCCTTGTGCGATCAAACGATTGATGGGCATGGCCGTGTCCCCAGCGACCTTGCGATTACAATGCGTTAATTTACTGCTGGTTCAATCGAGCACTCAAGATGCTTTTCGTGGCTGTGCGGCGCAATAATGAGCACTGCACCGCCACTGGCGGTTCATCGGAGGGCGCTCTCCGCCGCGCCCATTTGCATCTTCCACGGCTACTACAAGGTGTTGCGGATGTTGGTGGTCGGCCGGCCGCCTCAGGCCTATTTGCATACCGTCTGCAGCATGATTCCGACCCGCATCGTCTGGCACCTGGTGGTCTGCGGCAGGTTATTCTGAAGCCGGGGATACTCTGGTTCTTGCGGAGCCGGAGTCTGTTCGATCACGATGGACTGGCTGGGTTGAGAGGCCGCAGCCAAATCCCGCGCAGCGGCAGCGCGACCTGCGCGAGTCCGCCGCTTGGCTTCTGCCACCATCTTGGAACCGAACTGCGCGGCTGCCGCATTTCTCTCGATCAGGGTCATCTTGCCGCTCTGGACTCTCTCTGCAAGCAAGAGATTGTACGCCAGCTGTTGGTCCGTCAGATCTGGATCTGGCAGGAGGGGGCGCAGCAACGCCAGGTGTTGATTTTCGCAGGTGGCCAGCGCGATCGCCTGCTTGATCGGGTGAAGTCTGCGCCGACACTCGGCAATGCCGTCGTACATGCGCCCTTGTGAAGTTGCCGGAGCCTGTTGGGCCTGTACCTGGCGGATGCCGGTTGAACACCCGGCGATGGCCAGAACAAGAAAAAGGCTCGCCGTGATGATTCCCCTGCCGTCCATGAATGCTCCCGCAGCCCTATGTGCCAACCCATCTGAGGTTGAGAGGGCAGCGTAGAGCAGTTCCGGACATTGGAGAATGTCTGCGGTGACGTCACTTCCCGAGCAGCTTTGCCAGCTTGACAGCATCGCGCCGCACCCCGGCAGGCGCCAGCATCGGCTGCTCGGTTTCAACGGCATAAGCCAATGCGGCGCGTTCGGCGGCCATGACGTGGACCGGGCGAAGTTTGCTGATTCCGGCTTCAAGGTCCTGGTAGGCACGGAACGAGACGCCCATGCGGTTGGCGAATTCAGTCTGGGTCAATCCCAGGCTGTTGCGTAGTTCCAAGAGCGCTGCGCGGTCCATGGGTGGAAATCCGGTGCTGGTGTGTTATCTTATTCAGGAATCGGAGGGCATTTGCGCCCTCCGGCTCCCCGGAGTTACCGGCTGATGGAAACTGTGAATTTCCATCTGCCGATCCGGACTTGGATGGTGAGCTTTACGCTCATGGGTCCCTCCAGTCCGTGTCAGGCGGTATTGCCTGACCCGATTAATATGACAAATACACGGTTTCCGTGCCATTCGAAAGGCACGGAAACCGTGTATTTTTTTTGAAGTGATGATTTAGCAGCGGATGATTCTATGCGACTTTGCACGCTTATGACGTGGCGTTGGCACCGTCGGCTCGCCATGGTGCAGTGCCGGCAACATCCCGACGTGCGCGTGCATCAGCGGGCCGCGGCCATCAGCTAGCATTGCGATGGAACGAGGGGGCTCCGAGCAAAAGTGGCAAACCGATAACTGCAGTTTGCCAAAAATTGCAAAAAACCACGCAACTTCAATGGCCATTTTTGCCGGTGGCGCTCCCTAGCGGAATCGAACCGCTCTCTCCACCGTGAAAGGGTGGCGTCCTAACCGATAGACGAAGGGAGCAAAACCCGCGATTGGCTACGCCTGCTTTGCGCAGACTGGCCGTTTCGCATGATCAGCCTTTGACAACACCGGACCATCAAGGCCTTGGAGCCCTGAGATCGCCGTACCGATGCCGGATCGCAAGATCCCCGAACCGGCGTCGTTCGGGCGAACGTATAGTGGCGTTTGCGCGGGCGGGCAAGCGGTCGGCGGCGCCGTTTTGAAGGCGGGCGGGGAGGGCGTTGAAGAGCCACGGATCGGCCCGCTTTGAGGGCATGATCGGGGGGACGCGGACATCGCGCTTCCGGAAAACCATGACAAGACAAAAACATAGAGCGAGATGAGAAACGAAAATGTCATCCGGCCAGGGGGGAGTGAACTGCGGGGACGCGAACGCCGATGAGTGCGGCCGACGCAAATGCGCCGACACGAATTCACCGCCCGTGGTGCGCTGCCCGCCCTGCGGTGCCGCCGCGCCTTGATCCGGACAGTTTCGAAACGATTCGTCGACGGGCCGGGAAAAGGCCGCGGCTGACGGAGGCGGGGTGATGGATGCCGCGGGCCTTGAAATCCTCGTCCCCGCCCTGATGGGCTGCGCGATGCTGTGGTGGGTGGGACACGCAATGAGCTGGGCCGCGCGGTTTGCGGTCAGCGCCATCACGGTGGTTCTTATCATCGCCGTGCTGGTGCTCGGGCGGGTCGGCCTTTGAGGGGCGCTCGCTCCGGCGCTTTTCGGGTCACGACATCGACGGCGCGACGAACTGAATGAACCCCGGCCGGTCGGCAAATTGCGCAAACCAGCGGTTGAGCTGCGGCAACTCCGGCCGGATGATGCCCTCGACCCCGAGCCAGCGTCGTGCGAAGGCACCGATCGCGATGTCGGCGAGCGTGAACTGCTCGCCTTCGATGAAGCGTCGTGTGGCAAGCTGGCGGTCGACGATTTTCCAGACCTCGGTCGCCGCATCGGCATCCCTCTGGATCGCGGCCATGTCGCGCTGCGCGACGGGGGTGCGCACCAGCGCCCAGAACACCGGGCGGTCGACCGGCTGCAGGGTCGAGAGGGTCCAGTCGAGCCAACGGTCGACGCCGGCGCGGGGTCCGGCGTCCTGCGGGTAGATCGGAGATGCCTGTCCATAGGCCATGCAGAGATAGCGCATGATCGAATTCGATTCCCACAGCACGTAATCGCCGTCGACGAGCGTCGGGATGCGCCCGTTCGGGTTCATCGCGAGGTACTCGGCCTCGCGGTTTCGGCCATATTGCATGCCGGCGTCGATGCGCTCGTAGGTCAGGTCGAGTTCGCGCAGGCACCACAGCACTTTCTGCACGTTGACCGAGTTCTGCCGGCCCCAGATCGTCAACGGCTTCTGACCCTCGTTCGACATGCCCTGGCTCCCATCCTGCTTTTGATCAGGTCATATCGGAATTTGACGGTGTGCGCCCGGTCGACATGCAAAAGGCCCCGCTCGGGGCGCGGGGCCTGGTTGCTGGCGCGCCTGCTGTCAGCGGCCGAAGAACAGCCACAACAGGATGATGATCGGGATCGGCACGCCTAGAAGCCAGAGCAGAATTCCTCGTCCCATCGTCGCCTCCTCAATTGTTGATCATGGAGGCAAGAACGGGACAGCATGGGGCGAGTTCCGCCAGGCGGAGTCGGATTTTAAGATCAGCGTGACGGAACCTTCACGTCGTCGGAATTGTTCGACTGCGAATGTCAAGTCGACTGCGAAAGTCAAGTCGAGAGGGCGCGTCGTCGACGCGTTCGACCGCCTCTGGCTCCGATGGCGGAAGTGCGCGAGGAATTCGCGAACGGCTTACCAATGGCCGGTGTTCGGCATCGAACTCCAGGGCTCCTCTGGCTGCTTGGGCTCGCCCTTCTGCAGAAGCTCGATCGAATGCAGATCGGGCGAGCGGACGAAGGCCATGCTGCCGTCCCGCGGTGGTCGGTTGATGGTGACGCCGAGCTTCATCAGGTGGGCGCAGGTGGCGTAGATGTCGTCGACCTCGTAGGCGAGGTGGCCGAAATAACGGTCCTCGCCATATGTCTCCTCGTCCCAGTTATAGGTGAGTTCAACCAGCGGGGCGCCGCGCGTCTTGGGCAGGTTCTCGAGCAGGCCGATATCCTCGGCGGCGCACAGAAACACCAGCGTGAAGCGGCCCTTCTCGTTGTCGATGCGGCGGACTTCCTTCAGTCCGAGCGCGTCGGCATAGAATTTCAGCGCCGCGTCGAGATTGCGTACGCGCAGCATGGTGTGGAGATAACGCATGGTGTTTGCTCCCTATAGGATGACTTGAAGAATGGCCTCGATTGCGGCTCGAGCTGGATACAGCATCAGATAGCAGCAAAGCGCGTCCTGCGGCAGGGGGGTGGCACCCGGATTCGCCGCGGTGGCTGACGCGACGCCGCGGATGATTCCCGGGCATGATTCTTGGTTGGGATTACGAGCGATTCGCTGCCGTCAAGATTTGACACAAGCGCTGCCAAGTGCATCTTTGGGATATGTTCGCCCAATTCGGAAATTGCCGGCTCGCGCGCATGAGCGACGGCCATTATTGCTTCTTGAGGGACCTCGGCCCGGTGAAGGGCGGCAAGGGGCTCAAGCACCATGAGGTGATCGTGCACCTCACGCTGCGCGGCGTTGTGGAGTTTTTCAGGCGGCTAAAGGTCAAGATCCCCGATGACCGTGCGCTGTCTCCTCCGCCGCAGAAGTCGCTCGGGATTCAGTAACGATCGGGTCGGGCTCGAGGACGCGCCCGCTAGGCAGCCGACGTCCGCACGATGAATCAATCGAATTTTAATTGCATGGATGAAACCGAGGAGGGCGCGGTCGCAATTGACCGCGCCCTCGAAACGGGCAACAGCGCCATCTATGCGGAGTATGTTCGCGAGATGGCGCTGCCCTAGGCTGGGCCTTTAAAACCCCCAGCACTAGTGGGTCTGGCCGTGCGACAAAAGGTTCAGTGACAAGGCGACGATTTCGCCGGGCGCGTGAAGCACACATCGCTGTACGCCCCGAACACGAACCGTGATGGTTAACGAGGTCTCCATCGAGCATACGGCAGCGCGGGAACCGACCGTCACCTTGCAACCATCCTGCGTTGTCCGCGTTATCTCGAATGCCCGTTTGACATTCGAGCAAACGGATGTGCGAGGAGTTCGAAACCGGACGCTTGATGCAGAGGAGATTGCGCAATGAAACGAGCATTGGCAGTTTTGGCCGCAGGCGCGATTGCCGCCGTCGCGGTGACTGCGCCGGCACCCGCGCAGGCGCGCCACATCGGACCCGGGCTGGCGTTCGGGCTGGCCGCGGGCGCGCTGGCGGCGGGTGCACTCGCCGCGTCGGGGCCATACGATTATGGCTATGGCCCCGGATATGGCTATTACGGCCCGAGCTATTATTACGGGTCAGGCCCCTACGCGTATTATGGCGGTCCGTACGTCTATCGGCATCGCCATTGGCGCCATCACTACTGGTGAGCGGTCGCCGCCCTTCCATAGGTCAGCGGTCGTTCATCGAAAAAGCCCGGAACCAGGTTCCGGGCTTTTTTTCGCATCCTCACAGCCGGGCCGTTTGGAATCCTCTCAGTGTGGCGGATTTGAGATTCGCAGCAATCTCGCCGTCGCCGGTGTCGCTTTGGTTCCGTATTCGCAAACCCGCTCGCCGCGATGCGAATCCACCGAAACACTAGCCTGTGCGAGCCGATTTCTGCGACAGCCAGCGCGGGGCGCGATTCAGCGCGCTCTCCATCGTGGCCGCGGCATATTCTTCACGCTCGCGCGCAAATTTTTCCTGGGTGGCCTTGAAGCGCGCGATGCGGCTCGCAATTTCCTCTCGCTCGTTCGCGAGGCTGTCTTGGCGTTCGGTCATGCCTGTCTTTCTCTTCGTCGACTCAAGGTCAGTTCAATTCCGCACGCAGATGTAGTCGTGATTGGGGCGCGATTGCGGAGAAGCGCGGCGAAGACGTCATGATTGCACCGGAATTTTTCGAACCGGCTCGGCGGCGAAGCGCCGCGGTGGATAAGATTCGCGCGGTTCTTGTCGCGCGCACCTCTTGCCGGTACCCAAAGAGGACAATAGGGGAACATGATGGCAAAGGCAGATATGACCAAGAACGATAAGGTCGAAATGACCAAGACGGATAAGCCAGAGACGACCAAGACCGATAAGGCAGAGATGACCAGGATTGATAAAGCAGACGTGACCAAGATTGATTTTGACGCCATGAGCATCGAAGATCTCGCCACGTTGCGTGACACTGCCAGCGCGAAACTCCTGGAGAAGGTGACGGCGAGGCAAGTCGAACTGGAAGCCGAGATCGAACGACTGGCGCAGTACGGCAAACAGTCGAAGAAGGCGGTCGCGAGCGCTCCGGTCACCAAGCCCAGGAAGGGCCAGGGCAAGGCCGGCGACGTCTCCGATGGCTCGGATATCGACACCCCGGTCCCCGCAGCTGCGTAAGCACGGAGGCCATCGGAGGGGCAGGGCGGCGAACGGGGCGGCCGTGCTATGGTGAGCACGGCCAGGCCATTTGGCAAACCATCTGGCAAACCATCTGGATTGTCTATCGATGATCGCATCGGACCTTCGCAGTGGCGTGGAGCAGCTCGGCGACATGATCGCGCGAGCCTCGATCATCGTGCCCTTCACCGGCGCCGGCATTTCGACCGAATGCGGCATTCCCGACTTCCGGTCACCGGGCGGCTTGTGGAGCAGCAACCGTCCGATCCCGTTCGACGAATTCGTCGCAAGCCAGGACGCGCGCGACGAGGCCTGGCGGCGGCGCTTTGCGATGGAGGCGACCTTCGCGCAGGCCAGGCCCGGACGCGGTCATCGCGCGCTGGCGTCACTGTATCGGGCCGGCAAGATTCCCGCGGTCATCACCCAGAACATCGACAATCTGCACCAGGTGTCGGGCTTCGCACCAGATCACGTCATCGAACTTCACGGCAACACGACCTACGCGCGCTGCATCGGTTGCCGGACGCCCTATGACCTCGCATGGGTGAGGACCCGGTTGGATGCAGACGGCGTCGCGCCGAACTGCATAGCCTGCGACAGGCCGGTGAAAACCGCGACGATCTCATTCGGGCAGGCGATGCCGGAAGACGAGATGCAGCGCGCGACCGAACTCGCGCAGCATTGCGATCTCTTCATTGCGATCGGATCCTCCCTGGTGGTATGGCCGGCGGCCGGTTTTCCGCTCCTGGCCAGGAACTGTGGCGCCCGTCTGGTCATTATCAACCGGGAACCCACGGAACAGGACGAATTGGCCGATCTGGTCATCCGGGAGGACATCGGGGAGACCCTCGGGCCGTTCGTAGGTAACTGAGGCGGAATTGATTCGTATCTGTGCAAGACTGTTCATAGGTTCCCGTAAGGTTGTTTTTTATCTATGCGCAGTACGCGGGGATGTTATCTTTTGGTTCAAGAGATTCGGGGCTGCGTCATCAGGAAATCAACCGGTGAGCATGCCGTTAGCGCTCCGCCATCAGTTTGGCGGACCACAATTGATGTGTGAGGTCCGGGGTTATGGGGTCGGACGGATTTGAGTCCAAGAAGCTCGGCGGTCCTGCATCGGGCGGGACATCGTCGAATCGGATTGGGGCCAACGAATTTTCAGGCGGCGCTGCAATCGATGCGCTCGCGGGACTCGGCGAAAATCTCGTCGAGATCTCCGGCGTGATCAAATGGTTCGATGCGTCCAAGGGGTACGGTTTCATCATACCGGACAATGGATGGCCCGATGTTCTTCTGCACGTGACGGTACTGAGGCGCGACGGCTACCAAACCGCTTACGAAGGCGCCCGTCTGGTGTGCGAATGCGTGCAGCGCGCCAAGGGCTACCAGGCCTTCCGGATTCTCTCGATGGATGAATCGACGGCGATCCATCCGGCGCAAATGCTGCCGCCGCGAACGCATGTCAGCGTCACGCCAACCAGCGGGCTGGAGCGGGCGCAGGTCAAATGGTTCAACCGGCTGCGAGGGTTCGGGTTCCTCACCTGCGGCGAGGGAACCCCTGACATCTTCGTCCACATGGAGACCTTGCGGCGCTTCGGAATGACCGAGTTGCGTCCGGGCCAGTATGTGCTGGTTCGCTTTGGGCCGGGTTCGAAGGGCATGATGGCGGCCGAGATCCATCCGGAGATGGGCTCGCCGGGGCTCTCCTCGCACTGACCGCGCCAAGACCGCGCCAGGTCTCGTGTCCTCACCCATCGGTGTGATGAGGTTCCGGCGATCCTGGTTAGGTATTTTGCCGCGATTCCCCGGATAGGATCGGCGAGCGAGCGTCTGTCCCAGCTCTGGGTAAGAATTGTCCATGGCATCTTATCGAGATCATCGTCGGTATCGGCTGCGTGCATTGGTCTGGACCCATGTAGCGGCCCTGATTGCTGCGCTTTGTCTGGTGGCCGTTGCCGGTGACGCCTGGGCGGCGAACCTTCAGCGACTGGAGATCGCCACCAAATCAGGCCCGCGGGCTTTCCTGGTCGAGGTCGCGACGACCGACGACGAGAAGAACACCGGGCTGATGAATCGGGGCGAGTTGCCGGACGGCCGCATCCTGCGGGTTGCTCAAAACATCGAGCCGCTCTCCACCATCGCCATCCCGTCAGGCGGCATCGTCAAGGGGGTGCTGGAGGTCATGGGCGGCACTGCGAAGAAATATGGCATCGGACCCGGCGACCGGGTCGAGCACCCTTTGTTCGCAGGCGATCACTGAAACGATGGCGCTATCTTGCTGGCTGCGCCGCAAGCGTGTATCGAGGTCGCTTCCCATGGATCTTCGGGGTATAGCGCAGCCTGGTAGCGCGGCAGTTTTGGGTACTGCAGGTCGTTGGTTCGAATCCAGCTGCCCCGACCACAATGGAAGTAAAATCAATTACTTAGAAAGTTTGAGTGCAGCAGTATTTCGAACTGCAGGTCGAACGCAAAAACCCTCGCAAATTCAAGTGCTTTTTCACTTGGGGACCCGATGGGGACCCGTTTTTCAATTGTCGAATGGCCGACGTGATCTCTGGTGGCTCCGCTCAGCTTGCCGGATTGCGCGCCATGACGATCCACGTCGCGCAGTCGATCATCACCGACCGCTCGCCGGGGCGGCCCGCGAAGGCGGCACGAACCGCGGCCGAGGCGCGGGCGCGGATGTCGTCGGGCTGATCAGCGAGCGCGCGCGACAGCGGGCCGACCTCGAACGTCATCTTCACCGCGTCGTCGATCGCCGCGTCCCGCGTCGCGCCCTCGCCAAACGCGACGGAAGCGTCGAAGGGCGCGATAGCGATATCGGTGAAGCCGGCCGCCGTCAGGATGCGAGCCACCCGCCCCCGGTCGCCGAACGAGAATGGGCCGGGCGCTTCGGGATCGGGCGGCGCTGTCGGCGGGACGATGCCTTTGATCGCGCCCATCGGCAGGCGCACCCAATCGTTCTCGGCCATGCCGCGCCAGCAGACGAAAGCGACCCGCGCGCCCGGCTTCAGCGCACGGCGCATATGAGCGAACGCCGCCGTAGGATCGTCAAAGAACATCACTCCGAAGCGCGAGAACAGGATGTCGAACGCGCCCTCGGGCAGCTCGGCGCTGCTGGCGTCGGCCACCTGGAACAGGGCCGGCGTATCCTGCGGCGCTAGCGCGCGCGCTTTGCCGATGAGCGCTTCGGATATGTCCACGCCCAGCACATGGCCCCCGCGCCGACGCGGGCGGCCAGAGCCAGACTCGACGCGCCCGCGCCGCAGCCGACGTCCAGCACGCGCTCGCCCGTCGCGGGCGCGGCGGCTTCGATCGCGGCCTGGCCGAACACCGCCGCCATGGCGTCGAGCCGGGCCTGGTTAGCGACCCAGCGCTCCCCGCTTTGGCCATTCCAGTCGGCGACCTGACCGGCCTTGTGCTGTGCCATGACATATCCTTGTTCTGTTTCGTTCTTAAGCTATCCGATGCCAAAGCGGGCATCGTCTCCAGCGATCCCGCCGCCACCAGTGATAAGGCGCCAGACCTGCGTGTGATCGTCTCATGCGTCGAGATCGGTGCCGCCTGGCGCCGGACTTCGAAGGACAACCGCGCCCGCGGCAACCGGAGAAGGAAATCTGTGCGCTGATGGCGGCATCACACGAATGATCCGCGTTAGCTCACGATTGGTCCAGCCGCAGCTTCATTCAAACCGGCACGAGCTTGGATGGCGAGGCTTCGTTCTGCAGCCTGCGAGTCGAAGTATTCTTCCATCGAATAAACCTTGCCCCATCGCAACTTGAAGACGTGGACGCCCCTGTTCACATACGAGCTTTGGCCGTCAAGTAGCCTCGCGTTGGCCCGCCACTTGACAAACACTGTGGTATTCCATGGCCAACCCGTCACCTCGACCTGCTCAATATCTATGTGAAGCTTCGGGAAAACACGGCCCATGCGCTCGAACCACTGCTTCACCGATTGCTTTCCATGTCGCTCACCCCCCAACGCATGATCTCCGGCAACCCAGTGATACGCGTTTGGTGTTAGGCCCTTTGCAGCATCATCCCAACGCTGGTTGTTGACATGATCGAAGCTCCTGCGGATCTCTTGTTTGACAATTAGACTGTAGACCATTGATGCACCCTGTTGTTGGATAGCTGACGGCTCTGCAAGACGGATGGATACTTTCCAGATACTGAAAGCTGCTCCGGGTAACGACGGCGATCTGTTGGGAAAGCTGGCTGACGGGCGGCCACGCAGACGGCAGCGGCGCAATAGTCAAAGCCATCGGCGAACCTCGGCCTTGTAGCGGCGGTAGTCGTCGCCGAACTTCGCTTCGAGATAGCGCTCCTCGCGGGCGATCACCTGCGTCTGGATCGCGATCAGCACCAACGGGAGCAAGGCGAAGGCGATCGGCCCGTCGAAGCCGATCGCAAGGCCGGCATAGATGAGCGCCATTCCTAGATACATGGGATTGCGGGTCCACCGATAGGGACCGGTCGTTGCGATGAGGGTCGTCGGCTGCGACGGCGGAACGTTGGTGCCCAGCCGCCGGAACAGCCCCGCCGCCGCAAGCATCATCGCCGCGCCGGCAACGAACAGCAGCGCGCCCGTCGCGACCAGCAACCACCAGTCGATGCCGAAAGAGCAGAGGGTGACGAACCGCTCCGCCGCCAGCCCCAACAGCAGCGCTCCCAGATAGACGAAGGGCGGAGGGAAGCGCACACCCGCGCTGTCCGGTTCGACGGCCATGCTCATCTCCAATCTGTGCTCTCAAACCAGCATCGACTGCTGGGCGAAGATACTCGCCATCGCGCCTTGCCACCGACGCTCGCGCCGCCGTCGCATGGATGCCTCAGACCGGCAGCTCGTTCTGCTTCCGCAGGCTTTTGTCGAAAGCCGACGCGGGGACGAAACGGCGCAGCAAACTGACCTGTTTCGCCATTTTTCCCGCTGCATAGCGCCTTCTCGGAACGGCAGCGGTCGCTGCCTTCAAGATCGTCTCGGCTACGATTTCGGGAGCATCTCCTGCTTCTATCGCTTTTCGCATGGTCGCATTCATGCCGGCTCGCGCGGAGTCATAGATGTCGAGCAACTGATCCGGCTTGGCGAGATTTTCTTCAAACGACGTGCGCGTATAGGCGGGCTCGACCAACACAACGCGAATTCCAAATGTCCGTAGCTCGTGGTCGAGCGATTCGGAGTAGCCTTCGATGGCGTGCTTAGTCGATGCATAGAGTGCGGCATAGGGAGCCGGGATCAGGCCGAGCACGGAACTCACATTGACGATTCTGCCGCTGCTTTGGCATCGCATTGCCGGTAAGACCGCGTTGGTCATGCGGAGAACGCCGAAGACGTTGACATCGAACAGTGCCTGAGCCTGTGCAGTCGAAGACTCTTCCGCGCCACCGAGCAAGCCGATGCCGGCATTATTGACAAGCAGGTCGATACGCCCGGCCTTACCCAGCACTTCATCGACAAGTTTCGCGACGGACACATCATCGGTCACGTCGCAGGTCAGCATGGTAATGCCGTCGGCCCTTTCGGCAGCGGCGCGACGGCTGGTGCCGACCACGCGATATCCCGCGTTCTGCAGGGCTTTGGCTGTTGCGTGCCCTATGCCGGAGGATGCGCCTGTCACCAGGGCGACGCCAGAATTGGTCTTGTTCATGGAAATCACTTCCATCTTTGTGTTGAACGGGTATTCACCCCATCCTGATGGGGTTTCCGCTGGACCAGGCGATGCTTGGGTGCCTCGGCACGGCGTTACGGTTTCTCGGCAAGCCACGCGACGAAGTCGCGTGCCTGGTCGGCCCAAAGAGCCGGACGTGTCATCGATAGGTGGCCGGCCGATCCATCGGAGACGTCACGTACGACGAACCGCGCGCCGGGGACGATGCGGATGTCGTGCTGAAGCGTCTGAAGGCTGTCTCGATAGAACTCATCGTCGGCAAAGTTCACCGCAAGCACCTTCGCCTTCACGCGGCTCAATCCAGGCCTGGTGTCAAAGTCGCGCGATGCTTCCAAGGCGTAGATCACATCGTTGGCATCGACCGGGACGGCTTGCTCTCTCACGCTGCGTACGAAGGCATCCGCGCTTTCGGTGGTGGCTGCTGCCTCTTGCAGGCGGGGTACGCCGTCGATCAAGAGGCGCACGATCGCGAGCCCGTTGGTCGCGGAGGGCGGCTGCTGTTTGTAGTTGCCGCCCGCCCAGGCTGGGTCGGACTTGATGGCGTCCACCACCATCCTACGCCACAGGAGGTTCCGTCCCGTGATCGGCGATGGAAAGCAGGCGATGGGCATGATGCCGTCCATCGCGTCCGGATAGGCTTCCGCCCACTGCCAATCGTTCATGCAGCCCATTGATATTCCGACGATGGCGCGCAGACGCGTAATCCCGAGCACCTCCGTCACCAGCTTATGCTGGAGGTCGACCATGTCGCCGTAACCATAGCGCGGAAAGGCCGCCCGCAATCCGTCACGCGGCTTGCTCGACCGACCATGGCCGATAGCATCGGGCAGGATCACGAAATATCGGGTGGCATCGAAGGGTGCGCCCGGCGCAAATAGCGCTGTCCGAAACTCTGGTGTCAGCAAGGCCTGACCGCTGGCGTTGGTCCAATGGAGCATCAGGACTGCATTGTCGATCGCGCCGCGACTATTCCGGCGAGGCTGGCCGAGCGTGGTGTAGTTCAGGCCAACCTCGGGGAGCGTCTCGCCGTTGCGGAACCGGTAGTTCGCAAAGATGGCGTTCGCCTCTTTGGGCGGGGCCTCGTAAGATTGTGCGGCCTGCGCCCCGGCATCCGAAGGCTGCGCTATCGACAAAGCGGCGACAGCCGCCGCGGAAAGCGCGATCTTCAACAAGGTCGTCATCTCTGGACTTCGTTTCATGGGTACTTCTCCTGCATCAGGCAACGGCCCCTCCGGCGTTTCCCATCGGAAGGCTTTCCGTCCAGCGCCGGAATAGGGCGCGCCGGACCTCGAAGCCAACCGCGCCCGCGGCAACCCGAGAAGGGAATCTGTGCTCTCAAACCAGCATCGACTGCTGGGCGAAGATGCCCGCCATCGCGCCTTGCGATGATGCCAGGGTGACCGATGGCGGCGTGATGGGGTTGGCGAGGTCGCCGGCGGCGTAGATGCCTGGCATGCTGGTTTCGCGGCGCTCGTCGACCTTGAGGATGATGCCGAGGGGTGTTTTGACCGTGGCGAGGCCCAGTGATTCATGCAGGCTTGCGGACGGCTTGTTGCGCGGATGCGCGAACAGGATGTCGACCGCGACATCCGGGCCAGTATCGAGCTTGACGGTGGCGTTATGGGCCCCGCGTTGGGCGATCCCAGTGATCCGGCCATCGACGACGGGTATGTTGCGTCGCGCCAGATCGGCCCGGATATCGGGCGGAATATCGTGACCATCGGCGAAGAGCGTCAACGTCTCGGTCCAATCGCGGAACAGCCTGACCTGATTGTGCGACTGCGGACCGGACCAGACGAGGCCCCAATGCTGGCCGGCGACTTCAAAGCCGTCGCAATAGGGGCAGGGCACGATGGACGTGCCCCAGCCTTCGGCAAAGCCCGGAACATCAGGCATCTGGTCGGTGATGCCATAGCTCAGGATCAGACGACGCGCCCCAAAGCTTTCGCCAGTGGAAGTGAGGACGTTGAAATCGTCGAGGGCGCCCGAGACGCCGTCGGCCCGGGCACTGACCAGCTTGATCGTGGGATAACGCGCCAGCTGCTGCCGCGCCTCGGCCAGGATGTCCAGCGGCGGCTTGTGATCGTGGCCGAGCAGGCCATGCGAGTGGCCGGCGAAGCGGTTGCGCGGCAGGCCGGTATCGAGAACGGTGACCTTGCGGCGGGCACGGCCGAGCTGCAGGGCGCCGGCGAGACCGGCAAAGCTGCCGCCGATGATGATGACGTCATCCATGGTGATGGGCTCCGTTTGGAGGACAGGTGGAAACCTACCCATTGGCTTGCACATTTCAGATACTATATGGTATCGTAATGTAGGAATTAGAATACTGTCAAGTACTGGAATTGTCGTGACCGAAAACAACCAGGGCCGGCGCGGCCGGCCCGCCAACGAGGCGCTTGGCCAAACGATCGTCGACGCCGCGCGCGAACTCTTTGTGGAGTTGGGTTTTCAAGCGACGACATTGGACAAGGTCGCCCAGCGGGCGAAGATATCCAAGCTCAGCATCTACAGGCACTTCGAGAACAAGGAGGCGCTGTTCGGCGCGGCCATGGCGGCCGGCTGCCAGCAGTTGTTTGCACCACAGACCCTTCTTGAAGACGACGACGGTTCGGTCGAAGATCAGCTCATGGCGGTGGGATCATTGCTGCTTCGCACGCTGTTGAGACCAGACGTCCGCAGTGTCGAAGCCATGGTCATGGCCGACAAGACGAGTCAAAACGCGCTGAGCAAGCTCCATTACGAAGCCGGCCCCGCCCATGTCATCGCCCAAATCGAGGCCCTGTTGCGTCAGTTGCACGCGAAGGGGCTTCTGAACGTGCCCGATCCTCTGCGGTCCGCTCGCTTGTTTGCCGCGCTTTTCAAAGGATCCGATCTCCTGATTATCGCACGCTTCGATGAGGCGAGAGCAGAGGACGACAACGAAATCGAATCCTATTGCCGGTCGGCCGTCGCCATGTTCATCGCCGCGCACGGTGGCAACGACCACGTGGGCGGATAACCGATCGAGAAAGCGCATTTTGCCAGATTTGCGGCCGGTAGCGCACCAGCCGACGGGGCACGCCAGTTCGCGCACTGCGGCGTCCGAGGCGATTTTCGGTCCGACACCGCCCGCTGCGCCATCTTCTTGTCCGCCGGCCTGGATGCCCTCAAGTGGGCGCCGGCCTCCTCAGCCTCGGTGATGCGCTGGGGACACTCAGGGCTCTGGCACCCATATCGAGCAAAAGGGGTGATTGTCGCTCAGATCTAAAACAATAATTATTGCAATATGTTATTCGATTATTCTGCGTAAATGGTTGGTTAATTCGGGTGCTCCGGCGCCTGTCATGTGACTGTCATGTAACTGCAATAATAGGTGCATGCCGGACCTCTATAGAGGCGGCCTCGGAGCGCGAGACGGTTTGACAGCGCGCCCCGCACACATGGAGAAAACCCGTGAATTTCATGAAAACCCTTGTTGCTGCCGGCCTGGTCGCAGCATCGACCGCGGCATTCGCCGCCGACATTACGGGAGCAGGCGCGACGTTCCCGTTCCCGATCTATTCCAAGTGGGCTGATGCCTACAAGAAAGAGACCGGCAACGGTCTGAACTACCAGTCGATCGGCTCGGGCGGCGGCATCAAGCAGATCCAGGCCAAGACCGTGACCTTCGGCGCGACCGACATGCCCCTGAAGGTCGAGCAGCTCGAGAAGGACGGTCTCGTGCAGTGGCCGATGGTCATGGGCGCGATCGTCCCCGTGGTCAATCTCGAAGGCGTCAAGCCGGGTGAGATGGTGTTTGACGGCGAAACGCTCGCCAACATCTATCTCGGCAAGATCACCAAGTGGGATGACGCGGCGATCAAGAAGCTCAATCCGAGCGTGAAGCTGCCGTCGGAGGCCATCACCGTGGTGCGCCGTTCGGACGGATCCGGCACCACCTTCAACTTCACCGACTATCTGTCGAAGGTCAGCGCTGACTGGAAGAGCAAGATCGGTTCGGGCACCGCGGTCGAATGGCCGGTCGGCGTCGGCGCCAAGGGCAACGAAGGCGTCTCCGGCAATATCGGCCAGACCAAGAACTCGATCGGTTATGTCGAGTATGCCTACGCCAAGCAGAACAAGCTGACCTATACCGCGATGGTCAACCATGCCGCCAAGACCGTGCAGCCAACCGTGGAGGCCTTCCAGGCCGCCGCGTCGAACGCCGACTGGGCCAAGGCTCCCGGCTACTACGTGATCCTCACCGACCAGCCCGGCGACAAGTCCTGGCCGATCACCGCCTCGACCTTCATCCTGATGCACAAGGATGCGACCGACAAGGCGGCGTCGCAGGAAGCGATCAAGTTCTTCAAATGGGCTTTCGCCAAGGGTGACAAGATGGCCGAAGAGCTCGATTACATCCCGATGCCTGACGCCGTGGTCAAGCTGATCGAGAAGACCTGGACGTCGGAGATCAAGAGCTGAGGCTCGCGCATGCGACAAGGCCCTCTCCCTGGAATGGGGGAGGGCTGGACCATCGCTAGCCTCGACCGGGTTCACCCAGTCCTGGCTCCCATTCCTGGCTCCCGTCGGCGCAAGAACAGGCGCCGACGGGCTTCCGCCCGCCGGCGGGAAGGACGCGACCGCGGAGGCCGGGACGGTTCCGCAGCGGCGTAATTCCGCGATATTTGAGACTCTGGTACAACGAGACAGGGGGTAGGTGTGTCAGACATGGCCGTTCAAACCGACGCGAGCGATGCGATGGACGCTGCCGGCCCCTATGATCGCGCCAAGGCGCTGAGTGCCTTCAGACTCGGGGACGTCACCTTCTACTGGATCACCCGCATCAGCGCGATTTCGGTCCTGCTCATCATGGGAGGCATCATCGTCTCGCTGATCGTCGGTGCGTGGCCGGCGATGCGACAATACGGCTTCGCGTTCCTGTGGACCCAGCGCTGGGCGCCGTCGGCCGATCCGCCCGTGCTTGGCGCGCTCTCGCCGATGTACGGCACGCTGATCACCTCGTTCATCGCGATGCTGATCGCCATCCCGGTCGGCCTTGGCATCGCGATCTTCCTCACCGAACTCTGTCCGCAGTGGCTGCGCCGGCCGATCGGAATCGCGATCGAACTGCTCGCCGGCATCCCATCGATCATCTACGGCATGTGGGGCTTCTTCGTGCTGGGGCCGTTCCTGGCCTACACTTTCCAGCCCTTCATGATCAGCGTGTTCGACGGCGTACCGGTGCTCGGGGCGATCTTTGCCGGACCGCCATCCTATCTCAGCCTGTTCAACGCCGCGCTGATCCTCGCCATCATGGTGCTGCCTTTCATCACCGCGATCTCGGTCGACGTGTTCAAGACGGTACCGCCGGTGTTGAAGGAGGCGGCCTATGGCGTCGGTTGCACGACCTGGGAAGTCGTGCGCAACGTCGTCATTCCCTATACCCGCGTGGGCGTCATCGGCGGCATCATGCTTGGGCTTGGTCGCGCGCTTGGCGAGACCATGGCCGTGACCTTCATCATCGGCAACTCGTTCCGCATCTCGTCCTCGATCTTCGCGCCGGGCACCACGATTTCGGCGGCGATCGCCAGCGAGTTCCAGGAAAGTGACGGGCTGCATCAGTCGAGCCTGATCCTGCTCGGCCTGCTGCTCTTCGTACTCACGTTCTTCGTGCTCGCCGCCGCGCGGCTGATGCTGATGCGCCTGGAACAAAAGGCGGGGAAGTAAGCCATGAATCCGATTTATGCACGTCGGCGCCGCTATGACATCGTCGTCCGCGCCCTCTGCTTCGCCGCGGCGCTGTTCGGCGTGACCTGGCTCGCGCTGATCCTGTTCACCCTGCTGCTCAACGGGGTTTCGGGACTGACCCTTCAGATCTTCACCCAGAACACGCCGCCGCCGGGGTCCAACGAAGGCGGTCTGCTCAACGCCATCACCGGGTCCGTGATCATGACCGTGATCGGTGTCGGCATCGGCGCGCCGCTGGGGATGTTTGCCGGCACCTATCTCGCCGAATATGGTCGGAACGATCGGCTCACCTCGGTGATCCGCTTCATCAACGACATTCTCCTGAGCGCGCCGTCGATCATCATCGGCCTGTTCATCTACGGTGCCGTCGTGGTGCCGATGGGCGGGTTCTCCGCGTTCGCGGGTTGCCTTGCGCTGGCGGTGATCGTGATTCCCGTGGTGCTCCGCACCACCGAGGACATGCTGTTGCTGGTGCCGAATCCGCTGCGCGAGGCGGCCTCCGCGCTCGGCCTGCCGCGCTCCCTGGTGATCAAGAAGATCGCCTATCGCGCCGCGCGCTCCGGTCTGATCACGGGCGTCCTGCTGGCCACTGCGCGCGTCGCCGGCGAGACGGCGCCGCTGCTGTTCACCGCGCTGTCCAATCAGTTCTTCAGCCTCGACCTGACCAAGACCATGGCCAACCTGCCGGTCACCATCAACAATTTCGTGCAAAGCCCGTACGCCTACTGGAAGCAACTGGCCTGGAGCGGCGCGTTGCTGATCACCCTGACCGTGCTCGCCCTGAATATCGGCGCGCGCATTCTCGGCGCCGAGAGGACCGCAAAATGAATGACCTGTCTGTTTCCGTGAGTACTGAAGCCGTCTCGGCCCGTGGCTTGCCAATGCCGGAGGTGCCGCCCAAGGTCACGGCGCGCAACCTGAACTTCTATTATGGCGAGAACCATGCGCTGAAGAACATCAATATCACGCTCGGGACCCACCGCGTCACTGCCTTCATCGGACCGTCCGGCTGCGGCAAGTCGACCCTGCTGCGCATCTTCAACCGGATGTACGACCTTTATCCGGGACAGCGCGCCACCGGGCAATTGATGCTCGACCAGACCAACATTCTCGACCCCAAGCTTGATTTGAACCTGTTGCGCGCGCGGGTCGGCATGGTGTTCCAGAAACCGACGCCGTTCCCGATGACGATCTACGAGAACATCGCGTTCGGCATCCGTCTCTATGAGAAGATCGCAAAATCCGAGATGGACGGCCGCGTCGAGAAGGCGCTGCGCGGCGGGGCGCTGTGGAACGAGGTCAAGGACAAGCTGAACGCCAGCGGCTTGAGCCTGTCGGGCGGTCAGCAGCAGCGGCTTTGCATCGCCCGCACGGTGGCGGTGCGGCCCGAGGTGATCCTGTTCGACGAGCCGTGCTCGGCGCTCGATCCGATTTCCACCGCCAAGGTCGAGGAACTGATCCAGGAGTTGTCCGAGCAATACACGATCGCCATCGTGACGCATAACATGCAGCAGGCGGCGCGCGTCTCCGACAAGACTGCGTTCATGTATCTCGGCGAACTCATCGAATTCGACGAGACCAGCAGGATTTTCACATCGCCGAGCGATCGCCGCACCCAGGACTACATTACCGGCCGGTTTGGCTGAGGAGAGAACAATGGCTTCGGAACATACCGTCAAGGCGTTCGACAGCGATCTGCAGGAATTGACCCGGCTGGTGGCGGAAATGGGCGGCCTTGCCGAGCGCATGATCACCGACTCCGTCGACGCGCTGGTCCGCCGTGATGTCGTGCTCGGCCAGCGCGTGGTGGTGACCGATCTCGAACTCGACCACCTGCAGCGCGTGATCGAAGAGCGCGCGGTGCTGACCATCGCCAAACGTCAGCCGATGGCGGTCGATCTGCGCGTCATCGTCGGCGCGATGCGGGTTGCGACCGATCTGGAGCGGATCGGCGATCTCGCCAAGAACATCGGCAAGCGGGTGGCGGCGCTGGAAAGCGATTTCCATCCCCTGAAGCTGATCCGAGGCCTCGAACACATGACCGACCTCGTGCAAACCCAGGTCAAGTCGGTGCTCGATGCCTATGCGGCGCACGATCTGCCGGCGGCGATGGCGGTCTGGAAGGGCGACGAGGAAATCGACGCCATCTGTACCTCGCTGTTTCGTGAACTTCTCACCTATATGATGGAGGATCCGCGCAACATCAGCTTCTGCATTCATCTCATGTTCTGCGCCAAGAACATCGAGCGGATCGGCGATCATGCGACGAACATCGCCGAGACCGTGTTCTACATGATCGAAGGACAGCAGATGGTCGACAAGCGCCCGAAGGGCGACATGACGACGTTTGCGACGGCAATCCCCGGAAACTAGAGGCGTGATCTGGACAAGCGGAGACCGGTTCTCGGATCGGATCATGCCAGCCAAATGGAGAGAATCTGCACCATGAGCGCGCGCATTCTGGTGGTCGAAGACGAGGAAGCGCTGACCACGCTGTTGCGCTATAACCTCGATGCGGAGGGCTACGAGGTGGAAACCGTGGCCCGCGGCGATGATGCCGATACGAGGCTGAAGGAGCATATCCCCGACCTCGTCGTGCTCGACTGGATGCTGCCGGGTCTCTCCGGCATCGAACTGTGCCGACGGTTGCGGGCGCGGCCGGAAACCAAGCAGCTGCCGATCATCATGCTGACGGCGCGAGGCGAGGAGAGCGAACGGGTCAGGGGGCTCGCGACCGGCGCCGACGACTATATCGTCAAGCCGTTCTCGGTGCCCGAATTGCTGGCCCGGGTGAAGGGGCTGTTGCGGCGCGCGATCCCGGAACGGCTTGCCACCGTACTCACCTACGGCGATATCGAGCTCGATCGTGAGAAGCGTCGCGTCGCGCGCTCCGGGCGGCCGATCGATCTTGGCCCGACCGAATACCGCCTGCTCGAGTTTTTCCTCGAGCACCCAGGGCGGGTGTTCAGCCGCGAGCAACTGCTCGACAGCGTCTGGGGCCGCGACATCTATATCGACGAGCGCACGGTCGACGTGCACATCGGGCGCCTGCGCAAATTGCTCAATCCGGGCGGCGAACAGGACCCGATCCGGACCGTGCGCGGTGCCGGCTACGCCCTCGATGACAGGTTCGCGAAAGCGGATACGTAGGCTACGCCGAGCTTGTCGAGTTCAAGACAAGGTCGGATGCTCCCGGTGGTTCGGGGAGCATCCGAAAGTGGCGCGGTTGAATCCGGGGAAGGGATATCCGCAGGCGTCAACAAAGCCCGGATCGCAGTCGGACGCTTTGCGCTGGATCAATCCCTCGAGGCGTTGCTCCGCCGTTCCAGCCGTTACGTCAAGCGACCGGGATCGCGGCCGGAATCTGCTCGTCGCTTGTCAGCCGCCCGTCGATGATCTGGATCCGACGCTGCATCTGCGCCGTCAGATTGAGATCGTGGGTGACTGCGACGACGGTTTTTCCGTGCTCCGTAACCAGGCCGCGGAGGATGTCGAACACCTGACTCGTGGCGGCGGAATCCAGGCTGCCGGTGGGCTCATCGGCCAGGATCACGGGCGGATCATTGGCGAGCGCGCGCGCCACGGCGACGCGCTGGCGCTGCCCGCCCGATAGTTGATCCGGGCTCTTGCGGCGGTGATCGCCGAGGCCGAGTGAACCCAGCAGATCCTCGGCCCGCGCCGTAATCGCGCGTGGCGATAGCCGGCCCAGCGCGCGCATCGGCAGCGCGACGTTCTCGGTGATGCTGAACTCCGGCAGCAGGAAGTGGAACTGAAACACGAAGCCGAGCCGGGTGAGCCGGACTTCGGCCCTGTCGTCCTCCGACATCGTGCTGGTTGAGCGGCCATCGATCAGAACCTCGCCGCTGGTCGGCAGATCCAATAGCCCGAGCAGGTAGAGCAGCGACGATTTTCCGGATCCGGAGGGGCCGGTGATCGCGATGAATTCGCGCTGGTCGATGCTCAGGCTGATGTCGCGCACCAGGGTCACGGGCACGATGCCCGGCAGGATCTTTGTCACCAGCCGCGCTTCGATCAGGGGCGGGCTCATGTGGCGCCCCTGATGATGTCGACGGGATGGAGCCGCGCCGCGGCGCGCGCCGGGAAATAGCCGGCGAGAAGGCTTGAGGCCAGCGCCGCCGCGCTTGCCAGCAGATAATGCTTGACCGAATAGAGCACCGGCAGGTGGTTGAAGTCGGAGAACGGCGTCTTGAATTCGAGCGACGCCAGCCCGCGGGTCAGGAGATAGCCCAACACCCAGCCGAGGATGGAACCGCACAAGCCCACCAGCAGTGCCTCGATGATGAAGATCGTGCGAATGGTGCGGTCCCGGAAGCCGAGCGACTTCAGGATGGCAATGTCGCGCGTCTTCTCATGGGTGATGGTGGAGATGATGTTGTAGGTTCCAAAGCTTGCCACCAGCAGGATCGCTCCGACGATCGTGTACATCAAGACATTGCGCAGCGTGATCGCCGACAGCAGATCTTCCTGCGCCTCCTGCCACGAAATCGATTTGTATCCGGTCTGCTCGCCGATCCGCTCGCTGATCAGCCTGGCCTGCATCGGATCGCCGGTCCGGACGCGGATCTCGTTGACGATGCCGGTCTGGTTTTCCAGGATCTGGGCGGTCCTGAGCAGGACGTAACCGGTGGTTTCGTCGGTGGCACGAAAGCCGGAATGGAAGGTGCCGACCACCGTCGCATTCATCCTGATGCCCTGGGCCGACGACAGCGTGAGGTTGGAGTTGATTCGCGCGCCGATCTTGTCGAGCAGGCGGTCACCGAGAAGAATGGCGTTCGACGCACGATAGAGCGAGGTCAGCGTCCCCGACCGCATGTGGGTTGCAAGGTTGGAGACGTCCGCTTCCGTGCGGGGTTCGATACCGATGATCGAAACGGTGAGGTTTCGGCCGGCAAAGCGCAACACGGCCTTCGACTGGACGGACAGGGTCAGCGCGCCGGGCACCCAGCTTTGCAAGGAGGCAATGGTCGACATCGGATTCTTGATGCCGGGCCTGCGAACATTCGGGGTCAGGCCGTGATATTCGGCGGCGGCGTAAACGATGTCGCCGGGCTGCCGTGTCGGCTCGCGCAACTCGTCGGTGATGGAAATGTGCGGTAGCGCGTCGACCAGCGTCTTGATGAAATCGTCCTGTGAACCCTCCATCATCGCCGCCATCATGATCGAGAAGGCGACCCCGGTCATGACGCCGGCGATCGCCACCAGCGTCTGACGGGCGCGGTTGCGGATGTGGGTCCAGGCGATCGTCAGAATCAGGGTCATGGTGGCGATGCGTCGTTCAGCACGGGCCGGATCCGTGCGCCATCCTTGATGTTTGCGGTGGCGGGAGAGACGACCACTTCACCCTCGTGCACACCCTCGACAGCCTCCACGAATCCGGCGCCATGAATGCCGACAGTGACCTTGCGTCGGTGGGCCCGATCGTTTTCGACGACCAGCACGCTGTTGTTCACCAGGGCGTTGGCGGGAACGAGGACGACGTCGGGCTTCTCCCGGCTGATGATGTTGGCTTCGACGCTCATGCCGACGCGCAACGGCGTGTCGTCAGGCAAACCGATCCGGACCCGGAATGTCTTCGACACGGGATCGCCGGCCGGCGTCATCTGCTTGACATATCCCGTCAGGGCCTCGTTGGCGAAGGCATTGGCCCGCAACAAGGCCTTCTGCCCGACCTGGACGCGCGCGATATCCTCCTCGTTGACGTCGGCGACCACCCACAACGGCTTCTCGTGGCCGATGCGATAGAGGATCGTGCCGGGATCGACCATGTCGCCGACCTCGCCATCCTCCTTCAGGACGGTGCCATCCATCGGCGCCACCAGCTTGAAATAGTCGAGCCGCTGCGTTTGCGCCGCGATCTGAGCCTGGATGCGAGCAAGGTCGCTTTCGGTCCGCTGATAGGCCTGTGACGTCGTCGCGCCGCGCTCCAGCAATTGCACCTGGCGATCGAATTCGCGGTGCTGGAAGTCCTCCGACGCGCGCAGATCGTTCAGCGTCGCCTGCGCTTCCCTGTCGTCGAGGCGTGCCAGGATATCACCTGCCTTGACTGCCTTGCCCTCGCAGCGGCAGCGCTGGACGATCCGGCCGCGAACGAGTGGCGTCGAGCGTGACCAGGTCTCAGGTTCGACCGCGCCGGTCGCGTAGACGATCTCGGCTGCGGCTCCACGGGTGACCGGCGCCACCGGCGTTGCCGGGGGGCGCAGCAGCCACCAACCGACGCCCGCGACGCCAATGCCAAGCGCCGCGACGATCAGCGTCAGCTTCCACGGAAGGGGGTGTCGTCCCGTCGTCGCCGATTCGGCCGAGGCGTCCGCAGGCTTGGCTGGCGCAACCCTCATGTCCATGATCAATCATGCCTTCGCGGGGGCGTCCAGCATGCTCCGCAGGGCATCGGCGCAGGGAGGGATTCAGTTGTCCCCTCATCACCTGCGGAAGCTGTTTGCGCGCGGACCATGCTCAGACAAAGAGACGAAATCATGATCCCATCTCGTTTACGGGATCACGATCTGCCAGCTAGCCGTTGGCCGCTCCGCCGGTCGCGACCCGCGCCGGCGCCATTTTGAAATGCTGCTTGGCGTAGGCGACGATCTGCCGATCGGTCGGATGATCGGCCGCCTCAACCGCGACGATGCGATTGCCGATTGCCGGATGATGCGCATGGATGAACTTGGCAAGTTCGGTCTTGGCCCCGGCAGGGCCGATGATCAGGATTTCGCCGGCGTCGTCGAGATTGCTCGCCACCTGTTCGAGAAAGTCCTTGTCCGGCTCGGCATGGCCGCTACCGATCGAATTGGCCTTGTGATGAAGATGCTTCGTCGGCAGGTGAGGATGCAGCGTCACCTCGTCCGAACCGGTCAGGCCGACATGGAAGATCTTGGCCTGCGCATGGTCGAGCCAGACGACCGCGTGGAAATGGCTAGGCATGTCTGTTGTCCCTTGTAACGTCGCTTGTGCCGGCCCCGAAATCGGCTGCGGGCTGTCTCCGACAGCGTCCCGGTTCGGCAGCAGAGTTGTTTGAAACAGTAGCCACAGCGCAATGGTTCCGCTTGATTCAGGTCAACCGGCGGAATCGGGAGGCAAGGCCCCGGGATCCGCCTCAAAATCCTGGTTCGCGGCGCGGCCGAGGGCGAACTGGGCGACCGGGCCTTCGACGTGGAATTCCAGCCCGGTCATTTTCGCAAACAGGTCGATATTGTTGGTGCCGATCGCGCAGCCGCCGAGCCCCATGTCGGTTGCCGTCAGATAGAGCGTTTGCAGGAGCACGCCGGCATCCTTCAATATCAGCGAATAGGCGACCGCGCTGTATTTCCAGGATACGCGGCCAAACCGCGCCGCAGCTGTCATGAGGATCTGCGGCTGCGATGGCGCATCCATGGCATAGGCTGCGGCCGTCAACATGGCCTCGAGTTGAGGCCCCCTGACCGTGATTGGCACCAGCGCATGGGCGTCCGCGTCATAATGATAGAAGCCGCGGGCGAGGCCTGCGCAATTGGCCACGGCCAAATACAATTCGAGTTCGTACGCGCTGCCGGCTCCCGGATAGGGTCGCGCGGCATAGGTCATGACGGGGCCGCTCTCGCCGAAATCGAGATCGCTGGTCCATGTCGACCGGATACGTGCGGCGGCATCGAGAAGATGCGATAATTCGACAAGGGTGATCGGGTTGACATCATCGAAGCTGCGGATCGAACGCCGCGTGTTCAGGAGACCCGTAAACGACGAGACGGGATGCGACGCGATCGCCTCGGGCTTGACCAGGTCGATGCGCTGGCCGGGCCAGGGCGGCCGCACCGCGGGCAAGGGGGCAATGGCGCCCGCATGGGCGTAAAGGCCGCCCACAGGATTGGCCTGACGGCCTTCGGTGCTGCGCGCATGAAACAGCAGATCGTGGAAATCCCACAACACGAGGTGGTCATCGCCTTCGCTGGCGCGACGGCCGTCATCGCCTGACTTGCCGACCTTGAACAGGATATCGCAGGACAGCAGGAGTGCGAGCAGCTCGGCCCCGGGAAAGCCCTGCAGACGCCGGAGCTTGTTGATGGTGTGCGGGGTCGAAAGGATCGCCAGCAGGTTTGCGATTTGGGAATCGCAAATCCGGAACAGCGCCTTGGCCCGCGGCGATTCCAGGACCATTTCGCTTCCGCGGCGGCGCAGATAGGCAAGCCGCGACAGCACGATCGCATCGGTGTCGTTCAGTCTTGCCGGCTGCGGCCAATAGTCGGCGGCCTGCGGTTCGATGACGGCAAGCTCACGGTCGTCGCGGGCGTGGCGAAGCGGATATTCCAGAAGACCACGATGCGCCAACCGTTGGACGAGTTGATTGATCTCCGCTGCCTTCGCTCCCGCCGATGCGATGGTTGAAAGCCTCAATCCCGTACGCAGCTCTGCCGCGCGCCTGGCTGTCTCGGCGCTGAACGTGCCGAGCTCGATCGCATGGCCATTGACGGAAGCGGCGACCGACCCATCCGGCTGCGTGTGCAGCGTGACTTGGGTGTTGAGCCGGGCGCAAAGCGATGAGGTTGCGACACGCTTCCCGACTGTCTTTGGTGGTGGCGCGCGCAAGCCTGGTCTCGGTCAGGTATGGGGAAGGAAGGGGGTCAGCTCTTGCTCGGGCAGGGGGTCGTTGCGCAGGCCAAGCTTGACCGGCACATCGTAAAGGCGGCCCGGCCCGAAACGTCGGTAGAAATGCCGCAATCCCGGAACGATCACCCTGGCGACGGGAACCTCGACGTCGGGGCGGGTCTGGTCGAGCACGAGGAAATCGTGTCCGGCGCGCCGCGCGATTTCGACGCAGGCATCGACCTGTTCGCGCGTATTGTCCCGCGGCACCGGCAGTCCGAGATCCGGGCAGACGATGGAGCGGGTCGCGGGCAGCAGGAACGGATGATCCTCGAGATGCAGCGGCGTCGTGCCGTCCAGCGATGGCTTTTCCCCGGAGCCGCCTCCCATCAGGCCGATTGCGAGGAACTGGCTCAATTCCGTCAATGCCCGCAACAATGCGATGCGGGGATCGAAATGCGCGCCGGATCCGAACTCGATATTTTCCTGGCCGTTCTGCATCCAGTGCATGATCGCGACATAGGTCGGCACGCCGAGGTCGCTGGTGACATCGAGTACCCACAGCTTGCGGCCGGCGGCGGCGAACTGCGTCCTGATGTCCTGGACATAGGAATCCTCGAACGCGTTCAGGTCCACTTCCGCGCGCTGCGACCTGTTGTACCACCAGATCGCGTAGGAATCGCGCTCCACCAGTTCGAGGAATCCCTGAACGATGGCTTCCTGCAGCGTATTGCCGGCGGCGCAACCGTTGGAATCCGCCTGAAACGGGGCAGGGCCGCTGTAGAAGAAATACGAGAGGCTGGTCGGTACGTAGCGAAAGCAATTGTCCCGCAGTGAAAACACCGGAGACCATTCGATTTTCGCCGAAGGATCGAACGGGTCCGGCGCCGGCTGGGTCTCGTCATGATCGTGCGAATGACGTGCGAGATATTGAGCGTCGCTGAACAGGAGGATGTCATTCGGCTTGATCGCCTCGCCTGCGGCGAAATCCGTGAACCGCCTGGTGGTCCTGATCTCGTCGCCCTGGAAGATTCCCGAATAGCGCTCGATCGCCTCCATCAGTGCGCTGGCTTCTCCCTGCTCGGCGGTCGAGCCCTTGCCGAAACTGCCACCGGTCAGCCCGGCGCGGAGCTGGTCGACGTTTTGCGCCGGGGCGGAGAAATTGTGCTGGGCAAAGAAGTTCGTGTTGACAGGCAGATCGGCTTCGATCCGATCGAGCCGCTTCACCACGCCGGTCAGCGGGCTCACATGCCGCTTGAAACGCGCAACGGTGGCTCGGGATGAAACCGTGCGGTAGCCGCCGCTGGTGACGATCAGCTTGCTCCCTGGGCCGAGCTTGATCGGCTCGGCGGCTCGGCGCGGGTTCAGGAGTTTCTTGTTGCCGCAGGTCGGACATTGCGGGCGTGTCGCCACGTAGTGCCTGGCGATTGTCGCTCCCATGAGGTCGAGACTCACGATGTGATCGCGCAGATCGGTGCGAAATCCGCTTGCGATGGCCTTGGCGATCTCGACCGCCGCAAACTGGATCGCGCTCTGTCCCAGCGTGTTGCGGGCCAGGGGCGACACGGCGACCTGCTGCGCGGGCCCTCGGTCGAGGAAGCCCTTCACCTCGCGGTTGCGGATCATGCGATCGAACAGACAGGTCCAGCAGGCGGTGTGATCCGGCTTGAACAGCGGTCCAACCAGCGGAAACACGCCGGACGGCTGAACCAGAAGCCACGGGGTCTTGTCGGCGACGCGGTCCCGGTTCAATTCGGCAAGCTGCCGCTCGAGATAGTCGTTCACGAGCGTGACCGTCAGGTCGGGCGTGCGCGTCACGATGCGGACGCCGAAATCGCGGAGCGCCGTTCCAAGTTCGGTCGCGCCTTTCACGTCGATCGATTGAATCCGCACGCGACAATTGCCGAGGTTTTTTTCGGCCTCCTCGGGCCGCAGCCCGAGGCTTGCCCAGTAACCGGCCACAACCGCGTCAGGGCTGCGGGTGGCAGGCACGACATAGCGGCGTTCGAGCAGGCGATTGAGGGCTTCCTCGACCTTCTCGGTCGGGTAGGTTCGTGCAAGCTCAGCGACCAGCTGGCTGCGGCCTTTTCCGCCCCTGGCGATCGCGGATACCAGCGCGCAGTACAGTTCGCCGTGCAGGAAGAACTTGCGGTCCTCGGAATAGAAGCAGACGACGTCGGGCGGCAGCAGATACGTGGTGAAATTCGGCGCGAATTGCAGCACGTTCTTGAGCGCCGGCTTCGCCGTGCCCATCTTGCGGCGAGCCGTCACCTCGGCAACTCCTGGGGCGGGTACGGAGCCGTCAACGGCTGACGCAGATCGGAGACGTCGATCCGTGACAATCTCCCGGGAAAGTCGTGCAAGACCATGATCTGAAAAACTGTGGTGGCCGCGCAGGTCAGCCGGAGACCGGCTTCGCACGTCACGACCGAGGACAATCACAAGAATTGGCCGGGTCGACTTGGTCGAACCCGGCCATGACAGCTTAGGTTTATCGAAGCGATGACACCGCGCGCCGGCCTAGCACCAGCGGCAGGCTCCCCACGAAGCGCAGCAACCGCCACCGCCACAGCCGCCGCAACGGCATCCGCGGCAACCGCGACATCCACGGCAGCCTCTGCATCCGCCGCAGCCTCGCCATGCAGTTTGCACGGTGTTGCCTACGTTTTCCTTGTCGAAGAGATGGAAGGTCGCGAGGCTGACATCCGCGATTTCCTCTTCACCGAGCGTGATCGCGTGGGTCGGCACAAAGTTCAGTTTTTGCGGTGCGTCCGTAGCCGGCACGGCGGACGCTGAAGCGCCTCCGACGAGCCCAAGAGTCAATCCGGCGGCACCCAAGGCCGGTGCGACCTTTGTCAGACGCTTCCGCTTCGAAGCTTGCTTCACTCGAGCCATCGTCGCATCCTCCATACCTTGGAAAAGGTTGATTCAAATCCGCCCATTTCCGATTCTACGCTCGGCCCCTACGCGTTGCAAGACTGTCTGATACGCGTTGGATGACTGTGTGAGTTTCGGCACCCTTCCTGATCATGTGTTCATTCATGTTGATGAACGATAAGAGCACGATTTGCCCAATAAAATAGGCCATAACTTCTGCGGCACGCACGCGACCGTTCGGCGACGGCAATGCCGCGCCGCAAGATTCTTCCCGGCTCGGTTGGAGAGGTCATGGACGACCATCACGGACGCTTCGTCTGGTATGAATTACTGACGACGAACCGTGCGGCCGCGCAGACGTTTTATGCCGACGTCATCGGATGGGGCTCGCGGGATGCGGCGACAAGCGACTTTGCCTACAGCCTGTTCGTCGCTGGAGAGGTACCTGTATGCGGACTGATGGAACTCCCGGCGGAAGCGCTCAGAATGGGTGCGACGCCGCGATGGGTCGGATATCTGCAGGTTCCCGACGTCGATGACATGACCGCGCGGCTGAGACGTCTCGGCGGTTCGGTCTACGTGCCGCCGACCAACAGCAATATCGGCCGCATTGCGATCGTGGCCGATCCGCAGACCGCAACCTTCGCCCTGGTCGAGGGGCTTGTGCCGAGGTCCAGGACCTCCGACGGGGAGTCATGCGCCGGGTGGCACGAATTGCTGGCGAGCGACGGGCAGAGGGCGTTTGCCTTTTATCGCGAACTGTTCGGTTGGCAGCGCGCCAGTGCCGAACCGGCCGGCGGGATGGACGGCTATCAGCCGTTCTCGACCGGCGGTCACACCGTCGGCGGGATGTTCACGAAGCAACCTCAGGCTCCGGTTCCGTTCTGGCTGTACTATTTCAACGTCCCCGATGTCGGCGTGGCGGCCAAGCGCGTCCAGGCTGCCGGCGGTCGAATCATGCAGGGCCCGGTCGAGATGCCAGACGGCAGCGCCATCATCCGCTGCATCGACGCGCAGGGCGCGATGTTTGCGCTGCAGGGCGGCCGCGGCGAGCACAACGCAGGCGACGTTCCGACGACTGAGCTGACCTGGGCCGCCGAATGGGGCGGGTTTGCATCAAGAGGCCGGTTGATCGCCGGGCCCGAAGCTCAGGCCAAGCCTGAAGCCAGATCTCAGGCCAGATCGCATGCCAAATCTCAGCCGCGCGCGCCGGTCGGACCCCCGAAGCCGAAACGCTGATCAGCCGGCGGGTTTGGGTACCGGCTTCGGCAACGGCTTGTCCTGCCGCTTTGACCAGGAAATGTAGTAGGCGGCCGTGGTCATGATGGCGATGCCCGCCACGCTGACGAGAACCTGTGTGAAGACCGAGCCCGAGCTCAGGGACAGCGAAAAGTGCGCCACAAAGGACAGGAACACGCCGATGCAGAACACCGCGAGCGACTGCTGGCCGCAGACGATCGGCGCATCGAAGCCTTTCCACTCCAGTGCCGGCCAGTCCTTCGGGATGAAATGGACAATCACGACGGCGAGCGCGACGAAATGCAGAAAGCGGTAAGGTGCCAGGTAGGTTTTGTCGTTGGGGTTGAAGGTGTCGTAAAGCCAGCGCGGGAACATCGCGCCAAAATCCGGAAATTTGCCGGCGAACGTCATGATCATCGCGAGGACGAGGTAGGCGATGCAGATGTAGACCGTGATCGGCGCGCTGACGATCGCGGTTGCGCGTCTGGCCCCGCCGAGCGCGCACCACGAGCCGAACACGAACAGCACCTGCCAGCAGAACGGGTTGAAGTACCAGGCTCCGCCCGGATAGGCGGACAGGTTCCAGCCGAACTGACGGGCGAGCAGCCACAAAACGAGCGAGGCGAACATCGTGAGATCGGGCTGGCGCAGCATCAGCCACAGCACCGGCGGGAAAAAGCCCATCAGCACGATGTAGAGCGGGAGCACGTCGAGATTGACCGGCTTGAACTTGAGCAACAACCCCTCGCCCAGGGTCTCGGTGGCGTGGTCGACCAGGCCCGCGACATTGAATTCATTGATGATCTCGGAGTCGCCGAAGCGTCGCGCAAGGAACGCGATGGCGACGATATAGATCACGAACAGGATGACGTGCGCGACGTAGAGCTGCCAGACGCGCTTGAACAGGCGGGTGGCGCCGACGATGAAGCCGCGGTCGATCATCATCCGCGCATAGACGAAGGAGGCGGTGTAACCCGAAATGAACACGAACAGGTCCGCCGCGTCGCTGAATCCGTAATTCCGCGTGGTGATCCAGTTCACGATGTTGTCCGGGATGTGGTCCAGAAAGATCGCCCAGTTCGCGATCCCGCGAAACAGGTCGAGCCGGAGGTCACGTCCCTTCTCTGGCAGTATGGCATTGATCTTCATGGGTGCCGCTTTGATGTCATGCGTTCTTGAAAAAGATCGAACCCGGCGGAGGGTGTCCACCGCGCCATCGCCGGAGATTGTCACAGCGCAGCATAATGACTATACCGGTCTTGAAAAGTAAGACCCGAAGCCGGGAATCACCGTTCGGGTCCGAAAGATCTATCTATCGCATCCGGGGCGTTTCCACCACGCGCCAGGATCACATTTCCGAGGAGCCTCGCCATCCATGACCGCTCGCATTTTTAGACCCGCCAAAAACGCGATGCAATCGGGCAGGGCGAAGACCCGGGAGTGGCAGATCGATTATGAGCCGGAACAGCCGCGTGCGATTGAGCCGCTGATGGGCTGGACCTCCTCCGGCGACATGAAGCAGCAGGTGACGCTTCGCTTCGACAGCAAGGACGACGCCATCGCCTATTGCGAGCGTAAGGGCATTCCCTACCAGGTGATCGAGCCCCAGGAATCGATCCACCGTCAGGTGGCCTACGCGGACAATTTCGCCTTCCGGCGCGGCGAACCCTGGACCCATTGAGCTGCCGGCGAACACGACCGTCTTCAAGAAATGCCGGTGCGAATGTCGGGGAAAAGACATTTCCGATGATCATTTTGGCCTAACAGCTGCCGTGTTGCCGAGGGTCGCCTCGCAGAGTTGAGGTTGCGCTGGTCGGTGGCCCCATGACACCATGACGGCACCATGACGCAAGTCCGATTGCGTATTGCGGTGCACAACAATCTGCGCAGGCCATGCCGCTCCATTCCAGTATCGATCCCGCATCATCCGATTTTGCGCGCAACTCTGACGCGATGCGGGCGCTGGTCGCCGAGCTTCGCGACAAGCTCGCGCTCGTTGCCGGCGGGGGCGGCGAAGTGTCGCGCACCCGGCACACCGCGCGCGGCAAGATGCTGGCGCGCGAGCGCGTCGACCTGCTGATCGATCCCGGCACGGCGTTTCTCGAACTGTCGCCGCTCGCGGCCAACGGGCTCTATGGCGGCGATGTGCATTCGGCGAGCATCGTCACCGGCGTCGGCCGGATCGCGGGGCGCGAATGCGTCATCGTCGCCAACGACGCCACCATCAAGGGTGGCACCTATTATCCGATGACGGTGAAGAAGCATCTGCGCGCGCAGGATATCGCGCGGCAAAACAACCTGCCTTGCGTCTACATGGTGGATTCCGGCGGCGCATTCCTGCCGATGCAGGACGAGATATTTCCCGACGAGCGGCATTTCGGCCGCATCTTCTACAATCAGGCGCAGATGTCGGCGCAGGGCATTCCCCAGATCGCGATCGTCATGGGATCCTGCACCGCCGGCGGCGCCTATGTGCCGGCGATGTCGGATGAGAGCATCATCGTGCGCAATCAGGGCACGATCTTTCTCGGCGGCCCGCCGCTGGTGAAGGCTGCGACCGGTGAAGTCGTGACCGCCGAGGAACTCGGCGGCGCCGACGTCCACTCGCGGCAGTCCGGCGTCACCGATCATTATGCGCAGAACGATGCCCACGCGATCGGCATTGCCCGGCGCATCGTCTCGACCCTGAAGCCGCCGGAGCGCCCGGCGCTGAATATGCGCGAGATCCGCGAGCCGCTGTTTGCGGCGGAGGACATCTATGGCGTGGTGCCGGTCGACGGCCGCAAGCCGTTCGACGTGCGCGATATCATCGCCCGCGTGGTCGACGGCTCGGAGTTCGACGAGTTCAAGAAACTCTATGGCCAGACGCTGATCTGCGGCTTCGCCCATATCTGGGGCTATCCGGTCGGCATCATCGCCAATAACGGAATCCTGTTCTCGGAAAGCTCCCTGAAGGGCGCGCACTTCATCGAACTGTGCTGCCAGCGCAATACACCGCTGGTGTTCCTGCAGAACATCACGGGCTTCATGGTCGGCAGGAAATATGAGGCCGGCGGCATCGCCCGCGACGGTGCCAAGCTGGTGACGGCGGTCGCGACCGCGGGCGTGCCGAAATTCACCGTGGTGATCGGCGGCTCCTATGGCGCCGGCAATTACGGCATGTGCGGCCGCGCTTATGCGCCGCGCTTCCTCTGGATGTGGCCGAACGCCCGTATCTCAGTGATGGGCGGAGAGCAGGCGTCGATGGTGCTGAGCCAGGTTCGGCGCGACAATATCGAGGCCAAGGGCGACAGCTGGTCGGCGGACGAGGAAGAGACGTTCCGCAGTCCTATCCGCGCCCAGTATGAAAGCCAGGGCAATCCCTATTACGCGACTGCGCGGCTGTGGGACGACGGCGTGATCGATCCCGCCGATACCAGGCTCGTGCTCGGCCTCGGGTTGTCGGCTGCCGCCAATGCGCCGATCGAGCCGACCCGTTTCGGCCTGTTCAGGATGTGACCATGGATCGCCCCAAGCTTTACCGGCGTTTCCGGACCCTCCTGATTGCCAACCGCGGCGAGATCGCCTGCCGCGTCATCCGCACCGCCAAGGCAATGGGCCTGCGCACCGTCGCGGTTTATTCCGAGGCCGATCGAGGCGCGATGCATGTCGCCATGGCCGACGAGGCCGTGCTGCTGGGGCCGGCCCGCGCCCGCGACAGTTATCTCAACATTCCGCGCGTGATCGAGGCGGCGCGGCAGAGCGGGGCCGAGGCCGTGCATCCCGGCTATGGCTTCCTGTCGGAGAGCGCCGAGTTCGCGCAGGCCTGCCTCGATGGCGGGCTGGTGTTCGTCGGGCCGACGGCTGCGATGATCACGGCAATGGGGTCGAAATCGGGTTCGAAATTCCTGATGGAACAGGCCGGCGTGCCCCTGGTGCCCGGCTATCACGGCGATGCCCAGGACGAGGCGACGCTGGCCAACGCCGCCGACGCGATCGGCTTTCCGGTTCTGGTCAAGGCGTCCGCCGGCGGCGGCGGTCGCGGCATGCGCATCGTGCGCGCGGCGGCGGAGCTCGCGGGCGCCATTACCAGTGCCAAGCGCGAGGCCAAGGCGGCCTTTGGTGACGATCATGTGCTGATCGAGCGATTCGTCCAGAACCCGCGCCATATCGAGGTGCAGATCATCGGCGACAGCCATGGCAATCTGCTGTCGCTGTTCGAGCGCGAATGCACCCTGCAGCGGCGGCACCAGAAGGTCATCGAGGAGGCGCCGTCGCCGACCTTGAATGAGACACAACGGGCGACGGTGTGTGCCGCCGCGCGCAAGGCGGCCGGCGCGGTCGATTATGTCGGGGCCGGCACCATCGAATTCGTGTCTGACGGCAAGGACGTGTTCTTCATCGAGATGAACACCCGCCTGCAGGTCGAGCATCCCGTGACCGAACTGATCACCGGCATCGATCTCGTGGAATGGCAGTTGCGCGTCGCCTTCGGCGAGAAGCTGCCGCTGGCGCAGGACCAGATCAAAATGAACGGGCACGCGATCGAGGCGCGGGTCTACGCCGAGAATCCGCAGAAGAATTTCATGCCGTCGGTCGGAAAAATCCGCACCTGGCGCCTGCCGGACGCAACCGATGGCTTGCGCATCGATGCCGGCTATCGCGAGGGCGATGCGGTGTCGCCCTATTATGACGCGATGCTGGCCAAGGTGATCGCCTGGGCGCCGGATCGCGAGACCGCGATCGAGCGGCTCAATCGGGGACTGGAACAGAGCGACATCCGCGGCATCGTCAGCAATGCTCCGTTCCTGTCGGCGCTCATCACCCATCCGGCGGTGCGGGCCAATGCGATCGACACCGGCTTCATCGAGCGTGAACTGGCGGCCCTGACCGCAACGTCCGTGGTGGCCGGCGATCTCGAATTTGGCGCCGGTGTCGCGGCCATTCTCGACGCGGAGCAGAAGGCCGCCGCCTCCGAGCCGGCGTCGCCGTGGCGGACGTTCGGCTGGATGCCGGTCGGCCGCAGGCAGCGGCTGTTTGCGTTCAGGAGCGCGCAGGGGACCGAGCAGAATGTCACCTTGCGATACGGGAACGGGCCGACGACGTTATCGATCGGCGACCGCGAACTGGCCTTCGCGATGGCCTCCCTGGATGGCGGCGCGCTCGACGTCACGCTCGACGGCGTCAAGTCTCGCGTCGTGACGGTCATCGAAGGCCACGACCTCTACATCCGCAGCCGCAACGGCCGCTTCGATCTGCATTGGATCGATCCGTTCGGTGGCGAGACCGAGGAGCAGGTCGGCGAGGACAAGATCGTCGCGCCATTGCCCGGCACGGTCGTGGCGCTGCTCGCGAAAGAGGGCGATACGCTGGAGAAGGGCGCCGCGATCCTGACCCTCGAAGTCATGAAGATGGAGCAGACCCTGCGCGCGCCATTTGCCGGCGTGCTCAAGGCGATCAAATGCAAGGTCGGCGATATCGTCGGCGAGGGCGTCGAACTCGCCGAAGTCGAACCATCAGGCGAGTGAGGGCGGCATGAGCGACCCCGTCCGCATCGTCGAGGTCGGTCCTCGCGACGGCCTGCAGAACGAGAAGACGCCCGTGAGCGTCGCGGACCGCATTGCCTTCATCGAGGCGCTGGTTGCTGCCGGCCTGCATACCGTCGAGGTCGGCGCCTTCGTGTCGCCGAAGGCGATCCCGCAGATGGTCGGTTCGGACGAGGTGCTGCGCGGCGTCAGCCACATCGCCGGCGCGGAGTTTCACGTCCTGGTGCCGAACCTCAGGGGATACGAGGCCGCGCGCCCCGCCGGCGCCAAGGTCATCGCCGTGTTCGCCTCAGCCTCCGAAGGCTTTTCGCGCGCCAATATCAATTGCTCGGTTGTCGAATCCATCGACCGCTTCAGGCCTGTGGTGGCGCGGGCCAGGGCTGACGGCATCAAGGTGCGCGGCTACGTCTCCTGCGTGCTCGGCTGTCCCTTTGATGGCGAGGTGAAGCCGCAGGCCGTCGTCGACGTCGCGAAAACGCTGTGGGATCTCGGCTGCTACGAGGTCTCGCTCGGCGACACCATCGGCGTCGGCACACCCATGAAGGCGCGGCATCTGCTGCGCGCGGTCGCGGGCGAGGTGCCGATGGCGAAGCTCGCGATGCATTTCCACGACACCTACGGCCAGGCGCTCGCCAATCTCTATGCCGGCCTGGAAGAGGGCTGTCGGGTGATCGATTCCGCCGCCGGCGGGCTCGGCGGCTGTCCCTATGCCCCCGGCGCCACCGGCAATGTCGCAACCGAGGACGTTGTCTACATGCTGGAGGGAATGGGCATGGCGACCGGCATCGACATGCCGAAGCTGGTCGCGGCGACCAACGAGATCAGCCGGCTGATCGGCCGGCCGCCGGTCAGCCGCGTGGCCGCGGCGCTCAATGCGAAGCGGCGAGTGGGCTGAGCCGTGGGTGGGATAACTTGTTTGAATCGGTCTGTCGGCCGGCTCGCTCCACCTCGCCCCGCTTGCGGGGAGAGGTCGAAATTCGCACCAGCGAATTTCGGGTGAGGGGGACTCACCGCGCAGCCGGTGTTTGTGGAAGCAGCCCCTCACCCCAACCCTCTCCCCGTGAAGAACGGGGCGAGGGAGTGCACCTGCCGTGCCGGACCAGATCAACCCGATTTCATCATGTTTTAGCTACCGCACCGCCTCCGGTCCCATCACCAGATCGGGCAGGAAGGTCGAGATCCCCGGCACGAAGCATAGCGTCAGCACGGCCAGCATCATCAAGAGCACGAAGGGTAGCGTGCCCCAGATCACCTCGCTCAGGGGGATGTCGGGCGCGACGTTGCGGATGACGAAGATGTTGAGGCCCACCGGCGGGTGAATCAGCCCCATCTCCATCACGATGGTCATGATGATGCCGAACCAGACGATGTCGAAATTGGCCGCGCGCAATGGCGGCAGCACGATCGGCGCCGTCATCAGGATGATGGACACCGGCGGCAGGAAGAATCCGAGCACCACGACCATGACCAGGATCGCAAACAGCAGTTCCCAGCGCGGCAGATGCATGGCGACGATGGCTTCGGCCGCCGACTGCGAGATGTGCAGATAGCTCATCACATAGGAATAGAGCAGCGACATGCCGATGATCATCATCAGCATGGTGGACTCGCGGATCGTCGAGGACAGGATCGGCGCAAGATCCGTAGGCCGCCACACGCTGTAGATCGCGGCGATCAGCGCCAGCGCCAGCAGGCCGCCGAGGCCCGCAGTCTCCGACGGCGTCGCATAGCCGCCATAGAGCGCAATCATCACGCCGGTGAGCAGGAGAACGAAGGGGATGACGCGGGGCAGCACGCTGAAGCGCTGCGCCATGGTGAAATCGTCGCGGGTGAGAATCGCCGCATTGGTGCCGTTGGCCGCATAGGCCGCGCTGGCGGCTTCATACTCCCTGCGGAAGCGCCACACCGCGTAGATCGCGAACAGCGACACCAGCAACAGCCCAGGCCCGATGCCGGCCAGGAACAGTCTGCCGAGTGATTTCTCCGCGGCCACCGCGAACAGGATCATGGTGATCGAGGGCGGCAGCAGGATGCCGAGGGTGCCGCCGGCGGCGATGATTCCGGCCGCGAAGCCGCCGGAATAACCGCGCTTGCGCATCTCGGGAATGCCGGCCGAGCCGATCGCGGAACAGGTCGCCGGCGACGATCCCGCCATCGCGGCAAATAGCGCGCAGGCGAACACGTTGGCGACGCCGAGCCCGCCGGGGACACGATGCAGCCAAGCGTGCAGCGCGGAGTAGAGGTCCTGACCGGCGCGGGACTTGCCGATGGCCGCTCCCTTCAGGATGAACAGCGGGATCGACAGCAGCGTGATCGAGGCCATCTCCTCGTAGACGTTCTGCGTCACCGTATCGAGCGAGGCCGCCGGCATGAAGATCGCCATGAACACCACGGCGACGGCGCCGAGCGCAAATGCGATCGGCATGCCCGAGAACATCGCAAACAGCGTCGCCAGTCCGTAACTGACGCCAATTCCAAAGACGGTCATCGCTCCTTCATCGCTCCTTCATCGTTCCTTGGCCCCAGTCAACGGAATGACGAGTTGCAAGAGAATCTGCAGGCAGAGCAGTGTCATGCCAGCGGCCATCAGGCCATAGGGGATCGCCAGCGGCGGCGACCACATCGAATTGGAGACCTGGCCGTCGACCCAGGCCTCGTGCGCCAGTGTCCATGACTTCCAGGTGAAAAACGCGCAGAACAGGAAGCTCGCGAGATCGACCAGCCAGAGCCGGATTCGGTTGGCGAGCGGCGACAGCAGGCCGACGAAGGCCTCGATGCCGATATGGCCGCGCTGGCCCTGCACGTAGGCCGCCGTCATGAAGGTGGCTCCCACCAGGAGAAAGACGGCCGCCTCGTCCTGCCAGTAATTGGCGCTGTGAAACAGCGCGCGGCCGAGCACGCTGTAGCTCAGAATCGCGCTGGCCGCGACCAGGGCGATCGCGGCGAAGACGGCGATGATGCCGTTCAGGACAGCGAGCGCACGCGCGCCGGCCACGACCAGGGGATGGCCGGTCACGGCTGGCGCGAGCCCGTCACGTTCCGGAAGCGGTGCGTGCATCATGCGGAGACGTCGGACGCGAGTTTCAGCAGATTGGCGGCGGTCGCTGTCTTCGCCCCGTAATCCTTCCAGGCGGTATCGCGGGCGATGTCGCGCCATTTGTTGACGGTGGCGATATCAAGCACCGAGACCTTGGCGCCGGCCTTCTCGTAAACCTTGGCGACCTCGAGATCGTCGTCTTGCGCGCCCTTCTTGCCGAACGCTTCGAGCTCCGCACCGACGGCGAGGATGATGTCCTGGTGCGGCTTCGGCAGGCCGTCGAAAATCGACTTCGACATCATCAGCGGCTCCAGCATGAACCAGTAGGAGGCGTTGGCGCCGGAGGTGAGGAACTTCGAGACCTCCTCGAGCCGGAACGAGATCAGGCTGGTGGAGGAGGTGATGCCGGCGTCGCAGGCGCCGGTCTGCATCGCGGCATAGATCTCGTTCGAGGGCACGGACAGCACCGCCGCGCCCGCCGTCTGCAGCACCATGTCCATTTCGCGCGAACCGCCGCGAACCTTCAGCCCCTTGGCATCTTCCGGCGCGACGATGGCGCGCGGCTTGCTGGCGACACCACCGGCCTGCCAGACCCAACTCAGCAGGATGATGCCCTTGTCGGCCAGAAAATCGGTCAGGGCCTTGCCGACCGGCTCCTTCTTCCAGCGCAGGCCCTGGTCGTAGGTCGTGACCAGCCCGGGCATCAATCCGATATTGGTTTCCGGCAATTCGCCGCCCGCATAGGGCATCGGATAAAGGCTGATGTCGAGCGCACCTTTGCGCATCGCCGAGAATTGCGCGTTGGTCTTGATCAGCGACGAGTTCGGATAGATCTCCGCCACGAGATCGCCGTTGCTGCGCTTGGCGATCTCGGCGGCGAACATGCGGCAGAGACGGTCGCGGAAATCGCCCTTGTCGATGGTGCCGCCGGGAAACTGGTGCGAGATCTTCAGCGTGGTGGCCGCTTTCGCGGTCCCCGTTCCAAAGCGCAGGATGGCTGGCGCGGCGAGCGTCGAGGCAAGAATGTGGCGGCGTGTCAGCATGGCAATTCCCCTGTCGGATTTTTTGGGTGGCGAGCCTGAAGGGCTCCTGAGGCTGGCTTTGAATGGATCATAGCCGCTCTCGGCTCGAAGTCGCTCATCTTCAGTTGTGACCGATGGACACGCCCAGATTGTTGCGGCGCACAGTCGGCCGGGCAGGACCTAACATCTCTATCACGGACGAAATTGTGGTCGCGCCTTAAATTCGAACCCCGCCGCGGGCAAGGAAAGCCGCGCGTCACGAAAAAAATATCACACCGGAGTAACAAGGGCGGCCCCGGTTGCGTCGATACCCAATGCGGCACCCGTCGCTCCAAGAGACAGCTCCAGAGACAACCTTTCATAGGGAATACAGACCATGACGATTCGCACCCGCATCGCACTCGGAATTTCGGCTGCCGCTCTGTCGTTCAGCCTCGCGCTTGCCCCCGCAGCCTTCGCCGACGACATGTCGAAGGACGGCATGAAGAAGGAGACCATGTCCAAGGACGGCATGAAGAAGGACACGATGTCCAAGGACAGCATGTCGAAGGACTCGATGTCGAAAGACGGCATGCACAAGGACGGCATGAAGAAAGACGACGGCATGAAGAAGAACTGAGCGCCGTCAAACGGTTCTCGACGCAGGCCCGCCTTTCACCGGGCGGGCCCGTGTCGTTGCCGACAGCTGTCCGCCTGACGCGCAAGTCCGCCTGACGCGCAAGTCCGGCTGACGCGTTCGCTATCTTTTCTTCTTCTTGCGCGCGGCATAGCGCGCATCACGCTTGGCCTTCTGCTCCAATTCGAGCGCTGCCAGCCGTTCGGCTTCCTCTTCCTTCTCGCGGGCGAGGCGGATGGCTTCCGCCGCCGCGGCTTCCTCGTCGCGTCGCTTCTGCTCGGCCAGGGCGGCCTCGCGTGCCAGCCGGGTCTCTTCCCGCCTGGCCGCGATCGCCTCGCGTTCGGCACGCCGCTGCAGCACGGCTGGATCATCCGGCGCCGGCTGGGATCGGAATTTGTTCAGGAGGTTTTTCCTCGCCTCTAGTGCCGCCTTTTGCCGGTCTGCGAAGCCAGGTTCCTTAAATCCGCTCATTGAATAGGCCTTGTCGCTCTCTCTGTCGTGGCTGGTAAATCGATTGCGTCGTCTGATGTCGGGCTGTGCCCCAGAAAACATCCGCGACCGGACAGCGGTGTACAGCGCGGCGCGCCGAGATGCCACCCATTATCCGCATCTTGCCCACTTTCCGAAGGTCGCGATCCGCCCCGGCAATCATGGTCGACCGCCTTCGGAACGTCATGGGTACTCGCAAGCTCATGTTCCGGTACCGTTTTTCGATCTGGAGGGCTGCGGAATCGGCGCTTGCCCGGCAAGACCTGCGGATCGGCGGCACCGGGCGGGCCCTGATGACCAGGCTCCCGATATCACGATTGCGGGATGCTTGAGATGCAGGCGTTGAGATCGCGCGGACAGCGGCCAAATGGTGATCTCGTTCATAAAACAAGTCGCGACACGGGTCTATGCCTCGGCTGTAGTCAGGAGAGTTGCAAATGATCAGTCCTAGGTTGACCCGCAGGCGACTGGTGCTTCTCGCCGTCGTGGCCCTGCTGATGGGGGGCACGGCGCTGTTGTCGTCTGCCGTGGTTTCCCCGCACCCGGTGTCCAGCGCGGTTCTGGGCAACCAATGGCAGTGCAGCAGCTTCGCGTTTCTGACCACCTGCACCCGCGTTGAGATGACGACCCCGGTTGCCCATGGCGTGAGCAGGAGCCTGCACGGAGGGCCCGGAGCTTGACCGCGGCAGCGGCCCTTGACGCGCAGGGCAGGACCTCGTGGCGGCGGCCGGCGGCGGATCCATGCTGGTTTTGGAATGCGCATGTTCCTCGCGACGGGAGGACGGGACAGGGCGATCGTTCAGATTTGAAACGTTCCGTTAATGCTTTCTTTTAAGTTGAAATTTGTCTCTTTCCGCGACCCTCGGTGGCTCTGCCAGACATTTGATCGATCCAACCCGGGGGTATATGGGCGATGACGAAGTCACGAATTTATGGAGCGTTGATGATGGCCATGTCCGCGGTCGCGGCGATGGCCGTCCCAGGCACCGCGACGGCCGGATGTTCCAACTGCTACGTTCCGCCGCAGCCTTGCGTGAGCTGCTATCAGCGGCAGGTCGTGCCGCCGCAATACCGCACGGTGGAAGAGACCGTCATGGTGTCGCCCGGCAGCGTCGTTGCGCACCGGACACCGCCGCAATATCGCACGGTCATGGTGCCGCAGACGGTGATGGTCGCGCCGGCGGGCTACCAGTACGAGCAGATCCCCCCGCAATATGCGACGCGCCAGCGCGTCGAGATGGTCGCTCCTGCTCGCGAATATTACGCGCCGGCCGCGCCGCGTTGCGGCTCCTGCGGCTATTGAGCGAGACCGCGGCGGTCGAAACGGGGGTGCCTCGACGAGCAGGCTGGCAAAGCCGGTGCGTCCGTCCGATCGGAACCGGACGCGCTGGCCTGTTGGCTCATGGCACGGCTCGGTGCGGGTCACCTTGATTTGCTGTTGGATTTGCTTTTGTGGGCTTGTGCGCATCGTCCATCGTGCCAAAAAGCGCAGCACGATCGATCTCGATTGGCAATCTGGTGGACGTGATATGAAGGACACGCTGACATTTGCTGCGATCGTTTTCGCAATGCTCGTCATCAGCGAGCCCGGCTTCGCACGAGGCGGCGCGGCCAGCATCATGAATTCGCCGGGATATCAGCGGCGGCTGCAGGAATCCCGGCAGCAATTGGCGCAGCCCGGCCCGCAGCCGTCGTCGCCCGTCCGCGACAAGTCGCGACATCGACACCGGCACTGATTGACGCCAACCAGACCGAGCCTTGCATGATCGACAGCATCGCGGGTGCGCTGCTGTAGTCGGGGCCACGGATACCGCGCATTGAACGATATCTGCGTCTTGCGAAGATGAAGATGACGGGTATCGGGGAGGGGCTCCACCCATCCGCATCAGCAAATCTGTCGTCCCGCACGATCGTCAGTTCGTTTGATCTTGTGCAACACCATGCACGGCATGCTACGTTTCCCTGCCGATGGAGCAAGGAGGAGCGAAATGAGTCTCGTGACACGACTGGGCACGGTCGCGGTTGCCGCCGGGCTGGCGATTGTGGTGATGGCGCCAACCGGGGCACAGGCGCGGCATGGCCGGATTGCCCCCGGCGCCGTCGTCGAGGAGGCGGTCGGCGGGTTTTCGTGGGGACCCTCGCCTCCCTACTATCCCTACTATCATTTCGGTACTTACGGCGTCCCGGTGGGGTGGCACGGTCCGGTCTGGGCACCTTACGAGCCCAGCTGCCATCGCGAGGAGGTTTGGACCGGTCGCCATTGGCGCCGCGTGCGCGTCTGTGACTAGGGGCTGACCCGGACCCGAGCAGCCGCCTGCGCGCTGGAGTGTGCGGGCGGTCTTCCGAAATCCATCCCTTCGGCTTTGACCCGAGGGATCACGCGCAATCAAGAGTCGTTGCGCGCGACCAGTCCAGAAGATCAGCGCGATGGGTGGAGCGTAAGAGGCCGGGCAAAGCCCGGCCGCGAAGCGACCCATCGATTTGGCTCTTGCAAGATCAAGATGATGGGTTTCGCGGAGTCCATCCTACGTTGCGGCCTGCGCCTGAGATCTCGAGGCTAGATCACTAGTGATGACGATGATGCCGCCAACCATAGTGGTGGCCATGACCTCGACCCCACCCGTAATGATGCCCGCGGCCGCCATGATGGCCCCATCCATGACCTCCGCCATGACCATGGCCGACCTGGATCACGGCATTATCAGGCACGCCGAGTGCGTCGGGCGTTGCGACGGACATTGCGGATGCAGACACGATTGGAGTTAGCGCCACAGCGCAGGCGGCAAGTCCGATCAACAAGAGCCTTTTCATGAAGCGTGTTCTCCTTTGAATTCGCGTTTATCGCAGGATGGAAAGTTCCGAGGGCTCTCAGAGTTCCCTTTTTTGAATGGGCTACGGCGTATTTAAAAATTGAATAGGCTACTGCGTATTTAAAAAGATGCATTCAAAACAAGGCTACCAGGGGGCATGCCGCCCGGGGTTTAGAGAAGGACTCAACCCCTACGCACGCTGCCGAAGGCGCTGAGGAGGGGCTGAATAGCCCGATGGGCGGCGCGCGTCTGGGGCCGGGCAGGAAGTTGCCAGCCTCGCAGCGGCTGATTCCGAAACCGTCAGAACCATGCAACGAATTGCGGTCAGGCAGGTTGATTATGGTCGGAATTCGTGAATCGGAGGAACGCCATGTCCAGGCTCAAAATTCCCGCAGCGTTGCTGGTGATGGGTGCGGTGTCGCTCGGCGCACCTGCTATTGCTGCCCCGGTCACTTCCCTGTCAGCAGCCGTCAAACCGGCGGCCCAGGACAGTGACCTGGTCCAAGTGCGTTTTGGCGGATGGCACGGCGGCGGGGGCGGATGGCACGGCGGCTGGCATGGGGGAGCGGGTTTTCCAGCGGCCGCATTTGCCGGCGCTCTGATCGGCGGCGCTATCGCCGCGGCCCCGTACTACGGCGGCGGCTACTATCCATCTGGCGGCTACTATCCATCTTATGACGCTGACTACGGCTATCCAGCTCCTTACTACTATAGCGAGCCGGCTCCCTACTATGGCACCCGCCCTGGATACTATCGAGGTTGCTATCCTCACTGCGGTTGGGGCGGCTAGGGCGCGACCCGTCGCTTTTGAACCGGTGCGCGGTCATTTGCATTTGCTCCTCTGGTGAGATTGCCAGAGGCCGGGAGGGAATTGGGCCACCTCCCAGTCCCGGTTACTCGGAGACGGACCGGGCGACTGTCCATCTCCAGAACCGAATTTGGATTTGAAGGTGGACTTCATCGTCCATCGCGGTATTCGGCAGGCGGGATCGTATTCAGTGCGACATCTACGGGAAATGACAGGCCGCCTGCCTCAAACGCGGGCGGCCTGCTGCCTTTGTTGGTTATGCGTCTCCTGAGTTGCAAGTCCATATGATGCATCCTCTAGATGGTGCATTATTTCTATTGTTTAAAAGCCATAGCTAACTGAAATAATTGGAGTAATTTTACAAATTGCGCGATGATGCAATGGTGTCGATGACCCGCCCGACGGTGTCAAGACGCATTCGCGAAAGCATCGACGCCAGCGCCCGCCTGTTACTTTGCATGGGGTTGTTTTCGATATTTTAGTCGGGAGCGAGCAGCCTTCGCTACGAAATGGCTCGCGCAGCCGACCCTGGCAAAGCGGTGGCGATCCCAGCAGGACTCGAACCTGCAACCCGCGGAGTAGAAATCCGCTACTCTATCCAGTTGAGCTATGGGACCGTCTGAGGGCCAGCCTTGCCGTGGCATTTACAATAATACGGCCGGGATGAACAATCCGGTTTTTTGCCAATCCGGACCGAACCGTTTCCGGAATCTGACGACAAAGTGCAGAGGTTGACCGTTGCGGCGGCTCGGCCTGAGCGCGATACTGCGCCGGAACGAGGCCTTCGGCCGGCATCGCGATGTCTGACGAGGTCGACTGCCCAAGGGGACCATGTCATATGCGCTTCCCTTGCTCGCGGAGTGAATTTGCCATTCGCGACCCGTTACGGCGCCATGCTCTCTCGCCTTTTCGCAGCAATCCATTCATCGCGCGGGCGCTTTGGTCCGCGTTCAGGAGTTCCCTCATGATCGGTCTGGTTCGCGCGGTGGCACTTTGCGCAACGCTGACGCTTGGATTGGGTCTTGGACTCGTCTCGGCCGAGGCCGCCGACAAGGCCTTCAAGCGCGACGATCTCGCCGATTCCGCGATCAAGCTGGAGGCGCAGATCAAGAGCGAGGCGGGGCCGGTCGCCAAGACCAGCGCCACCCTGCGCACCGACGCCGATGCGGCGTTCAGGCGCAATGATTTCCGCACCGGATTGCAGATTCTCGGGCAGATCGCCGCGACCTCGCCGGACGACGCCGTGAATTGGCTCAGGCTCGCCCGCACCATCTTCCAGATCAAGACGGCCAATAGCAGCGAGCAGACCTTCCTGATGGAACGCGCCTCGACCGCGGCCTATCTCGCCTACCAGCGGGCCGGCAACGCGGGCGAGGAAGCGGATGCGCTCGCGGTGCTCGGACGGACCCTGTCCGAACGCAAGCTGTGGCGTCCGGCGTTGGACAGCCTGCGGCTGTCGCTGGACCTGCGCGAAGTCGCCGACGTCCGCGGCCAGTATGAGAAGCTGCGCGACGAGCACGGTTTCCGGCTGCTCGACTACACCGTCGATTCCGATTCGGCCTCGCCCCGGGCCTGCTTCCAGTTCTCGGAGGAACTGGCCAAACGTACCGACTTCGCGCCGTTCCTTGCGCTCGCCGGCACCGACAAGCCGGCACTATCAGCGGAGGGCAAGCAGCTCTGCGTCGATGGCCTCAAGCACGGCGAACGCTACAACATCAATCTGCGCGCCGGCCTGCCGTCCACAGTCAGGGAAGGCCTGCCGAAATCGGCCGAGTTCAACGTCTATGTGCGCGACCGCAAGCCGTTCGTGCGCTTCACCGGCCGCGCCTATGTGCTGCCGCGCACCGGCCAGCGCGGCATCCCGCTGGTCAGCGTCAACACGCCCGCGGTGAGCGTCAGCGTGTTCCGCATCGGCGACCGCAACCTGATCAACACGGTGATCGACAGCGATTTCCAGCGGCCACTGAGCAAATACCAACTGTCCGATCTCGGTGACCAGCGCGGCGTCAAGGTCTGGTCGGGCGAGTTGACCACGGCGACCACGCTCAATCAGGACGTCACCACCGCATTCCCGGTCGATCAGGCGCTGGGTGACCTGCAGCCGGGCGTGTATGTCATGACCGCCGCGCCGAAGAGCCCCACCAGCAGCGACGACGACAGCCAGCTTGCGACCCAGTGGTTCATCATCTCGGACCTCGGCGTATCGGCCTTTTCCGGCAATGACGGTATCCACGTCTTCGTCAATTCGCTGGCGTCGACGGACGCGGTCGCCCGCGCCGAGGTCCGGCTGATCGCCCGCAACAACGAGGTGCTGGCCACGCGCAAGACTGACGATGCCGGTCACGCGTTGTTCGAGCCGGGCCTCGCGCGCGGCGAGGGCGGCCTGTCGCCGGCCCTGCTGACGGTGTCCGGCGAGAAGACCGACTATGCATTTCTGAGCCTGAAGAGCGGTGCCTTCGATCTCAGCGATCGTGGCGTCGCGGGACGCGCGGTGCCGGCCGGGGCCGACGCCTTCGTCTATGCCGAGCGCGGCGTCTACCGCTCCAGCGAAACCGTCTACCTGACCGCGCTGCTGCGCGATGGCCAGGGCAATGCGGTCTCCGGCGGTCCGCTGACCCTGGTGATCGAGCGCCCCGATGGCGTCGAATTCCGCCGCGCAGTGCTGCCCGATCAGGGCGCCGGCGGGCGGAGCCTGTCGGTTGCGCTGAATTCCGCGGTACCCTCCGGAACCTGGCGGGTGAGGGCGTTCACCGACCCGAAGGGCGCCTCGGTCGGCGAAACCACGTTCATGGTCGAGGATTACGTCCCAGAGCGGCTGGAATTCAACCTGTCGTCCAAGGACAAGCAGATCAAGGCTGAAGCGCCGGTCGAGCTGAAGGTCGACGGCCATTTCCTCTACGGCGCGCCGGCCTCCGGCCTGCAGCTCGAAGGCGACATGCTGGTGGCGACGGCGGCCGATCGGCCGGGGTTCGCCGGCTACAAGTTCGGCGTCGCCGACGAGGAGACCACCTCGAACGAGCGCACGCCGATCGAGGGCCTGCCGGAATCGGACGCCAACGGGGTCGCGACCTTCCCGGTCAGCCTGGCCAAACCGCCGGCCTCGACCCGCCCGCAGGAGGCCCAGATCTTCATTCGCATGGCGGAATCCGGCGGCCGCGCGGTCGAGCGCAAGCTGGTGCTGCCGGTGGCGCCGACGACCGCCCTGATCGGCGTCAAGCCGCTGTTCGGCGACAGCAGCGTCGCGGAAGGCGACAAGGCCGAATTCGACGTCGTCTTCGCGAGCCCCGATGGCAAGTCGCTGGCGCGCGACGGCCTGCGCTACGAGCTGTTGAAGATCGAGTCGCGCTACCAATGGTATCGGCAGAACGCCTATTGGGAGTATGAGCCGGTCAAGTCCACGACGCGCGTCGCCGATGGCGACCTCACGATCGCCGCCGACAAGCCGTCGCGGATCGCTCTGGCGCCGCAGCCCGGCCGTTACAGGCTCGACGTCAAGTCGCTCGACGCCGATGGCCCCGTCACCTCGGTGCAGTTCGATGTCGGCTGGTATTCCGAGGGCAGCGCCGACACGCCCGACCTGCTGGAGACCTCGATCGACAAGCCGGACTACCAGTCCGGCGACACCATGGTGGTCTCGGTCAACGCGCGCACGGCCGGCAAGCTCACCGTCAATGTGCTGGGCGACCGGCTGCTGACGACACAAACGCTCGACATCAAGGAAGGCACCGCGCAGGTCAGGATTGCCGTGGGCAAGGACTGGGGCACCGGTGCCTACGTGCTGGCGACCTTGCGCCGTCCGCTCGATGCCGCTGCGCTGCGGATGCCGGGGCGGGCGATCGGACTGAAATGGTTCGGCATCGACAAGACAACGCGAACGCTGAGCGTCAACCTGGCGCCGCCGGCGCTGGTGCGCCCGAGCACCACGCTGAAGATTCCGGTCAGGCTCGGCGGACTCAATCCCGGTGAGGACGCCAAGGTCGTGGTTGCCGCGGTCGACGTCGGCATTCTCAACCTGACCAATTACAAGCCGCCGGCCCCCGACGACTATTATCTCGGCCAGCGCCGCCTGACCTCCGAGATCCGCGATCTCTATGGGCAGTTGATCGACGGCATGCAGGGCACGCGCGGCCAGATCAAGTCCGGCGGTGACGCCAGCGCCGCGGAGCTGCAGGGCAGCCCGCCGACGCAGAAGCCGCTCGCGCTCTACTCGGGGATCGTCACGGTCGGCGCCGATGGCACCGCCGAGATCAGTTTCGACATCCCGGAATTCGCCGGCACCGCGCGCGTCATGGCGGTGGCCTGGACCGCGACCAAGCTCGGCCGCGCCTCTACCGATGTCACGGTGCGCGATCCCGTGGTGCTGACGGCGACCTTGCCGCGCTTCCTGCTCACCGGCGACCACGGCACGATGAGTTTCGATATCGACAATGTCGAGGGCGCGCCGGGCGACTACGTTGTCAGCGTCAAGGCGTCGGGACCGGTGAAGCTGTCCGGCAATGCCGCGACCACCGTCAAGCTTGCGGCCAAACAGCGCTCGTCTCTGGCGCTGGCGCTCGATGCCGGCGGCGCCGGCACCGCGACGCTCGATGTCGACATTTCAGGGCCGAACGGGCTCGCGCTGGCGCGCCACTACGCGCTCGACGTCAAGCCTGCGAACCAGATCCTCGCCCGTCGTTCGATCCGGACCCTTGCCAAGGGCGAGAGCCTGACACTGACGTCGGATATGTTCTCCGACCTCGTGCCCGGCACCGGCAGCGTGTCGTTGTCCGCGAGCCTGTCCACCGCGCTCGACGCCGCCACCATCCTGAAGGCGCTCGATCGCTATCCGCATGGTTGTTCGGAGCAGATCACCAGCCGCGCCATGCCGCTGCTCTATGTCAATGAGCTCGCGGCCGGTGCGCATCTGGCGATGGACACCGAGGTCGATCAGCGCATCAAGGATGCCATCGATCGGCTGCTGGCGCGGCAGGGCTCGAACGGTTCGTTCGGCCTGTGGTCGGCCGGCGGCGACGATGCCTGGCTGGACGCCTATGTGACGGATTTCCTGACCCGCGCCCGCGAGAAGGGTTTCGCGGTGCCGGACGTTCTGTTCAAGTCGGCGCTCGACCGCATCAGAAACGCGGTGGTGAACGCCAACGAGCCGGAGAAGGATGGTGGCCGCGACCTCGCCTATGGCCTCTACGTGCTCGCCCGCAACGGCGCCGCGCCGATCGGCGATCTGCGCTATCTCGCCGACACCAAGCTGTCCAATCTGGCCACCCCGATCGCCAAATCGCAGCTGGCCGCGGCGCTCGCACTCGTGGGGGACCGTGTCAGGGCGGAACGGGTCTATGCGGCGGCGCTCGACAGCCTGGCGCCGAAGCCCGTGCTCGAGTTCGGCCGCACCGACTACGGCAGCGCCTTGCGTGATGCCGCAGCGCTGGTGTCGCTCGCCGGCGAGGGCAACGCACCGAAGGCGACTTTGACCCAGGCCGTCGCCCGGGTCGAAGTGGCGCGGGGACTGTCGTCGTATACCTCGACCCAGGAGAACGCGTGGCTGGTGCTGGCCTCCCGGGCGCTCGCCAGGGAGACCATGACGCTCGATCTCGACGGCCAGCCGATCAAGACCGCGCTCTATCGCAGCTACCGGGCCTCCGAGATGGCGAACAAGCCGCTCAAGATCACCAACACCGGCGACGCGCCGGTGCAGGCGGTGGTGTCGGTCTCGGGCTCGCCGCAGACGCCGGAGCCTGCGGCATCGAACGGCTTCAAGATCGAGCGCAACTATTTTGCCCTCGACGGCAAGCCGGTCGATGTCACCAAGGCGAAACAGAACGACCGCTTCGCCGTGGTGCTGAAGATCACCGAGGCCAAGCCGGAATTCGGACACATCATGGTGTCGGACTATCTCCCGGCAGGCTTCGAGATCGACAATCCGCATCTGGTTTCGTCCGGCGATACCGGGACGCTGGATTGGATCGAGGACGGCGAGGAGCCGGAGAACAGTGAGTTCCGCGACGATCGCTTTACCGCTGCGATCGACCGGGCCGCCGACAGCAAATCGGTGTTCACGGTGGCCTATGTGGTGCGCGCGGTGTCGCCGGGCAAATACGTGTTGCCGCAGGCCTATGTCGAGGACATGTACAATCCCTCGCGCTACGGCCGCACCGGGACGGGCACGGTCGAGGTGCGCAGCGCGAAATGAGCGAGACGGGCCCGCAATATCCGTCGTCATGCCCGGGCTTGACCCGGGCATCCACGCCTTTTTCCTTCACAGACGGAGACGTGGATGGCCGGGACAAGCCCGGCCATGACGGATTTGGCAGATGGCGCATCGTCCGCGTCCTGGCTGCTTCATGCGCAATCATCTCCATTGTCTTCGTCGGGATAGGGATCTGGGCCATTTCCCTCGGTCCGCTCCCTCTCGAGCGAGCCCACGAGGTCTCCACCACGATCGTCGATCGCAACGGCAGGCTGCTGCGGGCCTATGCGATGGTCGACGGGCGCTGGCGGCTGCCGGTCAATGCGCGCAGCGATGTCGATCCGACTTATCTCAATCTGCTGCTGGGCTATGAAGATCAGCGTTTTCGCGATCATGCCGGCGTCGATCCGCTGGCGCTTGGGCGCGCCGCGGTGCAGCTGATAACGCGCGGTCATATCGTTTCCGGCGGCTCGACCATCACCATGCAGCTGGCGCGGCTGATGGAGCCGCGTCGCCAGCGCTCGGTTCACGCCAAGCTGCGCCAGATCGTTCGCGCCATCGAAATCGAGCGGCGACTGAGCAAGGACCAGATCCTCGATCTCTATCTGGCGCTGGCGCCGTTCGGCGGTAACCTCGAAGGCATTCGCGCCGCCTCGATCGCCTATTTCGGCAAGGAGCCGAAGCGGCTGTCGCTTGCGGAGGCAGCCCTGCTCGTGGCGCTGCCGCAGTCGCCGGAAACCCGCAGGCTCGACCGTTATCCGGATGCGGCGCGCGCGGCCCGCGACCGCGTGCTCGATCGCATGGTCGAGGAGCATCGCATCTCCAGCGACGACGCCGCGCAGGCCAAGGCCGTGCCGGTGCTCAGGATGCGCAAGCCGCTGCCGATTCTCGCGCCGCACGCCGCCGATCAGGCGGTCGCGATCATCAAGGACGCGCCAGTCATCAAGCTGACGCTCGATTCAAATCTGCAGAAGGTGCTCGAACCGCTCGCGCGCGACCGCGCCACAGCACTCGGCGCGAACATCTCGGTTGCCATCATTGCCGTCGATAATGAGAGCGGCGATGTGCTGGCCCATGTCGGCTCGGCGGATTATTTCGACGACAGCCGCGCCGGCCAGGTGGACATGACCCGCGCGATCCGTTCGCCCGGCTCGACGCTGAAACCGTTCATCTACGGCCTCGCGTTCGAGGACGGGTTCGTCCATCCGGAAAGCCTGATCGATGACCGGCCGATCCGTTTCGGCTCCTATGCGCCGGAAAATTTCGACATGACGTTTCAGGGCACGGTTCCGGTGCGCAAGGCGTTGCAACTGTCGCTGAACGTGCCGGCGATCGCGCTGCTCGACCGCGTCGGATCGAGCCGGCTGGCCTCGCGCCTGCGGCAGGCCGGCGCCAATCTGGTGTTGCCGAAGGATGAGGCGCCCGGACTTGCGATGGGGCTGGGCGGCGTCGGGGTCACCTTGCAGGATCTCGCTTTGCTCTATACCGGGCTGCCGCGGCTCGGCACCACGCGCCCCCTGCGCGAAATCATCGGCGCGACAGGCCCCGCCAGCGACGATGCCCGCGAACCGCTGCGGCTGATGGATCAGGTCGCGGCCTGGCAGGTCGGCAACGTGCTGTTGGGAACTCCGCCGCCGGAAAATGCGGTCGGAAACCGGATCGCGTTCAAGACCGGCACGAGCTACGGGTTTCGTGACGCCTGGTCAGTCGGTTTCGACGGCCGCATCACCATCGCGGTCTGGGTTGGCCGTCCCGATGGGGCGCCGGTGCCGGGCCTGGTGGGGCGCACGGCCGCCGCTCCGATCCTGTTCGATGCCTTTGCGCGCACCGGAAAATTGCCGTTCGCGCTGCCGAAGCCCCCGAAGGGGGCGCTGATGGCCAGCAATGCGAAATTGCCGTTGCCGCTGCGGCGGTTCCGCGCGGTGGGGGAGCTGGTCCGGACCGGCGGGGAACTTTCGCCCCACATCCAGTTCCCGTTGAATGGCTCGCGCATCGATATCGATCGCTCGGGCGGGCGGGAGGCCATCGCTTTGCCGGTCAAGGTTGCAGGCGGCGTGCTGCCGATGACCATGATGGTCAACGGCATGGCCGTTGGCGAGATCGATGGCCGCCGGCAGCGCCTGATCGATCCGCCGGGGCCCGGCTTTGCCCGCCTCACCGTGATCGATGCCACGGGCGCTGCGGACACAGTTGTGGTCAGAATCGAGTGAATAGCAGCTAAGCGGTTGTCGCCATGGTAGTTTCAGCGTATGCGGAACCCCATGGTCGAGACCTATGCACGTCCCCGCTTTGGAGAGCCGCGCGAGCCGAAAAACCTGGTCAATCCGGGGAGCAGGCTCGTCCGTCTGATCGATCTCGTCACGGCAAGCCATGCCCGTGCGGTGGCGTTTCTCGTCGTGTGCGGTTGTCTGCTTTTCCTGCCCGGCTTCTTCAACATCGCGCCGATCGACCGCGACGAAGCCCGCTTCGCGCAAGCGACCAAGCAGATGGTCGAGACCGGCGATTTCGTCGATATCCGCTTCCAGGACGAGGTGCGCTACAAGAAGCCGGTCGGCATCTACTGGCTGCAGGCGGCGTCCATCGAAGTGGCGTCCGCGATGGGCCTTCCGCGCGCGCAACTGCGCATCTGGCTTTACCGGATTCCATCGCTGCTCGGCGCGATCGGCGCGGTGCTCCTGACCTATTGGGCGGCGCTTGCCTTCGTGACGCGGCGCGGTGCGATCTTCGCCGCGCTCATCCTGTGCAGTTCGGTCCTGCTCGGCGTCGAAGCGCGGCTCGCCAAGACCGATGCGATGATGCTGTTGACCGTGGTCGCAGCGATGGGGGCGCTGGCGCGGGTCTATCTGTCGTGGCAGCGCGGCGAGGATCCCGAGCATCCGCCCTGGAGCTGGCCCTTCATCTTCTGGACCGCGCTGGCCGGCGGCATCCTGCTCAAGGGACCTTTTCCCTTCATGATCGCCGGTCTGACCATCGTCACGCTCGCGATCCTCGACCGAAACGCTTCATGGCTATGGCGGCTGCGTCCGGTGTGGGGCCTGACCTGGATGCTGGTGCTGGTGCTGCCCTGGTTCATCGCGATCTTCTGGCGCGCCGGGGATGCCTTTTTCGTCGATTCGATCGGCGGCGACATGCTGAGCAAGCTGGCGGCGCAGGAATCCCATGGTGCGCCGCCGGGCGTCTATCTGCTCTTGTTCTGGGTGACGTTCTGGCCGGGCGCGCCGCTTGCCGGGTTGGCAGCACCAGCGGTGTGGCGGGCGCGGCGGGAGCCGGGGGCGCAGTACCTGCTGGCCTGGCTCGTCCCGTCCTGGATCGTGTTCGAACTGGCGCTCACCAAGCTGCCGCATTATGTGTTGCCGCTCTACCCGGCGATTGCGATCCTGACCGCGGGGGCGCTGGAGCGGCGGGTGCTGTCGCGCTCCTGGTTGATGCGCGGCGCGGCCTGGTGGTTCGCAATTCCGGCCGTGATCTCGATCGTCGTCGTGATCGGGGCCATCAAGCTGACGCGGCAGCCGGTGTTCCTGGCCTGGCCCTTCGTGGCGGGCGCGTTGATTTTCGGCCTGTTCGCGTGGTGGCTCTATGAGAACGGCCGCGCCGAGCGGTCGCTGTTGAATGCGGTGGTTGCGGCCATGTTCCTGGCCTTTGCGGTCTATGGCGTGGCGTTGCCGGCGCTGACGCCGCTGTTTCCGAGCGCGCAAATCGCGCGCGCGCTGCGCAACGTCGTCTGCGTCGGGCCAAAGGCCGCGGCCGCCGGCTTCCACGAGCCGAGCCTGGTCTTCATGACCGATACCTCGACCATCCTGACCGATGGCTCGGGGGCTGCGGATTTCCTCGCGCAGGGCAGCTGCAGGTTTGCGCTGGTGGAGAAGGGCTCCGAGCGCGGCTTCGTGCTGCGCGCCGAAGCGATCGGGCTGCGTTACAACGTCGCCAGCCGCATCGAGGGCTACAACATCTCGCAGGGCAGGGCGATTACGGTGTCGATTTTCCGCTCCGAAGGCACCGAATGAGATGCCAGTCCCGTCAGGCGAACAGCACACACGAAGGTATCCCGCCCGACTCGCTGGCCTGAGCCGGCTGTGGTTTTTCCAATTGGTCCGCGCGCCCTCGGATCCGAAGCATGAGGTCGCGGCACGGGAGATGCGGCGGCAGTTGCTCATGCTGTTGGCGATCGGTGGCGTCGCCATTGTGGTGCTGATGGTCGGGTTCGATGCCACCGAAATCGGCTGGATGCCGCCGCGCGGTACGCCGAGCCTGTGGCCCGTGCGTATCCTGACCGACTTCGGCAAGGATGCCTATGTGCTCTGGACGTTGGCCGGTGTTCTGCTGGCGATTGCGCTCATGGTGCCGCTGGCGCGGGCGGGCGCGCGACACCGGCTGCTGCGACTGGGAGTCGATGTTCAGTATTTGCTCCTCGCCGTATCAGTTCCGGTGGCGATCGCGCAGGTGGTCAAATGGGCCGTGGGGCGCGGCCGGCCCTTCGTGGGCGGCAAGGCTGACGCCTTCAACTTCGCGCCGTTCAATGGAACCGAAGCGTATTTCAGCCTGCCGTCCGGGCATGCCGTCACCGCTTTCGCGCTGGCCTTTGGCGTGGCCGCGATCTGGCCGCGCGCACGGATCGCGATGGCGGCCTATGCAGTGACGATTGCGATGACGCGACTGGTGCTGCTCGCCCATCACCCGAGCGACGTCATGGCGGGGGCCGTGATCGGCGTGGTCGGAGCGATCGGGGTCCGGCACTGGTTCGCCGCCCGGCGGCTCGGCTTTGCCATTGGTGCCAAAGGGGAAATTGCCTCGCTCTAGCAGACGGGGCAAAGGGGTTGCGAGGGCCGCGTTCGCCCCATAAGAAGCGGTCGCCGACAGCCTGAACCTCCCCCGGCGGGCCGACCCCGATGAGCGCCGATTTGCCCTCTCCTGACACCCTTGTGACGGTTTCGATCGTCGTGCCCGTGCGTAACGAGGCCGAGAATATCGTTCCCTTGATCGATGAAATCGCAGCCGCGCTCGATGGCCGCTGGGCCTATGAAATCGTCTATGTCAATGACGGCTCGACCGATGCCACCGGCGAGCGGCTCGCAGCGGTCATGAAGCAGCGCGGCAACCTCCGCCAGTTGCGCCATGCCGCCTCGAGCGGGCAGTCGGCTGCGGTGCGCTCCGGCGTCCGCGCCGCGCGCGGCGCCATCGTGGCGACGCTCGATGGCGACGGGCAGAACAATCCCGCCTTCCTTCCGGACCTGATCGAGGCGATCGAGAAAGGGGGCCAGCGCACGGGCCTTGCTGCCGGCCAACGGGTCGGGCGCAAGGACACCGGCTTCAAGAAGCTGCAGTCGCGCTTCGCCAACGCGATCCGCAACGCCATCCTGCACGATGGCACGCGTGACACCGGCTGCGGGCTGAAGGCGTTCCGGCGCGAGGTGTTTCTGATGATGCCCTATTTCGACGGGCTGCATCGGTTTCTGCCAGCGCTGATGCGCCGGGAGGGATATGAGATCGCCTATGTCGACGTAACAGACCGTCCCCGACATTCGGGCGTGTCCAATTACGGCTTCTTCGACCGGCTCTGGATCGGAATCATGGATCTCGCCGGCGTCTGGTGGCTGATCCGCCGCAAGAAACCGACCCCAGTTGCGACCGAGGTGACGGCTGATGACTGATATTCTCAACTATCTGCATGACGTCTTCGTCATCAAGTTCGATGCCTGGGTGCTGCTGGGATTCGTGGCGCAAGGATTCTTCACCATGCGTTTCGTGGTGCAGTGGATTGCATCCGAACGTGCGCGCGCCAGCGTCATTCCGGTGGCGTTCTGGTTCTTCTCGATCGGCGGCGGCGTGTTGCTGCTGATCTATGCGCTCTATCGCAGGGATCCGGTCTTCATCGCCGGCCAGGCATTGGGGCTCGTGGTCTATGTGCGCAATCTCTATTTCATCATCGTCAACGGGCGGCAGTCTTCCGCCAGCAATTGAGCCCGGTCATCGCGGCGTGGATGGCGCGGTGCCCGCGGGCAGCGCCACCGGACGGTTCTCGGTGATGCGATGGGCCGCGAGTTCGCCCGCGGCATCGAGCACCGGATAGGCGACCGAGCAGATGTGCGAGTGGATGCGCCTGAGGTCGCGCAGCACGTCGAGGTGAAGCGACGTCGTCTCGACGGATTCGGGCCGGCCTTCGCGCAGCCGGTCGAGATGTCGCTCCGTGGCGGCGAGTTCGGTGTTGCGAAGCGCCGCCTTCTCGGCGAGCAGCTTTCGCGCCTCATTGACGTCACCCGACATGAACACGCCAAAGGCGATTCGGAGGGCGTCCAGGGTGCGCTTGTGGAAGGCGGACAGTTCTTCCGCGCCCTCCGGCGAGAACTGGAACCGGCGCTTGATCTTCTTGGTCGCGAGTTCGCTCAGATTCTTGTCGATGATGTCGCCGATGTGCTCGAGGTTGATCGCGAAGGAGATGATCTCCATCGCGCGTTTGCCTTCGCGCTCGTCCAGGCTGCCGCGAGTGAGTTTGGTGACATAGAGCTTGATCGCCTCATCGAGCCCATCGACGTTGTTGTCCATCCGTGACACCTGGTCGACGAGCGCGCGATCGTTGGTCATCATCGCCGCCATCACCTTGCGCAGCATGATTTCGACGTGATCGCCCATATGCAGCGTCTCGCGCGCGGCATCGGCGAGCGCGAGCGATGGCGTTTCCAGCGCGCTTTCGTCGAGATAGCGCGGCCGTGACGGGTCGGCCTCCTGGAGTCGATCTGGCAGCAGCGCCTCCAGCAGCCGTGCCATGCCGTCGAGCAGGCCGATGAAAAGCAGGGCAGTTGCCGCATTGAAGGCGATGTGGAACATCGCCGTCGCCTTGGCGAGGTCGGGCTGCCAGACCTGCAACAGTTGGGCAATCGGGTGCAGGAAGGGGGCCACCAGCACGATACCGACGAGGCGATTGACGATATTGCCGAGCGGCAGGCGGTAACTCGCGGGGTTGTCGCGGCGCGCGCCCTCGAACAGCGGATTGATGGCGCTGCCGAGATTGGCGCCGAGCACCAGCGCCAGGGCGGCATCGGGCGAGATGAAATGCGCATAGGCCAGCGACATGACGAGGAGGACGCTCGCGACGCTGGAATGCACGACCCAGGTGACCAGCGCGCCGATGATGATGCACAGCACGGGATCGCCGGTCAGCGCGTTCATGACCACGAGCACGCCGGGCGCGCTTTCGGCCGGCGCCAGCGAGTCGAGCAGGATATGCAGCGCCAGCAGCATCAGGCCGAGGCCGATCGAGACCCGACCGATGTCCTTGATGCGTGACCTCGGACCGCTGCGGAAGGCGACCAGTCCGATGATGAACAGGATCGGCGCCACCGCGGCGATGTTGAACGACATCACCTGCACGATCAGCGTGGTGCCGACATTGGCGCCGAGCATGATGGCGAGCGCCGAGACCAGACTGACCATGCCTTCGGCGGCGAAGGACGTGGTGATCAGCGCGGTGGCGGTGCTGCTCTGGAGCAGGGCGGTCAGGCCGATCCCGGCAGCGAAGGCGGAAAAGCGATTGTTCAGCGCCTTTGCGAGCAATAGTCGGAGATTGGGACCGAAGGCACGCAAGATCCCGCTGTGGACCATGTGAAGGCCCCACAACAGCAACGCGACGCCACCCAGCAGATCGAGAAGAACCATAATTCCCATGCTCGCGCGCTCCCCGAAATCGAGGCGAAGGGTCAGGCTATCGCCAAATGATCCGCGATCAACCCCTTTTCTTCAGCGCAGGTCGCGGATCGGACGGGAGGCTAATCCTTGCGCTATCTGGTGGCGTTGAAAGCGGCAAAGCCCCGATCGAGATCGGCCTTGAGGTCCTCGACATTCTCCAGCCCGATATGCAGCCGCAAGGTCGGGCCGCCTGGCGCCCATTTTGTCGCGCTGCGATAGCTGGAACAGTCGAACGGGATCACGAGGCTCTCGAAGCCGCCCCAGGAAAAGCCCATGCCGAACAGCGTCACGGTGTCGAGCAGGGCGTCGACTGCCTTCTGCGGGGCGTCCTTGAGCACGATGCTGAACAGGCCCGAGGCACCGGTGAAATCGCGCTTCCAGATGGCGTGGCCGGGATCGCTCTCCAGCGCCGGATGCAACACCTTCGCCACCTCGGGGCGGTCCTGCAGCCAGCGCGCCATATCGAGCCCTGCGCGATGATGCTGCGCCAGCCGTACCGCGAGCGTGCGCAGGCCGCGCAACGCGAGGAACACATCGTCGGGCCCGGCGCAGACGCCGAGTAGCCGGATGTTCTCGGCGATATCAGGCCAGGTCCTGGCATTGGCCGAGATGGTGCCGAACATGATGTCGGAGTGGCCGCCGATGTATTTGGTCGCCGCCTGGATCGAGATGTCGACGCCCTGTTCGAGCGCGCGCCGAAACAGCGGCGTCGCCCAGGTATTGTCGTCGATGACGAGCGCGCCATGGGCATGGGCGACTGCTGCGATCGCCGGGACGTCGGGCATCTCGAAGGATTGCGAACCCGGAGCCTCGACCATGACCGCGCGGGTATTCGGCTTGAACAGCGCCGCGACACCGGCGCCGATCAGCGGATCGAAATAGCTGGTCTCGACACCGTACCGGGCGAGCATGCCCTGGCAAAAATTGCGCGTGGGGCGGTAGATGTTGTCGCAGACCAGAATGTGGTCGCCGGCCTTGAGAACCGCGAGCAGGGTCGTGGAGATCGCGGCCATTCCGGACGGAGCGATGCCGACACCCGCGCATTGCGGGCCTTCCAGCGCCATCAATGTCTGTTGCAGTGCCCTCGTGGTTGGCGTTCCGTGGCGGCCATACTGGAAATCGCTGCGATGGGCGCGAAGGTCCTCGGCCGTCGGATAGAGCACGGTCGAGCCGTGGACCACCGGGGGATTGACGAAGCCCTTCTGCGCCTTGGTGTCGCGGCCAGATGTCACGAGCCGTGTCTCGGCTTTTTGCGGGTGCGATGCGCCAGGTTCGTCCGAGAAATCCATGCGTTTGCAGCTTTCGAAAGCGGGGTTGCAGGGCCCGACGGGGCCGGAGCGTTTACTAACAAGAGACAGAAGATCGTCGTCAACCCCTTGACCCGGCGCGCCAGTCGTTCTGAGATGCAGCCGAGCTATTCAGTTGCCGCATGTTGAGGGGCTTGCCGCGACTAATCCACTGCTTGGGCAGTTTTGCCGCCTTTTGCAGCATAGGGATGACTGGGCAGGCCCCATCGGCATGTGGAACGACAATTGCACGTTCCCCAAGACTATCCCTCGAAAGGCCTTGCCCATGAAACGCGTATCTCTGGCTGTCACCGTTGCTCTCGCCGCTGGTCTCACCTCGCAAGCCGCTTCTGCGGACACCCTGAAGACGGTCAAGGACCGCGGAATGGTCTCCTGTGGCGTGAGCGAGGGACTGCCGGGCTTTTCCGTTCCTGACGACAAGGGCAACTGGACCGGGCTCGATGTGGATGTCTGCCGCGGGATTGCCGCCGCCATCTTTGGCGATCCGACCAAGGTCAAGTTCTTGCCGTTGAACGCCAAGAACCGGTTCACGGCGCTGCAGTCAGGCGAAATCGATGTGTTGTCGCGCAACACCACCTGGACGTTGTCCCGCGATACCTCGCTCGGCGCCAACTTCGCCGGCGTGACCTATTATGACGGGCAGGGTTTCATGGTGAGGAAATCCCTGAAGGTCAATTCCGCCCTCGAACTCAACAGCGCCTCGGTCTGCGTGAATACCGGCACCACGACCGAGCAGAACCTCGCCGATTACTTCAAGGGCAACAACATGAAGTATGAGGTGATCGCGTTCGCCGGTGCCGACGAAACGATCAAGGCTTACGAATCCGGCCGTTGTGACGTTTTCACCACTGACGTGTCCGGGCTCTATGCCGAACGTCTGAAGTTCACCAACCCCGCAGAGCATGTCGTGCTTCCCGAGGTGATCTCGAAGGAGCCGCTCGGACCGATGGTCCGCCATGGCGACGACCAGTGGTTCGATATCGTGAAATGGACGTTGTTTGCGATGATCGACGCCGAGGAACTCGGGGTGACCCAGAAAAACGTCGACGAGATGGCCAAATCGGACAAGCCGGATCTCAAGCGCGCGTTCGGCACCGACGGCAATCTCGGCGAACAGCTCGGCCTCACCAAGGATTGGTTCTCCCGGATCGTCAAGGCGGTCGGCAATTACGGCGAGGCCTTCGACCGCAACGTCGGCGCCGGCTCCAAGCTCCAGATTGGCCGCGGCATCAATAATCTCTGGAATAAGGGCGGTATCCAGTACGCCCCGCCGATCCGCTGATCACAGCGCGAGAGGCCTCGGCGATGACCATCGAGCCCCGCGAACCTCCATCGCAGTTTGTCTTGCGGCTGAAACGCGCGGTGGGGGGGCGCGCGGGGTGGAATGGCTTCGCGGTCCAGATCATCTTCGTCGCGGTTCTGGTCTGGCTTGGCTATGAGATTGTGGCCAATGTCCGCGCCAACCTGGTGACGCAAGGGATCACGTCGGGCTTCGGCTTCCTGAAAAACACGTCAGGCTTTGACATCAACCAGAGCCTGATTCCGTACTCGGGATCCCCAACCTATGCCCGCGTGCTTGTGGTCGGCGTGCTCAACACGCTCCTGGTGTCGGTCATCGGCATTTTCCTCGCCTCCGTGATCGGCTTCATCGTGGCCCTTGGGCGGCTGTCGCCGAACTGGCTATTGTCCCGCGTCGCCGGCGCGTATGTTGAACTGATCCGGAACCTGCCGCTCCTGTTCCAGATCCTGTTCTGGTATCTCGCCGTGCTGGCGGCGCTGCCCAATCCGCGGCAGAGCATCTCGCTGTTCGGCGGCGCCTTTCTTTCCAACCGCGGCCTCGTCATTCCCAAGCCGATCGGCGAGCCGGGTCTCGAACCGTTCGCGCTCGCGATTCTCGTTGCCATCATCGCCGCGCTCGGGTTGCGGTATTATGCGAGACGGCAGCTGTTCGAAAAAGGCGCCGTGATCAGGATCTGGCCCTATGTGATCGGTGCCCTGATCGGTCTGCCGCTCCTGAGCATGCTGGTTTTCGGTCGACCGGTGATTTTCGAAATACCGGAGCTCAAGGGCTTCAATTTCGCCGGCGGCTCGCGCGTCATTCCTGAATTCGTGGCGCTGTTGGTGGCGCTGTCCACCTACACGGCGTCCTTCATCGCCGAAATCGTCCGCGCGGGCATCCTGTCGGTTCACAAGGGGCAGATGGAGGCCGGGGCGTCGCTCGGGCTTTCGCGCGGCACGACCTTGCGGCTGATCGTGGTGCCGCAGGCCTTGCGGGTCATTCTGCCGCCGTTGACCAACCAGTATCTCAATCTCACCAAGAACTCGTCGCTGGCGGTCGCGATCGGCTATCCCGACCTGGTCTCGGTCTTTGCCGGCACCACCCTGAGCCAGACCGGACAGGCGATCGAGATCATCGCGATCACCATGGGCGTTTATCTCGCGATTTCTCTCATCACCAGCGCGATCATGAGTGTTTACGGATGGCGTCTCGGTCGGAGCCTTGCTGCATGAGCGACATTGCCGCATCATCTTTCGTCCGCGACGCGCTGGTCGCCGAGCGGTCGGCGCCGATCAAGACCACTGGCTTCGTCGGATTCCTGCGTACGAGGCTGCTCAATTCGCCGACCAATATCCTCTTGACCGTGCTCGGCGCGCTCCTGATCTGGTTCACCGTCATCCCGGCGCTGAGGTTCCTGCTGGTCGACGCGGTGTGGCAGGGCAGCGACCGCAATGCATGCCTTGCCGAGAATGTGGGTCGTCCGGTCGGGGCGTGCTGGCCGTACATCGGGGCAAAGATCAACCAGTTCATCTACGGCTTCTACCCGGAGGCGGAGCGGTGGCGGGTCAATCTGACCTTCTTTCTTGCCGCCGTTCTGCTATTGCCGCTGTTGATCCCGCGGCTCCCGGCGAAGAGCCTCAATGCCGGTCTGTTCTTCATTGCCTTCCCGGTCGTCGCCTTCTTTCTGCTGCTCGGCGGTGGCCTGAAGGGGTTCGGCATCAGTTGGACCGCCTCCATTCTCTCCTTGTTTGCCGACAGCATCAGCGGGGCGGGTGGCGCACTGGTGCGCGCGAGCGCGTCGGCGCCGGTCATCGGGGCTCTGGTCTGGGTGCTCGGCGAACTGTTCGTCGTGATCGGCACGGCGCTCTCGCTTGTCATATCGCCGCTGGTTTGGCTGAACGATCAATTCCAGACATTGCGTCGGCCGGTGTGGGGCGACTTCGTCGTGACGACGATCGTCATTTCGGCGCTGATCTTCGTGCTCAGCGGCGGCCCCCGTACCGGCTGGCGACCGCTGATCGGAAGTCTCGTCACCTTCGCCGGCATCGGCGTCGTGATTGCGGTGATGGGGCTCGACCACGGTGGACTGCCTGTCGTCGATACGAGGCTCTGGGGTGGGCTGCTGGTGACCCTGGTGGTGGCGGTCACCGGCATCGTCGGCTCGATGCCGATCGGGATCGCGCTGGCGTTGGGCCGACGCGCGAGCATCCCATTGATCCGAATTTTTTCGATCGCATTCATCGAATTCTGGCGCGGCGTCCCGCTGATTACCGTGCTGTTCTTCGCGACCTACATGCTGCCACTGTTCCTGCCGGGCAATTTCAGCGTCGATGGATTGGTGCGGGCGTTGATCGGCACCGCGATATTCTCCGGCGCCTACATGGCGGAGGTCATTCGGGGCGGCCTGCAGGCGATCCCCCGCGGCCAGAGTGAGGCGGCAGCCGCACTTGGGTTGTCCTGGCCGAAGACCACGGCGCTGATCGTGCTGCCGCAGGCGCTGCGCCATGTCATTCCCGGCATCGTCAACTCGTTCATCTCGCTGTTCAAGGACACCACCCTGGTGTCGATCGTCGCGCTGTTCGATCTGTTGGGCTCGATGCGAGCCTCATTCGCCGATCCGGTATGGGCCACGCCATCGACGCTGTTCACAGGCTTTGCCTTCGCTGGATTGATCTACTGGACATTCTGCTTTGGAATGTCGCGCTATTCACTGTTCGTCGAGCACCGGCTGAACGCACACCGTCGCAATTGAGCAAATGACCATGACCGAGAAGTCGATCGTCGACATCAAGAGCCTCAACAAGTGGTACGGGGATTTCCACGTGCTGCGCGACATCAATATTGCCGTCGGCAAGGGCGAGCGCATCGTGATCTGCGGCCCCTCGGGCTCAGGCAAGTCGACGCTGATCCGCTGTATCAACGCGCTGGAAGAGTTTCAGGAAGGCGAGATCGTCGTCGACGGCATCGAACTCGGCCCCAATCTGCGGCGGGTCGACGAAGTCCGGCGCGAAGTCGGCATGGTGTTCCAGAGCTTCAACCTGTTCCCGCATCTCACCGTGCTGGAGAACTGCACGCTGGCGCCGATCTGGGTGCGCAACGTTCCCCAGAAGGACGCCGAGGCCGCCGCCATGAAATACCTCGAGCGGGTCAAGATCCCGCACCAGGCCAACAAGTATCCGGGCCAGATGTCGGGTGGCCAGCAGCAGCGCGTGGCGATTGCGCGCGCGCTCACCATGAATCCGAAGGTCATGCTGTTCGACGAACCGACCTCGGCGCTGGATCCGGAAATGGTCAAGGAAGTGCTCGACACCATGGTTGATCTCGCCAAAGAGGGCATGACCATGCTGGTCGTCACTCACGAAATGGGGTTTGCCCGGGAGGTCGCGAACCGCGTCGTGTTCATGGATGCCGGCCAGATCATCGAGTCGAATACGCCGTCGAATTTCTTCGCCAATCCGCAGCACGAACGGTCAAAACTGTTCCTGGGCCAGATTTTGCGGCACTGATGAACGAATTGCGAATAGGCCTGTTCGCCATTCGCCACTGACCGTTCGCCTACTCGAACGGCACATCGATCTGGCTGCGCTTCTCGAGCCATTCCGGCACCGGCAGATTCTTGCCGCGCATGAAGGCTGGATTGAACAGCTTCGACTGATAGCGGTTGCCGGAATCGCAGAGGACGGTGACGATGGTCTTGCCGGGTCCGAGCTGGCGAGCGAGGCGAATGGCGCCGGCGACATTGACGCCGGTGGAGCCGCCGAGGCACAGGCCTTCGTGGTGGAGCAGGTCATAAATCGTCCGCACGGATTCCTCATCGGGAATCAAAAACGCGTCATCGACCTTCGCTGTTTCGACCACGGGCGTGACGCGGCCGAGCCCGATGCCCTCGGTGATCGAATCGCCCGGCGTCGATTTGGCCTGACCGTGCTTGAACAGTTCATACATCGCGAAGCCCGGCGGATCGGCGCAGGCGTTGACGATGCCCGGGTGCTTTTCCTTCAGATAGCGGCTGGTGCCTGCCAGGGTGCCGCCGGTGCCGACCGAGCAGATGAAGCCGTCGATCTTGCCGTCGGTCTGCTCCCAGATCTCGGGCCCGGTCGACTCATAATGAGCCTTCGCATTATCGAGGTTGTTCCACTGATCGGCGAACAGCACGCCGTTCGGCTCGCTCTTGCGCAGGCGATCGGCGAGCCGCCGCCCGACATGCTGGTAGTTGTTCGGATTGGCGAAAGGCAGCGCCGGCACCTCGACCAGCTCCGCGCCGCAGAGCCGCAGCATGTCCTTCTTTTCCTGGCTCTGGGTTTCCGGAATGACGATCAGGGTCCGGTAACCGCGCGCACTCGCCACCACCGCAAGGCCGATGCCGGTGTTGCCCGCGGTTGCTTCCACGACGAGGCCACCCGGCTTCAGCTCGCCGCGTTTCTCGGCTTCCAGGATCATCCATTTGCCGGCGCGATCCTTCACGGACTGGCCGGGATTCATGAACTCGGCCTTGCCGAGGATGGTGCAGCCCGTCGCCTCCGACGCGCGCTTCAGCTTGATCAGGGGCGTGTGGCCGATGGCATCGACAACGTCGTTCTTGATGATCATGTGGTCAGAGCTGCCGTTTCTCTATGCAAATACCGGCTGACCCTAGCGTATGATCCATCAAAGTGTAAGCGGCGCGAAACTCAGCGCGGCTTTGCAAAAACCACCTGACGCACGTCGATGTTTCCGGAGAGGAAGCCGGCCTCGCAATAAGCGAGATAGTATTCCCACAGCCGCCGGAAGCGGTCGTCGAAGCCTGATGGCATCAGGTTCGGCCAGGCCGCGCGGAAATTGCTTCGCCAGATCGCGAGCGTCTTGGCATAATCTTGTCCGAAAATGCGCTCGCGGATGACGGGGACGCCGAACCGCTCGCCAAGCATTTTCAGGATATGGGGCGAGGGCAGCATCCCGCCCGGGAAGACATAGCGCTGGATGAAGTCGACCTCGCGCCGGTAGGTCGGGAACATGCTGTCCTGGATGGTGATGGCCTGAATGCCGGCCAGGCCGCCGGGCAGCAGGCGGTCACGCAACTGTGAGAAATATTTCGGCCAGAACTGCTCGCCGACCGCCTCGATCATCTCGATCGAGGCGATCCGATCATACTGGTCCCGCTCGTCGCGATAGTCCTGCAGCCTGATCTCGACCTTGTCGGCCAGGCCGGCCGCCTGGATCCGCTTTTGCGCGAAATCGCGCTGCTGCTCGCTGATGGTGAGACCGACCACTCGGGCGTCATAGGTCTTTGCCGCATACTCGGCGAAGCCGCCCCAGCCGCAGCCGATCTCCAGCAGTTTTTGCCCCGGCTGCAGGTCGATGGCTTCGGCAAGCCTGCGATATTTATTGTTTTGCGCTGCGGTGAGGTCCGCGGTGCCCTCCTCGAACAGCGCCGAGGAATAGGTCATGCTGGGGTCGAGCCAGGCCGAATAGAAGGCGTTGCCGATATCGTAATGCGCGTAGATGTTGCGCCGCGCCTGTCGCCTGGTGTTCCGGTTGAACCAGTGCTGAACCATCTGCACCAGGCGGATCAGCGGCTTGTCGGCGAGCATGGCCTTGATCAGGTCGTGGTTGACACAGAACAGGTACAGAAACTGCGTCAGATCGGGCGTGTCCCATTCGCCGCTCAAATAGGCCTCGGCGATCCCGATATCGCCGCCATTGAGCAGCCTGGACGCGAAACCATAGCTATAGAGCTTCATCGCTGCCGCCGGGCCCGGCTCCGCCCCGCCCAGCCGCACCACGCGTCCGTCGGGCAGCGTGACATCGAGCGTTCCGCGCCGCAACCTTGCGCCAAATCCAAGCGCCAGGCGGACCAGTCGGGGCAGGTCCGGAAACTCGGTCTCGACACTCTCAGGGGTTACCGAAATCACGTCCGGCATGGCAATTTCACTCAACACTCCACATCCCGGCGCCGCCCGAGGTTCCCGTTCGTTTTGGCCGTCACCGGACCAGCGCGGATTTCCACGGGCACTTTGCGCCAATTCAATATAAGCGCGGCTTGCGTCGCTCGCCAAGGCGGTATTCGTGACATCCGCATCGGGAGCGCCAACAACGTTAAGCATTGGACTGTCAGTCATCCAACACGCGTGCGTCATAGCGCGTTGCAGCAAGGCGTGCCGGAGCCCTCAATCGTGGCACCAACCGGGCGCCCTTGAGCCAGAGCCGCAACGCCTGCCAATGGATCGCGGCCATGATCTTGAAGGTCAGAAGGGGCAGCACGGCGAACGACCGCAACAACGCCGCCGAGGTGAGGGCGCGGTGGCGCCCGGTGAAGGTCGCGGCGAGCAGGGGACCGTCGCCATCGGTTTCGAGAATCCGCAGCTTCACGTCCTCACCCGGCGGGGAGATGCGAAAACGATAGCGCATCGCCATCTCGATGAACGGCGAGACGTAGAACAGCTTGTCCTGCTCCTGCCGGATTCCGGCGCGGCTGACCTCCTCCGGTTTCACCGGAAGCACGTAAGAGTGGATGTCGCCGAAGGTGTTGCGGACCTCATAGATCATCAAGGCGAGGGTCCCGTCGGCGCGGTGGCAGAAATAGACCGACAAGGGGTTGAAGGTGTAGCCGAGGAGCCGGGGGTAACACAGCAGCGTGACGCGTCCGCCGGTCAGGTCGATGCCGCGACCGGCCGCGCACCGTTGCACATGGGCGCGCAGGCTGGAGCCGTTGCGCTCGCCGTGATCGGCTTCATGGAAACTGTAGAGCGCCGCGCGATTGACGCCGAACAGCGGGCTCAACCTGTCCGCCGCATCGAGCCGGTCGAGGTCGATCAAGAGGCTCATGACGCGATAGCTGAAGCGGTGACCCATCGGCTTCAGCCGCGCATGCATGACATCGCCGAAATAGAGCGCGGCGGCCTCGTCCGGCTTTCCCTTCTGTGCGGCCTGGCCTGCCATCGCTATTCCGCGGCCTCCGCCAGTTCGGGCGGCGCCTCGCGCCATGGCGCAACGACGCCGAGCGCTTCGGCAACGGCAAGGCCCGAGCGCAAGCCGTCCTCGTGAAAGCCGTATCCGGTCCATGCGCCGCAGAACCAGGTGTGCCGTTTGCCCTGGATTTCGCCGAGCCGCTTCTGGGCGGCGAAGGCCGCCGTACTGAACTGCGGATGTTCGCAGGCGTATTTGCCGAAGGTCAGTTCGGGGCGTGGCGCGAACGGCGGATTGAGGCTGACGAACAGCGGCCTGTCGTCGTCGATATCCTGCAGGCGGTTCATCCAGTAGGTGACCGCAACGTCATTCTGCGCCGTTCCCTCGCGCTGCCAGCGCAGGAAATTCCAGGATCCCCATGCGCGCCGCCGCTTCGGCATCAAGCTCTCGTCGCGATGCAAATACACGGTATTCGGCGAATAGCCGATGGCGCCGAGAATGTCACGTTCGCGCGCGTCGGCGTCCGCGAGCATGCGCAACGCCTGGTCGCTATGAGCGGCGAGCACGACGTGGTCGTAGGTGTCCCGTTTGCCGTGACTATCATGGACGACGACGCCATGCGGCGTGCGCTCGATCGAGGTGACCGAACACCCCAGCCTGATACGGTCACGAAAGCGCGCGGTGAGTTGATCGACATAGCGTCGGCTGCCGCCCTTGACGGTGCGCCACACCGGACGATCATATTGCAGCAACCGGTGGTTGTTGAAGAAGGCAACGAAATTCTCGGCCGGAAAGTCGAGGATCTCCGCGGCCGGGGCGGACCAGATCGCGGCGCCCATCGGTGCGAGGTAGTCGGTCAGAAGACGCGGCGCGAAATGATTTCGCCGGAAATAGTCACGCAGCGTCACCCCTGCGAGTTGACCCGCCTGGTAATCCTTCACGCTCTGCGTGTTGAACGTCAGGATGTCGCGCAGCATCCACAGATAGGATGGCGATAGCAGATTCCTGGGCTGGGCGAACAGTCCCTTGGCGGTATCGAACCAGGTATTGCCGCCGCCTTTCCATTCGAATCGACCGCCGTCGGCGGTCATCGCAAAGCTCATGCAACTCTCGACGGTCTCGACGCCCAAATGGGTGAACATGGCAGTCAGTTCGGGATAATTGAGCTCGTTATAGACGATGAAGCCGATATCCACTGCGATCGGCGTGCCCTCATAGTCGATGGTGACGGTGTGACTGTGTCCGCCCGCGCGCAATTCGCGCTCATACACTGTCACCGGATAACGATTGGAGAGAGCCCAGGCCGCGGCATTGCCGGCAATTCCCGTTCCAATAACCGCGACATGCATCCAGGACCTCCCCAATATTGTTGATCAGCCGAGTTACGTCGCCCGGCAACAGAAGTTTCAGCGGCTCCGGCCGGCGCTGCGCAACGACGTTTTTTGGGATGCAGAAGCGGGGGGATCGCATGAAATCTTCGTAAGATTGCCTGCCACGTTTAGCCGTGGAATCAAAGTAATTGCGATGAAATAAGCCTAAGATGAACTTGATGGTTTGCCGCAATGTCGTCAAACGATCAACAAGCCAGGGGCGGACGGGGCTGTCCGTGATCGGGTCCTGCCGTTAGTATGCCGGGTCGGTACCAGAGGAAGCAGCGCGGCTGCGAACGTCCCGGAAATGCGTTGACTTCCGGTGACAATTCGATCTTCCGATGGACAGAGCAGGTTGCCGGGATTCTCCCGGCGGAGGATCAATGTGACGCGGCCAGTCCCGATTGCAGCAGTCGGATGCCTCAATGCTGCCGCTCCGCGGACGTTGCGCGCGGCGCGCTGGCTTGCGACCTTATGCCTCGCCACGAACCTGGCGGGCTGCGTCCTGACGCAGGACATTCCCGATCCGGCTCTCGATATTCCCGGCGCCTACAAAGCCGCGGGCGGGGTCGATTCGAGGGGCCAGCCAAAGCTCGACTGGTGGCGTGGATTTGGTTCGTCCGAATTGACTTCGCTGATGGAAGAGGCCCAACGGGTCAACCTGGACATCGCGGCCGCCGTCGCGCGGTTCAGGCAGGCCGATGCCCAGGCGCGCCAGGCCGGCGCCGCGCTGCTGCCGAGTCTCTCGGGCAATGGGCAGGAAACCTATTCGCGAACCTCCGGCGCGAGCGCGAGCGGCCTCAGCAACGGTGGCCGTGAAGTGGTGAATTATTCGGCCTCGCTCAGCGCATCCTACCAGCTCGATTTCTGGGGACAGAATCGCGATGCGCTGCAAGCCGCGGAAGAAACCGCGACCGCCAACCGTTTCGATCGCGACGTGGTCGCGCTGACCACGCTTGCGAGCGTGGCCAACGCCTATTTCCAGGTGCTGGCGTCGCAGGATCGGATCCGCACCGCCGAGCGCAACATCGCCAGCGCCACGCGCGTCCTCGACGCCATCAAGGCGCGGAAGGATGCCGGCACCGGGACGGATCTCGACGTCGCGCAGCAGGAAAGCGTTCTCGCCAACCAGAAGGCGCAAGTGCCGCCGCTGCGGCAGACGCTCGACCAGAATGTCAACGCGCTTGCGATCCTCGTCGCTCGGCCGCCGGAAAGCGTGCGCTTCGCGGGTGGTTCGCTCGACCGGATTGCGTCGCCGCGGGTGACCGCCGGCCTGCCGTCCGAGTTGCTGACCCAGCGGCCCGATATCAGGCGGCAGGAGTCGCAACTTGCGTCCGCGACCGCCAATGTCGGCAGCGCCCGGGCGCAGTTCTTTCCGAACATCCAGCTCACCGGGCAGGGCGGCTATCAAAGTTCTGCCTTGGTCTCGTTGTTTCAACCGCACGCGGCATTCTTCAGCCTGGTGGGCAGCCTGACGCAGCCGATCTTCGACGGCGGCAAGATCCTCGGCAATTTCGAAAACGCCAAGGCCAGGCAGGACGAATTGCTGCAGACCTATCGCAAGACCATCATCCAGGCCTTCGCGGACGTCGACAATGCGCTCTATTCCATCAAGCAGACGGCCATCAGATTGCGCCTGCAGCGCGAGGTCGTGGCGGCGTCGCGGCGGGCCTTTCAATTGTCCGAGCAGCAGCTTCGGGCCGGAACTGCCGACATCGTGACCGTGCTGAACACGCAGACGACGCTGTTTCAGGCGGAAGACGTGCTGTGGCAGGCGCAACTGGCCCGCCTGCTGGCGATCGTGAGTTTGTATCAGGCGCTGGGAGGCGGCTGGGAGCCAAGAATGGTTCCAGGCACGGAAAGGCCGGTCGATGCTCTTTAAGCCGGATAACGACAGCACAAAGGTTGCGGGGGAACGGGTGACGCGCGCCCGCTCCGGCATGCGCCGTCGCCTGGTGTCGATCGCGATCACACTCCTGATCCTCGGTGGGCTCGGCTATATCGGCTGGACGGCTCTCCAGCAGAAGCAGGCGACCAAGGGCGGCGGGCGCCCGGATCTGCCGGTTCCCGTGCTGGCGGCGACGCCGCGCACCATGGACGTGCCGGTCTATCTCGACGGGGTCGGCGCGGTCCGCGCTTTGAACACCGTGACGGTGCGCTCGCAGGTCGATGGCAAGCTCGTCGCGGTCAATTTTACCGAGGGGCAGGACGTCAAGAAGGGCGACGTGCTCGGCGAGATCGACCCCGCGATCTACCAGGCCCAGTACGACCAGGCCGTCGCCAAGAAGGCGCAGGACGAGGCCCAGCTCGCAAACCAGCGTCTCGACCTGGTCCGCTATCAGCAGCTGGCCGCCGCCAATGCCGGCTCCAAGCAGCAGGCCGATACGCAGCGCGCCCTCGTTGCGCAGCAGGAGGCGCTGATCAACGCCGATCAGGCGGCGATCGACAATGCAAAGGCGACGCTTTCCTACACCAAGATCGTGGCGCCGCTTTCGGGCCGCGCCGGCCTGCGTCAGGTCGACCAGGGCAATATCATCCATGCCTCCGACGTGACCGGACTTGTGGTCATCACCCAGCTGCAGCCGATGGCCGTTCAATTCAGCCTGCCGCAGCAGCAGATCATGCGGGTGAACGCGGCGTCCGCCAAGGGCGCGCTCGCGGTCGATGTGTTCGGCAATGACGGCGTGACGGTGATCGATAGCGGCAAGCTCGCCAGCATCGACAATCAGGTCGATTCGACCACGGGAACCCTGAAGCTCAAGGCCGAATTCCCGAACGGCGGTTTCCAGCTATGGCCGGGACAGTTCGTCAATGTCCGTCTGAAAGTGGAGACGATATCGCAAGCGTTGGTGGTGCCGACATCGGCCGTGCAGCGTGGTCCGGTCGGGACATTCAGCTATGTCATCGGCGACGGCGATATCGTCGCGGCCAAACCCGTGACGGTGACGCAGCAGAACGAAACCCAGGCCGTCATCGCGAGCGGCTTGTCGGCGAACGACCGCGTGGTGACGACCGGCTTTGCCAACCTGTCCGACGGTGCGAAGGTCATCGTCGGGAAGGACGATCAGACGCCGTCCGCCGATCTGGCGCCGCGCAAGAAGGGCAGCCGCAGTCCGCAAACCAAGGACAGCCCCAAAGACAGGACAGCGAAGGATGGTGCTGCCGGTGACCCGTCGGCCAAGGATGGTCAGGACAAGGATGGCCAGGGCAAGGATGGCGAGCGGCGCAAGCGCCGTTCGCAAACCGAGGGCGATCCTTCCGGCGGCGGCGCGAAGGCGCAGCCATGAGCCAAAAATTTGTCGATTGAACCGTCAGTCACAAGGACGCCGTGATGAGCGTCTCCGAACCCTTCATTCGCCGGCCGGTCGCGACCTCGCTGCTGGGCATCGCGCTCTTGATCAGCGGGGCGCTCGGCTACTGGGCGCTGCCGGTGTCGGCATTGCCCCAGGTCGATTTCCCGACCGTGCAGGTGACGACGCAATTGCCGGGCGCAAGCCCCGACGTGATCGCATCGCTGATCACCGCGCCGCTGGAGCGTCAACTCGGCCAGATTCCGTCGCTGTCATCGATGAACTCGACGAGTTCGTTCGGGGTCAGCCAGATCTCGCTGCAGTTCGACCTGAACCGCGACATCGACGGTGCGACCCAGGACGTGCAGGCTGCGATCAACGCGGCGGCGGGCGTGCTGCCGAAAACCCTGCCTTACCCGCCGACCTATGCCAAGGTGAACCCCGCTGACGCCGCGGTTCTGACGCTCGCGCTGACGTCGGAGACGATTTCGCTGCGCGCCATGAGCGATATCGCCGATACCTTTCTGGCGCAGCGGCTCAGCCAGATTTCCGGAGTCGGGCGTGTCACGGTGCTGGGCGGCCTGAAGCCCGCGGTGCGGGTGCAGGCCGATCTCGCAAGGCTTGCGGCCTATGGCATCGGCATGGAGGACCTGCGAGCCGCCATTGCCAACGCCAACGTCTCCGGCCCGAAGGGGTCGCTCGACGGCGCGCAGCAGGCCTATACGATTGCCGCCAACGATCAGATCGTCGATGCGGAGGCCTACAAGCCCATCATCATCGCCTACCGCAACGGCGCACCGGTGACCATCGGCGACGTCGCGGTCATCGTCGACGGGCTGGAAAACGACCGCACCGGCGCCTGGTACCAAGGCACGCCTGCCGTCGTCCTGGATATCCAGCGGCAACCCGGCGCCAATGTCATCGAGGTGGTGCGCCAGATCCGCGCCGAAATTCCCAAGATGCAGCGGGCGATCCCGGCCGGCGTCAATTTGAATGTGGTCAGCGACCGCACGGTGACGATCCGCGCCTCCGTGCGCGACGTGCAATTCACCCTGATCCTCAGCGTCGTCCTGGTGACGCTCGTGGTGCTTCTGTTCCTGCGCTCGCTGCGGGCAACCCTGATCGCGGGGGTGGCCCTGCCGCTTTCGCTGATCACGAGCTTCGGCGTCATGTATTTCGCGGGCTTCAGCCTCGACAATCTGTCGCTGATGGCACTCACGATCGGGACCGGCTTCGTGGTCGACGACGCCATCGTGATGATCGAGAACATCGTTCGCCACATGGAGAGCGGCGAGTCGGCGATGAGCGCGTCGCTGCGCGGCGCCAGCGAAATCGGCTTCACCGTGATCTCGCTGACGGTGTCGCTGATCGCGGTGTTCATTCCGCTCCTGTTCATGTCGGGCCTCGTCGGGCGGATGTTCCGCGAATTCGCGCTGACATTGACAATCGCGGTGGTCACGTCGGCGGTGGTCTCGCTGACGCTGACACCGATGATGTGCTCGCGGCTGTTGAAGCACGTCGGCGAGGAAATGACGGTGCCCGGCCTTGCCGCGGTCAGCCGCTTCATCGACCGCACCGTCGATGTCTATCATCGCACCCTGCTGTGGGTGCTCCGGCATCAGCGCGCGACCATGTTCGTCACCATCGCCACCTTGGCCGCGACGCTGGTGCTTTATGTCGTGGCGCCCAAGGGCTTCCTGCCGCTGCAGGACACCGCGTCGATCACCGCGGTCACCGAAGCCGGTCCCGACGTGTCGTTTGCCGAGATGCAGAGCCGGCAGGCGCAGGCCGCCGCGGCGATCAAGGCCGATCCCGACGTGGTCGGGGTCGTCTCCGTCATTGGCGCGGGCTCCGTCAATCCGACGACCAATGTCGGGCGGCTGGTGATGACCCTGAAGCCGCGCGGCGAGCGGCGCGACGACGTCGTGGTCGTGATCGAACGCCTGAAGCAGCTCACCGCCGCGATCCCCGGCATGACGATCTATTTCCAGCCCGTGCAGGACGTGCAGATCGGCACCCAGTCCAGTCGCTCGCAGTACCAATACACGTTGACCGGCACGAGCCAGGCCCAGGTCACGGAGTGGGCGAGGAAGCTGGTTGCCGAATTGCGCAGGGATCCCCTGATGCGGGATGTATCGTCGGAATCCCTTGATGGCGGCCTGCGCGCGCAGATCGATGTGGATCGCCAGCGCGCCGGCCAACTCGGCGTCAGTTTGCAGGGCATCACCGACACGCTGAACGACTCCTTCGCGCAGCGGCAGATTTCGACCATCTATGGCCAGGCCAACCAGTACCGGGTGGTGCTCGAGGCCCTTCCGGTCTACCAGCGTGATCCTTCGGTGCTTTCAAAGCTCTATGTGCCCGGCGTCGCTGGCGCGCAAGTGCCGTTATCGACGGTCGCGACCTTGACGCGGATCACCGCGCCGCTGGCGATTTCGCATCAGGCGCAGTTTCCGGCCGTGACGCTCAGCTTCAACCTGGCGCCGGGGGCGGCGCTCGGGGAGGCCGTGGACGCCGTCAAGGCCATTGAAACCCGCATCGGCATGCCGGGCAGCATCGTCGGCCTCTATTCGGGTGACGCGGCCGAGTTTTCGAAGTCGCTCTCAGGCCAGCCCTGGCTGATCCTGGCGGCGATCATCACGATCTATATCGTGCTCGGCGTGCTCTACGAGAGCTTTGTCCATCCGATCACCATCCTCTCGACGCTGCCATCGGCCGGCGTCGGGGCCATTCTGGCGCTGATGCTGTTCGGACAGGACCTGTCCGTGATCGGGCTGATCGGCATCATCCTCCTGATGGGCATCGTCAAGAAGAACGCGATCATGATGATCGATTTCGCGCTGGAAGCCGAGCGGCATCAGGGCCTGCCCGCGACGGAAGCGATCGTGCAGGCCTGTCTGTTGCGCTTCCGCCCGATCATGATGACGACGCTTGCCGCCTTGTTCGGTGCGCTGCCGCTCGCGATCGAAACCGGCACCGGGGCCGAGCTGCGCTTTCCGCTCGGCATTTCCATCATCGGCGGCCTGCTGCTGAGCCAGTTGCTGACGCTGTACACGACGCCCGTGATCTATCTCGCGCTCGACCGCATCAATCGGCGGCTCGAACAGGCGTTGCCGTCGCCCGTCTCGGAAACACCGGTCGCCGGGGCAACCGAGGGGATGTAAGATGGCCTCGATCTCCGAGCCGTTCATCCGGCGCCCCGTCGGCACCATGCTGCTCTCGATCGGGCTGTTTCTGGTCGGGGTCGTGGCCTATGCGTTCCTTCCGGTGGCGCCGCTTCCGAACGTCGATTTTCCGGCGATCTGGGTCAGCGCGAGCCGTCCGGGAGCCGATCCCTCGGTGATGGCGTCGACGGTAGCCGCGCCGCTGGAGCGGCGGCTCGGCGAAATCGCGGGCATCGACCAGATCACCTCGACGAGTTCGCTGGGGACCACCGTCATCCAGCTGCAGTTCGCCATCGGCCGCGACGTGGATCGTGCCGCGCGCGACGTCCAGGCGGCGATCAACGCCTCGCTTGGCGATCTGCCGAGCGATCTGCCGGCACTGCCAAAATTCAGGAAGGCCAATACGGCGGCGCAGCCCGTGTTCGTGCTGGCGCTGACCTCCAAGACCCTGACCACGAGCGCGATCTACGACGTGGCTGACACCGTGCTGGCGCAACGCATCTCGCAGGTTCCGGGAGTTGGCGACGTCACCGTCAGCGGCGCCGACCAGCCGGCGGTCCGCATCGCACTCAATCCGGTCGCCTTGTCGAATGCCGGGATTGCCACCGACGATGTCAGGCAGGCGATCCTCAACGCCAACCCGCTCGGTCCGGTCGGCATCTTCAATGGCGGCCGGCAGTCCGAAACGCTGTCGGTGAACCGGCAGATGCGCACGGCCGCGGAGTTCCGCGACATCGTGATCAAGAGCGCGAACGGCAATTTCGTTCGGCTGTCCGACGTCGCCACGGTCGACGATTCCGTCAAGAACGTCCGTTCGATCGCGTGGTTCAACAAGCAGCCCGCGGTTCTGATCCAGATCACCAAGCAGGGCGACGCCAACGTCATTGACACCGTCGATCGTGTGAAGGCGCTGATCCCTGAGCTGCAGCAATGGCTTCCGGCCGGCATCGATGTCTCGATCCTGGTCGATCGCACCGGCACCATTCGCGCCAGCGTGCGCGACATGCAATATACCCTGCTGGCGACGGCCATCCTGGTGATGGTGGTCGTGCTGCTCTTTCTCCGGCGCCTCGCGCCGACCCTTGCGGCAGGTGTCTCGGTGCCGCTGGCGTTGGCGGGAACCTGCGCCGGAATGTGGTTTGCCGGCTATTCGATCAACAACCTGTCCCTGATGGCGCTGGCGATTTCGGTCGGTTTCGTGGTCGACGACGCCATCGTCATGATCGAGAACATGTTCCGCAACCTCGAGCTTGGCTTGCCGCCCTACGAGGCGGCGCGGCAGGGCGCGCGGCAGATCGGCTTCACCGTGCTGTCGATCAGCCTGTCGCTGATCGCCGCGTTCACGCCGCTGATTTTCCTGGGCGGCATTGTCGGTCGCCTGTTGCGCGAGTTTTCGCTGACCCTGACGTTCGCGATCGTGGTGTCGACGCTGGTGTCGCTGACGGTCACGCCGATGATCTGCGCGTACTACGTCAAGGAGGCGACCTCGAATCGGGCGACCCGGTTCGACCGGATCGTCGAGGGGGCGCTATCGCGCATGATCGCGGTCTACGCGCGCACCTTGCGCGGGGCGCTGGACTTTCCGTTCCTGACCATGCTCGTGTTCTTTGCCACCATCGCGCTGACGGTGACGCTCTATATCAAGACCCCGAAGGGGGATTTTCCGGAGGATGACAGCGGCTTCATCTTTGGCTCGACCCGCGCATCGGCCGATATCTCGTTCCAGGCCATGCTCCAGCTGCAGCAGCAACTCGCCGAGATCGTAATGGCCGATCCGACCGTGGCCGGCATCGGGTCGGTCGTCGGCGGAGGCGGCGGTGGCCCCGGCGGTGCCGGCTCCAATCGCGGGACCATGTTCATCAATCTCAAGCCGCCGGAGGAGCGCAACGGCATGTCGACCCAGTTCGTGATCGACCGCCTGCGCCGCAACCTCTTCAACGTGCCGGGAATCCGGCTGTTCATGGTCGCCGTTCAGGATCTTCGCGCGGGCGGGCGGCAGAGCGACGCCAACTACCAGTATACGCTGTTGTCCTCCGATCTCGATCTCCTGCAGAAATGGGTGCCGATCGTTTCGAAGCGCATGGAGACGGTTGACGGCGTCACCGACATTTCCTCGAACCGCGATAACCCCGGCCTCCAGGCGACGCTGTCGATTGATCGCCTGGCCGCGTCCCGGCTCGGTGTCCGGGTCCAGGACATCAACAACGCGCTCAATAACGCCTTTTCGCAGCGGCAAATCTCGATCATCTATACCCAGCGCAACCAGTACATGGTGGTGCTGGAAACCGATCCGAAATTCCAGACCGATCCGTCCTCGCTCGATCGCGTTTTCGTCGCCGGCGCCAATGGCACGCAGGTGCCGCTGTCCACCGTGGTCCACTTCGAGCTTGGCTTGACGCCGCTCGCGGTATTTCACACCCAGTCGCTGGCGTCGGCGACGGTGTCGTTCAATACCTTGCCCGATGTGCCGCTGGAGGTCGCCACCACGAATATCCAGCGCGCCGTGGACGAATTGCACATGCCCGAAGGCATTCGCGGCAGCTTCGACGGCAACGCCGGCCAGCTTGCCAAGACCGGCGGCAGCCAGCTGCTCGTGATCATTGGCGCCCTGGTGGCGATGTATATCGTGCTCGGCGTGCTCTACGAGAGCCTTGCCCATCCCCTCACGATCATTTCGACCTTGCCCTCGGCCGGTCTCGGGGCGCTGTTGGCGCTGCAGGTGACGAACACGCCGCTCACGATCGTCGCCTTCGTCGGGATCATTCTGCTGATCGGTATCGTCAAGAAGAACGGCATCATGATCGTGGATTTCGCGCTGGATGCGGAACGTAACAGCGGTCTGTCCTCCGCGGAGGCGATTTTCGAGGCCTGCAAGGCCCGCTTCCGGCCCATCCTGATGACGACGATGGCGGCCCTGTTCGCGGGAATCCCGCTGGTGATCGCGACCGGGCCGGGCACCGAGCTGCGCCGGCCACTCGGCATTACCATCATCGGCGGGCTGTTCGTCTCGCAGATCCTGACGCTGTACACGACGCCGGTGATCTATCTCCTGATCGACCGCTTGCGCCGCCGGCCAGCCCCCGCGGCCGTCCCGGCGCCGGCGGAATAGCTTTCGCCTTGTTGAGGCGGGCTCTGGCGCGTATAGGCGGCCCATGTCAACACAATCTGAGCCCACAAACCTTGCCGCCGAAGCGATCCCGGACTGCCCGCGCTGCCTCAAGCCGGTGCCGCTGTGCGTCTGCGACAGCATCGCGCCGATCGAAAGCCGGATCTCGCTTCTGATCCTGCAGCATCCGCAGGAGCAGGACAGGGCGCTCGGCACCGCGCGGCTGACGGCCCTGCATTTCAGGAATGCGGTGGTGAAGATCGGACTGTCATGGCCGAGCCTTGCGAAAGCGCTGGGGCGGCCGGTCTCGGATCCGTCGCGCTGGGCGGTGCTCTATCTTGGCTCCGCAAACGCTGCCGAACTCGATACGTCAAGCGAGATCATCGCTCTGACCCGCAAGGGCGAGATCGCCGAGCACCAGCGCGCCATCCTCAGCGAGATCGAGGGCGTGGTGCTGCTGGACGGGACCTGGAGCCAGGCCAAGGCGCTGTGGTGGCGCAATGCCTGGATGCTCAAATGCCAGCGAGTGATCCTCAATCCCGCGCAGCCGTCGCGCTATGGGAAACTCCGCCGCGAGCCGCGCCGTGACGGCCTCTCGACCATCGAGGCGGCGGCGATGCTGATCGCCGGCCTCGACAAGCGCCCGGATATCGCGGCGTCTCTGCATGCCAGTTTCGAGCGCATGCTGGCGCGCTATCGCGAGGTCGAGGAGACCATGCCAGAGCTGACGCCACGGCCGAAACCGAGGCCGAAAAAGGATTGGCGACGACGCAGGAGGGGCTGATCGGCGAAGGGCGGCACACAGTTCGTTGCGCGCCCAATGTCGATGCCAGCTGCCGATGCTAGGCTATTTTTCGCAGATCGACCGTGCCGACGATCTTCGCGGGTTGTCCAAACGCCTTCATCCCCGATTGGATGTCCCTGTTGACCAGGGATAGCGCACCCACGATGACATGGTTGCCGATGGTGACGCCCTTCGTGATGATCGAATTGGGACCGACGAACACGGCCGATCCGATTTTGGTCGACGCTTTCTCCGCGGGGACCCGCCCGCCAGAGATCGCCCACATCACCGTGTCATGGGTGTAGATTTGAACGCCGGCATCAATCGAACAATAGTCCCCAATTTCCAGGGTGCCGCCCGATCCGTCGAGAATCACGTTTGGACCAATCCAGGTGTGTGATCCGACCTTCACATCGCCGAGGACCAGGACGTTGTCGTAACACGTCGTGCCTTCTCCCCAACCATAGGCGCGGGCGTTATCGTGGCGGTCGGTGAGCAGATCGCCGATCGAAACGCGGCGGCTGTACTGCCTCATTTTCTCCGCCTGCAATTGGCGGATCGCCTTCTTCAGGTCCTCAGCAAGGCCGACGTCCTCGGTCATTGAAAGCTCCCCAAACGGCCACAATCCCGCCCAAAAGCTAGCATCCACAGCCTGAGCGAGCAACCCGCCGAACTTGAAGCTGCCGGACTTGGTCAGATGTGTTGTTTTTGGGCACCTTCTGCATGGGCCTGTGGCCGTGTGGAGGGGTGACGCCGATTGCATCTGCCGCACGCCTCGGGACGTCAGAAGGTTCGCGTAATTTGGTCTGGAAAATTGAGAATCCGGCCCATCTTCCCGACATATTCGGGGCGCGCGGGCATGTTGGCAGCGGAACCAGATCAGACGTTGATTGCGGGGGCCGCAGTGTCGCCGGCATCGTCTCTCCAGCAATTGCGGCCGGCGCCGTCCAAATGCGACATAATGCCTGACCCGACCTTCAACACGGCACTGGCCTGGCGTGTGTCGCGGGGATCCGTCGAACGGCGTTCGGGGGCAAGCTACAGGGCGAGACCGCCACCTGCTGACGCGTGAGCGTCGGTATCGCATTCGGATCGGGTCGGGCGTCCTCCGAGTTTGTGCTTCGGATCGTCGTAGGGGTCCATCTGATCCGTCTCCAGGATGGTGTAGCGGCCTCCCTTGGGAGACGTGATCGTATCCACTGCGACGATCGATTTCTTACGGGGGATGTCGCGGGTCGTGCGCGGCGGCTTAGTGGTTCGCTTCCGACCGGGGCCCCGCTTCTGCTTGCCGTGCTTGGGCATCCAAGAACCCTTATGGCTCGAACACAATGTCGGTGACGGGATGGACTTCCCAGATTGTCGGAATATCCGGGCGCAGATCCTTGGGGCCGGGATGGCCGCCCGTCGCATGCGTGATATCGAAGAACAACGAGCCCTCGATCTCGACCGGGATCGGCGGCCGGTAGAAGTGGTAGGACGGTCCCGGCAGCTTGGCGCCGAAAAACGTCTTGAAGGCATCGCGCGCCTTCTGAATGCGCGCGAGTGATTTGCTGGTCTTGGGCGGCAGTCCGGAGATCTCCATCGTCATATAGATCGCCGGAGATTTCGGATTGCGTCCGAGAATGAGGTGAAAATCGTTGTCGTTTTCTCGGCTCGCGGCATAGAGAAACGCGCGGACGCGGACGTTCCGATCCTCTTCCTTCACCCGGCCCTGCTTGGCATCCCTCTTGATCGCCGGCTTGTGCTTGATCATCTTCGCATCCTGCACCAGCGTTCCGATCAGATCCTTGAGATCGGTGAACGATTCAGTTGCAGCATTGGAGATCGCCAGTTTGGCGGCCTTGCGGTCGGTCCCTGCAAAATTATCGCCGGCTGCCGCAAACGTCGCGGCGGCGGCGAGCGATACCGGTGCGTCGTAGGGATCCGTCTGATCGGTAATCAGGATCTGGTAGGTTTTTGGGCCGGCGGCTGCGTCAAGTGCGGCTACGATGCCGGTTCGGATGGGCGTGAGAGTTTCTGTGGCTACGATCGAACTCGGACTCGGCCTGCCGACCCCGTGGACGTCGGTGTTTTTGGAGCGAGCCATGGTAGCTTCCTTGCTGCTGCATCAAGGTGCATCGATCGGAGTGCGCGTGCTTGCGCTCGCAGCGAAAATGTCGGCGAGCGGCGACATTGCCGTGATCAGATGCCGCGATGGGGCTCTTCGCGCGAACGGAACAACAACGACTGCAAGTAGCTGAGCAAGAACCACGTTGCCAGAAAGGCCAGACACTCGAGCGTGAAGCTGTGGAACTTGTAGAAGAACTCCGCGACGAGAAAGGCAACCACGAACGCCACGGCTTCCTGCTTGAGAGCAACTTGGACGCCCAGATCCTTCACAAGCGAGAACATGCATCTCTCCCTTGTTTCGTTTCAACGAGAGGTTGTGGAAATCTGCGCTCTTTTCGCGGGCAGGACAAGGCCGCGATTGCGCCCTTGCGGAGGTGAGCCGAGCACGTGGCCATCTCAGGCGATTTGGCGGCGGTGGCAAGAATGCGCTGAAAGAGGTGTTCCTGGCGGGGACGAGGTAGGCAGTTGCCTAAGTGCTTGATCGTCTGTATTGATCCGCCCCTAAGGGGCCACGTGGCGGAGTGGTTACGCAACGGTCTGCAAAACCGTGTACTCCGGTTCAATTCCGGACGTGGCCTCCATCAATATAATCAACCACTTGTGCTCTCTCCCTGAGACGCGTTGCGAGCCTCAGCAGGCGGCATGCCAGCCTTGCGGGAAGGGGATCAGCGGCCATGCCAGCTGATTGTCGTTGGCCGCTTTCGGCGGCTGCATGAACATCGGGATCAGGGTGGCCACGGATTTCTCCTCGGGAGCAAGCGCGAAGACGTCGTTTATGGCGTCAAGCAATTGCTCGTATTCGGCTTCTCTCATTGCGCTCTCCCGCCTCTGGACAGCGCAAACTCGCAAAATGGCTTTTTTTCTGAATTGATCGGATCGCTCAAATTGTATCGAATTGGCGATCGCGGATGGGTTGGTTAAGAATGTTCCGTATGCATCCTAGGCAGCATAGGCCGTAAGAGCGGCGGTTTGGTGTGAGCAAGATCACATCTCCTGGGATCGATTTCGCGTAGCTGCCTTGTTGACGGCCTGCGTCAAGATGGCGGCAGGCCGGAACCCAGGGTGCATGATCCGTAGAGGTCGATACCGATTTGCCCTCGCGACTGAAGGCAAAAAGGCGTTGGCGCGGAGATTGCGCTCCAGCCCGGGAGCCCCTTGCCATGAAGCCAAGGTTTGTGCGGTCGGCGGCGCTGCGAAGCCGCGCACGTCGGGCCTCGACGCTCGGCCTCTTTCTCACCCTGTTCGCGGTTGGTTCGGCCCATGCGCAAGGCTCCCAAGGCTCGCCGGAACAGCGCAAGGCCTGCACGCCGGACGTCTATCGCCTCTGCCCCGGCGAGATTCCGAACGCACGCGCCATCACAGCCTGCCTCAGACGCCAGAAGGCCAGCCTGAGCGAGGCGTGTCGGGCGGTGTTCGAGCACTGAGGCAACGCCCAGGCTAAGGTCGCAGGGGGCATCCGAATAGGTGCATTGCACCAGCGATCGAATGTCGACTCCCGGGTATGTCGCTCGACCGCACAGGGCCTGCGCGACCGCCAGCGCGCATGCTGTGAATTGCCGCGCAGCAAATGATTGGCAATACGTGCGATTTTGAAATTCAAGGCCTGTGGATATGTTGCGGATAAGCGGTGGATTTCCATCTAATCCCCGGGCCGTTCGGAAAGGGATACCGCTCGTCCGTTGCGGCAAATACCAGCACCGAAACTTCCTTGCATTGATCCAAAAGCAGAAATTCGGTGTCGTGTGGGAGAAAAAGGTAATTGACCGTGCGGCGGTCGACCTCGCTATCCAAACGTCGCCGCAGGGCTGCCGACGCCACGCCGGAGCTCCGGGCTTGTCGATGCGCGACTTCGCACATATCCCGTCAGTTGCATGTTTCCCTCAAATATTCGCGCCTGGATTGAGTCGCGTGTGATATTCTCGATTCGGGTTGGTGCATCGCGTCCAGCTTTCCTTCGGCGAACGGGGGTGAAACCATGGCGGATGGACCGTTACCCTCCGACCTCGAGCGGCTGCAACTCAGCCCGCACGATATTGAACGGCGCAAGGCCTTCGTCGATTTCCAGTCGGACGACGCGGCCCGGATCACCACGATCAAGGATTTGGTCGTGCGCAATGCGGACCGCTACGGGGCCGCCTTTTTCGATCATCTCGCGACAATCGAGGAGGCCTTCGGGCTGACCCGAAACCGCAAACTGCTGGAGCAAGCCAGGCGCCTCAAGCAGGAGCACCTGGTTGCCATGGTGCGAGGCGAGTACGGCAGAGACTACATGGAACAGCGTGTCAGGCTCGGTGTGCTTTACAGCCGCGCCGGGTTGAGCGCGCGGGTCTTCCTTGGAGCGTTTCACGTCCTGATGCGCGCAATTGGGGCAGATATCATCAAGCAATACGCCGACACTCCGGGGGACGGATTCGATTGCTTCATGTCGCTCAAGAAGATCGGCTTCCTTGACATCGGCTTGATCGTCGACGTGCTGATTGCCGAGCGCGAGCGCACCATCAATCTGCAGCAGGATGCCATCCGCGAACTGTCGACGCCGGTTCTGCGGTTGCGCGAGCGGCTTCTTATTTTGCCGATGATCGGCGTGATCGACTCGATGCGGGCCAAGCAACTGACGGATGGCTTGCTGCTCTCGATCCGCGCCAACCGTGCCAAGATCGTCGTGATGGACATCACCGGTGTGGCTGCGGTTGATTCCAAAGTCGCGAACCACCTCATCCAGACGGTGGCGGCGGCCCGGTTGATGGGCGCAAACGTCATTGTGACCGGAATTTCCGCCGATGTGGCGCAGTCGCTCGTAGCCCTCGGGGTCGACCTCACATCGATCAGGACCATGAATGATCTGCAGGGCGGCCTCGAAGAGGCGGAGCGCTTGCTGGGATACAAGGTCGTCCAGGCCGACGGCGCCACGCCGGCGTCCGGTCGCGCCTGAACCGGCATCGATCATGCCGGTACCGATCCTCAAGCAAGGTGAGATGCTCATCGCGAGCATACAGTCGAATCTGAACGACCAGGACCTGATGCAGTTGAAGGACGAGATCGCCGAAAAGGTCGGTCGCTTCAAATCGCGTGGCGTCGTGCTCGATGTTTCAATCCTCGACGTCCTGGATTCGTTCGCAACGCGTACCCTGCGTTCGATTGCCGAAACCGCGAGGTTGCGCGGCGCCGAAACCGTCATCGTCGGCATTCAGCCGGATGTGGCCGTCGCCATGGTGCAACTCGGCCTGACCCTGGATGGCGTCCTGACAGCGCTCGACTTCGAGGAAGGAATGGAACTTCTGGTGGCGTCCATTGAGGGGAGCCGTCGAGGTGGAAGCTGACGCGACCCACGTTCCCATCGATCGGGATGGCGACATCATCGCCGCGCGCCAGAAGGCGCGTGAGCTGGCGGTGCATGTCGGGTTTTCCGGAAGCGATCTCACGCTCATCGCGACCGCCATCTCGGAGGTGGCGCGAAATATCGTGGTCTATGCCACGCGCGGCGAGATCGTGCTGAGCGCCGTGCAGCGCGGCAGCCGGCGCGGCGTTCTGGTCGTTGCGCGCGACCATGGTCCCGGTATTCCCGACATCGAACGGGCGATGCGTGACGGCTTTTCCACCGGGAAGAGCCTCGGGCTCGGCCTTCCCGGCGCCAAGCGGCTGATGGACGAATTCGAGATCGTGTCTGAGATCGGCAAGGGAACCACCGTTACCATGCGGAAATGGACCCGATGACACCGGCTTTGTCGACAGCATCGCCGCCGATCGCGTGGGGCGTCAGCTCGAGAGCGATCGACGGAGGCGCGGAGTCCGGTGACCTGCATGTTGTGGCGCCATGCGCGGGATCGGTGCTGGTGGCGGCGATTGACGGCATCGGCCACGGGCCCGAAGCAGCCCTGGCAGCGCGGCTGGCGGCCGCGGTCCTGTCTCAAAATGCCGGAGAGCCGCTGATCACGTTGATGCAGCGATGCCATGAGGAGCTGCGCCGCACCCGCGGCGTGGTGCTCAGCATGGCCTCGTTCGACTGGCATCGCAGCAGGATGGAATGGCTCGGCGTCGGCAACGTCGAAGCGGCGTTGCATCGCGCGGACAGGTCCGCCAATCCGCCAAGGGACTCGCTGGTGCTGCGCGGCGGCGTCGTCGGATATCAGATTCCAGCGCTCCGCACGGCCGAGCGCCAGATCGCGGCGGGGGATGTCCTGGTCTTTGCCACTGACGGCATTCGCTCCGATTTCACCGCCTATTCTCCGCTCGGCCGCGACATGCAGGAGGCCTCCGAGGCGATGCTCACACAGTTCGGCAAGGATACTGACGATGCGATGGTGTTCGCCATTCGTTACCTGGGGCAACCGTCGTGAGTGCCGTGTCCCGCGACATGCAGCGGCAATATTCGGAGGCGTTTTCCAGGTATCTTGCCCACGCGGACGAGATTGCTCTCAATCAGGCCTATGAGTTAGGGCGCAAGGCGCTCGCCGATGGAATGGGCGTTCTCGACATCGCCGTCGCGCATCATAATGCGGTGGATGCGGTGATCGCAGGCGAAACCGCGGAGGAACGCAGCGTCGAGATAGCAAAGGCTGCCGAGTTCCTGGCGGAAACCCTGTCGCCGTTCGAGATGTCGTTGCGCGGCTATCGTGACACCAATGAGCGGCTGATCGCGTTGAACGAGACGTTGCGCCAGGCGAGGGCGGCGGCTGAGGCGGCCAATCGCGAGCTGGAGGCATTCAGCTATTCGGTCGCCCATGACTTGCGCGCGCCGCTGCGCGGGGTCGACGGCTTCAGCCTGGCGCTGCTTCAGGACTATGCGGACAAGCTGGATGAAGAGGGCTGCGACTACCTCAGGCAAGTGCGCGAATCCGCGCAACGGATGGGCCGCCTGATCGACGACCTGCTGGCGCTCTCGCGCGTGACGCGCTCCGAACTCGTCCGCGAGCCGGTTGACTTGTCCGGCCTGGCACAGAGCGTCGCGGCGCAGTTGCAGAGGGCTTACCCCGACAGGCGGGTCGAAATCGTCATCGCCGCCGGAATGGTCGTGGACGGCGACGCCCGGCTGTTGCGAGTCGCGCTGGAAAACCTGCTCGGCAATGCATGGAAGTTCACCAGCAAGCGGGCGGAGCCGCGGATCGAAGTCGGGGTGAGCGCGAACGGCGACGCCGCCTATTTTGTCCGCGACAATGGCGCCGGGTTTGACATGGCCTATGCTTCGAAGCTGTTCGCGGCGTTCCAGCGGCTGCATTCGGCAGATGAATTCGAGGGGACCGGCATCGGGCTTGCGACCGTCCAACGCATCGTCAACCGGCACGACGGGCGCATTTGGGCGACCGGGGAGGTCGACTGCGGTGCGACCTTCTACTTCACGCTGGGCGCGGGGGTGCTACAGTCATGAACGGAAAGGTCGTCCTGCTGGTCGAGGACAATGCGAGCGACGAGGCGCTGGCGCTTCGAGCGCTCAGAAAGACCAACATCGGCGACAACGTCGTGGTGGTGCGCGACGGCGCCGAGGCGCTCGATTATCTGCTCGGGCCCGACAGGGATCTTCCCGATGTCCGCGCGATGCCGCACCTCGTTCTGCTCGACCTCAATTTGCCGAAGATCGACGGTCTCGAAGTTTTGCGCCGCATTCGCGCCGACGAACGCACGAAGCTGCTGCCGGTGGTGATCCTGACCTCGTCCGGGGAAGAACGGGATATCGTCAGCAGCTACGCCCTCGGTGCGAACAGCTATGTTCGAAAGCCGGTTGATTTTGTCCAGTTCGCCGATGCGGTTCGGCAATTGGGGCTTTACTGGTTGATCATCAACGAACCGCCGCCGGTCGGCTGGCACTAGCGAGGGAGACGTGTCGAAGCCTTTGCGCGCGCTCATCGTCGAAGACAGCAAGGTGGACGCCGCATTGCTGGTCCGCGAACTGCGCCGCGGCGGCTACGATCTCAGCTTTGAACGGGTCGAGACGGCCGAGGCCATGCATGCGGCGCTCGACCGGCAGACCTGGGATGTCGTACTGTCCGACTATTCGATGCCGCGCTTCAGCGCGCCGGCGGCGCTCGCGCTCGTGCGCGAGCGCCGCCTCGATCTACCCTTCATCATCATTTCGGGCACCATCGGCGAAGAGACCGCGGTGACGTCGTTGCGCGCCGGGGCGCACGACTTCCTGATCAAGGGATCGCTTGCGCGCCTGATGCCTGCGATCGAGCGCGAAATGGGCGAGGCCGCGTTGCGCGCCGAGAAAAGGAAAATGCAGGAGCAACTTCTGATCTCCGAGCGCATGGCGTCGGTCGGGTTGTTGGCCGCGGGTGTCGCCCACGAGATCAACAACCCGCTGGCGATCATCGTCGGCAACCTCGAACTTGTCGCGCAGCAGTTGGGCACGATGGCGGCGGACGAGTCTGACGATGCCTCGCCGGCTCGCGATGCGGCGCGGCTCGTCGATCTGGCCGCGCCGCTGCGCGATGCACAGGAGGCTGCCGAACGGGTTCGCCGCATCGTACGCGACCTGAAAGTGCTTTCCGGATCGAGCGACACCGAGAGTCGCGGGCCGGTCGACATTCGAAGCGTGCTGGAATCGGCGATCCGCATGGCCTCCAACGAAATCCGGCACCGCGCCAGGCTCACCAGGGACTATGCGGACGTGTTGCCGGTCTATGGGAACGAGTCCCGGCTGGGCCAGGTCTTTCTCAACCTCATCGTCAACGCCGCGCATGCGATTCCGGAAGGTCACGCCGAGTCCAACGACATCAAGTTCGTCATCCGCATGGAGCCGCCCGGCCGCATCGCGGTCGAAATCCACGACACCGGCGGCGGCATTCCGGCCGATGCGCTGCCCCACATTTTCGAGTCTTTCTTCACCACCAAGGCGGCAACCACCGGGACCGGGCTGGGGCTTGCCATTTGTCGCCGCATCGTCAGCGAACATGGCGGCGAGATGTCGGTCCAAAGCGAGGTCGGCGTCGGCACGGTATTTCGCACGTTGCTGCCGGTGGCAACCGAGAAGGTCGCCGACACCATCACGGCGTCGCCGGAGGTCGTGGCAGGCGGGCGCGGGCGCATTCTGGCAGTCGACGACGAGGAGATGGTATGCACCATGATCCGGAGGATCTTGCACAGGGATCACGACGTCACGGCTGTTACCGACGCCACGGAGGCGCTTGACAGCCTGAGCGGCGGCGAGCGGTACGATCTGATCCTGTGCGATCTCATGATGCCGGAAATGACCGGCATGGAATTCTACACGCGATTGCAGCAGGCCGCGCCGGATCAGGCCGGAAAGATCATATTCATGACCGGCGGCGCGTTTACCGAGAAGACACAGGCGTTTCTCGGCCAGCTCGCCCACGAGCCGATCGAGAAGCCGTTCACGCCGGCAAGGCTGCGTGAACAGGTGCGGCGGTTTTTGGGATGACACCCCATTCCCAGGGATGAGGACGCCGCGACGGATGAGAACTGCCGCGGCCATTTTCCGGCCGTCCGTCAGCCGGCCCACCGTCAGCGCGACTGTCTTGGCCCAGGATGCATGCTGAGACGCGCTGAGCGAGGTCGACCTGGCCTGCTGGCGGCCGTTGATCCCGCGCATATGGTCGCAGCTGCGCCGGCACGACCGTTTCGGGTGCGGCAAGTCCGGGCTTTGGTTTTGTCGCGTAACCTGTGGACATGCTTGCGAACAACGCTGTGGATATGCTCGCGAACAGCTCTGTGGATTGTTGCGGAAGAAGTCCGACGCTGCCGGCAGGAGGCCAGCCGGAGCGCGGTCGAATCTTCCCGCTGTGAATTTGTGCGCAGCAAGTCATTATCATCATTGAGGAGTCGGCCTTTTCGGACCGGTGGATAGCTTGCGTAAAACCGTTGTATGGCTGGAACGTTGAAGCGGCTTGATAAAGTCCGCGTCCAAGGGTGTCACGAATGGTGGTCCCCTCGAACGTCCGTTCATCTGACGAGCGGCTGCATGTCTCTACCTATGGATGCGGTGACAAAGGCGTGTTAGCCTTGAGCATTGCGCTTCATGCAGATTATTTTGCGTGCCGTGGAATTTTGAGTGCGCCTTCGACGGGAGGCTGGATTGCCGGAATTTTCGGGGCTGCTCGTCAAGGTTCGGGGCGACGGAAAATCCTTCGCGACTTCGGCTGCGAAGGCGTTTGGCGCAAGTGCTGCGACGATCAAGCCGATCCTGCACGTTCCCGCGAAGCCGGAGGAACCGGGTCACGCACTGTCCGCCACCCAGCCGTCAACATGGCTCAGCGTCGGCAGCGGCGCCACCGACCATGAGCATCCCTGGGACGTCGCGCATCAGCTGCTGGCGCCGGGAGGGGCGTTCGCTGCCACGACCGCGCGAGACGTTCAGGCGATCGAGCCAAATCTCGTCCAGCAGTGGTTGAAAGCACCTGATCATGATGAGGTGATGAAAAGCGCGCAGGAGTTCTGCGCTTTCGATGCTCAGGACGCGGCGGGACGGCAGGCGACCGGTCCCGGCCTTGCGTGGAATTTCCAGGAGAATTTCAGCCAGTTCAACGCGGCGCGGCAGCAGGTCGGCAACAAGCTCGCGGCCATCACGATCGCTCATCTGGATACCGGGTTCGACCCGGACCACATCACGCGGCCGGCGAATCTCGCCGGCAAGACCCTGCATCGCAACTTCGTCGAGGACGGATTTCCTCTCGACGATGCGACCGACCACGCGCCTGAGGGCATGGAGTTCGCGAGCAACCGCGGGCACGGCACGGGGACCCTGAGCCTGCTGGCCGGAAACAGGCTCGACGGCAACGCTCCGGGCTGGCCCAACTTCAACGACTATGTCGGTGCGGCCCCGACGGCGACCATTATTCCGGTTCGGATTGCCGATTGGGTGGTGCGCTTCGAGACCGGCACCATGGTGCAGGGTTTCGACCATGCACGCGCCAGCGGCGCCCATGTTCTGTCGATGAGCATGGGCGGCCTGTCATCGGAGGCGCTGGTCGATGCAGTGAACCTTGCCTACGACGCCGGCGTGGTGATGGTCACGGCCGCCGGCAACAACTATGCCGGATTGCCGACGCCGAAATCCATCGTGTTCCCGGCACGTCTCAGGCGTGTGCTTGCCGCCTGCGGCGTCATGGCGGATGGCCGCGCCTATGCCGACCTCGACTTTGCAACAATGCAGGGCAATTACGGCCCCGCGGAAAAAATGGAGACGGCGCTCGGGGCCTTCACGCCCAATGTGCCGTGGGCGCAGATCAGCTGCGGCAAGGTCGTCGACATGAACGGCCGCGGGACGTCGGCGGCGACGCCCCAGATCGCGGCCGCGGCTGCACTCTGGCTCGCCGAACATTGGGACATCGTCAGCCGATATTCGGAGCCCTGGATGCGGGTCGAGGCCGTTCGTCATGCCTTGTTCGGGAGCGCCCTGAAGCAGACCGCAAAGATGGATGCGGCGGCGACGAAGGAGAGAATCGGGCAGGGCGTGCTGCGCGCCAATGCCGCGCTCGCGATCAGCCCGCCGGCCGAATCCGATCTCAGGAAATTGCCGCCCGCGCAACCATCATGGTCGTGGCTCAACCTGATCTTCGGCGGCGGTGTCAGCTTTGCAGGCGCGGCCGACATATCCCCACAGCGGCAGAAGATGTTGGCGCTCGAACTCACACAGATGGCGCAACAGGTTCGCAAGGTCGACGAAGCCATCGACGATCCCGACCGACCAGCCGACAAGATCCCTCCCGCTGCGCGCAACCGGTATCTGGAAGTAGCCCTTGACGAGGGCAATCCATCGAAGCCGTTGCGCAGGGTACTGGAGGAGATGCTTGGGCGCGGCGCGGTCGCGGTGACGCATGCGGCGTTCGTCCCCGGCGATACGATCAAGCGGCGGGTTCGTACCCCGCCGCGGCCGGCGCGGCGGTTGCGCGTCTACGCGCTCGACCCGAGCGTCGGCAAGAGCCTTGCGTCGATGGATCTCAATGAAACGACGCTGTCAATTCCCTGGGAAAATCTCAGTCCCGGCCCGGTCGGCGAATATGTCGAGGTCATCGACGTCGATCCGGCATCGAACAAGGTCTACGATCCCGTCGACCTCGATGATCCCCTGTTGCTGGCCCAGGACGGTTGGGCGCCATCGGAGGGCAATCCGCAGTTTCATCAACAGATGGTCTACGCCGTCGCGATGACGACGATCGGACATTTCGAGAAAGCCATCGGCCGCAAGGCGCTGTGGGCCCCGCATACGCCGAGCGCGCATGACCTCGCGGCCGAGCACGGGGTCAAGGCGACGGAGGTGCCGCGGCTGCGCATCTATCCGCACGCCTTGCGGACCGACAACGCCTATTACAGCCCCGACAAGAAGGCGCTCCTGCTCGGCTATTTTCAGTCCAATTCCGGCGAGGGTACCGCGACCCCGGCCGGATCGATGGTGTTCACCTGCCTGTCCAGCGACATCGTCGCGCATGAGACGACGCATGCGCTGCTCGACGGCATGCATCGCCGCTTCGAGGAGGCCTCGAACCTCGACGTTCCGGCGTTTCACGAGGGCTTCGCCGACATCGTTGCGCTGTTCCAGCATTTCACCATTCCGGAACTGGTCCGCTCCGAGGTCGCGCGCGCGCGCGGTGATCTGAAAGCCGATGGGTTGCTGGCCGGCCTCGCCGCGCAGTTCGGTGAGGCCAGCGGTCGACGTGGTCCCCTGCGCAACTACGTCAACGCCGATCCCAAGGTGCTGTGCTATCCCAATGTCACCGAGGCCCATGACCGCGGATCGGTGCTGGTCTACGCGGTCTATGACGCGTTCCGCATGATGGTCGAGCGGCGAACGCAGGATCTGCTGCGGCTCGCGACCGGTGGATCCGGGCTGCTTGCACCCGGCGCCATCCATCCCGACCTGGTGGATCGTCTGACCGCGGAGACCTGCAAGACGGCCGAGCAAGTACTCGGGATGTGCATCCGCGCGCTCGATTATTGTCCGACGGTCGATATCACCTTCGGCGATTATCTGCGCGCGGTCATCACCGCCGATCTCGACGCCGTCAAGAACGACAAGCTTGGCTACCGCACCGCCTTCATGGAAGCCTTCCGCAAGTGGAATATCCTGCCGGCCGAGATGCGCACCGTGTCGGAACAGACGCTGGCCTGGAACACGCCCAATGACCCTTCGCCCGCTTGGCTTCAGGATATGATCGACCGGCAGGGCGATGATGCCGATGGCGACAAGATCGTCATCAAGTGGAACCGGGCCCTCAGCCGTTCCGAGATTTTCCAGTTGAACGAAGCCAATCGCTGGCGGCTCTGGCGCCGGCTCAGCGCGAGCTTCGGCATGAATCTCGGGCTCTACAAGGAGTTCGGTCTGCTGCCGGGGATTGACAGGTACAAGGCCGACGGAACGGTGAAGGAGAAGCGGCAGGCGCCGGATACCGCCTTCGAGGTTCACAGCGTGCGTCTGGCTCGGCGCATTACCCCAGACGGTACGATGACCACCAACATCATTGCAACGATCACCCAGCGGCGACCAATCCCATTTGACGGCAAGGATGTCGCCAACGGTTTTTTCTGGTTCCGCGGCGGGGCGACACTGATCATCGATCCGAGCGAGGGCAAGGAGCGGATTTGCTATGCCATCATCAAGAACAGCGGCAGCAAGGATCGGCTCGACCGTCAAAGGCAGATGACTATCGGGACCACCCAGAGCTCCCTGCGGGCGCTGTATTTCGGTGGGCCAAACGGAATGGCGGGCGCCGCGGAGCCGTTCGCGGCCATGCATGCCCAGCGCGGAGATTCGGACGATGGCTAGGCAACCCAAGGCGTCAAAGCGCGTGCCCCGCCGCAAGCGCGAGACCGTCCGCAAAACCCCGGTCCGCAAGGCCGCGGCCCGCAAGGCCTCACCGGTGAAACGTGCCAAGTCACCTGCCAAGTCACCTGCCAAATCACGCACCAAGTCGCGCACCAAGTCACGACGGGCATCAGCCGCGGCCGCGGGCTCCGCCGCCACCGTGCGCGTCCGCTTCTACTGCCAGGGCATCGGCGACTGCCACCTGCTTCGATTCGAGAAGCCGGGGGGCCCGTTCTGGATGTTGATCGACTGCGGGGTCCACAGTTCGGTCACCAACGGGACCACCACCATCAGAGACATCGTCGACAACATCCTGGGCCTCACCCGGCGGCTTGACGTGATCGTGCTGACGCACGAGCACTGGGACCACAATTCCGGATTCTTTTCGGCGTTGGACAAGTTCAGGGAATTCGAGGTCGGCGAAGTCTGGCTGGGTTGGACCGAGAATGGCGCCGATCCACAGGCGCGTGAACTCGACAAGTTCAAGGCCGCCGCGCTCAAGGCGCTGCAGGGCGCGAGCCTGCGGCTCGAGCGGGCCCAGGGCCTCAGTTCCTATCTCAGCAACGTGCAGCAGGGACTTCAGACCGTGCTGGGATTCAATTTCGGTGCGAAGGGCGAAAAGGTTCGGGCGGCGCGCGATGCCGCGATCAAGCTCGCGGCGTCCGACAAGGTCAGGTTCCTGGAGCCCAAGGATGCGCCGTTCGAGCTTCCGGTTGCGCCAGGCATCCGCGTCTATGTGCTGGGCCCGCCCCGCGACAAGGCGTTGATCGGCGTCACCGACCGCGCCGGCGAGACCTACGCGATGAACCGCTTCGGCATGGCTCCGGTCGTGCTCGGTCTCAACAACTCCTTCGAAGTCGGCGACGTCGCCTGGAACGACGAAACGGCGCCGTTCGATCCCAATGAGGGTTTTGACCTCTCCGATATCCTCAATGCGACGGATGCTTCGACACAGCTGACGAATGCGGAAGAAGCAGAGTCGCGGGCCCAGACATTGAAGCTGGTGCACGAGCGCTACACCGACGAGGCCGGCGAGCCGTGGCGCCGCATCGACCACGACTGGCTGGGCGTCAGCGCCGATCTCGCCATCCAGATCGATCAGCGCACCAATAATTCGAGCCTGGTGCTGGCGTTCGAATTCCTCGACACCGGCCGCGTGATGCTGTTCGTCGGCGACGCCCAGGTCGGCAATTGGTTGAGCTGGAAGGATGTGCACTGGCCGGTCGGGGACAAGACGGTGTCCGCGCACGAGCTGCTGGCGCGGACCGTGTTCTACAAGGTCGGCCATCACGGCAGCCACAATGCGACCCTGAAACAGAACGGTCTCCAACTGATGACCAGCCCGGACCTGTCGGCGTTCATCCCGACCAACGAGGTCGATGCGAAGAAGGTCGGCTGGGGCGAGATGCCGTTCGAACCGCTGCTCGGCGATCTCCAGAAGCGGACGTCCCAGCGCGTGGTCCGGGCCGACGACGCCTGGCTGAAGCAGGCCGCCGATCCAGCCAACCTCGCGAGCGGCTCGATCAAGAGCGTGTCGCATGACCAGAGCGGCAGAGGGCTGTGGGTCGAATTCGAGATCGGGTGAGCGAGGGCTATTCGTGAGCCTGCTCACCCTTCCGAGTCCGACTCGGCCGCGCTATATCAGCGACATGGGATCGAGCAAGATGGAACTGATTGACTGCCATGACTGCGGAGGACAGGTGTCCTTCCGCGCGGCCAGTTGCCCGCATTGCGGCTCGCCGGAACCGTCCGGACCCTATGTCTTCAGCAGGAAAGAGCTTCGGCGTCATCGCATCGAGTATCGAAACGACATCAACCTGCTCGTCACCAGCCTTGGCTGCGCCGCTGCCGGTGGGCTCTATGGCGCGATCGCAAGCTCAGGCGGCCTCGGGGCAATCCTGCACGGTCTTCTTTATGGCCTGCTAGGTCTGCTCATCGGTGTTCCCATCGCTTTCGCGATCAATGTGACGCGGGGCCTGCTGCGCTGACCCGTCGCCACCTTGAAAAAATTGTCTTCGGGAAGGGCTGGTTGGGGCGGACCGGGGGAGTTCCGGCCGCGACTCGGCGTGCTTGGCCATCCTGAGTGGCCTGCAACAACTCGGGCGGAGAGCGCCGCGAGGCTGCGAAGCCGCGCTCTCCGCGCTGTTTGACACGTTCAAGCCGGTCGCGTCCGACGGCGCGATCAGCGCGCGGCTTGCGCCGGCGCCGTGGGTGCTGCGGTGGCCTGGTCCTTCATCGACGCGGCCTCCGTCTTGCCGCGCTTCAGCATCTTGTGCCAGAGTTCGCGATAGCGGTCGGCGTTGAAGGAGAGAAGCGTGCCGTTGTCCTCGAAATGGGCCTCGAACACCTTGCCGAGCGCATAGGTGTAGGCGCCGAGCACAGTCGGCATGGCGATGACGCCGAACGCCGTTCCGATGAACGGCACAAACTTGACCAAGGTGAGCGACAGCGCGCCGCCGGCGAAGGTGCCGCCCGAGCTCGCCATCAGGCTGCCGACCACCGACCTGCCGAGGTTCTCGGTGTAGGGTACGCCGTAGAGCTTGGACAGCCGCGCCAGCAGCGCGAGCTGATTGGCCAGCGCGGCGCCGAGATCGATGCCGGGCGCCGGGATCAGGCCCGCCGCCATCGAGATCAGCACATGATCCCTGATGATCGCGTGGGCCCTGACCTGACGATCCTCCGGCGACATCGCGGGGTCCCCGACCGAGGTCGCGGACTTGCCGTCTTCGTTCTTCACTTCGTTAAGCATGACCCGATCCTCCCGATACATCGCTCAGCAAGCGGTTGAGATAGCGTTCCGACGAATTGAGACGGTACAGCGCGCCGCGCACGATGAGCGGTGCCGTTTCCGGCTGCGCATCGACAATCGGGGCGATCACATGGTCGAACCACGCGCTGCCGTGATCAGCGTCGATCTGATAGTGCACGTGATAATAGTCGAGCCCCGCCGGATCGAGACCGAGGCGCTGCCAAGCATCGACCACGTGACCGAAGCGGAACGGTACCACATATTCGGTGACGCCGTAATAGCCGATCGCCTTGTGGAAGTGGCAGCGCTGCAGCACCAAGGTCATCGAGAGATTGCCGCAGGCGATCGCCTCGGTTCGCAGCTGTTGGCCTACCGCCGACGGCGTGATGCCGAGCACGTTGAGCACGGTTTGGAACAGCTTGGTATGGATGCGGTCCAATTCGCCGTTGCCCATCTCGTCCCAGTAGTTCTTGGCGATCTCCATCTTGGCAATGTCGGGCGTGCCGAGCTGGAGCAGCGCCATCGCATCGTCGAAGCGGGGATCGAGCGTCGTCTCCTGGATCGAGTAGTATTCGAGGTCGCGCCGCGTCGCACGGCGCATGAAGTCGGTGTAGAACGGGTGTGCGGTGGCCGGATGCTGCTCGACGAGCTCGCGCATCCAGCGTGCCAGAGCGGTGCCGGTGTGCGGGGCGCTCGCCACCAGCTTCGCATCGACCGCGCGGTCCTCGAAGCCGAGCAGATAGCTCTCGATCAGCTCGGCGATGTCGTCGGCCTCGGCGCTCGGCCGCCGCTCGACGGCGGCCCCGGTCGGCACACGCAGCCGCTCCGCATGGAGCTGCGCCAGCAGCACCTGCGCGGCCCGCAGGCAGTCGGCATCCGCGTCGCGGAAGCCGCTGCGACAGACCCGGTCGAGGGCTTCGAGCCGGCGGGCGCGCTCGGCGAGGCGGCTGTAGATCGTGCCGCTCGTCGGGGAGGCGGGAAAGCCGCCGGCGCTCTCGATCTGATCGGCGAGAGCGGTGACGTCGTTCAGGTCCTGCGTCCGCTGATCCGCAAGGGACGGGGCGGGGTTTGCGAGCGAGAGCTGGTTCATGGTGCTGATCCCATAACTGGAGAGTCCTCTGCTGTGGATGGTAGACAAATCTGCGAAATGGCTTCGGCGATCCCGATAAGCGCCGCGCCGCTCATCAGTGTCCCATGCGTGCCGGTGACGGGCCGCACGGCGAGGTGCGTGGCTGTGCCGGCCCAGTAGTTGTCGGGCTGCGCCTGTGTCGCCTGCAGCATCTCGATGAAGGCTTGCGGATAGTCGCCCCCGCGATGCGGCGGCGGCGCCTCGGACTCGGAGGCCTTGAGCAGCAGTACCGGCCCGTCATAGCGCTTCGGCCGGAACGCGGCGAGCATCGCGTTCTCGAGGCTGATCACGCGCTCCATCCGCGCTCGCCTGTCCTCGGGCATGTCGCGATAGAACGGGACGTCGAGGAAGACCGCGCGTCCCGCGGCATCGAAGTCGGCGAGGCACGCCCGGCGGCCCTCATGGGCGCCGAACGAATCGAGCAGAAAGAGATGCGCGACCGTCTCGCCGACAGCGGCGAGCTGACAGCTGATCTCGTAGGCGACGGTGCCGCCGAATGACCAGCCGCCGAGCAGATAGGGACCGCTCGGCTGCACGGTCCTGATCGCTGCGAGATAGCGCCGCGCCAGCGCCGGAATGTCGGTGACCTCAGGACCATCGCCATACAGGTTCCAGGATTCGACCGCGCACAGCCCGATGCCCTCGGCGAGCTGCGGTACGAGCGCGGAATAGGCCTCGGCGCCCGCGTGGCCGGGATGGACGAGGAAGAGGATCCTGTCGCCGCGCTTGAGCATGACGGTCGGTTCGAAATCGGCGCCGGCGCCTGCCTTGCGCAGGGCCGCCGCCTGATCGGCAATGGTGCGCGTGCTGAAGATCCACGCCACCGGGAAGCTGCGGTGGAACAGCGCATTGACGCGTGCCGCGAGGCGCACCGCGAGCAGGGAATGGCCGCCGACGGCGAAGAAGTCGTCGTCGATGCCGAAATGCGCGATGCCGATCACCTTGGTCCAGAGCTCGTAGAGCTGGCGCTCGGTCGCATCGCGCGGCAGCACCACGCTGCTGCCGCGGACGTGACCCGGATCGAGGTCCCGCGCCACCAGTGATTTGCGATCGACCTTGCCGTTGATGGTGAGCGGCAGCGCCGGAAGCTTCACGAACATTGACGGCACCATGTAGGACGGCAGATGCTCCGCGAGTTGGCTGCGCAGCGCCTGTGGCGTTGGTACAGCGCCCGTGTCGGAGCCCTCGACGTAGAACGCGACCAGCTGGCGGCTGCCGCCGAGGTCGCGCACCACCGCGACGCAATCGCGGATGCCGTCGAGGCGGCCGAGCGCGGTCTCGATCTCGCCCGGCTCGATGCGGTAGCCGTGGATCGAGAGCTGATTGTCGTCGCGGCCGAGCACCTCGATGCTGCCGTCGGGCCGGTGGCGCGCCAGATCTCCCGTGTAGTAGGCGATGACCTCGCGGTCGGGCAAAGCCAGGGTGACGAAGCGCTCGGCGGTCAGGTCGGGGCGGCCGTGATAGCCGCGCGCGACGGCGTCACCGTACACATAAAGTGAGCCGGCGATGCCGTGCGGCAGCGGGCGGCGGCGGCGATCGAGAATGCAGATCCCGATATTCTGCACCGGTCGGCCGACGGGGACGTTGGCGCCGAACGTCTCGGTGGTCAGAACCTCCTGCCACAGCACCGACGTCGCCTCGGTTGAGCCGTAGCGGTTGAACAGCCGCACCGAGGGCATAGCGGCACGGAAGCGCCGGGCGAGCTCGACCGGGAGGATCTCGCCCGAGCAGATGCAGTAGCGCAGTTGCGGCAGTCGCTCGGCGATATCGGGTACGTTGTCGAGCAGCGATGCCAGCAGCGACGGCACAGGCTCGAGCCGGGTCACGCGATGGCGGGCGAGCTCGCCGGCCATCCTGAGGGGATCCCGGACCACCTCGTCGGAGAGAACGACGAACGGAATGCCGCGCGCGAGCCGGCTGAAGATCTCCCACACCGCGTCGACGAAGTTGATCGAGCTGATCTGCGAGCCAACTTCGTCGTCCCCGAACGGCAGCGTCCGCCACAGCCAGTGGAAGCGGTTGAGCACCGCCGATTGCTGGACCATCACGCCCTTGGGCCGTCCGGTCGAGCCGGACGTGTAGGCGATGTAGAGCAGGGGATCGGCGGCGGACGCCCGCGCCGGATCGGAGGACGGCTCGCCATCGAGCGCGGCGTCATCGATCGCGACCACCTGGCCGGTGTAGTGTGGAAACCTGGCCGCGTTCGCCGAGGTCGTGACCAGGACCGGCGCCTGCGAGTCCGCGAGCATGAATGCGAGCCGCTCGTCGGGCACGTCGGGCTCGAGCGGCACATAGGCGCCGCCTGCCTTGAGGATGCCCATCAGGCCAACGATCAGCGGAATGGATCGCTCGATGCTGATGCCGACCGCCGTATCCGGGCCCACGCCGAGCCGCTGCAGGCGGTGCGCGAGCCGGTTGGCGCGCATGTTCAGCGCACCGAACGTCATGGAGTCTGCGTCGTGCATGACCGCGGGGGCCTGCGGCCGCTGCTGCACGACGGCCTCGAACAGGTCGGCGAGCGAGACCTCGCGAGAATAAGGCACCGCATTGATGGCGTCCGCGAAAGCCGCACGCCGCTCCGCCGCGGTCAGCAGCGCCGCCTCTGCCAGCGGGCGCTCCGGATGGGCCGTCAGCCATCCGACGGTCTCGGACAGATGGCCGAGCAGGCGCTCGATCACACGGTCGTCGAAGCTGGCTGCGTCATACGACGCCTGCACCAGTATCTCGGCCGCCGGCACGACCACGAGCACCAGCGGGAAGCTGGTCTTGATGTCGCCGCGCATGTCGAGATAACCGCCGCCCGGCGCCTGGCCGATCCCGTCATCCGGATAGTTCTCGAACACGATCAGGGGATGGAACAGCGGCGTGCCGTTCGGCACCGCGGTCTGCCGCTGGATATCGGTCAGCGACAGATGAGCATGCTGGATCACGTTGCGCGTAGCGGCCTGAACGGCATGCAAGTTCTCGAGCACGCTGCGGTCCTGGTCAAGCGCCAGCCGCAGAGGCACGGTGTTGGTGAACAGGCCGATCATCCGCTCGACCTGCGGCAACTCGGGCGGGCGGCCCGAAACCGCGATGCCGAACACCACGTCGTCCTGCCCGCTGTAGCGCGCGAGCACCGATGCCCAGGCGAGTTCCATCACCGAGTTCAAGGTCACGCGATGCCGTCGCGCGAACGCCGTCAGCGCGGCGCTCTGATCGTGGTCGAGCACCAGCCGGCGACGCTCCAGCCGCTCGATCGGACGGCGGATGTCGAGCGGCCGATGATTGATCGCAAGCGGCGTGGGCGCCTCGATGCCGGCGAGATGCTCGCGCCAGAAGGCTTGCGCGACGATGCGATCCTGCCGCGCCAGCCATCCGATGTGACGTTCGAACGCCGGCGGCGCCGGCGCCAGGTCCACTGTCTCACCGCAAGCCTGACGATAGCGCAGCGCGACTTCCTGCAGGATCAACGGCAGGCACCAGCCGTCCATCAGCAGGTGATGGGTCGTCCACACCACCGCCCAGCTGTCGTCGCGCAGCCGCATCAGCCGCAGCCGCATCAGGCCGGGCCGGTCGAGCGCGAAGCCGCGGCGGCGATCCTCTGCCAGGAAGGCTTCGAGCTGGCCGTCGATCTCGCTGCGCCAGTCGGCTTCCTCCCAATCGAGCGGTGCAGTGGCGTAGACGGCCTGCAGCGGCCGGATCACGCCTTCCCACACGAAGGCGGTGCGGAAAATGCCATGACGCTCGACCAGTCCTTCCCAGGCGCGCCGCAATGCTGCGGTGTCGAGACGGCCCTCATGGCGCCACGACAACTGCACGCAGTACTGGTCGGAGCCCGGCGCATAGAGCGCGTGGAACAACAGGCCTTCCTGCAGCGGCGACAGGCCGTACACCGACTCGACACGTCCGACGTGCCACAAGGCGTCGAGCGTGGCTTGGCTGACGTCTGGCGCAAGCGGGCAATCGCTCGGCGTGAGGCCACCCGGGCCGGTCAGGCAATGCGCGACGATATCGTCGAGCGCCGTCGCGAAGGCATCCGCGAGATGCTGGGCGGTGGTCTGCGTACAGCACCTGCGACTGAATTCGATGGTGACCTTCAGCGCACCGTCGGCAACGTAGGCGCTGATCTCGATCGGATGGATCAGGCGGTTGCGCGGCGACACGGCCGTGCCGGCATGCTCCTCCGAGAGCGTGACGAAACGCCCGCGCAGCGCGTCGAAGCGGCCGAGATAGTTGAAGCCGATGCGTGCGCGGGAGCGGGCGGCCGGGGTCGCCGCGCGCGGATCGTCAGCCAGGAATCGCAGCGCGCCATAGCCGACGCCCTTGTCGGGAACATCGCGCAGGATCTCCTTCACGGACTTGATGGCCGCGCCGATGTCGCGGTCGTGGGGCAGGCGGAGGTGGACCGGAAACATCGATGTGAACCAGCCGACGGTGCGCGAGATGTCGAGCGCTCCGACGCATTCCTCGCGTCCGTGACCTTCGAGGTCGACGAGAACGTCGGAAAGCCCGGTGGATGCGCGGACCGCAAGCGCCAGAGCCGCCAGCATCAGATCGTTGATCTGGGTCCGGTAGGCGGCGCCGGCGCGGGTCAGCAGATGTCCGGTGGTGACGACATCGAGCGTGAAGGCCACGCGATCGGCGTCTGCCACGCAGCCGGGATCATCAGCATCGCCTCCGTCGAGCGGCAATGCGGACGCAGCCGCACCGACGCCGAGCCAGTAGCCCAACTGACGTGGAGCTTCGGTCGTGGCGTAGCGCGCCAGCGCGCTGCGCCACGACGCGAAGGATGCCGCGGGCTTCGTCGGGATGTCGCCCGCCAGCAGCCGATCGAGGTCCTCGAGCAGAATGCGCCAGGAGACGCCGTCGATGATGAGGTGGTGGATGGCGAGCAACAGCCGGCACCGTCCATCCGGATGGCCGGTGAACACCGTCGCGCGGGCAAGCGGGCCGTGGCTGATGTCGAGACTGGCCTGAACCCGATCCGCTTCATCGCGAAGCGCCACCGACGGCTGCGTGGAGGCGGACAGGTCGAACTCCTCGACCGGCCAGGCTGCGGTGCCGCTGGTCTCCCGCCAGCCTTCACCTGGGACGTTCGCAAAGCGGCTCGCGAACACCGGGTGGAGATCGGCGAGCGCCGACAGCGCGTCCCGGAGGCGCGCGATGGTGACAGCAGCACCGACATGAAACAGGAACGCCTGGTTCCAATGGTTGAGCTCAGCGTGTCCGACGTCGAAGAACCACTGCTGGATCGGCGCCAGCGGCGTGCGGCGGGAACCGACCTCGGGCTCCTCCGCGATGGCCGGACGTCGAGCCGGATCGCGCTTCAGCCCAGCCGCGAGCGTCCGAATGGTCGGTGCGGCGAACAGCTGGCTGGCGGTCAGCTCCAGTCCCATCTGCCGCGCGCGGGCGATCACCTGGATCGTCAGGATCGAATCGCCGCCGAGTGCGAAGAAATCCTCGTCAATCCCGACGTGATCGAGCTTCAGCACGGCGCGCCAGATCGTGGCCAGCGCCGCCTCGGTGGCGTCGCCCGGTCCGGTGAGATCGCGCCCGTCATGCACGGCGATCTCGGGCATCGGAAGCGCCCTGCGGTCAATCTTGCCGTTGGGCGACAGTTTCAGCCGGTCGAGGCGCACCAGCACCGCGGGCACCATGTAGGCCGGCAGCACCGCGGCGAGTTGCGCGCGGACCTCCGGCTCATCGGGGCCATCGAACGGCGCCGCGTAATAGCCGACGAGGCGGCGTGCCGCGCCGCTGTCGACGACGATGACCGCGCTCTGCGTCACGCCCGGGCACGACGCGATGACGGCCTCGATCTCGCCCGGCTCGACCCGATAGCCGCGGATCTTGATCTGCGTATCGATGCGGCCGAGGCATTCGAGCTGTCCGTCCGGCAGCATTCGTCCGAGATCGCCGGTGCGATAGATCCGGGCGTTGCGTCCGGCCAGCCGGTCGGGAGGCGACTGGAACGGATTGTCCATGAAGCGCTCGACGGTCAACTCGGGGTGGTTCAGGTAGCCGGCAGAGACGCCTTCGCCGCCGATGTAGATTTCGCCGATGGCACCCAGCGGGACGGGCCGCAGCCGCTTGTCGAGCAGATAGGCCGTCTGATTCTGGAACGGCACCCCGATCGGGGCATTGCCGGTGCGGCCGGTGTCCCGTTCGACGTAATAGGCGATCGAGCCGATCGTCGTCTCGGTGGTGCCGTAGCCGTTCACGACCGCGACGCCGGGCACCGCCTGCTTGATACGCCACATCGCGCGCTCGAGCGGCGGCTCGACGCCGACCATCAGCCGTTTCAAGGCGTAGTTCACGCCGTCGGCTGCGATCAGCGGCGTGACCGCATTGAGCAGATGCGGGGGCAGATAGCAGTTCTGGATCTGTTGGTCGCGCAAATAGTGCGCGAAGCGATCGGCATCGAGAATGGTATCCTTGTCGAGCAGATGAACGGCCGCGCCGAACAGCAGATTGCTGAAGATCTCATAGACCGAGACGTCGAAGCTGAGGCTGCTGGTCAGCGTTCCGGCATCACCCGGCGCGATCGCGCGCTTGTTCTGCCATTCGTGGCAGAAGTTGATGACCGCGCGGTGCACGCAGGCAACCCCCTTGGGCCGCCCGGTCGATCCCGATGTGTAGATGACGTAGGCGGGGTCCGCAGGCCCGGCGGCCGCGATCGGAGGACATTCGTCGCCTGCACCATCCATCGCGTCGACGATGAGTAGCCGGCGTCGGGGAGATTTGAGCACGGCGAGGTCACGGGCCACCTGCGGGCTCGCCAGCACGAGGTCCGCGCCGCTGTCCTCCAGCATGAAGCTCAACCGCTCGGCGGGATAGTCCGGATCGAGCGGCACCCATGCGCCACCGGCTTTGAGGATGGCAAGGATGGCGACCACCATTTCGATGGTCCGGCCACAGCACAGCGCGATCGGTCGTCCCGCCGGAATGCTCGTCGACGGCGCGTGCAGGGCGATAAGGCGATAGGCCAGCCGATTGGCGGTGCGATCGAGCGTGCCGAAGTCGATACAACGGTTGCCTTCGACGACCGCTGTGAGCTGCGGATGGCAACGCGCGACCTCCGCGAACAGCTCGTGCAGCGTGGCGTCGCGCGGGTAGGGCACCCAGCGATCGTTCCAGGCGACCAGCAGATCGTGGCGCTCTGCCGTGGAGAGGAATTCGAGATCGCCGAGTGGGCGCTCGGCGTGCTCGGCCAGCCAGGCCAGTGCCCTGTCGAGATGTTCGGACAGCCGGCCAATGGCGCCAGTGTCGAAGCTGTCGGCGTCATAGAGCAGGCGCAGCTCGGTCGACGCACCCGGCAGGACGGCCAAGGTCAGCGGATAGTTGGTCTTCTCGTCGATGCGCAGCTCGGTGACCTCGGCCGGCAGCTCGCCCGGATAGCTCTCGAACACCAGCAGCGACTGGAACAGCGCGCTGCCGGCCTCGAGCTCGCTCCACCCCTGAATCGTCGCCAGCCCGACCGTGGCATGCCGCTCGACATGATGCGTCGCCGTCAGAACGGCCTGGAGATTGTCGAGCACGCTGCTGTCGTGATCGAGGGCCAGCCGCAGCGGCACGGTGTTGATGAACAGCCCGATCATCCGCTCGACCTGCGGCAGTTCGGGCGGACGGCCCGACACCGCGATGCCGAACACGACGTCGTCCTGGCCGCTGTAGCGGGACAATACGGATGCCCATGCGAGCTCGATCAGCGTGTTCAAGGTCACCCGATGCTTTCGCGCGAACGCAGCCAGCGCGGCGCTGCGGTCACGGTCAAGCACCAGCCGGCTCTGTTCGAGCCGCTCGATCGGACGGCGCACGTCGAGCGGCCGAAGATTGATCGCGAGCGGCGTCGGCGCCTCGATCCCGGCCAGATGCTGGCGCCAGAATGCTTGCGCGAGGTTGCGGTCCTGCCGCGCCAGCCAAGCGATGTGACGTTCGAACGGCGGCGGCGCCGGCGGCAGGTCGATCGCCTGGCCGCAGGCCTGGCGATAGCGCAGTGCAACCTCCTGGAGGATCAGCGGCAGGCACCAGCCGTCCATCAGCAGGTGATGCGTCGTCCACACCACCGCCCAGCTGTCGTCGCGCAGCCGCATCAGCCGCAGCCGCATCAATCCGGGGCGGTCGAGCGCGAAGCCGCGGCGGCGATCATCAGCCAGGAAAATCCGGAGCCTGGCGTCGCTCTCGCCGCGCCAATCAGCTTCCTCCCAGTCGAGTGGCGCTGTGGCATAGACGGCCTGCAGCGGCCGGCTCACCCCCTCCCAAACGAAGGCGGTGCGCAACACTCCATGGCGCGCGACGACTCCCTCCCAGGCGCGCTGCAATGCTGCGGTGTCGAGACAGCCGTGATGGCGCCACGACAATTGCACGCAGTATTGATCCGAGCCCGGCGCATAGAGCGCGTGGAACAACAAGCCTTCCTGCAGCGGCGACAGGCCGTACACCGCCTCGACGCGGCCGATGCGCCACAAGGCATCGAGCACGTCGTCCGGAACGTCGGTCATGGCGCCGGCTTCAGCGTCGTCATCCGGGGTCGACACCACGAGTGCGGCGGGGGCGCGCGAAATGGCCTCGGCGAGCCGGGCGATGGTCGGGTTCTCGAACATCGCGTGCGCGGTCAAAGCGATGCCGACTGTGCGCGCGGCCGCGCAGACCTGGATGGTCATGATGGAGTCGCCGCCGAGCGCGAAGAACTCGTCGTCGATGCCGATGCGCGGCAGCCGCAAGACCTTGCACCAGATGTCCGCGAGCGTGGACTCCAGCGGCGTGCGCGAAGGCCGTCCCTCCTGCGCGACGTCCGCCTGCGGGGGTGGAAGCGCGCGCGGATCGAGCTTTCCGTTCGCACCGACCGGCAGCGCATCCAGCCGGATGAGCAGGGACGGCACCATATAGGCGGGCAGCCGCGCGCGCAGAAACTGGCGTAGAGCCGGTTCGTCGATATGAGTCGACGTCGCGTAGTAGCCGACCAGCCGGCACAGCCGGTCGTCGTCGTGAGCGAGCACGTGGGCGGCGGTGACGCCGCCATGCTGCTCCATCACGCGCGCGATCTCGCCGGGCTCGATCCGCAGGCCATTGAGCTTGATCTGCTCATCGATGCGGCCGAGCCATTCGATGCGCCCGTCGGCACGCCAGCGCCCGATGTCGCCGCTGCGATAGAGCCGGCCGCTACCTGCGGGATCGGCGATGAACTGGCGCGCCGTCAGGTCGGGGCGCCCGAGATAGCCGCGCGCGACGCCCGCCCCCCCGATGCAGATCTCACCGGGGACACCGATCGGACACAGGCGGCCGGCGCGGTCGAGAACTCTGATCCGCACGTTTGCAATGGGACGGCCGATCACGTTCGGCACGATCGGTTCATGCACCTCGTCGGCGGTTGCGAGCACGGTGGTTTCGCTCGGCCCGTAGGCATTGATGACGCAGCATTGCCGGTGCCAAAAGGACAGCACGTCCTGCGGGCAGACTTCGCCGCCGATGACGAGCGTGCGCGGGGCCATGTCGGCGCGCTGCGGCAGCTGCCGCGCGATGGTAGCCGGAAGCTCGATGAGGTCGATGGCGTGGTGGCGGATCATGGCGCCGAGCGCTTCGGGCTCGGCCATCAACCGCTGCGGCACCAGGTGAATCTCGGCGCCTGCGGCGAGCGCGGTTGCCATCGCGCCGATCGACACGTCGAAGCTCATGGCGACGTAGAGCAGGACCCGCTGGCCCGGCTGCAGGCGAAACAGATCGCGCTGCGCCTGGGCGAGGTTCGACAATGCCGCGTGCTCGATCAGCGCGCCCTTCGGCCGTCCGGTCGTGCCCGAAGTGTAAATCACGTAGGCGAGGTCCTGCGGCTGCGGTCGCCATTCAGGCGCGCCCTTGTCTGGCTCGCGACAGGGCGCGTCGATCAAGACGCACGGCACCGGTGTGCCGTCGAAAATATCGGCCGTCTGCGCCGTGACGATGATCAGGCGCGGCGCGGAGTCCCGCACCATGAAGCGGAGGCGGTCGGGCGGCAGATCGGGCGCGAGGGCGAGATAGGCTCCGCCGGCCTTGAGAACCGCTACGAACGCCACGACGAGGTCGACGCTCTTCGGGACGGCCACGCCGATGACGGCATCGGCGATCGGCGCGCCTGATGCTTCGATGCGCGTCCGCAAGCCGTGGGCAAGCGCGCTCGATCGACGGTCGAGCTCGACATAGGTCAACGTTGCGTCGCCGACCACGGCGGGGAGGTCGCCGCAGGAGGCGACGCTGCGCGCGAACAGGTCGACGAGCGTGGCCTCGTCCAGGGTCGCTGTCTCGGCTGCACCGCCGAACGCGAGAAGTCCGGCGCGCTGAGCGGGCGGAAGGATGTCGAGGCGATCGAGCGGCGGCGTGTTCGCCCGAACCGCTGTATCCGCCAGATGCAGGAACTGCTCGGTCAGCCGCGCGATCGTCGGCGCATCAAACAGATCCGTGCTGTATTCGATCTCGGCCGTCAGTCCCTCCGGTGTCTCGGTGAGCGTCAGGGTCAGGTCGAATTTCGCCGTGCGGGTGTCGATGAAAGACGTCTCACAAGTGAGACCGGGCAAACGCAGATTGGTGAGGCCGTCGGAGAAGGTCTGATAGACGAAGGCGACCTGGAAGATGGGGTTGCGGCTGGGATCGCGCGCGACGGCCATCCGGTTGATGATCAGATCGAACGGCGCTTCCTGGTGGGCATCGGCATCGAGCAGTTCCGACGCAACGCGGCCCATCAAGGACGCGAATGTCGGCTCGCCGGCGAGATCGACCCGCAGCGGGAGCGTGTTCGCGACATAGCCGATAAGGTCGGCGGCGGCAGCATCCCGGCGATTGGCGAAGGGCATGCCGACGACGATATCGTCCTGGTCGCTCCAGCGCGACAACAGCAGCAGGAACACCGCGAGCCAGCCGGCGCAGGACGTGGCGGATCGATCGACCGCGGCGCTGCTCAGCGCTTCGGCAAGCTTGGCCGGCACCGCAAAGCGGTGGGTCCGACCGTCGCCGCTCAGGCGCGGCGGGCGTGGCCGGTCGGCAGGCAGATCGAACGGCGTGAACCCGGCCAGCCGTCGCTGCCAATGATCCAGCGCGGTCGCGATGACCTTCGGCAATGTCCGCCGCTGCCACAGTGCGAACTCGGCGAACTGTAGCGGTGTATCGGCGAGATCGGAGGACCTGCCGTGCAGCGCTGCGTCATACAACGCGGCGAGGTCGCGTTGGAGGATGACCAGCGACCAGCCGTCGTTGATAATGTGGTGCTGGTTGATCAGCAGCACGTGATGGTCATGAGCCAGCGCGAAAAGACTCACGCGCCAGCACGGTCCGGCGGTCAGATCGAACGGCCGTCGCGACTCCTCGTCCAGTCGGTCGGGAAGGTCGCCGTCCGCGATCGTTTCGATTTCGAGATGGACCGACTCGGGCGCGAGGATCCGTTGCGCGGGCTCGCCATCATGCTCGATGATGGTCGTGCGCAGGATCGCGTGGCGCGCCGCCAGCATGGTCAGAGCCTGCTCGAGGGCCGAAACATCCAGCGGACCGCGGATGTGGGTCGCGAGCGGCACGTTGTAGGCGACGCTGTGGCCGTTCTGCAGACGGTCGAGGAACCACATCCGCTGTTGGTTGAAGGACAGCGGCCACATCCGGTCCGCCAGATGCAGCATGATCGAGTCGCGGCGCGAGCCGATTTCGCCGCGCAGCGTCTCCGGAAGCGGCCGATTCGCCAGATTGATCAGGCTCAGAGTCTCGCCGCTGCGTCGAAGCAGGAAGCCCTGCGTCGCGAGTCTGTCGACCAGATCGGACGTATCGGTGTCGATCAGCGACATCACAGCCGCTCCATCACGACATGACGGCTGGCCGGACGTGCCGCGTCCGATTTGATGTGGTGCGCGAGATCGCACAGCACGGCATGCTCGAACACGGCCCGGAACGTCAGGCCAACCCGCAGGCTCTGCTCGACGCGAAGCATCATCTCGCCCGCCAGCAGCGAGTTGCCGCCGATGCGGAAGAAATGATCGGTCCGGGCGACCTGTGGCCGCTTCAGCACGGTGCCCCAGATCTGCGCGAGCGTGCGCTCGATGGGATCGGCGATCACGGCCTGATTGACGTCGGCAAGCGCGACCTCCGGCAGCTGTCGACGGTCGAGCTTGCCGTTGGCCGAGAGCGGAAGCGCATCAAGCACGACGTAGTGATCCGGTATCATATAGTCCGGCAGCCGCTGGACGAGCGCCTGACCCAGCCGCGTCACATCGGTGGTCGGTCCGCGCGGCACGAGATAGGCGACGGTCAGCTCGCGACCGCCGACGTCCCGCCGAGCGACCACGGCCTGCGCCACGTCGGGCTGCTCCATCAGCGCGGCTTCGATTTCACCGAGTTCGACGCGGAAGCCGCGAATCTTGATCTGGAAGTCTCGCCGGCCCAGGAATTCGATCGCCCCGCCGGGAAGCCAGCGCGCGACGTCTCCCGTGCGATAGAGCCGCGCCATCTCTCGATCGGATCCGGCGAACGGATTGTCGACGAACCGCTCCTGCGTCAATGCCGGACGATTGATGTAGCCGCGGGCCACGCCGATTCCGGCGATGCATAGCTCGCCGGGCACGCCCAGCGGCACCGGACGCAGGCTTCTATCGAGCACGTGGAGCGCCATGTTGTCGATCGGGCGTCCGAGCGGGGCCACCGCATATTGCTCGGGATCGCCGCTGTCGCAGGTCCATGCGCTCACATCGATCGATGCTTCGGTCGGGCCATAGAGGTTATGGAGAGCGGCGTGCGGCAGCAAGGCGCGGCAGCGCGACGCCAGCGTGGTCGGCAGCGCCTCGCCGCTGCAATAGATGCGCGCGAGCGAGGTCAGTTCGCCGAGGCCTTGATTGCCCAGGAACACGGCCAGCATCGACGGCACGAAGTGAATGTCGGTGATGCGCCGGCCCCGGATCAACGCGGCGATCTGATGCGGGTCCTTGTGGGCGTCCGGGGGCGCGACCACGAGCTCGGCGCCGACGATCAGCGGCCAGAGAAACTCCCACACCGAGACATCGAACGTGTAGGGCGTCTTCTGCAGCACGCGGTCCGCAGGCTGCAATCCATATTGCTTCTGCATCCAGACGAGGCGGTTGGCGACGCCGCGATGCGCGAGCATGGCGCCCTTCGGGCGGCCGGTCGATCCCGATGTGAAGATGACGTAGGCAAGATCGTCCGGGGCCGGTGCGGGACCATCGGACTGCGGCCCGGCGGCGATGCCGAGCGGATCGACGGCGAGGCAGGCGATGCCGTCGGGCAGGGCGCTCTCGAGGCCGGTGGCGACGAGGGCCAGGACCGGGCCGGCATCCTCGATCATCTGGCTCCTGCGCGGACGCGGATCACGCGGGTCGAGCGGCAGATAGGCCACACCCGCCTCGAGTGTGGCGAGGATGGAGACCACCATCGCGATGCCGCGCTCGAACAAAAGCGCGACGGTCGCATCGCGGGTGGGACGCTGCATCTCCGCACAGCGCGCGCGAATCTGGCGCGCCAAGGTCCGTACACGGTGGCGCAGCTCGGTGTAGTCGAGGCAGACATCGTCGAACGAAACGGCCGGCCGGCCGGCATGCTGAAGCGTAGCCGCGTCGAGCAGGGCGACCAAAGTGAGATCGCGTACCGCTGGAACGTCGGTCCCACGGCTGCTCGCCAGGATCGCGCCAAGGGCCTCGTCAGAGAGCAGCGGCAATTCGGCAATGGAGGTGGTGGGCGCAGAGCACCCGGTGCGCCACACGGTCGCAAGCGAATCCACCAGCGCCGCCACGAATGCCGGCTCCAGCTTCTGCGCGTTCCATTCGAGTGTGGCGGCGCGCACGACAGGAGATCCGCCTTGGCTCGGGGCGAGCTCGACGCGGAGCTGCAGCGGATGGCCTGGACCGATGGCGTCGTCGCTCAGAATTGCGATCGGGACTTGCCGGCTCCACTCAGGTCTGCCGCTACGCTGCGGCACATCGGCGAGCATCGGATCGATCTGCGCGTCCGCGAGACTGCGCACGGCGTCGGTGAGGAGGTCGGCAAAGCTGCGATGACCGTCGGTTGCGAAGGTCGCTGGCACGAGGCGCGCAGCGAGCGGGTCGGGCCGTGTCGGCAGACCGATGGCGACGCTGACCGCTGCAGCGTCGAGAAGGCGGGCCGTCGCCGCCACCACGGCGGCGATCAGCGACGGCAGCGTGCCGCTCGTAGCCTTGCTTGTACTGGGCGTGGGGAGGGGTGTGCGCTGGATGCCGGGCGCGGTGGTCGCGGTGCTTAGCGACCTGCGATGCGTGAGCGACTCCAGCATATCGAGGCCTGCCGGCACCGTGGCCTCGATCGTCCTGGTCCAACGCGAATCCGCGGCGCACATCCGCTGCCAGCGCACGGGATCGAACGGCGCTTCGCGGAGCTGTTCGCCGACTGCGAACAGCTCGGCGAACGAAGCCGCATCGAGCTCGTCGCCATCCGCATGGCGCAGGCTGCCGAGCCGCACGCTTTCGCCACGCGCCGCGATCACGACACCGTCCGGATCGACAGCCAGCACGCGTCCCGGCGGAGCATCGCAGGGGCCGGCCAAGTCGATACGGCCAACAGTGAGCCCTGCGCCCCTGGCGACCAGCCGGAGGCCGGCGTGCGTGCGATGGGGGCCGAAATCCAAGGCCCTCGGCAGCGCCGCCAGGATCGCGGCGTCGAGATCGAAGTGCAGCCGGTGCAAGGCGGTCAGAACCGCATCGTCGACCGGCACCAGTGGTCGCAGCTCGGCGTCAGGGAGTTCACCCTCACGCGCCAGCGCGGTGGCGAGCTCGGCAAATCCCTCCAATGCCAGCCGGTGGCTGCGGTCGACCAAGGCTCCAGCGGTGTCGCGTGTCGATATCGGCACCGGCATCGCCCAGACGATGCGCTGCTCGTTCATCCATGCCAGTTCGAAGGAGGGGCGCGCGGCTGCGACGGCCGCTGCAATCAGATCAGCCGCGTCGCCTTGGCGCGACAGCGGCCTCAGAGCCAGCGTTCCCGGCGCCGATGGCGGCACGACGTTCGGCAGAAGGTCGGCGTAGACGACGAGATCGCAGGTGGGGAGGCCCGGCGGCATCGACATCGCGGTCGCGACGCGCTCGTCGCGCGCCCAGGCGAGCGATCGCGGATTGCTGGTGATGAGACAGACGATCTCGTGTCCGCAGTCCCGCAGGTTGCGAGCCACGTCCAGCAGAAAGTCGTCATCTCCATGGAGAATGCAATCGAGGCTCCGCATTGTGGTCGAATCCGCCTCCTGTCGACTGCCTTGCGCCCGCTCCAAGATGCTGTGCTGCTGCGGTCGTGCCGCGTCAAATCAAGCGCTTCTCCGCAAACGTCGCGCGGATCTGCTGATCGTCGAGCACGCCGCATTCGCGCAAGAAGGTCACGACCTTGTCGATGATGGGATTGACCTTGCGATAGCTCGCAAGATCCTGATCGAGGTGGGTGGCGGCAATGACGCTCTCGATCTCGGCCGCGCTGAGCCCGATGGCCGCGAGGATCTGCATGTCGAATTGCTTCTGCAGCGACAGATTCAAATAGTCGCCGAGGAAGTCCGGCAGGATGACGCCGATGGCGCGGCGCTGACCGGTGGTCAGGACGCTCCACAGATGTTTGAGCACGTCGGCAAAGATCAGGCAGTGGCGGACCTCGTCGACCATGTGGTCGCTGTTGACGGCGTGAAAGGTCTCATTGAGGCCTTCCTCACGGTGCACGTCGATCAGCTCCTTGGTGACGGAGTTCTCGGCGATGCAGACGGCGATGGTCTTGAGCGCCGGATGAAGTTCAGCCGGAAGCTTCGGCAAGGCATTGGCGATCGCCTGCTCGATCGTGAGGGTCGGCGGCAGGGTCAGCGGATCGACCCCCGTCAGCCGCCGAACCTGCTCCATGAAGTCGATCGCAACATAGGCGTGATAGCCCTCGTCGATGAGGACGGTGAGCACGTCGGTGCGCAGCTCCGGCGGGAATGGCCATGGCAGCTGATCATTGGCGATCGCAAGCGCGACCTCGTTGACCACCCTGGTCTCGACGAAGGCGATGTCGTTGAGAAACTTGTAGAGAGACTGCAGCAGCACGCGATGGCGTACGTCGTCGCCCTTGGCGGTGACCAGGGGATGCAGCGCGATCGGCTGGCGTGCAAGCGGATAGAAATGCTCACCCGGGCTCCAGCCGCGCAGCACGCGCCGCGGCCGCGACCTGATCGACGACGATTTCTCCCAATGGGCCTGGCGCCTCGACGAGGCGGGCGGCGTGTCGACGTTGATGCCCATCCTCAGTCCTCTTTGTCGTCGAACCGTCTCGGTGGATTGGCTTGGCGCAATCTGTGGTGAACGCGATGCGACTTTATATAACTGACGTCAAAGCCGACGTGACGTCAGCGATCCGAAAAAGGTTCCAAACTCAGCGCAATTGGACGACACCCCGTCAACTCCCAATTCAGCAAAGAGGCTCTCGGCGAAGACGACGAATAACGACTGCATCGTCGATCGGAAACCGATGCACGAGACAGATCGACTAAAATCCTTCGGATCAGCACTGCGCCACGCTGGCACTTCCCTACTCAGGCGCTACGCAACTTGACGCGACACGGCCACATGATCGAGCGATCCGCTCGCGTAGAGAGCATAAGAGTATAAACACAACAACTAATATATGCGGCCCCGATTGACGTCAACTGAAAGCTATCAACCCGCGATCGTCCATCGCCTGCAAATCACCTGAACTCTTCAAACTTGAACTGTTGGACGAACTCATTTTGAAAAGGTCGTGGATAACGCACAGGCTCGCGATCTCGATGAGCAGCGGCTCCTGACGCAGCCGCTCGTCGTCACACATCGACGCCAGCCGATCGGTCAGGCGGATCACCTTGGCCGGATCGAAGAACGGCATGGCTGCGAGGGCCGAGCCGTGCAGGACGTCGCGGATCATGGCGCCGAACGGATGGCTGGGATCGGTGGCACTCGGTGGCGCGACGAATGGATGCTTCCGGCGTTCGACGACGTCGTCCGGCAACAGCCGACGCATCGCCTCGCGCAGGGCGTATTTCTCCAGGCCGTCGCGGATCTTCAGGTGGCCTGGCATCCGCCAGGCGGTTTCGACCACCCTATGGTCGAGGAAGGGCAGTCGCGCTTCCACGGAATGCGCCATCTCCATGCGATCGCCGAGCGTGACAAGCACATAATTCGGCAAGGTGGTCTTGAGCATCAGCGCGAGCCCGAGGTCGACGGTGCCCAGTGCAGGAAAGTTCAGCGGCTCCACATAGTTCAGCAGGGCCCGTAGCGGTCGCTCGGTGGACCACGAGGCGCGCAGTTCATCGCGGAACAGCTCGGACACGCCGGCGAGATGCGCCATCTGATGCCGCAGCCACGTCGGGACGGTCCCGAACGCCTGCGCGACCACCGGCAGGTCCTCGGCGGCGGCGTGAACAGGTGTTACCGCATAGGTCGCGCGGTCGTGGCTCGCGATCAGCGCTTGCATTGCAGCACTTCCGCCGAGAGCATCGACACGCGAGGGCGCATAGCCGGCGAAGATCTCGTCGGCGCCTTCGCCGGTCAGCACGACCTTGTAGCCGGCCTCGCGCACGGCCTTGCTGAGAATGAATTTTGCGGTGCCATGCGGATTGAAACACGCGACCTCGCTATGCCAGAGCGAGGCGGCGAAGTTGTCGGCCATCGCGGCGCCGCTCACCGGTACCCGATGGAAGCGCGCGCCGAGCCGGTCGGCAAACGCCTGCGCGCGCGAGCTCTCATCGTACCGGGAATCCTCATAGGCAATCGTGAACGCATCGGGCGCGCGGTTCGCCGCATCGGCGGCGAGCGCCAGAACGGACATCGAATCGATTCCGCCGCTGAGGTAGGATGCGACGGGAACGTCGGCGCGCAGACGCCATCGCGTGGCCCGCGACATCTGGTCTCGCACCTCGTCGAGCGCAGCGCGCTCGTCGGTCATCGGTGATGCGGCCGATGCGAACGGGTCCTGCCAGTAGCGCCGGACGCTGACATCGTGCCGGGTGGCTGAGAGGTAGCAGCCTGGAGGGACCTGCCGGATTCCGGCAAACAGGGTTCCATCCTGCAAGGCATGGGCGGCATCGAGATAGCCGTCGACGTCCCACTGCGGCCGGATCCCCAGCGCCAGCAGAGCCTTTATCTCCGAAGCGAGCAGAAGGCGGCCGGAGTCGACCGCGTAGAAGAGGGGCTTGATGCCGAAACGATCCCGCGCGGCAAGCAGACGGCTGGCATTTGCGTCCCAGAGAATGAAGGCGAACTCGCCATTGAGGTCGTCGAGGCAGCGTTCGCCAGCTTCGGCATAGAGCCACAGCGCGATTTCGCTGTCGGAACGCGATCTGAAACGGGCGCCGCGGGCGGTGAGCTCATCGCGGATGCGCTCGTAGTCATAGAACTCGCCGTTGACGACGAGATGAATCCGATCGTTCGGGTGATGCAGCGGCTGCTCGCCGGTGGCGAGATCGATGATGCTCAGCCGCGTGTGACCGAGCGCGACGCGCGCATCACCAGATATCCACAGACCTCTTCCATCAGGTCCGCGATGATGTAGCCGATCCAGCGCCCGATTGACGGCAGGGCGATCGATCGGCGTATCCCAGCACCAGAGCCCCACCAGTCCGCACATTGCGGTTCAACTCGTCCCTTGCGGCGGAGGGGAGCGCTCGCCGAATACGACGAGCAGCAGAAGAACGACGAATGGCGTGAGAACGAGTGACAGGACGAACATCACCCACGGCCCAGGGCGCGTATATCGACCGAGAAATCCGACAAACAAAGATAGAAGAACATAAAACGCGATGAAGATCAGCGGCATGTTCTGCACTCGCGTGAAGTCATAATGCTAGAAGATTCATCATGTCAGTTTGAACAGAGCCGATCCATCGCGCAAGACGACGCATCAAGACGACACATCATGTGTAGCATAATATCCGTTTGATTGACAATAATTCGACGGCTACCTACAGTCGAGTTCGGGCAGAGTCCATGCCGAAGAGAATGAAGGCTCGATCGGCTGCACGTTTGTTTTCCGGCGCTTCCGTTTGTCATTATCCCGCGTGTTTCGACGGTCATCGCTACGACGGCCGCCGGTTATCGTCTTGGCTGTCAATCCTGCGCACGCGCTTTGTCATCCGTGCGCCGGAAGACAACGGATATTTCGTGCGAGGTTGGGCGTGGCGAGAAAGACCCTCAAGCTGTATGGGCTGCAGCACCTCGACATATTGCGCCACTACCGGGATATCTCGGACAGAGCCCTGCATGAGTTCTCGGTGGTCGGAAAGGTGCTGCCTTTCCGGGTCAACAATTACGTTCTCGATGAGCTGATCGACTGGAGCCGGCCGGATGAAGATCCGTTCTACCGGCTGACGATGCTGGACCGGCGAATGCTCGCGCCAGCCGACTTCGACGCCGTCGATCGCGCCATGCGCAACGGCGGCGCCGGTACTGCGCTGGCCGACGTCACGGCCGCGATCCACCGGCGTCTCAATCCGCATCCCGCCAATCAGATGACGACGAACGTCCCGCTCTTGAACGGTAGCGGGGTATCTGGCCTGCAGCACAAGTACACGGAGACCTGCCTGGTTTTCCCGTCGAGCGGCCAGACCTGCGCGGCCTATTGCTCATTCTGTTTCCGCTGGCCGCAATTCGTGGGCGATCGCAGCCTGCGGATGGCGACCGACGAGAGCCAGCGGTTCGTCTCCTACATCCGGGAGCACAAGGAAATCACCGACGTGCTGCTCACCGGCGGTGACCCATTGATCATGCGCGCCTCGGTGCTGCGACGCTATATCGAGCCGCTGCTTGGGCCGGACTCGGCGCATGTCACGACGATCCGCATCGGGACCAAGATGCTGGGCTTCTGGCCGTATCGGTTCACGACGGATGACGATGCCGACGATCTGATTCGTCTGCTCGAGGAGGTCGTCCAGTCTGGCCGTCATCTGGCGATCATGATGCATATCAGCCATCCGCGCGAGATCGAGACATCAGCGGCGCGCGATGCCGTCCGGCGGCTGCTCTCGATCGGGGCCGTGCTGCGCAGCCAGTCCCCCGTGGTTCGCGACGTCAATGACGACGCCGAAACATGGCGCGAGCTATGGACCAGCGAGGTTCGGCAAGGGATCTTTCCCTACTACATGTTCGTCCTCCGCGACACCGGGCCGCGGGCCTTCTTCGAGGTGCCGCTGTCGCGCGCCCTCGACGTCTATCGCGGCGCCGTCAGTCAGGTGTCGGGGCTGGCGCGGTCGGCGCGCGGTCCGATCATGTCGACCGACATGGGCAAGATATCCGTCGACGGCGTCGCCGATTTCGGCGGCACCCGGATTTTCGTTCTCAGCTATGTCCAGGCGCGGGTGGCCGAGTGGGTCAAGCGTCCATTCTTTGCCCGCTACGATGATGCCGCAACCTGGGTCGACAGCCTGCAGCCGCTGACCTCCTCCGACCGCATGTTTCTGTCGCGTCCCGAGCCGCGGCTGGCAAGGGCTCACCATTGACCTCGTGACACGCGCACAGGAGTTGCTCCCGTATGGGGCCGATACCGAGCTACACAGCACTGATCCGTGAGAAGTCCGATGCTCGGTCTGAGGCGGTCAGTCTCATCGGTATGACGGCATTGTCCGGCGTCGCGATGGGCGCTTCGATGGCGGTGGTCAATGCGGTGGTCGGCGCGGGCGAGGGCGGCGCGACGCTTCCGAACCTGCTGCTGTTTGCCCTGCTCGCGACCATCTTCCTGTTGTCGCGGAATTATGCGCTGTCGCGGACGGCAATCATCGTCCAGGCGATGCTGACGCGGATCCGCGAGAGCATCGTGCGCAAGCTGCGCGAGGTCGATCTGCAGGCGATCGAGGCGATCGACCGCGAGCGGCTGATCAAGACACTGTCGCACGATTGCTTCGTGATCTCGGAGGCCAGCGAGTCGATCGTCATCGGCGCGTCCTCCGCGGTCATGCTGCTGTTCTCCGCCTTCTATGTCGCGACGCTGTCGCTGTTCGCGTTCATCCTGCTGTGCGTGCTGGTCTGTGCGGCCATCATCTATTACCGGCGCAGTCAGCGGTCGAGCCGGTCGATCCTGGACGCCGCGAGCGAAAGCGAGAACCGGCTGTTCGAAAGCATCCGCCACCTGGTATACGGGTTTCGCGAGGTCAAGGTCGCGCCGGAAAAAGGCGATGATCTGCTCGACAACTACATTCTGGACTATGGGACGCAAGCCCGGGAGCTGCGCATCCAGTCGCAGCGCCAGTTTCTGAAAGGCCTCGCATCCAGCCAGACCTTCTTTTACACACTGCTGGCGTCCATCATCTTCATCCTTCCGCAGCATAATGTGGACCGGCTGGTCATCGAGAAGATCACCTACATCATCCTGTTCATCGCGGGTCCGATGGAGGTGTTCGTGCGGGCGCTCCCTGAGGCCATCAAGGCCAATGCGGCCGCCGAGCACATCTGGTCGGTCGAAGCGTGGCTCGAGGGCGCGGAGCGGGACGTTCCGTCGGCCGCGCTCGCGCCCGATTTGCAGTTCGAGACGATCGGGTTGCGCGAGCTGACGTTCCAGCATGGCGAGGCCGATGCGGGGCAGGGCTTCCGGGTCGGCCCGATCGAGCTGTCGTTGCGGCCGGGCGAGATCGTCTTCATCGCCGGCGGCAACGGCAGCGGAAAATCCACGCTGCTCCTGCTGCTGCTCGGGCTGTATCGTCCGCTCGGCGGCCAGCTCCTGTGGAATGGCGCCGCGGTGCTGTCGCACAATGCAGCGCGATACCGGCAGCTGTTCTCGGTCGTGTTCTCCGATTTTCACCTGTTCGACCGGCTGTACGGCCTGCGCGACGCCGATCCCGCGCGGGTCAACGAGCTGCTTCACCGGTTCGGGCTGGATCGGAAGGTCACGTTCGTGGACGGTGCATTCTCCACGCTCGACCTCTCGACCGGGCAGCGCAAGCGGCTCGCCATGATCGGCGCCCTGCTCGAGGAGAAGCCGATCATGGTGTTCGATGAGTGGGCGGCCGATCAGGATGTGACATCGCGCGAATATTACTACACGAAGCTGCTGCCGGAGCTGAAGGCGCGGGGCAAGACGATCGTGGCGGTGACGCATGACGATCGCTATTATGGTGTTGCGGACCGGGTGATCTACATGGAGCAAGGCTGCATCCGCTCGCAGGAGGTGCACGTATGAAACACGTCCCGATGCCGGATCTCCGTATGGGCGGCGGTGGGCGGCTGCGATCCAGGACCAGGACGGCATTCCTGGTCACGCTCGCGATCCTGAGCTTTCTCGTTCTTTATTCCTGGTGGCACATCTTCATCGTCATTCCACCTGGCTACGCCGGCGTCAGATACTCGCTGTTCTTTGGCGGCACCACCGACAACGTCGTCTATGGCGAGGGCCTGCATGTGCAATGGCCGTGGAACTCGGTCCGGATCTACGACGTCAGGCTGATATCGCGCAGTTACAAGGTCGAGGCCCTGAGCCAGGGCGGCCTGGCGATCTCCGTCGACGTGACGGTGTTCGCGAGGCCCTCGCTCGGCAAGCTCGCGACGCTCAATCGCGAGCTCGGACCCGACTATTTCGAGAAAATCGTCGAACCGGCGATCAGCGGTGGCGTGCGTGACGTCGTCGGCAAGATCAGCGGCGACCAGTTGCACCTGCTCGCCAACGAGGAGCTGGAAAGCCGGGTTCTCGACGAGGCCATCAGTGAGTGTCCTGTCGATCTCGTGCAGCTCGCCAAAGTGGTCATTCGGCGTGTGGAGTTGCCGCAGCAGATCAACGAGGCGATCGACTACAAGCTGGCGGAGGAGCAGCGCGCCCAGGCCTACACCTACATTCTGCGGTCGGTGGAAGGGGAGGCTGCGCGGCGGCGCATCGAGGCGGCGGGCATTCGCGACTTCCAGACCATCATCGGGTCCAGTCTGACGCCGGCCCTGCTGACATGGCATGGCATCGAGGCGACACTGCAGCTCGCCAAGTCGGGCAACGCAAAAGTCGTCATCGTCGGTAATTCGTCGAAGGACCTGCCGCTGATTCTCGGCAGCGATCTGTTCAAGACAAGCGAGGCGCTGTCCGGCGAGAAGTCGGAGGCGGCCAGCCCCGCCGCGCAAACGAAGCCGGCCGAGCCCGCCCAGGCAGCCGTGCAGTCGCAACCCACCGCATCAGCGCAGGCCGTTGCTCCGCAACCGCCGTCGACGCCGCCACCGCCTGTTGCTGCCCCGCCAGCGTCGCCACCGCAGGCGGCGTCGCCACCGCAGCCGGCGACGCCGCCGCAGACGCTGCTGTTTCCGCAGATGATGCCGCCGACGGCCCCGCCCGGACGTCAGCCGGGTGCTGCGCGGACGCAGGCCGGACGCGGGCAACCTCCGTCGCCATGGAACGTCCCGCCGCGTCCGACGGTGCTGCCGTCTGATCCGTTCGCACCGTCCATTCTCAGAGACCCGCTGGGGGCTGATCAAGGCCGATAGACGCGGACCCGTCCGCGATCTCGCTGCTGGACCCGAGCGCGATCTCGGAATGTGACGACGACGACGGCCCGATCGGCAGTTCGCGCAGATCGGTCCTTCCTCGGAGCTTCGGCCAAGCGTGGCCAGATTCGCGTTAATCGCTCGCGGCCAAAGAAGCGTTCACGCCGGCCGCGGAATGACCCGACATGGCGTCTTGAGACGATAAAGCTTGCCCATCCACCGCGTGCCTAGCTCGGATCGGCTGATCCGCGTGCAGGGAGACCGGCACCGGTATTTCGCGGACCGTCGGGGCAGTGGCGAGCGTCGACAGCGTGTCGTTTCCTTGCATGGATCGAAGCGACATTGGCGACGCCTGCATCGCCTCGACGCGGCTACGATGCTGCGTCCCCCAATCGCACAATGGCAAAAGGGCCACCACCAGCGTCTCTCCAAACGGCGTTAGGGTATAGTCGACTTTCGGGGGCACCTGTTGATAGTCGTGCCGGACCAGCACCTCGGCGGTGACCAGCTCGCGAAGTTGCTGAATCAGCACCTTTTCGCTGATGCCTGCGACCAGGCGCTTCAGATCGCCAAAGCGCTTGGGTCCGGAACGGAGATGGTAGAGGACCAGCGGCTTCCACTTGCCGCCCATCACGGTCAGCGAGACGTCCAGGCCGCACTCGGGTTTGCTCATGCTCATTGAATAATCTTATACTTACTTTTAGGTAGGTTCTACCCTAAAGGCGAGTGGTGCCGCATATCCCTCTCCACACAGTAAGGAGATGGAATATGGGTAAGTTGCAGGGAAAGGTCGCAGTGATCACGGGCGCCAACAGCGGCATAGGGCTGGCGAGCGCAAAGCGGTTCACGCAGGAGGGTGCGCGCGTAATTATCACGGGACGGCGGCAGGCCGAACTCGACGCGGCCGTGGCCGAGGTGGGCGGCGATGCGCTGGGGGTTCAGGGCGACGTGTCGAACTTGGCCGACCTCGACCGTCTCTACCAGGTCGTGCGCGATGAGGCGGGACAGATCGACATCCTGTTTGCCAATGCCGGGGGCGGCGAGTTCGTGCCGTTCGGCGAAATCACCGAAGCCCAGTACGACCGCACCTTCGACAGCAACGTCAAGGGCACGCTGTTCACCGTGCAGAAGGCGCTACCGCTGCTGAAGGACGGTGCGTCCGTGATCCTGACCGGGTCGACCGCCGCCAGCAGGGGCTATCCAGCGTTCAGCGTTTACAGTGCGAGCAAGGCGGCGATCCGCGCTTTTGCCCGAGGCTGGATCGTCGACCTGGGGCCGCGCCGGATTCGCGTGAACGTGCTCGTGCCGGGCTCAACGCTCACGCCCGGCTGGAGCGCGCTGGCCCCGGCCGAGGAGCAGCACCAGGCGTTTGTCGCCATCTCGGAAGCGGCGACACCGCTCGGTCGCCTGGCGAACCCCGACGAGATCGCCGCCGCCGCGTTGTTCCTCGCCTCCGACGAGAGCAGCTATGTGAATGGCAGTGAGCTGTTCGCCGATGGCGGCTCGGCGCAGATTTGAGCAATGCAGAGCATGGCCTTACGATAAAATGCTGGGATCATTCGCGATGAATGCCGGACCTTTCTGGAAGGTCGCCTGAAGCTGCGTTTGAATATGCGCAAGACTCATATCACCCACGTTCACGACGGGTTTATCTTCCTCGGGCACCGGATCAGCTCACCGTGTTCGCTGAGGTGCCGCCACGGGTCGTATACGAGCTGACAAAAAAGGCGCGCTGTATGGGATCAACAATGGAGGCGCTAACCGCATGGCGGAAAGCATCTGGAAACACCGTGACGGTCAAACCGGCAGGGAGTGCCCCCAAGTTTCCTGTACACGGGTTGGGTCGGTCGTGTCGGCCGGTGCTTCGTTCGGCGGAATTATGGCGCATCTGAAATGTGCGATAATTCCAACGTGACGGATTACCGGCCACCACTGCGCGCTATATCGCGCTCGAGCGTAGAAAAAGCGTTTTTGGCTCCCCGGGCTGGATTCGAACCAGCGACCATTCGATTAACAGTCGAATGCTCTACCGCTGAGCTACCGAGGAACAGGCGACACAAAAGTTCGCGAGCGCGCAGCGTATAACAAAGCCTTTTCGACTTGCATAGGACGAAATGGGGTCAACGGCCCAGGTTGTTGCGAAAACCGGAAAGTTTTTTTCCGACAATGGTTTGCCAGCGGTTCTTGATGACGCGAATGGGCCTTTCCGGCGTCGCGTCGCGCACCGTTCAGGGCTGGAGCGGTTCTATGAACCCGGACGCCAAATCGACTCATTTGCCCGGGATTCTGCGGGGTATGTCGGATTTAACGGAGCTGATTCGAGATGTCAGAGATCATCCAGATCATTGAACGCAAGCCAGCACCATCGATCGTTGCCGATGACGCGCCGGCCTTGAGCTATGATGAGTGCCTGGAGCGCCTGGCGCGCGCAGTCGCCGAGCCCGATTCCAGCCGACTGGACGAGGTCGCGAAATTGATCGGGCAATTGGCCGTCACCATCGAATAGACCAGACCTCTGCTCGTCTCGTCGCGGCGTCATGGGCGTTCGCGAGCCGACTCATGCTCTAACCGTCGCGGTCCGCTGCGACCGGCACTGACGCTCCTGTTTTCCCGTGCACGTGCGGGATCGCCGTGTTGCGTTTTGGTTTGGCTTGGACCAAACATGCGGAGGTTCCAAATCCCTCCTCGCGGGCCCAGCCCGCCATGTTTCTGGGTCATGCCCATGCCCGTATTTTCGACTGCGCGCCAGAAGATGGTCGATTGCCAGGTGCGCACCAATGACGTCACCGATCATCGCATCATCGATGCGATGCTGGCGGTCCCTCGCGAAGCCTTCGTTCCCGAGGGGCTGCGCACCATCGCCTATCTCGATCGTGATCTCGACGTCGGGGGGAGCGGCGAGGGGCGCAGCTACCTGCTGGCACCGCAGCTCACGGGAAAGCTGTTGCAGGCCGCCGAGATCACGGCGAGCGACAATGTCCTGATCGTGGGGTGTGCGACGGGCTATCTCGCGGCGCTTGCCGCGCCACTGGGCGCGAGGGTCACGGCCACCGAAAACGATCCGGCGCTGGTGTCCCGGGCACAGGGCATCCTCGCCGGGCTCGGCCTCGCCAAGGTGACGGTGAAGACCGCGGGGGCGGCCGAGGGCGACCCGGCGGGTGCTCCCTTTGATGTGATCATCCTCAACGGAGCGACCGAAATTGCCCCCGAATCGCTGTTTGGGCAGCTCGGGGAGGGCGGCAGGCTGGTGGGTGTGTTCGCAAAGTCACACCCCGCAAGGGCCATGATCGTGACACGATCCCACGGCGACCTCGGGAACCGGGTGCTTTTCGACGCCGCAGCACCGGTTTTGCCTGGGTTAGAACGGGTCCAAGAGTTCGTGTTTTGAGACGCCCGAGTCATAAGTCTGTCAAAATATCGTTCAGAATCAAAAGTGTGGCCCGGATGCTTCAGGTCCACAGTTTCCTTAACGTTTGGCTAACAGGGAGTTTCTTCGCGGCTGCGCTCGGAATATGTTGCTGGCAAGCTGCACCGATTCCGGATGTAATGGGGCGGGGTTTGTGCGCTTGAGGCGTTCAATAAATGCGAATGGAATAGCAGGGATGTTTGGGGTGAAGTTCGTAACCGGGGCTGCGGTCGCGGTGCTGTTGCTGGCGTGCGCCGGCCCAGTGCCGGCGTTGGCGGACACCATCGAGGCAGCGCTGGTTCGTGCCTATCAGGGCAATCCTCAGCTCAACGCCCAGCGCGCGCTGGTGCGATCGACCGACGAAGAGGTTCCGAAGGCGCTGTCGGGTTATCGTCCGAAGGTCAACCTGACTGCGACGGCCGGCGTCCAGTACAACGAGGCGGTCAGTACGGCGAACGGCAATGCAGCCACGCCTGTGCGAATCCCGAATGCCGGCGAAAACGCGCCGCGTTCGGTGGGGATCAACGTGACGCAGACGTTGTTCAACGGCCAGCAGACCGCTAACACCGTGCGCTCCAAGGAGAGTGGGGTCTCTGGTGCCCGAGAGGCGCTGCGGAACATCGAACAAAACGTTCTGCTGACCGCCGCCACCATTTATATGGATTATTTGCGCGACTCCGCGATCGTCGAGGTCCAGCGCAGTAACGTCCGCGTGCTCGAACAGACGCTGAAACAGACCCGTGACCGCTTCAATGTCGGTGAAGTTACTCGTACCGACGTGGCGCAGTCCGAAGCGCAACTGGCCGCCGGCCGGACGCAACTCGCGACCGCTGAAGCCAACCTGACAACGACGCGATCGAAGTTCCGCCAGGTCATCGGCAACGAACCGGAAAACCTGGCGCCGGGCGCGCCGGTCGATCGCTTCTTCCCGGGAAGTTTGCCCGCCGCGGTCGAGCTCAGCCTGATCGAAAACCCCAACGTCACCGCGGCAATGTTCGGCGTCGACGTGAATTTCCTTAACGTCAAGATCGCCGAAGGGGCGCTGTTGCCCACAGTTACCCTGCAGGTGTCGGCGCAAAAGGCCTATGAACAGCAGCTCACGGTGCCAAAGTCGTTCAACGCGCAGGCTCTCGCGCAGTTGACAGTACCGATCTATCAGGGCGGCGGCGAATATGCGCTGATCCGACAGCAGAAGGAAACTCTGGCGCAGCAGCGTCTCAACCTCGACACCACCCGCGACCAGACCCGCGCCTCCACTGTAACCGCTTGGGGACAGTTGGTGTCAGGCAAGGCGCAGGTTATCTCCGCGCAAGCGCAGGTAACGGCATCCGAGATCGCACTCAACGGCGTTCGCGAGGAAGCCAAGGCCGGCCAGCGCACCACGCTCGACGTGCTCAACGCGCAGCAGACGCTGGTCAATGCCCGCATCGCGCTGGTCACGGCGCAGCATGATCGTGTGGTTGCGTCATACTCCGTGCTCAACGCCGTCGGCCGGCTGTCGCCGCAGGTTCTTGGCCTGGCGACCAATACCTACGACCCGAGCGTTCACTATCAGCAGGTTCGCGACAACTGGGTCGGCGTACGCACCCCGGACGGACATTGACCACTTGATGAGGGGCGGGAGCATGATCCACACCGGGATCGTACTCCTGCCACGATGCGAAAGCTTGGTGCCGCTCGTTCGATGGGGGCCTGATCGATCGGTTCGAGTCCCGGATTCGCACTCTGCTTCGGCGGCCTTGTGAGCACTTGCGCGAGCTGGCTAGGGGACACCGGCAAATATCCTTCTCTGATGTCCGGTTCTATGGCCAGAGAACTGGATACCGGCTTGTTGCCCGCGACCTCAGCCGAAGGTGTTTGCGCGGGACGTTCATGCGCCAACAAAAACATGGAATGGGACGACGATTCGAAGATAATGTCGTCACGCCTGAGTGCCCACCGGCCGTCAGTCGTGATCCATCTCAACACTCTTTTCACCAACTTCGGTCCTGACAATCGTGGGGCTTCGGGCGGTTTGCTTGCAATCGCGTGAGGCCATGACATAGCCTTTATTGAAGAACCGGAGCGATTCGTGCGTATCAACCGCAGCGTGTCGCTTCGTGTGCTGTATGCCCGAGCGGGGGACGGGTCCCGCGTGGCTTCCATGGCGCCGTACCCGGCCTTGAGGACAGGTCCGGGCGCGCGCGATGAAATCGACGGCTTGCGCATCTGATGAGACCGGCAACCCCGTCGTGCCCGGTGTAGAACAAAAGCGCGCGAGGGCGTCGCTGAGGTGGAGTCGGAGATGACGCAGCCTGCAAAGGTCCAAGAACCCTCCATGGAGGAGATTCTGGCGTCGATCCGGCGAATCATCGCCGACGACGAAGCCAAGCCGCCTGCGTCGGACAAGCCGGCCGCTGCTGCGACGCCTGAACCGGCCAAGCCTGCCGCGCGACCGGCGGCTGCGGAGAAACCGCCAGCTGCCGCTGCGCCGAAGCCAGCGCCGCCAAAGCCCGCGCCGCCGCCACCGCCGCCGCCCGCACCGGCTGCGGCCGTAAGCAACAACCAGGACGATATCGACGCGCTGTTGGCCGGGCTCGATCAGGCCACGTCGCCCGAGGAGATTCGCCCGCCCCAGGCCGCAGCCGAGCCCGAGGTGCTGGAACTGACGGACGAGATGGCCGTGCCGACGCCACCGACACCTCCACCTCCGCGGCCTTCGTTCCAAACCGTCGAGCCATCCGACGATATCGAATTCGCCGAGGTTGTCTCGCGAGCGAGCCATCGACCGGCGTTCGAGGCGCCCGTGTTCGAGACACCGGTGGCGCCACAGCAGGCGATCTTATCCCAATCGACGGTCTCCGCGGTGGAGTCCGCCTTCAATACGTTGGCCCACACGGTGTTGAGTAACAACGCACGGACGCTGGAAGATCTGGTTAAGGAAATGTTGCGGCCGATGCTGAAATCCTGGCTCGACGACAACTTGCCGGGCCTCGTGGAACGCATCGTGAAGGCCGAGATCGAGCGGGTCTCGCGCGGCGGGCGCTAGGGCACGTCAGGTCCGCGCCAGCGCCGGTTCCGCAGGGATCGACGCATCCCGGCCTTTGATGGCCAATCGGCTGTCATAGCGTGACTTGACCGGCGATCCGCGGCGCCGTGGCCTTTCGTTCAACCCACTGATGCCGCTGGAATACAGGGCTCCCCGCTTTTGCCGGGGATGAGAGCGGTGTTTGTCGTGTTGACTTGGCGCGCTCCCGGGGCTTTGTAGCCCGTTCCATTCATAGCCACGCGCGCACGCCATGATCGAGAAAAACTACCAGCCCGCCGATATCGAAGGCCGCATGTCCCTGATCTGGGAGGAGGGCCAGGCGTTTTCGGCCGGCCGGCCGGAGCGGCGCGACGCGCAGCCCTTCACCATCGTGATCCCGCCACCGAACGTGACGGGCTCGCTGCACATGGGCCATGCCCTCAACAACACCCTGCAGGACATCCTGTGCCGCTTCGAGCGGATGCGCGGCCGCGACGTGCTGTGGCAGCCCGGCACCGATCACGCCGGCATCGCCACCCAGATGGTGGTGGAGCGGCAATTGATGGAGCGCCAGCAGCCCGGCCGCCGCGAGATGGGGCGGGAGAAATTCCTCGAGCGCGTCTGGCAATGGAAGGACGAAAGCGGCGGCGTCATCATCAACCAGCTGAAGCGGCTGGGCGCCTCCTGCGATTGGTCGCGCGAGCGTTTCACCATGGACGAGGGTCTGTCGCGCGCCGTCGTGAAGGTGTTCGTCGAACTGCATCGCGACGGGCTGATCTACAAGGACAAGCGGCTGGTGAACTGGGATCCCAAGCTGCTGACCGCGATTTCCGACCTCGAGGTGCAGCAGGTCGAGGTCAAGGGCAACCTCTGGTATCTGCGCTATCCGCTGGAGGGCAAGAGCTTCAGCCCGGAGGATCCGTCGAGTTTCATCGTCGTTGCCACCACGCGGCCCGAGACCATGCTCGGCGATACCGCGGTCGCCGTGCATCCCGAGGACGAGCGCTACGTCCCTCTGATCGGCAAGCATGTGATTCTGCCGCTGGTCGGCCGTCGCATTCCGATTGTCGCCGACGACTATTCCGATCCGGAGAAGGGCTCCGGCGCGGTCAAGATCACGCCTGCGCACGACTTCAACGATTTCGAGGTCGGCCGGCGGCATGGCCTGGCCCAGATCAGCGTGCTCGACCGGGAGGGCTGCCTCGCCCTCGTCGGCAACGAGGACTATCTGCGCGGGCTGCCGGAGGCCGCGAGTGAATTCGCCGAGGAGTTTCACCAGGTCGAGCGCTTCGCGGCGCGCAAGCGCATCGTCGCGCGGCTTTCGGATTTCGGCTTCCTCGAGAAGATCGAGCCGAACACCCACATGGTCCCGCATGGCGACCGTTCCGGCGTCGTCATCGAGCCCTATCTCACCGACCAATGGTATGTCGACGCCAGGACCCTGGCCCAGCCCGCGATCGCGGCGGTGCGTTCCGGCGCCACCGCGTTCGTGCCGAAGAACTGGGAGAAGACCTATTTCGAGTGGATGGAGAACATCCAGCCCTGGTGCATTTCGCGGCAGCTGTGGTGGGGACACCAGATCCCGGCCTGGTACGGGCCGGACGGCAAGGTGTTTGTCGCCGAGACCGAGGAAGAGGCGGTTGGCCACGCGCTCGGCTATTACGTCGAGCAGGAGGTCATCACGCCGGAGCAGGGCCGCGAGATGGCGCTCGACCGCAACAAGCGCGCGGGCTTCATCACCCGCGATGAGGACGTGCTCGACACCTGGTTCTCCTCGGCGCTGTGGCCATTCTCGACCCTGGGCTGGCCGAAGGACACCCCGGAGGTGAAGCGCTATTATCCGACCAACGTGCTGGTCACCGGCTTCGACATCATCTTCTTCTGGGTCGCCCGGATGATGATGATGGGCCTGCACTTCATGAAGGAAGTGCCGTTCTCGACCATCTACATCCACGCCCTCGTCCGCGACGAGAAGGGCGCCAAGATGTCGAAGTCGAAAGGCAACGTCATCGATCCGCTGTCGCTGATCGACGACTACGGCGCCGATGCGCTGCGCTTCACCTTGGCGGCGATGGCGGCGCAGGGCCGCGACATCAAGCTGTCGCCGCAACGGGTCGAAGGCTATCGCAGTTTTGCGACCAAGCTCTGGAACTCCTGCCGTTTTGCCGAGATGAACGGCTGTGTGCTGCCGCCGGATTTTGATCCGACCAGCGCGAAGGACACCCTGAACCGCTGGATCGCGCATGAGACCTTCCGCGCCACCCGTGAGGTGACGGAGGCGATCGAGGCCTATCGTTTCAACGATGCGGCCAACGCGGTCTATCGGTTCGTCTGGAACGTCTATTGCGACTGGTACATCGAATTGTCCAAGCCCGTGTTGACAGGCGAGGAGGGCGAGGCCAAGCGCGAGACCCGCGCGATGATCGCGTGGGCGCGCGACGAGATCCTGAAACTGCTGCATCCGTTCATGCCCTTCATCACCGAGGAGCTGTGGATGGTGACGGCAAGCCGCGATGGATTGCTGGCGCTGGCGCCGTGGTCGCGCCAGGCCAAAGCGCTGACGGTGGAGCAGCTCGCAGTGCTGTCGAACACCGGCATGAATGACCCGTTGCTGCCGATGCCGGCGCCGGTTCTGCTGGCCCTCGATCCCGTCGATTTCAGCGACGAGGCGGCGGAAGCCGAGATCGGCTGGGTGACCGACCTCATCGCCGCGATCCGGTCGGTTCGGGTCGAGCTCAGCATCGCGCCGTCGACGCTGACGGCGCTGGTGCTGGCGGGCGTCTCGGACGAGACCCGGCAACGCGCGTCGCGCTGGAGCGACGTCATCAAGCGGATGGCGCGGCTGTCGGATATTTCGTTCGCCGACCGCGCGCCGGAGGGCGCCGTGCAGCTTCTGGTGCGCGGCGAGGTGGCGGCGTTGCCGCTGAAGGGCGTGATCGATTTTGCGGCCGAGAAAGCCCGGCTCGACAAGGAGATCGCCAAAGCCGACGCCGACATCAAGCGGGTCGACGCCAAGCTGTCGAACGAGAAGTTCGTCGCCAACGCGCCGGAAGAGATCGTCGAGGAAGAAAAGGACAAGCGCGAGGCTGCGCTGGCGCGCAAGGTCAAGATTACGGAAGCGCTGGAGCGGTTGAAGGACGCCAGTTAGGTTTGTCACCGCGACTTCATCGAGCGAAATCTGATCTGCCAGGATGCGCGGTATGGAGCCCGCGACAGGAGGTGAAGCTCGTGCGATACGCGCTCAGGCTTGCGGCAGACACCTGTCCGAAGAGTTTCAACGAATATACCCTCGCACGGGCCGAACTGAAACGGCTCGGAAATTAATCGGCTTGCCTGCAACCCATGCTCGACCACGTCTCCATCACGGTCTCCGACGTCGCCGCCGCCGAACCTTTCTACGACGCGATCATGGCCGCGCTCGAGGTGGTGAAGGTCGGGCGCCGCGACGACTGGCTCGGCTATGGCGAGCGGGCGCGGCCGGATCATCCCGAGCGTGTCTATCTGACGATTCGGAAAGGGCCGAAGCCGGACGAGGCGTACGGACGGCACTGGTGCTTCAAGGCGCGTTCGCGCGCGATGGTCGATGCGTTCTGGACGGCGGGCCTCGCCGCCGGTGGAACCGATGACGGCGCGCCCGGCCTGCGCCATTATCATCCGTCCTACTATGCCGCGTTCTTGCGCGATCCCGACGGCAATCGTATCGAATCGGTCTGTCATCTCGTTGAATAGGCGATACTGGATATGAGAGTTTTTCTCGCTGGCGCGACCGGTGTGATCGGGCGGCGGTTGGCCGGCCTGCTGCGCCAGGCCGATCACGAGGTCACCGGCACCACGCGCGCCGCCGGAAAAACCGGCATGCTGCACGCAATCGGCGTCACCCCCGTGGTGGTCGACGTGTTCGATACCGATGCCGTGGCGCGGGCCGTCACGACGGCAAACCCCGATATCATCATCCATCAGCTCACCGATCTGCCGAGCGCGCCGGGCACACCCGGCTATCCGGCGGCGCTGGAGGCCAACCGGCGCCTGCGCATCGAGGGCACGGCCAACCTGATGCGGGCCGCGGAACGCGCTGGTGTGCGCCGCGCCATCGCGCAGAGCATCGCGTTCCTGTATGCCCCGGGCGAGGGGGCGCGCACCGAGGATGATCCGCTCGACACCGAGGGCGGGCGTCAGGCAACGGCGCAGGGCATCGTGGCGCTCGAACGCGCGGTGCTGGAAACACCCGGCATCGACGGCGTCGTGCTGCGCTACGGTTATCTCTACGGGCCGGACACCTGGTACGCCGCGCCGCCGAGGCCCCCATCGGTGCATGTCGACGCTGCCGCGTACGCGGCGCTGTTGGCGGTGAGCAGAGGGGCTGGAGTCTACAATATCGCCGAGGACGACGGCGCTGTTGCGATTGCGAAGGCTGTGCGCGAACTCGGCTTTGATCCGGGGTTCAGGATGGCTTGAGAGGCTTGCTCGGGCCTTAGCCCGCTGACGTGGCGGCTCTGTCCGTCGCGGACAGGCTGCGGCGTTCAGAGCAGGCGCACTATGAGTGCGACCATGCCGTCTTGGATCGATCGTTCGGCCGGCGTGGGGCGCCGAACCCCTGCGCCGAGCGCGCGCGATAGGCATCGACCGCATGCGCCAGGAAGATGGCAGCGCAAAACAGGCCCAAAATTGTCGTGACCGCCTCAATCATCTTGACGCACCTTTTCGACCAACCGGGCACCTGATAACCGACCATTGTTTCAGGACGGTTTCGTCGGTTCCGCAAAACGGTTTCGTCGGGTCTCCCGCACCCGGCTTCCCATTCGCTCATCCCGGCCAGTTCGCCGGACGCTGACAGCAGCCAAGGCTGTTCGAACTCCTTGATAAAAATTCGATTTGACCGATGTCGGGCCCGGCGCGATGCTGCGGCTCGAACGTTTCATCGACGGCACGGAGAGGAGGCGGGGGACGCTTCGGCCGGGATTTCCACGACCCGGCGTGGCGAACTGCTGCGGCCCATCGACAACCCAGGGCTCCAATCCGCAATGCCCCGACTGACTGCCTCATAAAACAACAATGGGAGGATAACGATGCGCGACCTGACCACCACGAGCGTCACCGACGCGGTTCTCGACCAAATGAGCGGGACGCCCGATCCACGGCTGAAGCAGGTCATGGCAAGCCTGGTGCGCCACATGCACGACTTTGCCCGCGACGTCAGCCTCACGCCCGAGGAATGGCTGACGGCGATCGGCTTCCTGACCAAGGTGGGGCAGACCTGCACGCCTGCGCGCCAGGAGTTCATTCTCTTGTCCGACGTCCTCGGGCTCAGCGCGCTCGTCAACCTGCTGCACGACAAGACTGCAGTCGAACTGGGCACCGAAAGCAGCCTGCTCGGTCCGTTCTACCAGCAGGATGCGCCGTTGTTCGCGATGGGCGACTCGATCGCCACCAAGGCCGACGGGCCGGAACTGCTGCTCTATGGCCAGGTCACGGACAAGGCCGGCAAGCCATTGCCCCATGCCCTGGTGCAGGTGTGGCAGACCGATTCCAAGGGCGAATACGACATGCAGAAATACCATGGCGAGCAGATGGACATGCGCGGCAATTTCCGCTGCGATTCCGAAGGGCGGTTCCATTTCCGCACCGTCATGCCGCTGGGCTACTTCATCCCGATGGACGGGCCGGTCGGCGCCATGGTGCAGGCGCAACGGCGCCATGGCTGCCGGCCCGCGCACATCCATTTCCTGATCAGCGCCGACGGCTACCGCGAACTGGTCACGGCGATCTACCTCGGCCATGACGAGCACATCGATTCCGACACCGTCTTCGGGGTCTCGACCTCGCTCGTGGTGCTGCCGCGCGACAATGATCCGGATGCGCCTGTCAAGGGCATGCCGGCGATCCACTATGATTTCCGCCTGGGAGTCGCCTCCGGCGAGGAGACCGGCCGCGTCGGCGCCGATCCGTCACAGATCCTCTCGGCGGTGGAGTAGGCACCATGAGCCAGTTGCTCTCGCGCCTCGGCCTTGCCGCCGCGCTGACGATGTCGGCCGCCGCCGGCGTCGAGGCCGCGCCTCCCGCCAAGACGGTGAAGCTCGGCGTGATCACCGATATGTCCGGCAGCCTCTCGGCACAGAGCGGGCGCGGCTCGGTGATCGCCGCGCAAATGGCGATCGACGATTGCCTGGCCAGGGAATGTGCCGGGATGACCATCGAGCTGTTGTCCGCGGATCACCAGAACAAGCCGGACATCGCGGTCGGCATCGTGCGCAAATGGATCGACGTCGACGGTGTCGATGCGGTGACCGACATCATCCAGGCCGCCGTGCAACTCGCCATTCAGAACCTGATGAAGGAGAAGAACCACATTGCCCTGTTCCCCGGTGGCACTGCGAGGCTCGCCAACGAGGACTGCTCGCCGCAGACGAGCGTGCTGTGGATGTGGGACACCTATGGCCAGGCGGTCGGCATCACGCGGCCGCTCGCGACACCCGAGAGCTCCTGGTTCTTCGTCGCGGCCGATTACGCCTTCGGCAACTCGCTGATATCGGATGCATCGGGGCTGGTGCAGCGGGCGGGCGGACGCGTGGTCGGCTCGGTGCGTCATCCCTTCAACGCGACAGGCGATTTCGCCTCGTTCCTGCTGCAGGCGCAGAACTCCGGTGCCAGCGTGGTCGCGATCGGCAGCACCGGCGGCGATCTCATCAACGTGCTCAAGCAGGCGAGGGAATTCGGGATGGGCAAGGACAGCCAGAAGCTCGCGAGCTTCGTGCTGACCTTGCCTGACGTCGCAGCCCTCGGCCTCGAGATCACGCAAGGCATCACCGTCAACGAGGCGTTCTACTGGAACCTGGATGCGCAATCGCGCGAGTTCGGCAAGCGCTTCCTCGCGAAATACGAGAAGGCGATGCCCTCGACGATCCAGGCCGGCGTCTATTCCGTGACCTTGCATTATCTGAAGTCGGTCGCAGCGGCCGGCACCACCGACACCGCGGCGGTGATGAAGACAATGCACGAGCTTCCGATCTCGGATCCGACCGTGCGCAACGCCACGTTGCGGCCGGACGGGCGGATGGTGCACGACTCCTATTTGTTTCGCGTCAAATCGCCCGCCGAAAGCAAGGAACCATTCGACTTCTACGAGCTGAAGGCGACGATTCCGGCCAAGGATGCGTTCCGGCCGCTGCAGGAGAGCGCCTGTCCGGCCTTGAAGTGAGGGTCAAGTGAGAGCCAAGTGAGGGTCACGTCGCGGGCGAGTTGGCCGCCGGTCGCGGCGAACTCGCCTTTCAATCTGACGGACGGCATGCGTTGCGAGCGAGGCTGCGCAAACCCTCCGGGGCGACGCGTTAGCACATGATGAGATTTGGTTGATCTGGTTCGGAAGCGAAGGCCACATTCCCGCTCGGTAAATGTAGGCGGGTCGATGGCGAACGGGCGCGGCCTTCGACGGGTCTACCAGACGACTCGCGTCAATCTGTTGCCGGCCGCGACGGTGTACAAGGCTATGGTCAGTGGGACCCTTGCGCTGCCAAGGGCTGGCGGATCAACCAGCACGCACGCTGCATATCTTGGACTGTCCGACTGCTCCGGATCGAACTGGCCGAGCCTGGCTTCGGCGATGACGCGGCACACCCTGCGGACGAATGGGCGCATCCAAGGCTCACCGCTCGCGACGCTGACGCTGATCAGCATCACGCTTGGCTGCCTTCCTTTCCAGCTGACGACGCAGGACGTTCCACCTCATAACAACAGAGTTCGTACGATTACCCCAAGTCCAAGGTCCTTCGGCTGCGCAACACAACGGTCGAAGGCCCAGTCGCTTTCGGCAAACTCGAACAGTTGGGGGAGCCCCTGTGAAAAGGTGCTCTTCAGCCGGTCACCCAACGGGAACCCGACCGACTGTTCCGAACTTGGAAATGCGGCAGTCGCGCACCAATTCGCCATAGGCGACGAGCGAAACGAGGGCCATTGCGACCGTGCAAACTCCGACTATCTGAGACAATCGCATGCATCGATTCCCTCATGAATGACGATCAACCTATTGGGGCAGTGCTACCGAAAAATTAATCTTTGGTTGCGCTCATCATTAAGTCACCTTGCGGGCGTTGCTCCTGATCATTCATCCGCGTATCCCAGCCATCATGACCATCCGCCCGATCGTCCGCTATCCCGATCCGCGACTCGCGCGGCCGGCTGAAGCCGTCACTGAGTTCGACGACAATTTGCGCGAACTGGCGAACGATCTCTTGGAGACCATGCACGCCGCGCCGGGAATCGGAATCACCGGGCCGCACATCGGGGTCTCCATGCGCGTGGTGGTGCTCGAACTCGACCCCGCCGAGGGGCCGCGGACCTATGTCAATCCGCAGATCGTGTGGGCATCGCCCGAGATGATCCAGCATCGGGAAGGCAGTGTCTCGATGCCCGGGGTTCATGACGAGATCCAGCGTCATGCCCGCGTCTGGATCAGCTTTCAGGACCTCGACGGCCAGGCGCAGACCGAGGAGGCCGAGGGCCTGCGCGCGGTCTGCCACCAGCACGAGATCGATCAGCTCGACGGCCTGTTCTGGATCCAGCGGCTGTCGCGGCTGAAGCGCGAGCGGCTGATCAAGCGGTTCGAGAAACTGTCGCGCGGGTGAGTGGGGCGCCGCGGCGTCAATCAAATTTCGATTTTGAAGAGCAACGACGACGGATTTCGCAGGGGACAACCTATTCTGCGCGGGCTCCTTTCGCACGGGCTCCGTTCATTGTGCTTTTGAAGCCCGAAAGATAGGCTGCTGTGGGGGCATTCTGAAACCACGGATCGAGAGACGCGGCCATGGGCATGATCAAGCTGCTGTTTGCTCCAATCCGAACCTTGGCCAGATTCCCGCTGTTTCAGCTCGCGATCGTTATCGCTGCGATCTTGTTCCTGCAAGCCGCCGACGAAAACTCCGTGCGGGGACAACTCTTCGACGGCCTCGACAAGCTCGTCAGTTCGAGCGTCACATTCATTTCAGCAATCATCACCGTGAAATCTTTTACAAAAGCATGGCTCACATCGTGGTTCATGATTGCCTATGTCTACCTCGCCTGGCTGCTCATCCTGTTCCTCGTGAGTGTTGGATTCAGGCTCGTTGTCGATCTGATCGGGCGCAACAATCTGTTTTGGCTGCGCAGCGCGATCGCGCGCGAACGTGGGATTGCGGCTTACCGGGCATGGTTGCCGCTCGAGCGAATCAGGCCCGCCCACTGTTCGCAGCAGGAGTGGGAGCAACAGTTTGCATGGCCCCCCAACAACCAGCCACCCTATCAATCGCTCGGGCACCGCGTGTTTCGGGGAATCGTCTTCTACGGGGTCCTGGTTTTGCTTGTCGCCATTCTGCTGCAGGTCTTCACCCGCTTCTCGATATTGACCTGGCTTTTCGGCATCCAGCGGTGACGCGACAAACGCGCGGCGCCAACGGCTCACCAGCCGTAAGAGCCGACTGCGACGGGGCTGGTCTGGGTTTTCGCGGTTCGTGTCGTTTCGGGATTGATGCAACGCCGTGCTGCTTCAACTTCCGCGTCGGTCGCGCCATTGCTTCGCGCCCATTGCTCGGCCGCGGCGGCGCTGTACTTCGCCACATAAAAGCGGACCACGGAGCATGATATCCGGGTGAAGGTGCCGGACGGCTCGCCGGCAGTCGCAGCGGATGACGCTCCGAGACAAGCTGCCAGCACAGCCATCAAACGCAGGTTCATTAAACGTCGAGTCATTGATCGCCTCCCCGCCGGGCGCACAAACCTGCAATCTGATGAAACGTTCCATGCCTTTTGGCGCAGGCGCGTGGAACTCACGGATTGTCCGCGGGCCGTCTCCGCGGGCCGTCATGGGCCTGATCGGGAGCGGCCCGCCTGATCCGGATGGGGCACGACCAGGAGCAGTGGAAGTTCTGGAGCAGTGGAAGTTCTGGACGCGCCCGGGGTCTGGTGACAAATTCCGCCGGCACCATCTATTGCGATGGCAATGTCGTCTCGCTGTTCCGCCGCCTTCGGGCCAGGCCTCGACGACACGCGACACAGCGAGCCGGGCGGGTACCGAACAGCGCCTCAAGCTGCTCTTGCAGGCTTTTTTTTGCATGTCTGCCACCCTAAGGGGATTCAGCCATGTTTGCTTTGAAGGTCGCCAAGCCACTGACGAAGACTGCCGCGGGTTCGACAAGCAAATTCGGGCGCCAACGTCAGACGATGGTGGCACGACAATTTGGCGGCGATGCTGTCGAACAGGTGTCCATTCTCCAGGGAATGATCGGGAACCGGGGAGGGCCCCGCTATCTGACACGGCGAGTGTCGAATCCGCCTGCGGAGTGGAGTAGCGAACACCGTCCAACAGAGGCTGCAACGCTCACACAGGAAACGTCGGGCACAGGGCGGGATTTTTCGCCCCCATTCCTTGCGTGGTCCATCGCACCGCGCGATGTCCGTGACGTCATCACGCGGCCCGGCCATCCACTCGATACCGCCGTCCTCGGTCGATTTCACACGAGTTTTGGCCACGACTTCTCGTCCGTGCGCGTGCATACGGATGAACAAGCCGCGGCATCGGCCGCGTCCCGCTCGGCCCGTGCCTACACGATCGGTCGCGACGTCGTGTTTGGCCGCGGCGAATATGCGCCGGGAACATCAGCCGGCCGCCATCTCCTCGCCCACGAACTGGCGCATGTCGTCCAGCAGAGCCGGGGCGGATCGGCGGAGTCAGGCGCGCAATCCCCGAGCCTCGAAGCGGCGGCTGACCACGCCGCGAGCCAGGCCGCGCGCGGCGCCCCGGTCCTGGTCGCTGGCAGCAGTCCGATCGGGATCGCCTGCAAGACGATCTTCGAGGAGTTTACCGGCGGCAAATACATGTGGAGCCTGCTCAAGGCCGCGCTCGATCACGATCGGCCGGTCGCGAGCATCCTCGACGACATCAAGGCGCTCACCGCCGCCGAGCGCGACCAGGCGATCACCGACACCGTTCTGTATCGCGGCGAACGTGGCCGCAAACAGGCCTCCCAGACCGGTCAGCAATCGATCCAGACCGACCCCAAACTCCAGGCTGTGTTCGACCCGGTCCTGGCCGAGGGCAAGCGCGTGCTCGATCGGATCGACGCGGTCATCGCCGGCCTGGCGCCGGCGGGAACTGTGGGTAAAACGATCCCGGGTTGGAACTTCACGCCGGAGGATTTTGCCAGGCTGCAAGGCGCCAAGAAGACTCTCACGATGGCGCCCGACAGCAGCTGGTTTCCCACCAAGCTGCAGGACAATCTCCTGAAGACGCTGGCCCTCGTGCTCGGCTCGACGATATCGCCGCCGGCCACCGAAGGCATCAATGCGATGGATTTCTTCCACGGTCATCTGGTGATCAAGAAGGACCCGGCGACCGACACGCAGGCGAAATCGGCGGTAACAGAGGCGGACAAATTCAAGAAGGATCTGAAAAAGGCCAGGACCGCGGCGATCGGCGATGTGAGCTTCAGCAAGGGATATCACATGACCGACAAGAAAATCGCCGACTACACCAAGGTCATCGAAAAGGCCGAGCCCGCGCTCGGCACTCTGATGCAGAACGCCCTGACCATCCCTGGCGCCGCGGTGATGTACCACACGATGGAATTCAGTGAGCCGCTCGACCTCAGCGCCAAGGGCCAGAAACGCAAGTCCGACGATCCGCGCCGCCACTACGTCACGCCGCTCGACACCAATACGCCGAAGCAATACACGCCGCCGTCGCCGAAGAGCTACGAGGCGGAATACACCCATGTGATCTCGTTTACGTTCCTGGTCGATGACAAGGGCGCGGTCCATGTCCGGCCGTTCGATCCCAGCACGCTGTTCACGACTCTCGAACTCAGCACCATCACGGGCACCACGTTCCCGGAACCGTTCTAGATTGAGGCATGGGGAAGGTTCTGGCGTATGGTCGATCAGGCGTGGCCTGCCCATCAGCGCACCAGAGCGACGGCCTGATTCTGGATCCAGCGGCGATCACGCAGGAACCACAAGTGCCCGATCAAGCGTTTCGAGCAGTTGTCGTTAGCTACCGCGGACCGCGGCACGGATAATGGCGCGATTGGCGAGCGGCGCAGCCCTTCAGTCCTCCCAAATCACCGGCATCAGCCCGCCATGCCGTCCCGCATGAAGGGCGCTACGCGATCGTCACGCCGTCGGGTCAAAAGCCGTAGGAGCTGACCGCGACAGGCGTGGTTTGCGTTTTCGCGGTTCGTGTCGTCTCGGGAGTGAGGCAACGCCGTGCTGTATCAATCTCGGCATCGGTCGCGCCGTTGCTTCGCGCCCATTGCTCGGCCGCGGCTACGCTGTACTTCGCGACATAAAAGCGGACGACCGAGCATGATGCCCGCTGCAGGAGGCCGGACTGCTCACCGGCGGACGCCGCGGACGACGCTCCGAGACAAATCGCAAGGACAGCTGTCAACCGTAGATTCATTTTTGAAGACTCCCCGCCATCCCCTACTAATTCACAACCTGTTGAAGAAGTTCCATGCCTTTCGAGCGATGACCCGTGGAACTCACAGGTTGTCAGCGGTCATCGGCTGGTGGGACGCGGACGCTGCATCCGGATCGAGCCCGAACAGCATCGACGACCCGTAACAAGCCTGGCGAGAGCGGGCGAGCGACGTGCCGGACGTCGCGCCACAGCCGTGCACGCAAAAGCCAAATTCAACTGTCGCGTCAGCGGTTTGAGCTATCGTCCAGATGTCCCGCAAGACATCCGTCGTTTTGCGGCTCCCCCATCATCGGCATCATCCCTTCCTCCTGTTCCGCTCGGACGTTGGGATGGGATGCGGCGGACACGATGCTGTCGTGTGCGCATGTGATCGCAGGGCGACGCCAGTCGTGACGGGTCGACGGAAGCGCGCAAGACGAGCAGCATTTTTCGGCCGGCGAAGCCGCGCGGGTCCTGGCGCCCCAATGCTGGCGACAAGTTCGTTTGCGTTTTACGGATGGCGCGATCATGAAATATTACAGGTGATTTGCCCGACGTGTCAAAATGTCTTCCGCGGGATCGCGCATGCCGGCGACCGCCAAAGCTACTTTGCATGGGGTTGTTTTCGATATTTTGGTCCGAGAGCCGTGGTGGCCATGCGGGCGCCTTTGTTTCAAGAGGGCGGTTGCAGGCAAATCCCGGACGCAAGGCGTCGCAAGGCACGAAAGCGCGTCTGGAACTATCTGCTTGAACTGATGAACAGTCGCGCCATCCGCTCCGCTGTCATCGTCCGCGAATGCGGACGATCCAGTACTCCGAGGCGTTAGTGACGAGAGGAGAGGCCGCGGCGTACTGGATACCCGCTTTCGCGGGTATGACAGCCAGTGGGGGCGCTTGCTCGGAAGCTCGTGCCGCCCGACCGAGATCGTGATGCAATCCTCAAAACGGCTTGCTCAGGAATTTGGAACCCTTCAGCCCATAACGCCAGGGCAGGTCGACCGCCTTGGTGAGCCCGATGCGCACGCCGGTCACCACCTCCGCGTCGCCCTTGCGCGCAAATATCGCGAATGGCGGCGCATCAAGCGCGAGACCATTATGGGCGTGGGTGACGCCGAGCGCCTCCGTCAGTTTGCCCGGCCCGGAGCACAGCGCGCGCTCAGCCTGCACGCTGCGACGTCGCCGCATCGTAGCCAACCCGTGGGTCGGCTCCAGTGCCCGGATCAGCACGGCACTCGCCGAGCCCGCCTTTTCGCACACCACGTTCATGCACCAATGGATACCGTAGGAGCGGTAGACGTAGAGGAAGCCGGGCGGGCCGAACATCACGAGGTTGCGCGGGGTCGGCCCGCGGAACGAATGGGCCGCGGGGTCGGTGTGATGATACGCCTCGACCTCGACGATGATACCGCCGACGCCATTCACCAGCAGCGTGGCGCCGATCAGGTCCGGCGCGACCTCATGGACGCTGCGCGCAAAAAAGGCACGCTTCAGCGGTTTGCTCTGACGAGGCGAGGCGAGGGCGGTTGACTTGGGGCTGGGGGGCATTTTCGGGTGGGAATCGGCTGGACTGAGGCGGGAATAGCGCCAATTCTCGCATGAATCTGCTAGCTTTGACGAACTGCCTTGCAGGGATGCGCGGCACGGAATAGCTAACTCCCCTCAGGCAATTTGAAGATATCCCATGGTCGTGGTCGTCGATACCGTTTCAGGCTCCCCGCTTCGCCCCCGTCACCCGGAAAAGGCGAACCGGCCGGATTCGCCGTCGCCGGCCAAGCCGGCGTGGATTCGCGTGCGTGCACCGAGCACCCGCGGCTATGCCGACACCCGCAACATCGTCAAGGAAAACGGCCTCGTCACCGTGTGCGAGGAGGCGGGCTGCCCCAATATCGGCGAGTGCTGGGACAAGAAGCACGCCACCTTCATGATCATGGGCGACACCTGCACCCGCGCCTGCGCCTTCTGCAATGTCAAGACCGGCCTGCCCGGAGCGCTCGATGCAGCGGAGCCCGAGCATGTCGCGGAAGCCACCTTCAAGCTCGGACTCGCGCATATCGTGGTCACCTCGGTCGATCGCGACGATCTCGCCGACGGTGGCGCGGAGCATTTCGCGCAGACGATTCGCGCCATCCGCGCCCGGTGTCCGAGCACCACGATCGAGATCCTCACACCCGATTTCCTGCGCAAGGACGGGGCGCTCGAAGTGGTGGCGAAGGCGAGGCCGGACGTCTTCAACCACAATCTGGAAACCGTGCCGTCGCGCTACCTCACCGTTCGCCCGGGGGCGCGCTATTTCCATTCGATCCGGCTGTTGCAGCGGGTCAAGGAGATCGATCCCACCATCTTCACCAAGTCGGGCATCATGGTGGGGCTGGGCGAGGAGCGGCACGAGGTGCTGCAGGTCATGGATGACCTGCGCTCGGCGGAGGTGGATTTCCTCACCATCGGGCAGTATCTGCAGCCGACCCGCAAGCACCATGCCGTGATGCGCTACGTCACGCCGGACGAATTTTCGGGCTATGAGAAGGTCGCCTACACCAAGGGCTTCCTGATGGTGTCGGCGTCGCCGCTGACCCGCTCGTCACACCATGCCGGCGATGATTTCGCCAAGCTCAAGGCCGCGCGCGCCGCGATCGCGCGCTAGAGAATTCATGCCGAGGTTTTCCAACAAGCGGCGCGTGGCGCACAGCGCAGAGCAGATGTTCGACCTCGTCGCCGATGTCGAGCGTTATCCGGAATTCGTGCCGCTGTGCCAGTCGCTGACCGTGCGGCAGCGCATGCCGAAGCCCGATGGCACCGAGATCGTGATCGCCGACATGACCGTGTCGTTCAAGCTGGTGCGGGAAACCTTCACCAGCCGCGTCACGCTGGACCGTTCGAACCTGAAGATCATCGTCGAATATTTGAAGGGGCCGTTCAGCAATCTCGAGAACCGCTGGACCTTCGAGTCGAAGGGCGACAACGCCTGCGATGTCGGCTTCTTCATTGCCTACGAGTTCAAGAGCCGGATTCTGGCGCTGCTGATGGGATCGATGTTCGACGCGGCCTTTGCGCGGTTTTCGGCGGCGTTCGAAAAGCGCGCGGACGTGGTCTATGGGCGGCCAGGCGTGCGCACGGCCTGAAGTCTCAAGTCCGCGCCGGCGGCGGGCGGCGGCGCTTGACCGCATGTCCCCGCGGGCTTCGCGGCGTTCGCGGCCGCAGCCGGCTTGCGGCCGCGCGGCGCGGCTTGGCGGCCTGCGGCCCGCGCGCCAGTTCCATGAGCATGCGCAAGGCCTCGACCACCGAGCGCTGCCGTACCGCGCTGCGCCCGATCGCGCCGAAGCGGTGTTCGCGATGCACGATGCGGCCGTCGCGCGCGGCGACGGCGAAATGCACCAGGCCGACCGGCTTGCCGGGCGTGGCGCCGCCGGGGCCGGCGATGCCGGTGATGGCCACCGCGAGGTCGACGCCGGCCCGTTCCAGGGCGCCGACCGCCATCGCCGTCGCGGTTTCCTTGGAGACCGCGCCGAAGGTGGTCAGCGTCGTCAGCTTGACGCCGAGCATGGCGCGCTTGGCGTCGTTGGAATAGGTGACGAAACCGCGGTCGATGACGTCGGAGGACCCGGGAATATCGGTCAGTGCGCCGGCGACGAGGCCGCCGGTGCAGGATTCGGCGGTGGCGATGGTCAGTTTGCGCATCCGGCACAGGTCGAGCAGCGAGCGGGACAAAGCGCGGGCGTCGCTGCCGCTCATGCTACGGGCTCCAAGTTATGGGTTCCACGGCAGGCGGATGGTGGCGCTGGCGGTCGCCGCGATCCCTTCCTCGCGGCCGGTGAAGCCGAGCCGCTCGCTGGTGGTCGCCTTCACGGCGATGCGCGAGATGTCGACCCCGCTGATCTCGGCGATGCGTCCGCGCATGGTGTCGCGCAGCGGCCCGATCTTGGGCCGTTCGCAGATCAGCGTCACTTCGAGATTGGCGATGCGGCCGCCGCGCACCGTGACGCGGTCGATCGCATATGTCAGGAAGCGGTCGGAGGAGGCGCCCTTCCATTTGGGATCGCTGGGCGGGAAGTGCGAGCCGATATCGCCATCCGCCAGCGCGCCGAGAATGGCGTCGACCAGGGCGTGCAGGCCGACATCACCGTCGGAATGGGCCAGAAAGCCGCGTGTGTGCGGCACCCGCACGCCGCAGATCATCACATGATCGCCGTCGCCGAAGGCGTGCACGTCATAGCCGGTCCCGGTGCGGATATCGCCGAGCGAACTGGCGAGGCGGGCTTCCTCGCGAACGAAATCTTCCGGAGTCGTCAGTTTCATGTTGGCAACATCGCCTTCAAAGGTCGCAACCGTCAATCCCGCCCATTCGGCGAGCGCGGCATCATCGGTGAAATCGCTGCGGCCTTCGCGCGCGGCGCGCCGATGGGCCTCGAGAATCACGTCGAAGCGGAAGGCTTGCGGCGTCTGCGCGATTCGCAATCGCGCCCGCTCGGGGGTCGCCTCGACGTTGCCGTCGCTGTCGGTCAGCTTGATGGTGTCGGCGACCGGGATCACCGGAATGGCGGCGCCGGTGCGGCCTGCGGCATCGATGGCGCGCGCAATCAGCCCGGCCGAGACGAAGGGACGCGCCGCATCGTGGATGAGGACAACGTCCGGCCGCGCCCCGGCGAGCGCTTCGAGCCCGGCATGGACCGAGGCCTGCCGCGTCGCTCCGCCATTCGCGGGGGGCTGGTGACGCAGCCCGCTCACCGCGGCATTGAACATGCCGATGTCGTCGGCATGGAGCACCGGCTGAACCGACGCGATCAGCGGATGCAGGCTGAACGGTTCCATGGCCCGATAGATCACGGTCTGGCCGCCGATCGAGCGATATTGTTTGGGTCCCCCGGCGCCGGCGCGAAGGCCGCGCCCTGCAGCAACGAGGATAGCGGCGGTCCGCATAGTACTGGCCATGGCACTCAACGTGAGGTGATTGATGGGATGGGATTGAGGTTGCGCACAGCCCTTATCATGGCGTGTCGCGGAGAACGATTCCCTGGGGGCGGTAATCATACTTGCTGCACTGCACTTGCATGATTGTGCCTAAGTGGCTAAAGTGTAGGCATGCATCTTGACTGCCCAAGAATTGTGCTCAATATGACCGTCCGCACGCGCAATGAGGCGCCTGCGAAGGGAGTGAGACGTCCGTGACCGGCTCCTCAGGAATTGGCGCTAGAGCATTGAAAATAGGCGGTATTACGCTCGCCGGCCGAGCACTTCTCGCACCCATGTCAGGGATCACTGACGCACCCTTTCGGCGTCTTGCGGCGGGGCTTGGTGCCGGACTCGTCGTCTCCGAGATGACCGCCAGCGACGATCTCGTCAACGGCCGGCCGATGTCGCGGCTCCGTTGCGAAGCGACTGGCGTTGGCCCCCACGTTGTTCAGCTGGCGGGCTGCGAGACGCGCTGGATGGCCGAGGGCGCGCGAATCGCGGAAGCGGCGGGTGCGGATATCATCGACATCAACATGGGTTGCCCTGCGCGTCATGTGACCGGCGGTCAATCGGGTTCTGCGCTGATGCGCGATCTTGATCATGCCACCAGCCTGATCGAGGCGACGATCGCGGCGGTCAGGGTTCCGGTGACGCTGAAGATGCGATTGGGCTGGGATGAGCGGTCCCTCAACGCACCGGAGCTCGCGCGTCGTGCCGAAGCCGCGGGCGTGCAGATGATCACGGTGCATGGCCGCACGCGCTGCCAATTCTACAAGGGGCAGGCCGACTGGGCCGCCGTGCACCCGGTCCGGGAGGCGATCTCGGTTCCGCTCGTCGTCAATGGTGACATCACCACCTATGAGGCAGCGATCGATGCCCTTGGCGCATCGGGGGCGGATGCCGTGATGATCGGTCGCGGCGCGCAGGGGCAGCCCTGGCTGCCGGGCCAGATCGCGAGGCGCCTGGACGGCGGCAAGCCCGAATCGGCGCCGACGCTGGCGCAGCAGTTGAGCTATGCGCGCGCGCTCTATGACGACGTCTGCAGCCATTACGGTCTGCGCGTCGGCCTGCGGCACGCCCGCAAACATCTGGGTTGGTCGCTCGAGGTCGCGGCTCGCCTGGCTCGGACGCCGGCGCCCGCGCTCAGGGCCTGGCGGCAGAAGATCTTGACCTCGGACGATCCGAAACAGGTTCACCACGCGCTCGTAGAGGCCTTCGACGATTTCGCTTGGAGTGCCGCCGCATGAGTTCCGTTGCCAAGACGACCAAGTCGATGGTGTCAGACCACAGCGACGCCATCCTCAACGCCTTGCCCAATCCGGTGCTCCTGATCGGCCCGGACGGAAAGATCGTCGATGCCAATATGGCGGCCGAATCCTTCTTCGATATTTCTACCCAGTTCCTGCAACGCCAGTTGCTCAAGGAATTGGTGCCGTTCGGCAGTCCGCTGCTGGCGCTGATCGACCAGGTCCGATCAAGCGGCGCCCCGGTCAACGAGTACAAGGTGGATCTGGGAACGCCGCGCATGGGCGGCGATCGCCAGGTCGACCTGCACGTCGCGCCCGTCACCGAACGTCCCGGCCATATCGTGGTGATGCTGCAGGAGCGCACCATCGCCGACAAGATGGACCGCCAGCTCACCCACCGCAGCGCCGCGCGTTCGGTCATCGCGCTCGCCGCGATGCTGGCGCATGAAATCAAGAATCCGCTGTCCGGGATTCGCGGCGCGGCGCAGCTCCTGGAGCAGGCGGCGTCCCCGGAAGATCGCATGCTGACGCGGCTGATCTGCGACGAGGCCGATCGCATCGTCACGCTCGTGGACCGCATGGAGGTGTTCGGCGATGACCGCCCGGTGGCGCGCGGCCCGGTGAACATTCATTCGGTGTTCGATCACGTCAAACGGCTGGCGCAGTCCGGCTTTGCCCGCAATGTCCGCTTCGTCGAGGATTACGATCCCTCACTGCCACCGGTGCTCGCCAACCAGGACCAACTCATCCAGGTGTTCCTGAATCTGGTCAAGAACGCCGCGGAGGCCGTGGTCGATCTCGGCAGTGACGCCGAAATCCAGCTCACCACGGCGTTCCGTCCCGGCGTGCGCCTGTCGGTGCCGGGCAAGAAATCGCGCGTCTCGTTGCCGCTGGAATTCTGCGTCAAGGACAATGGGCCGGGCGTTCCCGAGGACCTGCTTCCGAACCTGTTCGATCCTTTCGTCACCACCAAGCCGACCGGCAGCGGTCTCGGGCTTGCCCTGGTCGCCAAGATCGTCGGCGACCATGGCGGCATCATCGAATGCGAGTCGCAGCCGCGCAAGACCACCTTCCGCGTGCTGCTGCCGATGTACAGCAGCACAAAGAATTCAGATCAGAGCAATCGCGATGACGGTGCCGGAACGCCGTTGCGTGCCTCACACCACTCACGATGAGGAACAACAATGCCCGCAGGTAGCATTCTCGTCGCCGACGACGACACGGCGATCCGGACGGTTTTGAATCAGGCGCTGTCCCGCGCCGGATACGAGGTCCGCCTGACCGGAAACGCAGCGACGCTGTGGCGCTGGGTCAGCCAGGGCGAGGGCGATCTCGTCATCACCGACGTGGTGATGCCCGACGAGAACGCGTTCGACCTGCTGCCGCGGATCAAGAAGATGCGGCCGAACCTGCCGGTTATCGTCATGAGCGCGCAAAACACCTTCATGACGGCGATCAGGGCCTCCGAACGTGGCGCCTATGAATATCTGCCGAAGCCGTTCGATCTGAAGGAACTGATCGCGATCGTCGGCCGCGCGTTGGCCGAACCGAAGGAGCGGGTGGCGTCGGCGCCGGACGATTCAGAATTCGACTCGATTCCGCTGGTCGGCCGTTCTCCGGCGATGCAGGAGATCTACCGGGTGCTGGCGCGCCTGATGCAGACCGATCTCACCGTCATGATCTCGGGCGAGTCGGGCACCGGCAAGGAACTCGTCGCGCGCGCGCTGCACGACTATGGCAAGCGCCGCAACGGTCCCTTCGTCGCCGTCAACATGGCCGCGATCCCGCGTGACCTCATCGAATCGGAATTGTTCGGACACGAGCGCGGTGCCTTCACCGGCGCCAACACGCGCGCCTCGGGCCGGTTCGAGCAGGCGGAGGGCGGCACGCTCTTCCTCGACGAAATCGGCGACATGCCGATGGAAGCGCAGACCCGCCTGTTGCGCGTGCTGCAACAGGGCGAATACACCACGGTCGGCGGACGGACCCCGATCAAGACCGACGTCCGAATCGTGGCGGCGAGCAACAAGGACCTGCGCATCCTGATCCAGCAGGGCCTGTTCCGTGAGGATCTGTTCTTCCGCCTCAACGTGGTTCCGCTGCGGCTGCCGCCATTGCGCGAGCGAATCGAAGACTTGCCTGATCTGATTCGGCACTTCTTCGCGCTGGCCGAGAAGGATGGCCTGCCGCCGAAAAAGCTCGATGCCGCAGCGCTGGAGCGACTGAAGCAGCATCGCTGGCCGGGTAACGTCCGGGAACTCGAAAATCTCGCCCGCCGCCTCGCGGCGCTTTATCCACAGGATGTTATCACCGGCTCGGTCATTGACGGGGAACTCGCGCCTCCCGCGGTCACGACAGGCAACGGCGCATCGAATGGCGTCGACAATCTCGGCGGCGCCGTCGAGGCCTACCTCGCCTCGCACTTCTCCGGGTTCCCGAACGGAGTGCCGCCGCCGGGCCTTTATCACCGGATTCTCAAGGAGATCGAGGTTCCGCTCCTGACCGCGGCGCTGGCCGCGACACGCGGCAATCAGATCCGCGCGGCCGATCTTCTTGGGCTTAACCGCAACACATTGCGCAAGAAAATCCGCGATCTGGATATCCAAGTGTACCGTAGCGGAAGCTGATCGACTCGCCGTCGAATTGTCGTAATTCGGCAACAATGTGATATGAATGCATCAGTCCGCGTGGGCGGATCATCTTTCAGCATCGCATTGCCAAGAATGACCAGCGCAGACACCTCGACCGTCGCACCTTTTGACCCATCGCCCGCTGAATCCAAGGGATCTCTGCGGAAGTGGCTGGCACCGTTCGCGGTCGCCATCGCACTTCTCTCTGCCGTCCTGACCTTCGTGGTGCTGACGGGGCTGAGCCGGATCGAGCCGACGCCGCAGGTGGTCGGATCGTTCCTGCTGCTGAATGCGGCGACGATCCTGCTCCTGGTCGGCATCATCGTGCACGAGGTCTGGCTCGTGATGCAGGCCAGGCGCCGCGGCCGGGCCGCGGCCCGGCTGCACATCCAGATTGTCGGCCTGTTTTCGGTGATCGCGGTACTGCCGGCGGTGCTGGTGGCGGTTGCTGCCAACGTGACCCTTGATCGCGGCCTCGACCGGCTGTTTTCGGGCCCGACCCGCGACGCCATCCAGAATTCGGTGACTATTGCCCGCACCTACATGAACGAGCACGCGGAGCTGATCCAGGGCGACATCCTGGGCATGGCCGGTGATATCACCAGCGCCCCCGCGACCGCCCGTCGCCTGTACGAACTGGATCCCAAATCCTTTCAGGAATTGCTGACCTCTTACGCGGCCTCGCGCAACCTGCAGAGCGCGATGCTGTTCGACAAGGACCGGCAGATTCTGGCAAAGGCGGATACCGGTATCCAACTGATCTTTGCGCCGCCGCCGGCGGACGTCCTCAGCAATGTCGATGTCGACAAACCTGAAATCGCTATCTTGCCGGAGCAAAACTACGTCGCGGCGGTCATCCGGCTGCGAGAGTTCGACCAAACCTATCTCTATGTCGCCCGCCAGCTCGATCCACGTGTGGTCGACCAGGTCAAGGAGACCGAGGCCAGCGCCGCCGAATATGCGGCGATCGAATCACGCCGACTCGGAATCCAGGTGAACTTCGCGTTGATGTTCGCCGTGATCGCGTTGACCATTCTGATGGCGTCGGTGCTGACGGGGCTCAATTTCGCCAATGGGCTGGTCGCCCCGATCCGGCAGTTGATGAGCGCCGCCAGCAGTGTCTCGACCGGCGATCTCCATGTCCAGGTGCCCGTGAATCGCTCCGGGGGCGATCTCGCTCAGCTCGGCGAGGTCTTCAACAAGATGACCCAGGAATTGCGCACCCAGCGTGATGAACTGGTCAACGCGAGCGAACTGATCGACAGTCGCCGGCGCTTCATCGAGGCGGTCCTGTCGTCGGCGAGCGCCGGCATCATCGGGGTCGACGGGGCGGGAAACGTCGGAATTCTCAATCGATCCGCCGAGAAACTGATCGGTCACGCCGAATCGGAAACGCTGAACCATCCGCTCGCGGAGGTCTTGCCTGAACTCGACGATATCATGAAAACGGCGCGGGACGGCACGCAGCGGCTGGTGCAGGGCCAGATCACTATTTTACGGGGCGGCCAGGAGCGCAATCTGTCGGTGCGGGTCACCGCCGAGCAGACCAACCCGTCGCGCGACAGCTACATCATCACGCTGGACGACATCACCGAACTGGTTTCGGCGCAGCGGACGTCGGCATGGGGCGACGTGGCCCGCCGTATCGCCCACGAGATCAAGAATCCGCTGACGCCGATCCAGCTATCTGCCGAACGCATTCGCCGCAAATTTGGCCGATCCATCACCGAGGACAAGGCCATCTTCGAGCAATGTACCGATACGATCATCCGCCAGGTCGACGACATCAGGCGGATGGTCGACGAGTTTTCGCGCTTTGCGCGGATGCCGAAGCCCGTGATCGAGGGCGAGGATGTAGCCGATACCGTGCGGCAGGCGGTTTTCCTGATGAAAGTCGCCCATCCGGAAATCGACATCGAGGCCGATCTCAAGCAGGATCCGTTACGGGCGCAGTTCGACCGCCGGCTGATCTCGCAAGCGCTGACCAACATCATCAAGAACGCGACCGAGGCAATCGAGGCGGTGCCGCCCGAGGACCTCGGAAAAGGTCGAATCGACGTCATCGCCGCCCGCGACAAGGACGACATCGTCATCGACGTCATCGACAACGGCATTGGATTGCCGAAGGTTGCGCGTGCGCGTCTCCTCGAACCCTATGTGACGACGCGCGAAAAGGGCACCGGCCTTGGCCTGGCGATTGTCGGGCGCGTTCTCGAAGACCATGGCGGCCGTATCGAGCTGAAGGATGCCGCGGATTTCCGCCCCGGCCAGCGCGGCGCCTGGATGCGCCTGCGTTTCGCGGTTTCGGGCCACGCCGCCAAGACCGATGCGAAGGACCAGGTGAGTCCATCGAAACGACAAGCGACCGAGATAAAGCCGTCGGCACCTGAAACCGCAGGCCTCGCCGAAACGACTAATGCTGAAACGAAAATCCAGGCCGCGACGGGCAATTGATGAGACAGGCGTGACGCATGGCAAGTGATATTCTGATCGTCGACGACGAAGCCGATATCCGGGACTTGGTGGCGGGGATTCTGGACGACGAGGGTTTTACGACCCGCACGGCGGGCGACAGCGGTTCAGCCCTGGCCGAGATTGCCAGCCGAACGCCGCATCTGGTGTTTCTCGACATCTGGCTGGAGGGGTCGGAACTCGACGGACTTCAGTTGCTCGAACAGATCAAGCGGGACCATCCCAATCTGCCGGCGGTGATGATCTCCGGTCACGGCAACATCGAAACCGCGGTCGCCGCCATCAAACGCGGCGCTTACGACTTCCTCGAAAAGCCGTTCAAGTCCGACCGCCTGATCCGGGTGGCGACGCAGGCGATTGCGACGACGTCGATCGACAACGAAACAAAAATAGAAGCCGCGACAGGCAACTGACGGGACAGGCACGACACATGGCAAGTGACATTCTGATTGTCGACGACGAGGCCGATATTCGGGACCTGGTGGCGGGGATTCTCGACGATGAAGGTTTCACGACCCGAACGGCGCGCGACAGCGATTCCGCGCTGACCGAGATTGCCAACCGCCGCCCGCATCTGGTGTTTCTCGACATCTGGCTGCAAGGCTCCAAGCTCGACGGGCTGCAACTGCTCGAACACATCAAGCGCGATCACCCGGATTTGCCCGTCGTCATGATCTCCGGTCATGGCAACATCGAAACCGCGGTCGCCGCGATCAAGCGTGGCGCCTACGATTTCATCGAAAAGCCTTTCAAATCCGACCGCCTGATCCTGGTGGCGACGCGGGCGCTCGAGACATCGCGGCTGAAGCGCGAGGTGCGCGAACTGAAGCAGATGGCGCCGGCCGCTAGCGTGATGACCGGCCGGTCGCCCTGCATGAACCAGTTGCGCCAGACTATCGAGCGAGCCTCGAAGGCGAATAGCCGGATCCTGATCGTTGGCCCGCCCGGATCAGGCAAGGAACTGGCTGCCCGGACCTTGCACGTCGCATCGAGCAGGTCCGAGGGGCCATTTGTCGTCATCAACGCCGCGGCCATTACGCCCGAAAGGATGGAGGTCGAACTGTTCGGGGTCGAACAGTCGAACGGCGAGCAGCAGCGCAAGACCGGCGCGCTCGAAGAGGCGCATGGCGGCACGCTGTTCATCGATGAAATCTCCGACATGCCACGCGAGACACAGAACAAGATCTTGCGCGTGCTGGTCGACCAGACCTTCCAGCGCACCGGCGGCATGACCAAGGTCAATGTCGACGTCCGCATCATTTCGTCGACGGCGCGCAATCTCGAAGAGGAGATCGCGGCGGGCCGGTTCCGGGAGGATCTCTATCATCGGCTGTCGGTGGTGCCGATCAGGGTGCCGCCGCTCTCGGAACGCCGCGAAGACATTCCGGAATTGATCGACTATTTCATGGATCAGATCTCTGCCGCGACGGGCCTGCCGAAACGCCAGATCGGCCAGGACGCCATGGCGGTGTTGCAGTCCCATGTGTGGCCCGGCAACGTCCGCCAACTCCGCAACAATGTCGAGCGCGTCATGATTCTCGCCGGCGGCGGCCCGGAGGTGATCATCACCGCCGATATGCTGCCGCAGGACGTTGGCTCGATGGTGCCGGCGATGCCGACCAGCAACAATGGTGAGCACATCATGGGCTTGCCGTTGCGCGAGGCGCGAGAAGTGTTCGAGCGCGATTATCTGATCGCCCAGATCAGCCGTTTCTCGGGCAACATTTCGCGCACCGCGGAGTTCGTCGGCATGGAGCGCTCGGCTCTGCACCGCAAGCTCAAGGCGCTGGGGGTTGGCTGACCCGCAACAAATTATCGTCCTTGGGCGACATTTGCTTGGGAAAACTGGCTTAAAATCCGTGCTTTTACGGAGAAAACAGGCCAGTTTCACAACTCAACCGCGCGAAGCGGCTTGCCTAATATCCGCGCCTGCCTTCTAATTATACCGCCGTGCGCCCGGAGGGGGAAACTCATGGGTGCCGGCAACCCAGGGAAAGCTCCGCAGAGAGCCGCAACCGGGGAAAATAAGAACGAACACAATACGGCGGGATAAAAAAAATGGCGGCAGACCGCGCTCAAAATTTGCAGGACACCTTCCTAAATCACGTTCGAAAAACCAAAACGCCACTGACGATCTTTCTGGTCAATGGAGTGAAGCTGCAGGGAATCGTCACCTGGTTCGACAATTTCTGCCTGCTTCTGCGGCGCGACGGCCACTCGCAGCTTGTCTACAAGCATGCGATCTCGACCATCATGCCGGGCGCTCCGATTCAGTTGTTCGAAGGCGGCGAGGATTCTCCGGCTTGAAAGTGACCTGATTGGAACCCCGAAACCGCCAAGGGGACGCTGACCGTCCGCGGTCGGCGAGGGACACAGAAACGGGGCGGGTGATCGTCATCGGCCCCTACCTGCGAATGCGCCGCCCGGATGCGGATGCGCAAACGGAGAGTGTTGCCTCGCGCAACGCGGAGGCACGGCTCGACGAAGCGGTGGGCCTTGCAGGCGCAATTGATTTGAAAGTCGTTGAGTCCTTGATCGCGCCGGTCAGCGAGATCCGGCCTGCGACCTATCTTGGCAAGGGCAAGGTCGAGGAGATCCTCGGCCTGATTGCTGGCCAGGACATCGAGCTGGTCGTGATGGATTGTGCGCTCTCGCCCATCCAGCAGCGCAATCTCGAGAAGGCCTGGAACGCCAAGGTGCTCGACCGTACCGGCCTGATCCTGGAAATCTTCGGCCGTCGCGCCAAGACCAGGGAAGGCGCGCTCCAGGTCGAACTCGCGCATCTGAATTATCAGCGCAGCCGGCTGGTGCGGTCATGGACGCATCTCGAACGGCAACGCGGCGGTTTCGGTTTCATGGGAGGCCCCGGCGAAACCCAGATCGAAGCGGACCGGCGACTGATCGGCGATCGCATCGCGCGACTCGAGAACGAGTTGAAGAAGGTGCAGGCGACGCGGCGGCTGCATCGCGCCGGACGCCAGCGCGTGCCGTATCGGGTGGTAGCGCTCGTCGGCTACACCAATGCAGGCAAGTCGACGCTGTTCAACCGGCTGACCCGTGCCGACGTGCAGGCGGCCGATATGCTGTTTGCGACGCTGGACCCGACCCTGCGCGCGCTCGGCCTGCCGCATGGCGGCAAGGCGATGCTGTCGGACACGGTCGGTTTCATCTCCAATCTGCCGACGCAGCTCGTGGCCGCGTTTCGCGCCACGCTCGAAGAGGTGCTGGAGGCCGATCTTATTCTCCATGTCCGCGACATCGCGCATGAAGACGCCGAGGCGCAGAGCCACGACGTCGACGCGGTGCTGCGCCAACTCGGCATCGATGCGGAAGCGGGAGGCCGGATCATCGAGGTGTGGAACAAGATCGATCGCTTCGATGCGGATGGCCGTGACAACCTGCGCAACATCGCTGCGCGTCGTCCGCCGGAGCGTCCTTGCCTGCTGGTGTCTGCCGCAAGCGGCGAGGGGATCGCCGAACTTCTGAATGTGATCGAGGAGCGTCTGGCCGCCACGCGCACCACGCTCGATCTCTCGATCGATGCGTCGGACGGCGCCGGCATCAGCTGGCTGCACCGCAATGCCGAGGTGCTGAACAAGGTTCTTCACGAGGGGCGGTTCGACATGACGGTGCGGGTCGACGAGACCAAGCGTGACATCGTCGTCAACCGCTTCGACGCGGTGCCACATCTGACCTAATACGCCGCCTGCGGAGCCCACTGGAATTTGCCGTCGGTGGGTAAGTGCGCGTCGTCAGGAAACTAAAAAAACTATTGAAGTTTCTTTCGGTTCAAGGTATTTTGCGCCACCTTGACGCTGGAGGACTGAAGCCATGGATGTCGCAACGCTCGATCTGAAGACCGGTCATCACCCCACCCTGGAGAACACCCGCTACTCCCCGATCGGACTGCGCTTCTCCTTTCTGCTGGACGGAAAGGACACCAACGGTCGATGCAGCCTGCAATTGGTGACGGCAAAGCGTGGAGCGGGCCCGGCATGGCACGTGCATTCTGGCGAAGACGAAGTCTTCTATGTGCTGGCTGGTGAAATGCGCGGCTATGTCGGAGATGACGTGGTGACCTTGAACGCCGGTGATACGGCCTTCCTTCCGCGCGAAGTGCCGCACACCTATCAGGTGATCTCCGAGGAGGCGACATTTCTGGCCATGATTACGCCCGCCGGCTTCGAAGGCTTCTTCCACGAGATCACCGATCCCGTTGCATCGCTCGACATGCCGCCGGGCCCCGCCCTGCCGCCTGCTGATCCGGCAAGAATTGCGAGGCTGATGACGGAGTACGGCGGCTTGGTGGTCGGACCTCCAGTGCCGCTCAGCTGAGCCACATGTGGCACCACATCGCGGCGGCGCCGGCTCTGGCCGCCGCCACTCGCCAATCATCGCGAATGTGTGTTAGTGGCTCCTGGAGCGTTGCGACGCCCCTGGAGAGCCGCCAGCATTGTGAATGAACCGCTGCCCCCGATCGACGTCGACGACGGGCCTGCCGGCCACATCCTGGCTGTCGCGCGCAACATCGCGTTCCAGGAGTATTACAGCGGCCTCACCATGGACCGTTTGGCCTTCGCGCTCGGCATGAGCAAAAAGACCATCTACGTCCATTTCCCATCCAAGGATGCGATTTTCGGCGCGATGATTGCCGCGACGGGCGCGACAATCCGCCGGGAGGTGACGGCCCTGCTCGACGGACCGGGCGGATTTCCGGAGAAGCTCGAAGGATTGCTCCGCATCGTCTCGGCGCATTTCGGGGCACTGCAGCCGGGATTCCTGCAGGACCTGCAGCGCTTCGCGCCTCATCTCAGCCGCGAGATCGATGCGCTCAAGGAACAAAACGTGCCGCTGCTGTTCACCCGCGTGCTGCGCATGGGCATCGAACAGGGGCTGGTGCGCGCCGACCTGGACCTGAACTTCTTGACCGAATACTGGCTCCAGGTCGTCAAGGGTATCCACGATCCCGCCGTGCTCGCGAGGACCGGGCTGACCCCGCGGCAGGCGTTCGAGAAGGCGCTCGATCTGCTGTTCCGCGGCCTGTTGACGCCCGCGGCCCAAGCCCCAGGCCGCTGGGGTGACCCGGCGAGCAAGTGAAGGCTGGCGTCACGACGTGGCTGGTCGCTCGTTCTTCGCCTCATTCCACAACTCATCCATCTCGTCGAGCGTGGCGTCCTCCAGCGAGCGGCCGTTGGCGGCGAGCGTGCGCTCGATGTAGGCGAAGCGGCGTTCGAACTTGGCATTGGTGCCGCGCAGCGCCATGTCCGGATCGGCGCCGGCATGGCGGGCCAGATTGACGACCGCGAACAGGAGATCGCCAGTCTCGTCGGCGAGCTCCTGCGTATCGTTGCGATCGAGCGCCGCCTCGATTTCATCGGCCTCCTCGCGGATCTTGGCCAGCACCGCCCGTGGATCGTTCCAGTCGAAGCCGACCGTCGAGGCCTTGCGCTGCAATCCAAGCGCGCGGGCCAGCGCCGGTTGACCCGCCTTGACGCCCGATAGCAGCGAGGGGGAACTTGGCTCGGCTCCGCGTCGCGCGGCGCGTTCGGCCTTTTCCTCGGCCTTGATACGCTCCCAGGTGCCCTTGACGTCGGACGGCGTGATATGTCCGTCCTTGTCTGCGAAGACGTGCGGGTGCCTGCGGATCATCTTGCGCATGATCGCTTCGACCACGTCGCCAAACGCGAACGACCCTTGCTCTTCCGCCATGCGCGCATGAAACACGACCTGCAGCAGGAGGTCGCCAAGTTCGTCGCAGAGATCGTGGAGATCGCCGCGCGCGATGGCATCCACGACCTCGTAGGCCTCCTCGATCGTGTAAGGCGCGATGGTCGCAAAGGTCTGTTCGAGGTCCCAGGGGCAGCCGCTGCCGGGCGTCCTGAGCCTCTCCATAAGCTCGAGCAAAGCGTGCATGTCGCGGGAAGGGGTCATGTCGCAGCCTGTTCAAAAGATGATCCTTATGCCGCAATCGCCGCTGCAATCCCAGCAAAACGAACTCGGAGAGGGGCCATTTTTTGGTGCCATTTCCGCCGATTGGCTGAGGGATCGCCGGGTGCTAAAGCCCTGACATGAGCAATCAATTCATCTCGGAAACCGCGCTGGTCCTGTTTTCGGGCGGGCAGGACTCGGCGACCTGTCTGGCGTGGGCCCTGGACCGGTTCGCGCGGGTCGAGACGCTTGGCTTCGATTATGGGCAACGGCACGCCATTGAGCTCAAGTGTCGCGACCGCCTTCTGGACGGCATCAAACGCCTGCGGGCGGAATGGGCCGAACGGCTCGGCGCGAACCACACGCTGGCGATCCCCACGCTCGCTGCGATTTCCGACACCGCGCTGACGCGCGATGTCGCGATCGCGATGGGGGCAGACGGCCTGCCCAACACCTTCGTGCCTGGGCGCAACCTGGTGTTTCTCACTTTCGCCGCCGCGCTGGCCTACCGGCGCGGCATGTCGCACATCGTCGGCGGCATGTGCGAGACCGATTATTCCGGCTACCCGGATTGTCGCGACGAAACCATCCGCGCCTTGCAAACGGCGCTGACGCTCGGCATGGCCAGACCGTTCGCGTTGCACACGCCGCTGATGTGGTTGGACAAGGCTGCGACATGGACGCTCGCGCATGATCTCGGCGGAGCAGGGCTGGTCGATCTGATCCGCGAGCACTCCCACACCTGCTACCTCGGTGAGCGCGGCGCGCGGCATGATTGGGGCTACGGCTGCGGCGAGTGCCCGGCGTGTCGGTTGCGTGCGAGAGGCTGGCGCGACTATGCGGCGGGCAGGCTCGCGCCGTGATCGGTGCTTTTGCACGGGGCTCACACGAGATCGTGCCCGGACGGTAAGCTGTCCTGAATATAAGGGTTTTCTATATGCCAGGATAATTATCCTATATTTTCTTATGTGCCGTTGTGTGCTATCCATGTCGCATGCGTCGGGATGATCCACATTTCGGAGCCTTCATATGACGGAAGGCGCCCTTCATCACATCGTCGTTGTCGGCGGCGGTGCTGCGGGTCTCGAACTCGTCACCAAGCTCGGCAACAGCGTCGGTCGGCACAAGCGTGCGCGGATCACGCTGGTGGATCGGAGCAGGACCCATATCTGGAAGCCGCTGCTGCATTCGATTGCGGCCGGCAGTCTCCGCCGCTCCCAGCACGAATTGAACTACATGGCGCAGGGACACTGGCACCATTTTCACTACCGCAACGGTGAAATGATCGGGCTCGATCGCGCGGCGAAGACGATCACGCTGGCTCCGACCGTCGATGACGAGGGCCGCGAGATCAGTCCGGAATCGCAGATCGGTTACGACACGCTCATCGTGGCGGTCGGCAGCGTGACCAACGATTTCGGAACGCCCGGGGCGAAGGAGTTTGCGGTACCGCTGGAGACGCCCGAACAGGCCAGTCGCTTCAACCGCCGTCTGGTCAATGCCTGCGTGCGCGCGCAGTACCAGGAGACGCCGGTGCGCCCTGGCCAACTCCATGTCGCGATCATCGGCGCCGGCGCCACCGGCACCGAGCTTGCCGCCGAACTGCATCATACCGCGCGCGCCATCATCGCCTACGGGCTCGACAGGATCGATCCCGAGCGCGACCTGCGCATTGTCCTGATCGAGGCGGCGGATCGCGTGCTGCCGGCTCTGCCGGAACGAATCTCGGCGTCAACGAAGGATCTGCTGGTCAAGCTCGGCGTCGAAGTGCGGATCGGCGCGCGCGTCGCTGAAGTCATGGCCGACGGCGTCAAGCTCTCCGATGGGCAGGTCATTCCTTCGGAACTGGTGGTGTGGTCCGCCGGCGTGCAGGCGCCCGCGTTTCTTGCCGATATCGCCGGCCTCGAAACCAGCCGCATCAACCAGCTGGTGGTACGGCCGACGTTGCAGACCACGCGCGATGACAGCATTTTCGCGATCGGCGATTGCGCCGCCTGTCCGCGCCCCGGTTTTGCTCAGAATGTTCCGCCGCGCGCGCAGGCCGCCCATCAGCAATCGGATTTCATGGTCAGGCAGATCGGCCATCTGCTCGCCGGCGAGCCCTTGGGAGAATTCGTCTACCGCGATTTCGGATCGCTGGTGTCCCTGGGCAAGTACAGCACGGTCGGCAGCCTGATGGGCTCGATCATCGGCCCGAGTTTTTTCATCGAAGGTCTGTTCGCCCGCCTGATGTACCGTTCGCTCTACAAGATGCATGAGGCGGCCCTTCACGGCCGCGGCCGGACCTTGCTCGGTCTTGTCGCGCCGGGTGAGCGTCCGGCGCCGATCGTGAAGTTGCATTGAATCGGGTGACTATTCGAAGTCGTCAGGCCTGAGTTCGATCGGCTTGCCGTGCGGCGTACGATCGGCGGCGTGATCCCAGGCGTCGCGATAGCGATCGAGAGTTGCCGCCGAGGCGACACCCTTTTCCGCAACCAGACGCTCCAGCGTCGCGAGCCAGTGCCGGTAATAGGTCTCGCCGGTATCGGCATCGCCAGCACCTTGCGCCCGCCTGATTTCATGGGCGAGGGTCGCGGCCCATTCGGTCCAGGTGAAGAGGCCACGGGTGTGCAGCGTCAGCGCCATGGCGAACGCATGCGCTTCCCAGGGCTCGCGAAACACCGGGCCATCGGCATCGACCGGAATGCTGGGGTTCGCACGAACGGCCTCAGCCGCAGCCCGTGGGTCTGACGTCATCAGGCGGGCTCCAGATAGGGCTCCCAGGCGTCGACCGTGATCTCAAGCGCCGGATCGGACTCCTTGCCCCAGATTTCGAGGCCGTCGAACGCGACCGTATAGAGCCATTGCGGATCCTCGCCGGCGCCACGCGCGTTGCTGTCCGGAAACACGTGACACCCGCGCACCGCCGCGATGGTACCGACATGTCCGCGCACGTAGCGCGGCAGGCGCGTATGCGTCGGCGGATTGATCATCCTGGCTCGCACCCCGTCGCCGACGGCGAAGCGGGCCGGGCCGGCAGGCTCGCGCTCGGTCGGGCCGCCCCGGTGCAGCATCGCAGCAACGCCCTCGGCGGAGAGCGTCCGCGTCACCGGCTTTGCCGGATGCAGCGCGTGTCCGGCGGCGACTTCGTCAGGCGCGACCAGCCCTCGCTCGGCCATCAGCCGTTCGAGGCCGGCAAGCCAGATCTCGAAATAGCTCTTGCTCAGATAATCTGGTGGCGGACGGTTCTCGCGGGCGAACCGCGACATGTCGATATTCCAGCCGCCGGGCATCCCCATGGCCAGCGTGATCGCGAACGCGCGCCGTTCCCATTCGGCGTGGAACGGCGGTTCGTTGGGTTCGGGCCGGACTGGATCGGTCCAGGGGACGCCGCCCATGTCATGCGCGCCGTCCATCTAACCGACCTCGTGCGGTTGCTTCGGCAGGCCGGTGCCGATCATGCTGTCACGGGTGACGAGTTCAGCAAGTCGCTCCTCATTCCAGCCTTCTGTGCCCTCGGGGCGCATCGGCAGCACGACATAGCGGATTTCGGCGGTGGAATCCCAGACACGGATTTTCGTGGTCGCGGGAATCTCGAAGCCGAAATCCCTGAGCACGCCGCGCGGGTCCTTCACCGCCTTCGACCGATAGGGCGCGGATTTGTACCAGACCGGCGGCAGGCCGAGCACCGGCCATGGATAGCAGGAGCACAGCGTGCACACGACCATGTTGTGGAGTTCGGCTGTGTTCTCAAGGGCTACGATGTGTTCGCCCTGACGGCCCGCATAGCCCAGCTCCGCGATCGCGGGCGTGCCGTCCGTGAGCAGGCGGGCGCGATAGGCGGGATCGGTCCAGGCGCGGGCGACCACGCGCGCGCCGTTGCGCGGACCGACCTTGGACTCATAGGTCTCGATCAGAAGATCGAGCGCGGCCGGATCGACATAGCCTTTTTCGGTGAGAATGGTCTCGAGCGCGCGAACGCGCAGCTCCGTGTCCGACAGATCCGAATGGTCGTGATCGTGGTGATGATGCTCGCTCATGCGCCAAGAATAGGCGAAACGCCGTGCCGGTGTCGAGGTGGGCCGACGGGCGGGACAAGCCGGAATTGAGCCTTGGATCGGGATGGCGGGTGCCCAACGTTCGGTGTTGGGCTCGCTCCGGGACGTCGATTTCGTTGTTGAAAGCCTCTCCGTTCAGCGTGCGGAACATGCCATGGTTTCTCCCGAGTCGTGCCCTCATCGCGGCGAGAAAACGACGGGGTAGGGGGTCTTCAAGTGGCAGCCGGACAGGTGGCGAACATTCTCGTGGGGGCTGATGGTCAACCCGGCATGGTGGCGGTCGACGGCGGCGACGCCATAGGCACATCCGCGACGAGGGCCTCACGCCAATGCGCCGCTACGGTGCGATCCCTGGTCGTGGCGGCTGTGGTGGCTTGGTCTTCGGCCGGCCCGGCATGGGCGGCCAACGGCGCCTATGCGGTCGATGCCGCCGACATTTCCGAGGTCGGATCGTGCAAGGTGGAAAGCTGGATGTCGGCCGCGAGCAATACGGATTTCTCGCTGGTGGCCAATCCGTCCTGCGTGGTCGATCCGTTCAAGCCGATCGAACTGAGCCTGCTCACCAACCGCGCGCGCAGCGACGGCGACTGGAGCACCACGATCGCTCCCAAAGCCAAGATGAATATCGCGCCGACCGGCATCGGCAGGTTCGGTTTTTCAGTTTTTGGCAGCGCTTCGTTTGACGCGCTCACCGGCGAAAATCTCACGTTGGCCGCCGTGATTCCGGCAACCTACCGGCTGTCCGAGACCATGCGGATCAATCTCAACGGCGGCTGGCTGTGGGATCGCAGCGTGGATCGGCATTATCTGAGCTATGGCCTCGGTTTCGACTGGAAGTTTACCAATACCTTGCAGTGGACCATCGAAGGCTTCGGCCAGGCCGGCGCATCGGATCGTCCGAGCACGGTCCAGCCGCGATTGCAAACCGGCGTTCGCTACCGGCCCAATGAGATCTTCTCGGTCGACCTCATCTACGGCCGCAACATCACCGGCGAAAACGCGAACTGGATCACGCTCGGAACCACGATCCGCTTTCCCGTGCCGGGAGACGGGCCTGCGCGCGAGCGCACCGGCCACTTGTGAGGCAAGGGAAAGCAGACAGAGCAGGGAGGCACCGCCTTGAGTGGCTTTGTGACGATCGAAAAGAATCTCGGACCGGAAGGGCGGATCGCTGTGGTGCGCTTCGACCGCGGCGACGGCATCAATGCGCTGTCACCGGACGCGTTGCGCGAACTCACGGCTGCGGCGCGCTCGTTCGAAGATGATGGCGCGACCTCGGTCGTGGTGCTGACCGGCAGCGCCAAGGCTTTCAGCGCCGGCTTCGACCTCAAGGACCCGGAGGGCCGTTCCCGCCGCGGCATGGATCTGGGGACGCTGCGCCGGCACCTGAAGCTCGGGCCACGGCTGACGCGGGCCTGGCAGGACATGGAACAGATCACCATCGGCGCCATCGAGGGCTTCTGCGTCGGCGGCGGTGTCGCGCTGGCGGTGGCGCTGGATTTCCGCATCATGGCGCGCGATGCGCATCTGCGGGTCCCCGAGGTCGGCCTCGGTATGAACATGAGCTGGCAGAGCGTGCCGCGCATGCTGCATCTGATCGGACCGGCGCGCACCAAGCAGGCGGTGATCCTCGCCGATCAGCGCATCTCGGCGTCCGAGGCGCATGAGTGGGGGCTGGTAGAGGAACTGGCCGATTCTGGCCGGGCCTTCGACGCCGCGATGACGCTGGCCGGCAAGATCGCGGCACAGCCGCCCTTGTCGGTGGCCATGACCAAGCTTACCGTCAATCGCCTCGTGCACGCCCTCGATGATCTGGCCAGCCACATGGACGTCGACCAGTTCGCGCTCACGAGCATGAGCGAGGATCACAAGGAGGGCGTCGATGCGTTCCTGACTCGGCGCAAGCCGAAGTTTCGGGGACGGTAAGACGCGGACCCGTGTGATACGCCACCGATTGAGCCAACGGAGCCGACGGGGACCTGATGAGCGATGAGTTTTCGCGCCGCGACTTTGCGAAGATCGCGGGCTTTTCAGCGCTGGGCGTATCGTCCGGACCGGCGAAAGCCGAGCAGGGGGAAGCCGGATCGATACGCGACGCCCATGCGCCGGCCGGTTTTCCGAAAGGTTTTGTCTGGGGTACGGCGACATCATCCTATCAGGTCGAAGGCGCGGTGTCCGAAGACGGGAAGGGACGCTCGATCTGGGACACCTTCACCCACATGCCGGGCAAGATCGAGGATGGCAGCAACGGCGACGTCGCCAACGATCACTATCACCGCTACAAGGACGACGTCGGCCTGATCAGGGAGCTTGGCGCCAAGGCCTATCGCTTCTCGATCGCATGGCCGCGCGTGTTTCCCGATGGCGACGGCGCGCCTAATCCAAAAGGCCTGGACTTCTACGACCGGCTTGTCGACGAATTGCTGGCGAACGGCATCGAGCCCTATGCGACGCTCTATCACTGGGACTTGCCGCAATCGCTGCAGGACCGCTTCGGCGGATGGCAATCCGCCAAGACCTCCGCGGCCTTTGCGACCTACGCCGGCCACGTGGCGGAACGTTTGAGCGACCGGGTCAGGTCCATCTTCACGTTCAACGAATGCGGACGTTTCGTCGAGTTCGGTTACGGCGTCGGCATCGATGCGCCGGGGCTGAAGCTGCCGCAGGCGGAGGTCAATCAGGTCCGGCATCACGTGGCCCTGGCCCATGGCCTTGCGGTGCAGGCGATCCGCGCCAGGGGACGGGCGGGCACCAGGGTCGGTCCGGCCGAGAATATCGCCGCCTGCGTGCCGGCGATCGATACGCCGGAGAATGTGCGGGCCACCGAAATCGCGACGCGTGAAATGAACGCGGGCTACCTCAATGTGATGCTGGAGGGCAGGTACACCGACGCGTTTCTGGCCTATGCCGGCAAGAACGCGCCGAAATTTACCGCCGACGAGTTGAAGATCATCTCGACGCCGGTCGATTTCGTCGGCCTGAATATCTATGCGCCGCAGTTTTATGTGGTCGCGGCGTCGCATGCGCCGGGATTCGACATTCTGCCCATTCCGGCCTCGTTTCCGCACATGAGTTCCGAGTGGCTCAGGATCGCGCCGGAGACCGCCTACTGGGTGCCGCGGCTTGCGGCGAAGGTCTGGAACCTGGAGACGATCTACATCAGCGAGAACGGCACCTCCAGCATCGATCGATTGACTCCCGATGGCAAGGTCTACGACCTCGACCGCATCATGTATCTGCGCAACTATCTCGCGCAGCTGCAGCGTGCGACGGCCGAAGGCGTGCCGGTGCGAGGTTATTTCCTGTGGAGCCTGATGGATAACTTCGAATGGGTGTTCGGACTCGAGAAGCGGTTCGGCCTCTACCATGTCGACTTCAACAGCCAGCGTCGGACGCCGAAACTCAGCGCCTCCTTCTATCGCAACGTCATCGCGCGAAACGCCGCGGGCGCCTAGATCGGCGATTGATCGCGTCGTCATGACGCCGGAAACCGAGTTCCAGCGCAGTTCTTCTCGCCGCAGGCTCATGCCGAGCGTCGTTGCGCAGAGTTGCTGCCGCTGTAAGATGCAATCGACGGGACTGCCGGGGAGGGTCGCATGGCGAGAATAATCTTCGTGCTCTGTTGCCTGGTCGCCCTGCTCGATCCGACCTCCGCGTCGGCCTGGGGTTATCAGGGTCACAAGGTGGTCGGCTCGGTCGCCGACCGGCTCTTGAAGCCGACCGCAAAGCAGCAGGTTCGCGATATCCTCGGCGAAAACCTCGATCTGCGCCGCGTGGCGCCGTGGCTGGATTGCGTCAGGAGCGTCGTCCGCCACGACGACGGCACCTTCCACTACGAAGTTAACCCCGATCATCTCGAATACGAGGTGCCCTGCACGCCGTTCAATTCGGCGCAGGAGAGGGCGCGGTTGATCGACTACGCCAAACGCAACTGGTTCACCTGTTCCTACAAGCCGGATGGCTTCGAGCGCGGCTGCCAAAACACGTTTCACTACGAGAACGTGCCGATCCAGCGCGGCGGGTTTGACCGCAAGCTGCATCCGCTGGGGACCGAGGACAACGACCTGGTCGCAGCCCTCGGCGCTGCGATTGCGGTGTTATCGGACAGGCCGATCCCAGCGACGTTCCCGTTCTCCATCAAGGACAAGCGGGAAGCCCTGTTCCTGCTCGCGCATCTGGTCGGCGATCTGCACCAGCCGCTGCATGTCGGCGTGGTCTATCTCGACGCCGATGGAAATCGCGTCGATCCCGAGGCGACCTCGGGGATCGATCCGGCCACCGCAACAAACGGAGGCAACGCCATTCAGGATCAGAACGTCAACCTGCATCACGAATGGGACGACATCCCGACCGATATCGGCGAGGCTTCGACCCAGGAGTTGAGGGACGACGCAAAGAACGTGGCTCCGACCCCGGGGCCGCCGCAGGACTGGCCGGCTATCTGGGCCTCAGAATCGATCCTGGTGGCGCGCGAGGCTTTCAAGGATTTGACCTTCAAGCGCATCGAACCTCCGCCACGGGTGCAATGGACGGTCGTGTTTGCCGATCGTGCGGCGCATGCATCCTATCTGGGCGCGATGGATGCGATCAAGCGCGGGCAGCTTGCCAAGGGAGGCGCGCGGCTCGCCGAAATTCTCAACACGATCTGGCCGTAGCGAGCGTCCTCCTCGTTCATGGCGATGCCGCACCGCGAGCGCTGATAGCCAAGCGTCCGCGCACAAACCTGTGAGCCGGTCAGTCGCCGATTGACTTCGGTCGGTCGACCGAATTATAAACAGGCCTCGCGGCGACGGAGCCCTGTCGCTGTCGCCGGCAGGTAGCGCTGCTGGCTCAGCAGCAGAGATTGGAGGACGAACTGTGGCGCGCGAGGGGGCAAAGAAGGCCGAGACCGGCACCACGCTGCTCGAAGCGGCCAAGAAGGTGCTTCGGCAGAATGGCTACGCGGCGCTGTCGACCCGCGACGTGGCGGCGGCTGCCGGCGTTCCCTTGAGCCAGATCCACTACCACTTCGGATCCAAGCAGGGGATGGTGCTGGCGCTGTTCGAGTACCTGAACGCACAACTGCTCGACCGGCAGAACGTCATGTTCAGCGACGCAAGTCTCACGCTGTCGGAGCAGTGGGATCGGGCATGCGATTATCTCGACGACGACATCGCCTCGGGCTACGTGCGCATCCTCCAGGAACTGATCGCCGCAAGCTGGTCCGACGTCGCGGTCGCCAAAGTCGTTCGCGCTGCGATCATGGAATGGGTCGATCTCATCGTCAGCGCGGCGCGCAAGGCGGAACGCGAACTCGGCGGCCTGGGCCCGCTGACACCAGAGGAAGTCGGAGCCTTCGCCGCCAGCGCGTTCATTGGCGCGGAAAGTCTCTATCTGCTCGGTTTCGAAAAGAAGGGCTCGCCAATACGCCAGTCCTTGCGTCGGGTCGGTGATCTCGTTCGCAGCGCCGAAGCTGCCGCATCGAAAAGGTGATGTGATGCGCGCAAAGTTGCCCAGCAAGATTGGTTTTGTCGACCGCGACGGCGTCAAGATTCACTACGAGATCTACGGCGATGGCCCGGAAACGATGGTGTTCCTGCCACCCTGGTCGATCGTGCACTCGCGCATCTACAAGGCCCAATTGCCATATTTCAGCGAGCGCTTCCGCTGCATCACCTATGACGGCCGCGGCAACGGCAAGTCGGACCGCCCCGCGGACGTTGCGGCCTATTCGCTGGAAAATAATGTGGCCGATGTACTCGCGGTCATGGATGCGACGGAGGCGGGAAGGGCAATCCTCGTTGGCCTGTCTCTCGGTGGCATGCATGCCTGCGTGCTGGCTGCGCATCATCCGGAACGTGTCAAGGCCGCGATCCTGGTCGGCACCGTCGCGAGCATCGGCCCCGCCAATTTTCCCTATTTGTCGAACACGCAATTCGAGACCAAGCGGGAGCGATTCGAGGGCTGGAACAAGTACAACCGCGAACACTGGATGGCCGATTATCCCGACTTCGCCGAGCACTTCGTCCGCAACATCCATTCCGAACCGCACTCGACGAAGCAGATCGAGGATGGCGTCGGCTGGGCGGCCGACACCACGGGTCCGGTGTTGATCAGGACTGTCGACGCACGGCTGATACCACCGCCCTTCGATGTCAGCGAGGCCATGTATCGCAAGATCCGCTGTCCCCTGCTGATGATCCATGGCGACGACGATCATATCCAGAGTTATGCGCGTGCGCAGGCGGTGGCCGAGGTCACCGGTGCTGAGCTGGTGACTATTGAAGGCGGCGGTCATAACCCGCTGGGCCGCATTCCCGCGAAGGCCAATGCCCTGATTGTGGATTTCCTCGATCGCAAGCTCGGCATTGCTTCCCCTGCCAGGCGGGCGAGCCGTTCGACGAGGAAGGGCAGGCGAATCCTGTACCTCTCGTCTCCGATCGGGCTCGGGCACGGGCGGCGCGACATCGCCGTCACGCGCGAGCTGCGCAAGCTGCACCCGGATCTGGAGATCGACTGGCTGGCGCAGGATCCCGTGACGCGCCTCCTGCAAGCCAGCGGCGAGCGAGTCCATCCTCTCAGTGCCAGGTTGGCAAGCGAATCGCTGCACATTGAGCTCGAGTCCGGGGAGCACGATCTGCATTGCTTCCAGGCCATCCGCCGCATGGACGAGGTGCTGATCAAGAACTTCATGATCTTCCAGGATGCCGTCGACGAGGGCGGCTACGATCTCGTGATCGCCGACGAAGCCTGGGACATCGACCACTATTGGCACGAGCATCCGGAGTTGAAGAAGGCCGGACTCGCCTGGTTCACCGACTTCGTCGGCTATCTTCCGATGCCGTCGGGCGGTGACCGTGAGGCTTTCCTGGCCACGGACTACAACGCCGAGATGATCGAACACATCGAGCGGCATCCTGGCGTGCGTGATCGCGCCATCTTCGTGGGCGATCCCGATGACGTCGTTCCGTTGTCATTCGGCAAGGACCTGCCGCTGATGCGCGACTGGGTGCCGGGGCGCTTCGATTTCGCGGGCTATATCATCGGCGAACATCCGCAGAGCTTCGGCAGCCGCGCGGATCTGCGCCAGCGCTTCGGCTATCGGCCGGACGAGCGCGTCTGCATCGTCACCGTCGGCGGATCGGCGGTCGGCGCGCATCTGATCAGGCGCATTCTGCTGAGCTATCCATTGGCCAGAGCCAGGCTGCCTGAACTGCGCATGATCGTCGTGGCGGGCCCGCGTATCGATTCCGCCCTGCTCGACGCCCCTGATGGTGTCGAGGTGCGCGCCTTCGTGCCGGACCTCGATCGTCATCTCGCCGCGTGCGATCTTGCGCTCGTGCAGGGCGGCCTCACAACCTGCATGGAGCTCACCGCGGCCGGAACTCCGTTCCTCTATTTTCCGCTGAAGAACCACTTCGAGCAGCACTTCCACGTGGCACACCGCCTCGAACGCTATCGCGCCGGACGGCGCATGGAGTTCGCCACGTCGACGCCTGACATGATTGCCGATGCGATGGTCGATGCCTTGCGCGCGCCGACCACATTCGAACCCGTCGAAGCCGGCGGTGCTGCCCGTGCCGCAAGGATGCTTGCGGACCTTGTCTGATTGAGAACTCAATTCCATTGGAGGTAAGTATGACAAGCGTGAATACTGCGAAACAGGTTGATGAAGGCAAGCTCAACGCATTTATCGGTCAGATGCTCGGGGATCTCGGCGGTGCGTCCAGCATCGCCATGGTCCGGATGGGCGATGCACTGGGGTTATACAAGGAACTGCATGCCAAAGGTCCCATGACCTCCGCCGAGCTTGCCAGTAGCGCGAAGGTCGATCCGCGGTACCTGCGCGAGTGGCTGTCCAACCAGGCAAGCTCCAACTACCTGGCCTACGATCCGGCATCGGCCAAGTTTGCGCTGACGCCCGAGCAGGCGATGGTGTTCGCAATTCCGGAGAGCCCGGTCTATCTGATGGGCGGCTTCGATCTGATGGCTGCCCTGCTCGACAACCAGCCGAAGGTTCAGGTTGCCTTCAAGTCTGGCGGCGGAGTCGCCTGGGGCGATCAGGCTGGCTGCATGTTCTGCGCGGTCGCCCGCTTCTTCCGGCCGGGCTATCACAACCACCTCGTTTCCACGTGGCTACCTGCGCTGGGCGGCGACGTCATGAAGAAGCTCGGGGAGGGGGCAAAGGTCGCGGACATCGGCTGCGGCCATGGCTGGTCGACCGTCATGATGGCCAAGGCTTTCCCGAAATCCCAGTTCATCGGTTACGATTTCCATGCGGGGTCGATCGCGGATGCGCAGGAGCATGCCAAGACCCATGGTGTCACGGCCAACACCCGCTTTGAGGTGGGCCTGGCCAAGGACTATCCAGGCAAGGACTACGACCTCGTGACGTGCTTTGACTGTTTGCATGACATGGGCGACCCCGCAGGTGCCGCTGCTCACATCCGCCAGTCCTTGAAGGAGGAGGGAACCTGGATGATTTGCGAGCCGATGGCCGGCGATCGTCTCGAACAGAACCTCAATCCGGTGGGGCGGTTGTACTACGCGGCATCGACCATGATCTGCGTGCCCACCTCGCTCTCGCAGGAGGTTGGCACCGCCCTGGGTGCGCAGGCCGGCGAAGCCAGCTTGCGCGAAGTCATTCTCAAGGGTGGCTTCACGAGGGTGCGTCGCGCGGCCGAGACCCCTTTCAACATGATCATCGAAGCAAGGCCTTAAGGCCCCTGCGTTCGCGGTCGGCGCATGCGGGTCGTGCTGCGCCGACCAGATTCGCCGTGTTCACAAGGCGGTCCAGGTAGCGCGGGCGCCGCAAGCCGGAGGTCAGGACGGATTCCGGAATCAGAATTACCTGACATTATTTGACCGGGCACTTGACGGATTCACAAATTTCTGTGCATACCGCTGCCCCATCGGAAACGCCGTCGAACGTGCCGGCGCTCTCAAGGACCGAACCCGTGTTGCGATTACGCTCACATATCGTCGCGAAAGCCGCTGCCGCGCTGCCGTTTATTCGGCCGTGTGATTGGTCGCGCTTGTCCGTGACGAAGCAAGGTCCAGGCTATCTGACACAGCCCGAAAATCTCGGGGCCAGCGGAATAGCAAGAGCGTAAGTCGGCAGCGGGAATCTCCCTCTGCCACAAGGCAGAGAGCGAGACATGGCCCGCACCGACACCGAGACTCCCGATCAGAAGACTTTCTCCTCGCCGGTGGCGCGTGCCGTCGTGCGGACCGTCATGGCTCGCCGCGGGCTCTCCGCAAGGTCTATCTTGATTACATCAACCGATCTCCGAGTGGCAGTTGGTTCGATTCCAGCAGCGTGCACCATCTATCTATTCGACGCTTTGGGCATTCAGCGCCTGGAGGTCCAACCAGGAGATTCCGATCATGCTGACGACAAAACCGGGGCGGCTCGCCGCCGCAACCATCGACCCTGGATCGGTAGCCAAGTTGGTCGACGGCCCGGGATTTTTAATCCCGCGGGACAAGCGCCCCGCCGTGAGTTCGAATCTCACCCGATCCACCAAGGACGAGTAGCCAAGCGGTCGACGGCACGCGGCTCTTAACCGCACGGGCCTTGAGCTCCACGCTGGTTCGAATCCAGCCTCGTTCACCAATTCTGATCAAGCGCGCTCGTGGCGAAATCGGTAGACGCAGCGTCTCGAGAGGGCGCCGGGCAACCGTGCTGGTTCAAGTCCAGTCGAGCGCACCAATTGCCCATGTCCCCTTGCCCATGTCCCCTTGCCCATGTCCCCTTGCCCATGTCCCCTTGCCCATGTCCCCTTGCCCATGTCCCCTTGCCTATGTCCCCTTGCCCATGTCCCCATCTGGAGAAGGGACCGGACTGTGGGACGCCGATGTCCTCCATCATCATTTCCCGATCCGCTAACGGTAAGCGACCCGGCTGTTAACCGGTTCATCCTGGTTCGAATCCAGGTCGGGGAGCCACCTGCAGGTTCGACTCCTGTGGGGAAGGGCAATCCAACCTGCTCATGATCGCCCCGAGTCCGTCACCGCTTCTGATAGCTCAGCGTCGCTCTGGCGTCGGCGCTTCAATTTCCTGACTTCGTTCAATGGCAGGACGCTCGGTTGTGGACCGGGAGACGCGATGGGTTCGATTCCCCCAGTCAGGACCATACCGGTTTGCTCGGTGGTCAAACGAAGCGCCCATAGGTCGAATTCGCATAAGGTATATTATGGAATATTAAACTTCAAAGCCGGATCAGGGATTTAGCTCGAATTGTTGGCAATTTGCGTTGGCTGCTGCGCTCATTAGGTTCGGCGGGATTGGCCAGCCGGCCGTCGGAATGCCGATATTGCCGCGGTCTGCGGACGCTGCGATAAGCTCGAGCGAGAACGTGGATGACCTGAATGCATCACGTCCGTATAGGATGGCGTCTCGCAACAACAAGAAGCGTTTCAAGGGAGAGATTCGGATGAGCTTTTCACGACGCGCGCTACTCAAGGTCTCGGTTGCTTCGGCTGCGCTCGGCGGCATCGGCGCGCCATGGGTGGCCCGGGCTCAAACCGCGGAATTCATCTACAAGTATGCCAATAATCTTCCGGACACTCATCCGATGAACGCCCGCGCCAAGGAGATGGCGGCGGCGATCAAGGCCGAGAGCCAGGGCCGCTTCGACCTGCAGATTTTCCCCAACAACCAGCTTGGGTCGGATACCGACATGCTGAGCCAGATCCGCTCGGGCGGCGTCGAGTTCTTCACGCTGTCGGGCCTGATCCTGGCGACGCTGGTGCCGGCGGCCTCGATCAATGGCATCGGCTTCGCATTCCCGGATTACGACACGGTCTGGAAGGCCATGGATGGCGATCTCGGCGCTTATGTGCGCGGCGAGATCGGCAAGGCCGGGCTCGTGGTCATGGACAGGATCTGGGATAACGGCTTCCGCCAGACCACATCCTCATCCAAGCCGATCAACGGTCCGGACGACCTCAAGGGTTTCAAGATCCGCGTGCCGGTTTCGCCGCTGTGGACCTCGATGTTCAAGGCGTTCGACGCCGCGCCCGCCTCGATCAATTTCAGCGAGGTCTATTCGGCACTGCAGACCAAGATCGTCGAAGGTCAGGAGAATCCGCTCGCCATCATCTCGACGGCAAAGCTCTACGAGGTGCAGAAATTCTGTTCGCTGACCAATCACATGTGGGACGGCTTTTGGTTCCTCGCCAATCGCCGGGCCTGGGAAAAGGTGCCCGAGGATGTCCGCGCCATCGTCGCCCGGAACATCAATGCCGCCGCCGTCAACGAGCGCGCCGATGTCGCCAAGCTGAATGCCGGTCTGCAGCAGGATCTGGCGGCCAAGGGTCTGGTCTTCAACAAGCCGGACGCCGCGCCGTTCCGGGAGAAACTCCGGTCCGCCGGCTTCTACGCGGAGTGGAAGGGGAAATACGGGGAGCAGGCCTGGGAGCTCCTGGAAAAATCCGTCGGTAAGCTGTCGTAAGAGCCTGTAAGCGTTTTTGGTGGGGACCGGCGATGGCGCACGTCGAGGCGACGGAAGGGGTGGTCGGTGAGGTGATGCTTCAGTCCCCTCGCCCTCGCTCACTTGCGGCCTCGATCGAACAGACGTTGGGGCTCATCGTGGAGATCCCGGCGGCAATTCTGGTGGTCGCCGAGATCGTGATCCTGTTCGCCGGCGTCGTGGCGCGCTACGGCCTGCATCGCCCGTTGATCTGGTCGGATGAACTCGCATCCATCCTGTTCCTGTGGCTCGCGATGCTGGGGGCGGCCGTGGCGTTCCGCCGCTCCGAGCACATGCGCATGACGGCGATTGTCGCGCGTGCGGGAAGCGGAATGCGTGCCTACCTCGATGCGGTTGCGACCTGCGCGGCGCTGGCGTTCCTGCTGATGATCGTCTGGCCGGCGTTCGACTATGCGTATGAGGAGAGTTTCATCACCACGCCGGCGCTGCAGATCCCCAATAGCTGGCGCGCGGCGGCGCTGCCGACCGGGATCTGCCTGATGGGGCTGTTTGCGGTGCTGCGGCTCGCGCGCACGGCTGACGTCAGGCCCCTGCTCGCGGCTGTCGTGTCCGTTGCCGCCGTGATCGCCTTGCTCTGGCTGGCGCAGCCTTGGCTGCGGCCGCTCGGCAACCTCAATCTTGTGATCTTCTTCGTTGGCGTCGCTGGCTTCTGCGTGTTTTCCGGGGTGCCGATCGCCTTCGGGTTCGGGCTTGCCATCTTCGGCTATCTGGCGCTGACCACGCGGACACCACTGATGGTGCTGGTCGGGCGGATGGACGAGGGCATGAGCCATCTGATTCTGCTCTCGGTGCCGTTGTTCGTCTTCCTGGGGCTTCTGATCGAGATGACCGGCATGGCGCGCGCCATGGTGGCGTTTTTGGCGAGCCTGCTCGGGCATGTGCGCGGCGGCCTGCATTATGTCCTGGTCGGCGCGATGTACCTGGTCTCAGGCATTTCCGGCTCGAAGGCCGCCGACATGGCAGCTGTTGCTCCGGTGCTGTTTCCGGAGATGAAGGCGCGCGGCGCCCGCCCCGGCGACCTCGTCGCCCTGCTCGCGGCGACGGGCGCGCAGACCGAAACCATTCCGCCAAGTCTGGTTCTGATCACGATCGGTTCGGTGACCGGCGTATCGATCGCGGCCCTCTTCACCGGCGGCCTGTTGCCGGGCGTGGTGCTGGCGATCACGTTGTCGGCACTGGTCTGGTGGCGCTACCGAGCTGAGGATCTGAGCCATGTCCGGCGCGCCAGCGGGGGCGAAATCGCGAAAACCTTCGTCATCGCCCTGCCCGCGCTCGCACTTCCCTTCGTGATCCGCGCCGCCGTGGTCGAAGGCGTTGCGACTGCAACGGAAGTATCGACCATCGGCATCGTCTATGGCCTCCTGATTGGCCTCTTGGTCTATCGCCGCTTCGACTGGCGACGGCTCATGCCCATGCTGATCGAGACCGCCGCACTGTCCGGCGCCATCCTCCTGATCATCGGTACCGCCACCGGAATGGCTTGGGGGCTGACGCAATCCGGGTTCTCGCGCGCATTGGCCGCGGCCATGACCGGCCTGCCCGGCGGTGCCGCGTCCTTCATTGCCGTCTCGATCGTCGCCTTCACCATCCTCGGCAGCGTGCTGGAGGGCATTCCGGCGATCGTGCTGTTCGGTCCCCTGCTGTTTCCGATCGCACGTGCCGTGGGCGTGCACGAGGTGCATTATGCGATGATCATCATCCTGGCGATGGGGATCGGATTGTTCGCGCCGCCCTTCGGCGTCGGCTACTATGCGGCCTGCGCGATCGGTCGGGTCGATCCCGCGCTAGGCATCAGGCCGATCTGGGGTTACCTTCTGGCGCTTCTGGTCGGTTTGATCATTGTTGCGATCTTTCCCTGGATTTCGATTGGATTTTTATGAGTCGCGGTTTCCGACGAGCGGAGGTGGCCAATGAGCGGGACCCAGAACCAGTACGACATCGGTTTGGACAAGACGCCGGCCAATTACGTCGCACTCTCGCCGCTCAGTTTCATCGCGCGCAGTGCGGCGGTCTACCCGAACCACGTCAGCACGGTCTATGAGGGGCGAGTCTTCACCTGGGCGGAGACCTACGGCCGCTGCCGGCGTTTCGCATCCTACCTCGTGAAGTGCGGCATCGGCGATGCCGATACCGTCGCGGCGATGCTGCCGAACATCCCGGCGATGAACGAGCTGCATTTCGCGGTCCCGATGGCCGGTGCAGTCCTGAACGCGCTGAACATCCGGCTCGATGCGCCTTCCATCGCCTTCCAGCTCGATCATGGCGCGGCCAAGATCATCGTCGTCGATCCGGAATTTTCCGGGGTGATCGCAGAGGCCTTGACGCTCATGAACGGCCCCAGGCCTCTCGTTGTCGACGTCGACGACGCGTCCTTCCCGGGCGGCAAGCGGATCGGCGAAATCGAATATGAGGCCGCCCTGGCGCAGGGCGACGCCGCGTTTGTGGCCAGGCCGCCGCAGGACGAGTGGGATGCGATCGCGCTGAGCTACACCTCGGGCACCACAGGCAATCCGAAGGGCGTGGTGACGCATCATCGCGGCGCTTACCTCAACGCTGTCTCCAACATCCTCGCAGGCCAACTCGGCCAGCATCCGGTCTATCTGTGGACGCTCCCGATGTTTCACTGCAACGGCTGGTGCTTCCCGTGGACCATCGCGGCCGCGGCCGGCATCAATGTCTGCCTGCGCAAGGTCGAGCCGACGAAGATTTTCGAGCTGATCAAGAAGCACGGCGTCACCCACATGTGCGGCGCGCCGATCGTCTACAACACTTTGATCAACGCGCCGGATGCCCCGAAGGGCAAGGCGGAGAAGCCTGTCGTCGGGTTGATCGCGGGGGCAGCGCCGCCGGTTGCCGTACTCGAGGGCGCCGAGCGCATCGGTATCAAGCTCACCCACGTTTACGGACTGACCGAAGTCTACGGGCCGGCCTCAGTCTGCGCCGAACAGCCGGGCTGGGATGAATTGCCGGCCGATCAGCGTGCGCAGCTCAAGCGGCGTCAGGGGGTGCCCTACCCGCTGCAGGAAGCGGTCACGGTGCTCGACCCGCTGACCATGCGCGAGGTGCCGCGTGACGGCGAGACCATTGGCGAGGTCATGTTCCGCGGCAATATCGTGATGAAGGGCTATCTGAAGAACGAGACGGCCACGCAGGAGGCGTTCCAGGGCGGCTGGTTCCACACCGGTGACCTCGGCGTGCTCGACGAGCACGGCTATGTCATCATCAAGGACCGCTCCAAGGACATCATCATTTCCGGCGGCGAGAACGTCTCCTCGGTCGAGGTCGAGGATATCCTCTACAAACACCCGGCCGTGCTGTTTGCGGCCGTGGTCGCCAAGCCCGATCCGAAATGGGGCGAGGTGCCCTGCGCCTTCGTTGAACTGAAGGATGGCGCGTCAGCGACCGAAGCCGACATCATCGGCTTCTGCCGCAGCCACATGTCCGGCTTCAAGACGCCCAAGGCCGTTGTGTTCGGACCGATCCCGAAGACCTCGACGGGCAAGATCCAGAAGTTCCTGCTGCGCAATCAGGTGGATTCGGCGAAGGCAATATCGGCGTGAGGCGGACGGTCCAGCATCAGGACACAACTCTGTCGATCGGCGGATAATACTGCGGGGCCTCGGTGCGGTCGTACATCGTGTAGTCGCGCATGACGTCCACGATGCGGACGTATTCGGTCGTCGGATCGGCGAAGATTCGTGCGCCGAAATCCAGACCCGATTGAACGTCAGGCAAATCGATGAGATGTGCGAAACGACCCTCGCGATAGACGCTCGCGAAGGCGTCGCTGCGCCATTCGGCGTTCACCGGAAGTCTTTCATTCCTCGATTCAGCAACCAGCACATAGGTCGGTGGACGCCGTTCTGGATCATTATACGGTGTGCGTCGCTCGGGTTGCCAGATCGGCTTTCCGGGTCTCGCTTCGTGGATCACCTGGGCCACGCGGATGCGATAGTCGGAAAAGACCTTTTCCCGGCCAAGCGTCTGAACTTCATGATGATGGGCATGAACGCGCCATGCCGTCAGCGCGCCCTCGTCGCGCCATATCTGATAGGACAGAAGCAGATTGTCTCGGGTCAGGCTCCTGAACCGGTCGATGAACAGGCATCCGCCGATCGCCATCAGCTCCGGCTTCAATGACGCTGCGAGATCGAGATAATGATCGGCATGCCCCGGTTTGATCTCGACTTCGAAAAACAGGGAAATCATCGACGTCGTCTCCGCGTGCCGAGGCATTTTAGCATGCCCGTCCTGTTTCAACCCGCGCCGGGCCGCAAGACGCGCGCCTTTCCAGCGATTGCCGCGCCGTCCGCCGGAGCCGCTCGCAGTAACCATGTCGCGAGGTTCGATCTGTTTCACAATCCCGTGTTCGTCGACGGGTTGCATGGTCTTTTGCGGTGACTATTTGAACCAACCGGGCGCGAACATCGTCTTGCAAAGGAGACCGAATCCGTTCAGACACGCGGCCCGCCAAGAGATACGGAAGTAGAATCGAACGTCGAATGAAAGACCATCATAGTAATGAGCGAGTTGGAATGGTTGTGGCCGCCGCAGTCGCTGCGATCAGTATCACCGCCTTGGTTGTGTTTGATTTCGCGCTTGGGGCCTATGGCCAGCGCAGCGAATTAAGCATGACCAGCGCCGCAGCGATCGAGCGAGCCGGTGCAAGCGCCGTGGTGAGCAAAACTCTGATCTATCGGCCGCTGGAAGCAGACAACTTCAGACCGTGAATCATCGACTTGCGTTTGCGCGGTCAGCGCGACGATAGGAACGCGCGCCAGAAATCGTCAAGCTATCTTCATACCGTCAGCCGCATCCCGTCATAGGCCGGCTGCACCTGCGGCGGCAGGCTGACGCGCAGCTCCTCGTAATCCAGGTCGGAATGCAGGTTGGTGATCACCGCGCGGCGTGGTTTGAAGCGATCGATCCAGGCCAGTGCATCGCTGACGCTGAAATGGCTGGGGTGGGGATCATAACGCAAACCATCGACGATCCAGAGGTCGAGATTCTCGAGCAGCGGCCAGCTCTCGCGCGGGATGTCGCTGACGTCGGGTGTGTAGGCTGCGTCACCGATCCGGTAGCCGAGCGCCGGAGTCTTGCCGTGTTCGAGGATGAAGGCCGACAAAGTGATGTCGCCGCCCTTCCCCGCGATGGTCCGGCTCTCGCCGGCTTCGATCGCATGCCGGGACAGGATCGGTGGATAGTCGCTGCCCGGCGGGGACACGAAACAATAGGAAAACCGGTGCACGATATGTTTGGCCGTCGACTCGTTCAGATAGAACGGAATGAGCTGTCGTTGATGCAGCACCACCGAGCGTAGGTCGTCGATTCCGTGGGTCTGGTCGGCGTGCTCGTGGGTCAGGAAGACCGCGTCGAGGTGATCGACATTTGCATCGATGAGTTGCTCGCGCAGGTCCGGTGAGGTGTCGATCACGATTCGTGTCGTGCCGTGATGTGACGTGCGCTCGGTCAGCAGCGAGCAGCGGCGGCGGCGGTTTTTCGGGTTGTTGGGATCGCAGCGGCCCCAGCCGAGTGCCGGACGCGGCACGCCGGCCGAAGAGCCGGAGCCGAGGATGGTGAGGGTGAGCGTCATGCCGCTCCCTTTGGCGGGGGCACCTTGGAGAACAGGCGGAAGAAATTTTCGTTGGTTTGGCTGGAGATGTCCTCGAACGACACCCCGCGGGTCTCGGCAAGGACCTTGGCGACCTCGACCACGTAAGCTGGTTCATTGCGCTTGCCACGAAATTTTCCGGGCGCGAGATAGGGCGAGTCGGTCTCGACCATGATGCGGTCGGCCGGCAACTCGGCGGCCAGCGCGCGCAAGGCCTCCGACTTCTTGAAGGTCAGGATACCCGTGAACGAAATCGAAAGGCCCAACGCGATCGCCGTCATGGCAAGCTCGCGCCCACCCGTATAGCAATGCAGCACCGCGCGGAAAGGCCCCTTGGCGACCTCCTCTTCGAGGATGCGGCCGCAGTCCTCATCCGCGTCGCGGGTGTGAATGACGAGTGGCAGGCCGGTTGCGCGAGCGGCGGCGATATGCGCGCGAAAGCCGCGCGCCTGCGCCTCCCGCGAACCGTGCTGATAGAAGTAATCGAGCCCGGCCTCCCCCAACGCGACGATCTTCGGATGCCGGGTCAGCGCGATGAGTTCGTCCGGCGAGATGCCGTCTTCTTCATCGGCATGGTGCGGGTGTGTCCCGACCGAGCAATAGACGTTGTCATAGCGTTCGGCGATCGCGACAAGCTCGTTGAGCCGCCGCACCCGGGTCGAGATTGTGACCATGCGGCCGATCCCGGCCTCCGCTGCGCGCGCGACGACGGCGTCGAGCTCGCTGGCAAAGTCCGGAAAATCCAGATGGCAATGGCTATCGACGAGCATTGACGGGCTCACGCGGCGGTCGGTTCGACGTAGCGCGGGAACACCGCGACCGGTGCGGGCAGCGTGGTCCCCGGCGCGATGCGCGTGGCGCCGCCGAGATCGGCGAAGCTGCGGGCGTCGCGCGGGATGCCGAGGCTGTCGAGCAGCTTGTCCGAGGCAACCGGCATCACGGGCTGGGTCAGGATTGCGATCTGGCGAACCACCTCGGCGGTGACGTAGAGCACAGTCTTCTGCCGCGCCGGATCGGTCTTGGCCAAGGCCCATGGCGCCTCGCCTGCGAAATAGCGGTTGGCCTCCGCGACCACGGCCCAGACCGCGTTGAGCCATTGATGGATCTGCTGCGTCGCCATGGCCTCGCGTGCGATCGCGATCATGCCATCGGCCTGCGCCAGGATCGCCTTGTCGCTGTCGCTGAAGGCGCCGGGCTCGGGCAGCACGCCGCCGAGCTGCTTTGCGATCATCGAGAGCGAGCGCTGCGCGAGATTGCCGAGATCGTTGGCGAGATCGGCATTGATCCGCGCCACGATGGCCTCGTGGTTGTAGTTGCCGTCCTGGCCGAACGGAACCTCGCGCAGGAAGAAATAGCGCATCTGATCGACACCATACTGGTCAGCCAGATTGAAGGGGTCGACGACGTTGCCGACCGACTTCGACATCTTCTCGCCCCGGTTGAACAGGAAGCCGTGCGCATAGACGCGCCTCTGCAGGGGGATGCCCGCCGACATCAGGAAGGCCGGCCAGTACACCGCGTGAAAGCGGATGATATCCTTGCCGATGATATGCACGTCGGCCGGCCAGTATCGCCAGTTCGGATCATTTTCGTCGGGAAAGCCGACGCCGGTGATGTAATTGGTCAGTGCGTCGACCCAGACATACATCACGTGCTCGGTGTCGGTTGGAACCTTGACGCCCCAATCGAAGGTCGTCCGAGAAATCGAAAGGTCTCGCAAGCCGCTTCTGACGAAGCTGACGACCTCGTTCTTTCGCGAGTCCGGGCCGATGAAATCCGGTTGGCTCTCATAGAGGTGCAGCAACTTGTCCTGATAGGCCGAGAGGCGGAAGAAATAACTCTTCTCCTCGACCCACTCCACAGGAGAACCCTGTGGCCCGCGCCGCACATTGTCGTCGCCGAGAACGGTCTCGTCCTCGGCGTAATAGGCCTCGTCGCGCACCGAGTACCAGCCGGAATAGCTGTCGAGATAGATGTCGCCGTTCTCGGCCATGCGCCGCCAGATCTCCTGGCTGGAGCGATGGTGCTGTTCCTCCGTGGTGCGGATGAAGCGATCGAACGATACGTCGAGACGCTCATCCATGTCCTTGAAGCGCCCGGCATTGCGCGTGGCGACGTCGATGGTCGGCAAATTCTCCGCTTCCGCAGTCTGGACCATCTTGAGGCCGTGCTCGTCGGTCCCGGTCAGAAAGAACACATCCTTGCCGTCGAGCCTTTGGAAACGCGCAAGCGCATCGGTCGCGATCGCCTCATAGGCATGGCCGATATGGGGCACGCCGTTCGGATAGGCGATCGCCGTCGTGATGTAGAAGGTGTTTGCCTTCGAGGGCGGTGAAGCTGGCGCGGCCGGCACGGAAATCGCGATCTCGTGGACCTCGTTGACGGGCTCCGTCACAACCACCGGCTCGGCGGCCTTCTTCTCAGCCCGCCTTTTTACCGGCTTCTTCTCAGGGGCCCTCGCGACAACCGGCGCTGCCGGGATGGCCTCTCTCGATCGCGCGGTCTTCGGAGCCTTCTCCGCAGTCTTCTTCGAAGTCTTTCCGGTGGCCTTTTTCGCCACTAGCGGCGGCTTCGCAACAAGACCCGCCTGTCTGGTCGCGGAGGGTTTGGCTGTCTTCTCTTGCTTGGCAGCTTTTTTCGAAGCCTTCTTTTGCGCCTTCTTCGGAACCTTCTGTTGAGCTTTCTTCGCAGCCTTCTTGGCGGCTTTCCTGGCCGACGTCTTGCTCTTCTTGACGGCCTTCGCCGTCGCGGCGCCACGCGCGAGCTTCCTGCCCGCCTCGTCCGCGGTCTGCTTCCTGGCAGCTTTTTTCTTGCGCTTAGCCACTACAAATTCCCTTAGCCGCTCAAATGCAATGTGGGGTGAAACCGAAGCGGAGCGCCCTTAGCGCATGGCTTCCGCGAGCATCCCGAACACCGAGAAAACCAGCGGTTTTCGTTCAAGATTATAGTCTTGGGTGTCGCGCGCGACGCGGCTGATCTTTTCCCACACCTCCGCCAGTCGTGCAAGGCGGGGAAGATTTGCATTTGCCTGGCTGGGGTCGGCCCGCAGCTGCTCGGCTACCCAGCGTTCGAGACCATCGATGAACGCCGCGAGAACAGCGCGATCGTTGCCACCGAGCGCGTCGCCGAGCGCATGGAGCTCGCGCGGATCGACGCGCGGCAATGTCGCGAGCAGCGCCGTGGTGCGCTGCTGAAGCTTGAGTGCGTCGCCACCCATGAGCACGAGCGCTCGCGCGACGCTGCCTTCGGACGCCTCCGCGGCCTCTGTCAGGGCGGGGTTACCTGGATCTGCTCCGGTCGCGGTCGCTGCCGCCCGGATGACGTCGCCGGGATCGAGCGATCGCAGCGCCAGTTTGCGACAGCGCGACTGGATCGTCGCGAGCACCCGCGCCGGCGCGTGGCTGAGCAGGAGAAACAGCGATTGCTGCGGCGGTTCCTCGAGGATCTTGAGCAGCGCATTGGCCGCGTTGGGATTGAGCTCATCGACGGTATCGACGATGCAGATGCGCCAGCCCTCGACCGCGGCCGTCGATCCGAAGAACGAGATCGTCTCACGGGTCTCGTCGACCGTGATGACCGTGCGCATGACGCCCTTGTCGTTGGCGGTGCGTTGCAGTGTCAGCAGTCCGCCATGGGCACCGGACGCGACCAGCCGCGCCACGGAGTGGTTCGGATCGACCCACAAGGTCTCGGCGCGCTGCACATCCGTGGCGCGGGGATCGCGATGGGCGAGCACGAAGCGCGCGGTCCGGTAGGCCAGCGTCGCCTTGCCAATCCCTCTGGGCCCACCGATCAGCCAGGCGTGAGGAATCCGTCCGCTGCGATAGGCGTTCAACAGCGTTGCCTCGGCCTCCTGATGCCCGAACAGGACACCGGTTTCGCGCGGCTCGCTGATCGTGATCTCCTGCTCGGCCTTTCGCGCACTCATGGCATAGCCGCGGTTGGGGGCGCCGTGGTCGCAGTCATAAACAGGCGGTTGCGCAAGATGCTCCAGACCTGGGCTGCGACGGTGTCGGGGTCGGCCGAGGCGTCGATCAGGACGCAACGCTGCGGGTCTTCCGCCGCGATCTGGCGATAGGCCTCGCGCAGGTCTCGGTGGAATTTGAGATCTTCCGCCTCGAACCGATCCGGTGCGCCATTGCCGCGTCGGGCGGCCGCGCGTTTCAGTCCGACCTCGACCGGCACATCCAGAATGATGGTCAAGTCGGGCTTCAAATCGCCGATGGTGACTCGCTGCATGGCGTTGAGAACCCCGACCGGGACGTTACCGACCCTGCCCTGATAGGCCCGGGTCGAATCGGAAAAGCGATCGCACAGCACCCAGATTCCCTGATTGAGCGCCGGCTGGATGACAGTGCGGACATGATCGTCGCGGGCCGCCGCGAACAGCAAGGTCTCGGCGTCGGGTCCGAGCAGTTTGCCCATTCCGGACAAAACGAGATGGCGCATGATCTCCGCGCCTGGCGAGCCGCCGGGTTCGCGGGTGACGATATTGCGCAGTTTCGTGCCGGTGAGGCGTTCGGAGAGCTTCCTGATCTGGGTCGACTTGCCAGACCCTTCCCCGCCCTCAAAGGTGATGAATCGCCCGCGACCCGGGACACGTTTGAGCGCTGCTTCCACCATGCCTAGAGCTTCTCTGCACCTGCGCGGAACACGCCGATGACGAGTTCGCTTGCGCCGTCGATCGCCTTGCGGATCGTCGATCCCGTGCCGATCGATTCCGCGGCCAGCACCGGTGCCTCCATGGCGACATTGGCGCCGCGCCAGACCCGGATCACGCCGACCTTCTGGCCGGCTTCGACCGGCGCACGCACCGGCCCGCTGTAGACAACCCGCGCAATCAATTTATCGCTGCCGTTCTTCTGAACCATGACCTTGATCGGCTCGGGACTCGCTAGCTTGACCGAACGGCTCTCGCCGCCGAACACCTTCGCATATCCGAGCGGTTGCTGGGCCGCGAACAGGGTTCGCGTCTCGAAATTCCGGAATCCCCATTCCAGCATCTTCTTGGCTTCCGTCGCGCGATCATCAGGATCCTCGAGCCCGTTGACGACGACGATCAGTCGCGTCCCGTTCTGCACCACGGACCCGACCATACCGTAGCCGCCTTCCTTGGTGTAACCCGTCTTCAGGCCGTCAGCGCCCTCCATCGAGTTCAGCAGCGGATTGCGATTCTGCTGCCGGATCTTGTTCCAGGTGAACTCGCGCTCGCCAAACAATTTGTAGAATTCCGGATAGTCCAGAATGATGTGACGCGCGAGTGTGGCGAGTTCACGGACGGTCATCTTGTTGCCGGGATCCGGCAAGCCATTGGAGTTGCCGAATGTCGATTGCTTCAGGCCGAGTTCGCGCGCCCGCTTGGTCATCATATCGGTTGCGAAGATGCGTTCGTTGCCGGCCATGCCTTCCGCGAGCGCAATGCACGAATCGTTGCCGCTCTGAATGATCGCGCCATGCAGCAGGTCGTCGACGGACACCTTGCTGTTGAGCGCGGCAAACATGGTGGATCCGCCGGCCGGCGCGCCACCCCGGCGCCAGGCGTTCTCCGAGATCCTGTATTCGTCGGTCAACTTGATGTTACCCTGCTTGACGGCGTTGAAGACCACCTCGGCGGTCATCAGCTTCATCATGCTGGACGGCGCGCGCAGTTCATCCGCGTTCTTCTCGAACAGCACGCTGCCGCTCGTGGCTTCAATCAGGATCGCGGTCGGAGCATCACCGTCGAAGCCACCAGGCTCTTCCTTCTTGCCGCCCTGAATGCTCTGATTGGCGGCCTGAAGCATGCCGCCCCAGCCGATCGCCACGACCAGGAGAACGGCCAGCAGACCGACTGACGCGCGCCCGCTGGCGCGGACGGGGGGACGAGACGATAAGATGTTGAATGCCATCGGCGAAGCCCTATGCGCCGCGTTCTAACAGCTGCAAGTCACGCAAACAACGCGGCTTTTGCGGGAGACCGTGATTTGCGGATATTCGCAAACCTGCCTATTCTCGGCCGTATTTCCGATCGTCCCATAGGGCTCCAGAAAGGGGCAAAAGCAATTGTTCTCATCTCGCACCCTTGCGGCCAATGGCATCGACATTTTCCTGCTCGAACAGGGTGCTGGCCCGCTCGTGCTGCTCTGCCACGGCTGGCCGGAACTGTCCCATTCCTGGCGGCACCAGATCGCGGCGATCGCAGACGCCGGCTTCCATGTGGTGGCACCGGATATGCGGGGATTTGGCCGGAGCAGCGCTCCTGCCGATATCTCGGCCTACAGCATCTTCGATACCGTCGGCGACATGGTGGCGCTCGTGCAAGCGCTTGGCGAAAAAAACGCCGTGATCATCGGCCATGACTGGGGTGCACCGGTGGCCTGGCACGCCGCGATGTTCCGGCCCGACATATTCACCGCGGTGGCGGGCCTCAGCGTGCCGCCGCCGTTCCGCGGACGCGGACGCCCCCTGGAAACCTTGCGGCAAAACGGTATCACCAATTTCTATTGGCAATATTTCCAGACGCCGGGGGTTGCCGAGACGGAACTCGAACGCGACGTGGCGTTGACGATAAGGACCCTGCTCGGGCGTGGCTTTGCCGATCCGTCCGCCTCGCTCTTCATCGAGGAAGGTAAGGGCTTTCTGGGCGATTCGCGGGCCGATCGGCCGCTGCCGGACTGGCTCGGCGAAGCCGACCTCGGCATGTTCACCGAGGCATATCGCAAGTCCGGCTTTCGCGGCGGGCTCAACTGGTACCGCAACATCGATCGCAACTGGGAACTGACGGCGCCCTGGCAGGATGGCCAGATTCACCAGCCCGCCCTGTTCCTCGCGGGCGCGAACGATGCCGTCATCACCGGACTGATCGGTGCCAAGCGGATCAACGAGTTGGAGCGTGTGCTGCCGAATCTGAAGCACAAGCTGATCATCGAGGGCGCCGGGCATTGGATTCAGCAGGAGCGACCGGACGAGGTCAACGCCGCCCTGCTCCACTTCATCAGGGAAAATGTCGCAGGTTGAATCGGATCACGCGCTCGCGCGGCTCAATAGAGGCCTCGCCCGGATAGGACTTCGTTCGGTCCATGCGGGTCGATCGGGGCGTAGGATGTCGCAGCTTTCGCGCCGGGGATCGACGCTTGGGCATTTTCATATGAGACGGCGCGCGGATTTTCGAGCACCCGCCCGTGCGACCGCGAACGGCTCGATGCAGACATTTCCGAGGTCGCGTTGATCGACGCAAGGTCCGCGGAACTGTTGCCGAGGCCATAGGGCCGTCCCTCCGGCATCGGAACCTCGCCCCGGAGCGGGCGTCCGCTGGGAGCTATCTCCGGAACGAATGGCTTGGCGGAGGCAACACGAACCAGTGACGGCGGGGGGGCCGGAGTACCGGTTCGCAAGGTGGCGACCAACTGGCGGTCGTCCGACCCCTCCAGCGGCGCCCGGCCGACATATTCCACCCGGACCTTCGCCACACCAATACCTTTGAATTCAAGGAGTTCGGCGGCTTTGTTGGAAACATCGATGAGCCGATTGCCGTGATACGGGCCGCGATCATTCACCCGGACGATCAGCGACTTGCCATTGGCGAGATTGGTCACGCGGGCATAGGACGGCATTGGCAGGGTCGGATGAGCGGCGGTCAAGGCGCCCATGTCGAAGATCTCGCCATTGGCCGTTAGCCGGCCATGGAAGTCATCGCCATACCAAGAGGCCACGCCGTCCTGCTGGTAGTTCACATCTTCTTCCGGGACATAGACCCGCCCCGCCACCGTATACGGCTTGCCGACGCGATAGGTTCCGCCGCCTTTCGGCACGGGGTCACCCAGCTCGACCACCCGGGGGCTGGACGAAACACCGTACTTCGGATCGACGCGGCCGGCGAACTTGCTCGAGGACGCGCAATTGGCAACCAGCAGGCACGCAGCCACCGCAGCGGCGTTGCGCGCGGCCTTGATGACCGAATCTGGCTGTCGATTCCCCATTGTCCCCAAATACCATCGCACCGGTCGCATGCCTATCCGAGCAAATACTCGTCGCACACGCCGGTCCCGTCCACCCCTGCCACCGGCGCCAGGATATCGCAACCCGAACGCGGCGGAAATGGGGAGGCGCTGGCATGGTGAATCATCCGTTGCATGCCGGGGACAACATGATTGATCACTCAGGTTTGACACACCTGTTGCGCGAAAGCCTCGCTCGGATTCGATTCGGATTGGCGTCGAGGAAATGCTTTTGACTGTGCAAGGCTACACGCGTTTTGTGCGCGCCAGGGGCACAAAGGACGGTTGCCATGATTGACGCGATGACAGCACTGATGGGTTTGATGGGAGCCGGGATCTTCCTGGCGCATGCATTTGAGGGTGTGCGGTCGCGGATTTGACCGGAGAAATGGAGCGCTTCGTCATGCGACCAGGCATTTCCCATATTACGAAAATCTTAATCAATTCGGACCAGCATGGAGACCGAAAGGCTCCCCATGCGCAATCGTGACCTCGTATCCGATGGATTCCTCGCATTGACCGCGGCAGGGTTCGTGCTGTTGTGCTCGAGCCTGTTCGCCTACGCCTTCATCTAGTCGAGACGTCCATGACGTCCATATCAGCCGGATCGCCTCGGTCATTGTCTTGGCGGTCAAGGTGGTCCTTCCCGACACGCTGAAATCCAGCGCTGAGCTACCCCCGAATCAATTTGGTCCAGCCTCGCCCTGCGACGCATCGCAGCCTGTCACCCTATCGACATCAGGTGGGCGTTGCCGCCGCTGGCCGTCGTATTGATCGAGACCAGGCGTTCCTCGAACAGCAGATTGAGGTCGTAATCCCCGTCCTTCGCGAGCAGGTCGGTCGCGAGTCCCAGGACCGGAATGATGGGACCGTCCCGTTCAGCGATTCGGGCGTTCAGCGCGCCCAGCGCTTCGGGTGATCCCTCGAACAGGACCGCGGCAAGCGCGGGGTGGCTGTGCAGCACATCTGTGACGGCGACCGACCTCGCGATCGGCTCAGGCAGCGTCCCGACGAGCGCGGCAATCCAGCTCCCAGGCTGAATCAGCGCCGTATTCCCGGTCGCAAGAATGGCGCCCAGCTGCAGCCAAAACCCGGTTTCCGTCGCGGCGACGGCGCCGACAAAGCCGCGCGGTTCCAGTCTGTATTCGTTCCTTTCACCGACCGGGCCCGGCAAATCAATGGCAAGGCCGTAAAGCGTGCGCGCGCCGTAGGCCGTGCAGCGCCGCGCTGCCTCGTCGTTCCCCTTCAACCGCAGCCATTCAACATAGGCGGCAAGCGCCGGCGGGCATCTTCCGCCCGACAACGGTATTCGACCGGGCATTGCCGTCAGGCGTCCGAGATAGAGCGGTCCACCCGCCTTGGGGCCGGTGCCTGACAATCCCGAGCCGCCAAACGGCTGAACGCCGACGGTGGCGCCGATCATGTTGCGATTGACGTAGACGTTGCCTGCGGTGACGCGATCGACGACGCGCGCGATCGTCTCGTCGATCCGTGTATGCAGTCCGAAGGTCAGACCGAAGCCTGCTGCATTGATGTCGCCGATCAGACGATCCAGATCCTGGCGCGCGTAGCGCAGGACGTGCAGCACGGGACCGAAAACCTCCCGCTCGACCTCGGCGATGGCCGATATCTCGATCAGGGTCGGCGCCACAAAGGTGCCCCTGCTCGTCTCAGGTGGCAGCGGCAGTTGCGTGACGGCATGGGCGCGACGGCGCATGGCCTCGATGTGCACGGAGATCGCGGAGCGCGCCTCATCGGTAATGACCGGGCCGATATCGACCGATAGCCGGTCCGGATTGCCGATAGTGAGTTCGCCCATCGCCCCCTTCAGCATTGCCAGCGTACGCACAGCAATGTCCTCCTGAAGGCAGAGAATGCGCAGGGCCGAGCAGCGTTGCCCGGCCGAGTCGAAGGCCGACGAGATGATGTCGGCGACGACCTGCTCGGCCAGCGCCGACGAATCGACGATCATCGCGTTCTGTCCCCCGGTCTCGGCGATGAGCGGAACAATCTGGTCGGTGGTCGTGAGCCTCTCCGCGAGACGGCGCTGGATCAGCTTGGCGACAGAGGTCGATCCGGTGAATATCACACCCTGGACACGGGGATCCGCGACCAGCGCGGCACCAACCTCGCCGGCACCGGGAACCAGTTGCAGCACGTCCGCCGGGATACCAGCCCCGTGCAGCAGACTGACCGCCTCGGCGGCGATCAACGGCGTCTCCTCGGCCGGCTTGGCGAGAACTGGATTGCCGGCGACAAGTGCCGCTGCGACCTGGCCCGTGAAAATGGCCAGCGGAAAGTTCCACGGCGAGATGCAGACAACAGGGCCGAGTGGCTTGTGCGGACCTGAGGTGGCAACGCGTTCGGCCTCGACCGCGTAGTAGCGCAGGAAATCAACGGCTTCGCGAATCTCGGCGATGGCGTTTGAAAACGATTTCCCCGCCTCCCGCACCAACAGTCCGATGAGGACGGTCCTGCGAGCCTCCATGGCATCGGCGCAATGCCTGAGACAGGCCGCACGCTCTGCGACCGATGTCGCCTCCCACGCTGCCATCGCGGCGCTTGCGGTCGACACGGCGTCGCAGATCTCAGCCGGCGTGGCAAAGCGCACGTCGCCCACGACGTCTGTGTGATCGGCGGGATTGAGCACGATGCGGTCGGGAGAAGCACCGCTCCCACCCGGCACCGCGGTCCAGGTCACGCGAAGACTGGCCGCAAGCCCTGCCCCCAGTTCCGCGAGCGCGGTCTCGTCGCTGAGGTCGAGGCCGCGCGAATTCGGTCGATTCGGCCGATAGAGATCGTCCGGCCGCGCGATGACCGGATGGGGGGCGCCTGATGATGGCATGGCGCGCACGGCTGCGACCGGATCGACAATGAGGTCGTCGTCCGGAACATTCGGATCGGCGATGCGATTGACGAATGACGAATTCGCGCCATTCTCCAGCAGACGCCGCACGAGATAGGCGAGCAATGTCTCGTGCGTGCCGACGGGCGCGTAGATCCGGCAGGGGCGGTTCAGTCCGGGCGTTCCGATCACCTCCTCGTAAAGCGGCTCGCCCATGCCATGGAGACACTGAAACTCATACTGGCCGCGATAATAATTGGGTCCGGCGATGACGATGATCGAGGCGACCGTCTGCGCATTGTGGGTTGCGAACTGCGGATAGACGGCATCCGGCGCGGCGAGCAGTTTGCGCGCGCAGGCGAGATAGGACACATCGGTGTGCACCTTGCGCGTGAAGACCGGGAAATCTTCCAGCCCGTCCACCTGCGCGCGCTTGATCTCCGTATCCCAATAGGCGCCCTTGACGAGGCGCACCATGATGCGCCGGCGCGAGCGCCGTGCCAGATCGATCAGCCAGTCGATCACGAAGGGGCAACGCTTGCCGTAGGCCTGAATGACGAAGCCGATGCCGTTCCATCCCGCAAGCTCGGCATCGAGGCAAAGTGCTTCGAGGATATCCAGCGACAGCTCGAGCCGGTCCGCCTCCTCCGCATCGAGGTTGAGGCCGATGTCGTAGGACCGGGCCAGCATCGCGAGGCGCTTCACCCGCGGCAAAAGCTCGCTCATGACGCGGCCGATCTGACTGCGCGCATAGCGCGGGAAAAGCGCCGAGAGCTTGATGGAAATGCCGGGGCCTTCATAGATGCCGCGTCCCGCGGAGGCCCTTCCGATGGCGTGGATGGCGTTCGCATAAGCGGCATTATAGCGGCTTGCGTCCTCGGCGGTGGCCGCGGCTTCACCGAGCATGTCATAGGAATACTGGAAGCCCAGGGCTTCCATGCGGCGGCTGTTCGCCAGCGCCTGCGCGATGGTCTCGCCGGTCACGAACTGCTCGCCCATCATGCGCATCGCCACATCGACGCCACTGCGGATCAGCGGCTCGCCGCCCTGCGCGATCAGCCGGACCAGCGATGCGGCGAGACTCGTTTCGTTCGTCGTTGCCGTCAGTTTTCCAGTGATCACGAGGCCCCAGGTCGCGGCATTCACGAACAGCGAGGGGCTGTGGCCGACATGCGATCGCCAGTCACCCGTCGAGATCTTGTCGCGAATGAGCGCATCGCGGGTCTGCACATCGGGGATCCGAAGCAGGGCCTCCGCGAGACACATGAGGGCGATGCCCTCCTGGCTGGAGAGCGCGTATTCATGGATGAGTCCCTCGACGCCGCCTTTCCGCGCATTGGCGCGCAGGGCGATGACAAGACGACTGGCGATCTCCCTGACGCGTGCGGCTTCGGCTTTGCTCGTGGCGGCGAGATCAAGCAGAGGCTGCAAGCACGCCGCTTCAGGCCGTCGATAGGCCGCCGTGATCGCAGCCCGCAGATCGCTCTGTGGGCGCAGCTCGCTCAGGAATGCCGCGAATGGCGATGCGGTTGCGGGTTGGCGCGTCGAACCGGCGTTCATGGCATACCGTCAGAGGTCAAACGCAAAGGCGCGAGGATATCCGCGCGAAGGCGCCACGTGAAATGATACGACGCATCAAAGCTTCCCGTAGGCCAGGATCGATCCGCGTGATGTCGTTGGGCATCCTAGACGATCGATTCCATGAAACCAAACGGTTCAAACTCTCCGGACGTCATCCTGCGGAACATCGCGACAGCGATGCGTCTCGAAGGGCGGCCGCGATGTCGTTGCGAGGGCCAGCGGCGCAATCCGTTTGAGCCCGTCATTCCGGAGCGATGCCACCGGTCCGCGCGAAGCGCGGCCCGATGACAGGCTCCGCATCGAACCCGGAATCTGGAGATTCCCCGATGCGCAATTGCGCATCTGAGGTCTGGTCCTTCGGACCATCCCGGAATAACGGTGGCAGGCTTCGTCGCTTGCGCCCCACCCCACCGCCGTCATGCTCCGCGAAAGCGGGGCATCCGGTACGCCGCGGCCTATCGGTTCGATCGCTGACGTCTCTGGAATACTGGATCGTCCGCTGGAGCCTGTCATCGGGCGCGCATTCGCGCGACCCGGTGGCAGACGATGACAGTTGAGAGTGCGGTGTCGCCCGGCGCCATTCCAGACATGCATTTGCGCTCCGCGGCGTCGGACGCCCGAGAGTTTTCCAGACATTGTCGCCCTTCTTCAAATAAAGGGCGCGGGGAATGCCGGGTGCCCAATGCACCCGCAGCCTCGTGCGCGCTGGGTAGTTTTTAGTATGCGCACGAGTATTCACAGCGGAGGCACCGGATACATCCGGCATTCCCCACGCAATGGTTTTAACAGCGTATAGCGCGCTCTCCCCGGGGACCGGCTGTGCCCCCGTCATCCCCTGGATGATCGCGCATCGCTGCCCGGTTGGGCTCGCGCGACTCCAGTCAAACTTGGCACCAGCATTGGGGTGCCAGGACCACACGCCTTGGCCGTCCGCAACAACGCCGCTCGTCTTGCACGCCTTGCTTGATCACTCACGAGTTTGACCCCGCCCTGCGACCTCATGCGCACACGACACCGTCGCGTCCATCACATCCCGCCCCGCGTTCGTGACGATCGCGATACGCCCCTGTCAGGGGGACGAGACGGCACAGCTTATAGCTGCAATTGGAGATTCTGAAAATCAGAATATTTTTTGCTATGGGACTGGACAGCCCAAATCACACCAGATCTAGCCCGTCGGGCGAGAGTTCTCGCGGAGCGGCGTCATCGCCATCGCGAGGTTGGGCTGGCGGGCGAAAATGTGCCCCGTCGTGCGAATCAGTGACGCTTTGCCTGGCGGGTTGACTGTCCGCATCCTGACTGCGCGCCAGACGACGTCGGCCCCCTCCCCGCGATGCCGGCGCCCCGCCAGGGCTCCGAACTCGGGTTAACGGCGGTATTCAGCTTGCGAGAAGTCTGATTCGATTGTGTGGCCCTTGATTCGGAGCCACGCATGAGCCTGACCGACCTGCTTCTCCCCGAAAAATCGCGTCTTCGGGTTCTGCTCGAC